>Ga0208222_1000003_pt1 | contig 83164 bp, 108 predicted proteins | sample LakMenEpi13Sep09_FD_150694 | JGI IMG/M metagenome (GOLD analysis project Ga0208222, IMG submission 150694) | Freshwater microbial communities from Lake Mendota, WI - 13SEP2009 deep hole epilimnion (SPAdes) | ecosystem: Environmental > Aquatic > Freshwater > Lentic | place: Lake Mendota...
AACTTATACTGGTGGAAGAATACTAGCATCTGGATATACATATGGTTCCAATCAAGGTTCAACATCAGTAGATATTCTCAAGGAGGCATTATTTAAGTTCCAGTTGGAAAGAGATGCACTAACTGGGACACCCTATGAACTTTCTATCGTATGTGCCTCTGATGCTAATGGTGCAGATATTCACGCATCTATGGACTGGGAAGAAATTAGTAGGTAATTTAGGATTTACTAAATACTTAATATTGTCAAATTATAAGAATGTCATACAAAATAGTGCAAACAATTGCACCATTAACTGGTGTCACAACTGGATCAGCATCAACTAGTGATGCCATTTCACTGAAAAGTGGTGTTTTGAGAATTTCAACTTCTGCAGCAAATGCAAATGTTGCTATTGGAACTGCGCCAACTGCAACCTCATCAGATTTTCATATTGTAACTTCTCAACCAGAAGTCCTGAAGGAAAGAGTTGCTAGACAGCAAATTTCAGGTATTACAACTGGAGCAACCACTATAGTTCTATTCGGAGAAAACTACGGAAATCCATTTGTAGTTGGGGATTATGTATCGATAGAAGGTGCAACTACATCTGGTATCAACACCTCGCACGTAGCAGTAACTGCAAAGACTGATGGGTCAATTACCATTAATCACGACTCATCTTCAGTAGTTGGAGTAATTACAGTAACAGGTGCGGTAGTTGCAAGAAGTGTAAAAGTTTCTGCCTTGGGTCAAGGTGGAACTGCGAATGTCTTTATTTCAGAAGTACAAATCTCATCCCAGGCATAAAAATGAAACTCATCACAGAAGAAATCGAATCAGTAGAAATTATTACTGAAGAAAAGAATGGTATAAAGACCCTGTATATTCAAGGTCCTTTCCTTCAAGCAGAAGTTACTAACAGAAATGGTAGAAACTATCCTCTTTCTATTATGGAGAGAGAAGTAAAAAGATATAACGATAGTTTTATTTGCAAAGGAAGAGCACTTGGTGAACTCGGTCATCCAGATGGTCCAACTGTAAATTTAGATAGAGTTTCTCATATGATTACTTCTCTTCATAGAGAGGGTAATAATTTCATTGGAAAGGCAAAACTTCTTGATACTCCAATGGGAAACATTGCAAAGTCACTTTTGGGTGAGGGAGTAACTCTTGGAGTTTCATCTAGAGGAATTGGTTCTTTAGTTGAGAAGAATGGTATTAAGTATGTGGGTGAAGATTTTATGTTGGCAACTGCTGCTGACATTGTTGCTGATCCATCTGCACCTGATGCCTTCGTTCAAGGAATTATGGAAGGAAAGGAATGGGTATGGGATGGTGGAATCCTAAAGGAAATGAATGCGGCAGAAACAAGACAGAAAATTGAAAGACTTACCAAAGCAAGAAAGTTGAGTGAGCATAATAAACTCAAACTATTAAACGACTATCTTTCAAATCTATAATTTATAAATAAATATAGAATAAATTAATTAAAGATTTTATTCGGAGAATAAAAATGAGTGTCGGTAACGATTTACAAGAAATGGAAGTATCTACTAAAAAATCTACTACTGCAGTAAACAAAGGTGCTAAGCCTGCTGAAGGAATGCCAAAAGGCACAGTTCCAGGTGAAGGTCTTAATAATTCTGTAGAAGATCTCGGAGGTCCCACTCCTCAAAATTCAAGACCAGAAGATGAGTCGAACAAACTCAAGACTCCTGCAAGAACTCTTTCCAGAGTTAGCAACGTCGTAAATAAGGGTGCCAAGGCTCCCGATCCTATGCCCGTTGCTAACAAAGGTGCTATGAGTTATGAGGAGACTGAACTTGAGGATGAAGAGTACATCTCTGAAGAAGAAGAGATTGAGACTGAAGAAGTAGAAGAGATTGCTGAAGATATTCTTTCATTAGAAGAGAAACTCGATGAGATTGTATCTGAAAGAGTAGATTACTCTGACGATATCAATGCTCTGATGGAAGGAGAGGATCTTTCCCCTGAGTTTATGAATAAGGCAGCAATCATTTTTGAAGCTGCGATTAAGCAAAAGTTAATCGCAATCGTTGAAGCATACGAAGAAGAGTATGCTCAAAGACTTGTAGAAGAAGTTACCGAAATCAGAAACGAATTGACTGAAAGAGTTGATTCTTATCTGGAATACGTTTCCGAAGAGTGGATGGTCGAGAACTCACTGCAGATTGAGACTGGTATCAGATCACAATTAGCAGAATCGTTCTTAACCAACCTCAAAGGACTTTTTGAAGATCATTATGTAGAAATCCCTGAAGAGAAATATGATGTCCTAGAAGGAATGGTCGAAAGACTAGATGAAATGGAAGAAAAACTCAACGAACAGATCGAAAGAAATGTTCAGTTAAATAGAAGACTTAGTGAGGCAGTTAGTGACACCATTTTAAATGATGTTGCTGAAGGATTAGCTTTAACTCAAAAGGAAAAGCTTGCAAGTCTTGCTGAAAGTGTTGAGTTTGAAAGTGAAGAAGACTATCGTGAGAGACTGGAGACCCTAAAGGAGTCATACTTCACAAAAATTCCAGTATCTTCATCAAAAGGAGAAATTCTTTTGGAGCAAGCAGATGAGGATTACGGTCCCCAAATGAATGCTTATTTGAAAGCACTTGGTAAATATGCCAAGTGAAATCTACATTATACTAAATATTTGTAGTTAAAAACACTTTAACAAGACTAAACAAGGAGAAAAGCAAATGTTCCTTTCAGAACAATTGCAGAATAAGTGGAAACCACTTCTTGAGGCAAACGGCCTTGATGACATCAAGGATCCTTATAGAAAAGCGGTTACTGCAGTTCTGCTCGAAAACCAAGAAAGATTTTTAAAAGAAGAGAGAGGTTTCCTCACCGAGGCTGCCCCTAACATCAACACTGACCCAGGTGCTACTGGTGCCGCCGGTTTCTCTGGTGGTGCATCTGCTCCAGTTGCAGGTTTCGATCCAGTTCTGATCTCACTGATCAGACGTTCAATGCCTAACCTGGTTGCTTATGATCTTGCTGGCGTTCAGCCAATGAATGGTCCTACTGGACTGATCTTCGCAATGAGAAGCAAGTATGTAAATCAGGACGGTACTGAAGCTCTGTACAACGAGCCTGATACTGCTTACTCAGGTCAGGACGACGGTTACAACCTGGCTCAAGGCGACTACACCGGAGGAAGTGACGGTGGTGCTTCCGTTGGTTTCGGAACCACTGGTTTCGTTGGTGGTGGTACTGCTGCTGGTACTAACCCTGCTCTTCTGAACAGTGCAGGTGCTGTTGGAACTGACTACAGAGTTGGTCAGGGTATGAGCACTCAAGCTGCTGAAGCACTTGGTGGTGCTGCTGGAGATCAGTTCAACCAGATGGCATTCAGCATCGAAAAGATTGCTGTTACTGCCAAGTCAAGAGCACTCAAGGCAGAGTACACTCTGGAACTGGCACAAGACCTTAAGGCAATCCACGGTCTGGATGCTGAGGCTGAATTAGCAAACATTCTCTCAACTGAGATTCTTGCTGAAATCAACCGTGAAGTTATCCGTACTATCTACAAGATTGCTGAAGCTGGTGCTCAAACCAACGTAGCAACTGCTGGTATCTTCGACCTCGATGTTGACTCAAACGGTCGTTGGTCCGTTGAGAAGTTCAAGGGTCTTCTTTTCCAACTGGAAAGAGATGCCAACGCAATCGCACAAAGAACTCGTAGAGGAAAGGGTAACGTTATCCTTTGTTCTGCTGACGTTGCTTCTGCTCTGACCATGGCTGGTCTGCTGGATTATACTCCTGCTCTCAATGCCAACCTGAACGTTGATGATACTGGCAATACTTTTGCTGGTGTTCTCAACGGTAAGTTCAGAGTTTATATTGACCCATTTGCTGCCAACCTTGCTGCTGAGCAGTATTACGTTGTTGGTTACAAGGGAACTAATCCTTATGATGCTGGTCTGTTCTATTGCCCTTACGTTCCTCTCCAGATGGTTCGTGCTGTTGGTCAGGACACCTTCCAGCCCAAGATTGGATTCAAGACCAGATACGGTATGGTTGCCAACCCATTCGCAGAAGGCACCAGTGCTGGTCTGGGAAGAATTCAACAGAACACAAACCGTTACTACAGAAGAGTTCAAATCAAGAACCTTATGTGAGCCATTCACAAGTTTCGGGGAGGGTCTTCGGACCCTCTTTTTTTATGCAAATAAATAGTTAAAAACACAAAATTATGACGAATAGTACTTGGAGTGGGCAACCATCAAATAAAAATTTCCTATCACCAACTGGGTTTAAGTTTAACCTGAATAAGGCACCTAAGGTTGATTTCTATTCCAATGCTGCGAACATACCAGCAATATCTTTAGGATCTGCAATCCAAACAAGGTATGGAAAAAATATTGATATCCCTGGAGATAAGATGACCTTTGGGGATTTCAATCTAAGATTTTTAGTTGATGAAAATCTAGAGAACTATTTGGAAATATGGAATTGGATGACTGGTTTAGGATTTCCTTATAGTTTAGAACAGTATGATGACCTGATGAAATCTACTAAGATTTCTAATCCAGAATCAAATAATTCAACTGAATTTTACGAACAATCAGATGCTACATTGCAAATTTTAAATAGTAATTTCAATCCAACATTTTCAGTTAAATTTACAGGGATGTATCCTACTTCATTATCATCTTTGGAATTTGACGCAACAGAAGAAAATATTAATTATTTTACAGCACAAGTTAATTTCAAATATACTTATTATAAAATTATTCCGAATTTATGATTGACCTTGAAAAAATTCAAGAGATGTGGAAAGAAGATTCTCAAATCAACATTGATGATCTTCACAACGAATCCTTAAAGGTAGCATCTCTACACTCAAAATATTATGAAATTTACAATAATGTTTCCTTATTAAGAAAAAGATCAGAACTTCAGTACAAGCAGAAGAAGTTAGAACGATACAATTACTACAACGGCAAATCTGCTCCAGAAGTTTATAAAGAAGAACCATTCCCTTACAAAGTAAGAGATAAAGAAGGTATGAATAGATATCTGGAAGCAGATCAGAAACTATCAGATATTTTTATGAAAATTGAATATTATGATATAATATTAAAATATTTGGAGGAAATTATAAAAATGATTTCCAACAGAACTTATCAAATTAAAAATTCAATTGACTTCTTAAGATTCCAATCGGGAATGTAATATGGCAGATCTTATTATATCCAAGAAAAATGAAATATATTTAAAAGTAGAATGCGAACCTCATATCAAATACGAACTGAGTGATCAATTTACTTTTGATGTTCCTGGGGCAAAGTTTATGCCTCAATTCAGGAGCAAGCATTGGGATGGAAAAATTAGATTATTCAACGTTCAAACTGGAGAGATCTATGTTGGTCTATTGGATAAACTAATTACTTTTTGCGATAATCATAACTATAAGTTTGAGTTCAAAGAAAACAAATATTATGGATTTCCTGGAGAAGTAGATTCTACTATTTCTATGGAGGGAGTGAAAGATTATATGAAAAGTATATGCTCTCACGAACCAAGAGATTATCAAATACAAGGAGTTTATGATGCATTAAAATATAAAAGAAAGTTAATTCTTTCTCCAACTGCATCTGGAAAATCTTTAATGATTTACTCTGTGGTTAGATATTTTGTCGAGAAAGGAAAGAACATACTCCTCATAGTCCCTACCACATCACTCGTAGAACAGATGTATAAGGACTTTGAAGACTATGGATGGAACTCTGAGGCATATTGCCACAAAATCTATGGTGGAATGTCTAGAGAGGCAGAAAAACCAGTTACAATATCCACTTGGCAATCAATATACAAATTAGATAAATCTTATTTCCAAAACTATGATGTAGTCATTGGAGATGAGGCACATCAATTCAAATCTAAATCTTTAATCAGCATTATGGATAAACTTCACGATGCAAAATATAGATTTGGATTTACTGGTACTTTAGATGGATCTCAAACTCACAAACTAGTTTTAGAAGGATTGTTTGGTCCAACATATAAACTTATCAAGACTGATGACCTCATTAAAAAGGGTTATCTATCTCAATTAAAAATTAAAGTTCTTCTTCTATCTCATGACGATAATGAATTTAATGATTATGAAGAAGAAGTTCAATATTTAATTGGAAACGGTAAAAGAAATAATTTTATAAAAAATTTAGTTTTGGATTTAAAGGGAAATACTCTTGTATTGTTTAATCGTGTTGCAACTCATGGTCAACCATTATATGAACTCATAAATAAGAGTGCCAGTGAAAATAGAAAAATATTTTTTATTCATGGTGGAGTGGATACTGAAGAGAGAGAATTGGTAAGAAAAATTACCGAGGAAGAATCCAATGCGATTATTGTTGCTTCTTATGGCACTTTTAGTACAGGTATCAATATTAGAAACTTACACAATATTGTCTTCGCATCACCTTCAAAATCTAGAATAAGAAATCTCCAATCAATTGGAAGAGTTCTCCGAAAGGGAAAAGAAAAAGTATCAGCAACCTTATATGATATTGCTGATGAAGTTAAATACAAATCAAAAAGAAATTATACTTTAAATCATTTGATTGAAAGAATTAAAATTTACAATGAAGAAAACTTTGATTATGAAATTATCACCATCAACTTCAAAACAAATGGAAGAAGACTTTTATGCAACAATTAAATTAGTATCAGGAGAAGAGATATTTTCCTTGGTATGCATTAGTGAGGAAGATGATAGAAGATTTTTGATACTGGATAATCCAGTTATTATTACTCCTATTCAATCTAAATCCAGTCGTACTATGGGATACAAAGTTGTTCCCTGGGTTAATATCTCTGATGATGAAATGTTTATTCTTAACTTCGATAAAGTACTTACTATGACTGAAATTAAGGATGCAAACATAATATCAATCTATAAAAGATTTAATCGTCCAAGTGCTCAAGTACAAGTAACCAAGCAAATGGGTCTCATCTCTAAAGTTGATTCTGCGAGAGAAACCTTAGAAAGACTATATAAAAGTAATTAAAGATATAACTAATCTTGAAACCCAACAGAGTGATCCTACTCAAGGTTTCGTTTCCTGTCAAGCACTTGTCAAAGGACTAATTTTAGAGTAGAGTATCAGCAATGTTAGGATTAAAAAATTTAATATGTTTTTAAAAGTTATGGTTAAGGAAAGAAAAAGATCAGAACATTATGTAAGCAATAAAGACTTTCATCAAGCTTTGGTTGATTATAAAAAACTTGTAGATGAAGCAAAAGATAAAAATCTACCAAAACCAAAAATTCCAAATTATATTGGAGAATGCTTTTTGAAGATTGCCACTCACTTATCATATAAACCGAACTTTGTGAATTATATGTTTAAGGATGATATGATATGTGATGGAATTGAAAATTGTGTGTTATACATCCATAACTTTGATGTGACTAAAAAGAATCCTTTTGCCTATTTCACTCAAGTAATTTACTATGCCTTCTTGAGAAGGATTGCAAAAGAAAAGAAACAACTGGAAATTAAAACAAAAATTATAGAAAAGTCAGGATTTGAAGAAGTTTTTAGTGCAGATAGTTCTGATGTTGGATATGATCATGGCAATATGAATAGCATTAAGGATGGTATCAATTATAGATTTACATGATTTTGGAGATTGCAAGTGAAGGTTTGTCTAATTACTGATACCCATTTTGGATTTAAGAAAGGGAATAAAATATTTCATGATTATTTTCAAAAGTTTTATGAGAATGTTTTTCATCCATACCTAATTAAGAATAATATTAATACGGTTATTCATTTGGGAGATTCCTTTGATAATCGTAAAGGTATTGATTATTGGTCCCTGAAGTGGGCACAGGATATATTTTATGATACCCTAGAGACATTAGGAATTACTGTTTATAATATTGTTGGTAATCACGATATCTATTATAAAAATACAAACTCTTTAAATTCATTAGAATATCTTCTACAAGATTACGATAACGTAATCAAAATATCTTCACCGACAGAAGTTAATATTGACGGACTTGACATTTTATTTTTACCCTGGATCAATCAAGAGAATGAAAAAACTACTTTCAACCTTATTCAAAACACAACTTGCCCGTGTGCGATGGGGCACCTTGAGTTCCAAGGATTTAGAGTTAATAAACAAATCATCATGGAGCACGGTCTGGAGAGCAAACTATTTGACAAGTTCCAACGTGTCTTCTCGGGACACTTTCACACTAGATCGAACAACGGAAGGATATTCTACGTAGGAAACCCTTATCACCTCTTCTGGAGTGATTTAGGAGACCCTAGAGGGTTTACTGTGTTCGATACTGATACTATGGAACACGAGCATATCAATAATCCATATGATATTTTTAAAGTTATTGAATATGATGAAGATAACCTAAATGAAGATCTTAATGAATACGAAAATTGCATCGTAAAGGTTGTTGTAAAAAATAAAAACGATCAAAAGAAGTATGAGAAATATCTTGATAAATTAGTTAAATGTAATCCATATGAATTGAAACTGATAGAATCTTGTATAATTAATACTAATATAGAACTACCAGAATCTAATGCCGAATCCGAGGATACTTTATCTTTACTAAAACGGTATGTAGATGAATCTGAAGTTAGTTTAAATAAGAATGAGATTAAGAGATTAATCAATTCAATATATCAAGAGTCTTATCAGATATAATAATGTATATTCTTACTCTGGCATCAAATCAAAATGAAGGAGCATTTGCCATCGAAGATGAGTATGGTGATAATGTCCTGATGATTTTTGAAGAATATGATGATGCTGAAAGATATATTTCAATGTTGGATGAATTGGATTATCCCGAAATGGAAATCACAGAAGTAGAAAGGGAAACTGTAATAATTGCTTGTGAAACATTCAACTATGAATATGTTATAATTACTCCAAATGATCTAGTTGTTCCTCCAAATTATGATAAAATTTCAAAAAATTCGTTATAAAAATTTATTATCTTCTGGTAATTATTGGACTACTATAGATTTACTGAAGAACAATTCCACATTAATTATTGGACAAAATGGAGCAGGAAAAAGTACATTACTGGATGCCTTAACTTTTGTTTTATTCAATAAACCTTTTCGGAAGATAACCAAAGGTCAACTAGTAAACACTGTAAATGAAAAGGATTGTGTAGTTGAAATTGATTTCTTGGTAAACGCAGATCAGTATAAAATTATAAGAGGAATAAAACCTAGTATATTCAAAATTGAAAAGAACGGAAAGTTATTGGACGAACTATCGTCTTCTACCGATCAGCAAAAATGGTTGGAGCAAAATTTATTAAAACTAAATTATAAATCTTTTACTCAGATTGTAATACTCGGGTCATCAAATTTTGTTCCATTTATGCAACTTTCTTCTCAACATCGTAGAGAAGTGGTCGAAGATTTACTAGACATCAAAATATTTTCTTCGATGAATGATGTCACTAAAAATAAAATTAGGAGTTTAAGAGATGATATCAAAGAAACTGAATACAAAAAAGAAAATATTGAAGATAAAATTGAATCACAAAAGACACTCATTGCTGAACTTGAAAACAGAAACAAGGAAGATGTTGAGGAAAAGGAAAGAAAGCAATCTGAAATAGAATTAGAAGTATCTCAACTTCAAGATAAAATTACTAAGAATCTTTCTTTTGTATCTGATAAGCAGGATGAGTTAAAGGCAGTATCTAAATCACAATCCAAAATTAAAAAGTTAGACATACTAAAAGCAAAATTACTTCAAAAGGTATCTAATTTTACTGAAGATTGTGACTTCTTCGAGAATAATGATACTTGCCCTACCTGCACTCAATCTATTGAAAATGAATTTAGGTTAAATAAGATTGCTAGTATTAAAGGTAAGCAAGATGAATTGAAAGTTGCTTGTGAAGAACTTGAAACTAACATTCGTAATGAGAAGAAAAATGAATCTAAATTTCTAAAAATATCAGATGAAATTACCAAATCCAATAGTCAAATTAGTTTGGACCAAATTAAAATATCTCAATTGGAGAAACAGAAGAAAGAACTCCAATCTGAAATTCAAAGACTTATCACCAAAAGCACAGGAACTAATATTGAGTATGAAAAACTAAAAGGATTTGAGGTTAAGTTAGATGAGATTGTAGAAGAGATTTGCTCTAAAAAAGAAGAACTATTAAATTGCGAGTTCATTCATCTACTACTTAAAGACGGGGGAGCAAAGACTAGCATCATTAAAAAGTATATTCCGATCATCAATCAGAACTTAAATAAGTATCTTGATCTGATGGAATTCCCAGTAAACTTTACATTGGACGAAGAGTTTAATGAGAAGGCATTGAACCCAATATATGAAGACTTTTCATATGATTCTTTTAGTGAAGGTGAAAAAATGAGAATTGACCTGGCACTACTTTTCACCTGGAGGGAAGTTGCTAAAGTTAAAAACTCTGTGAATACTAACCTACTAATTCTCGATGAAGTATTTGATAGTTCATTGGATGAATTTGGAACTGACAACTTTACTAAAATTATTAAATATGTTATTAAAAATTCTAATGTCTTTGTGATTTCACATAAGAAAGATGAATTGGAAGATAAGTTTGAATCAATACTATCCTTCCAGAAACAAAAAGGATTTGGGGTACTGCTTGACTGACCCCTTCAGATTTGATAGACTGTTTAAGAGATACTTTACTTTACTATGAATGATGATTTTATTTCGATTTCTAATTTTGACTTTAAGGAGGAATCTAAAAATTTGAATAACTTTTGGAAATATAATGAGGATAAAATCCTCAAGCAGTTGGAAGAATATATTAAGTCTACGTATGGACAGCATTATGTTGATAGAACTGGAGGTGGCACAGAACAGACTCTAGACAAAATTAAACATAATCGTAGGGAAGGTTTTTGTGCTGGGAATGTTACCAAATACATCGACAGGTATGACACTAAGGGAACTCCTCGTGCCGACTTGTTTAAGGTCCTTCATTACACTATTCTCCTCATCAATCACCTCAATCTCATTGAAAATAAATGAAACTATCAGCACATACAATTAACATCCTCAAAAACTTCTCTACAATTAATCAATCTATTTTGATTAAATCTGGTTCCAAAATTAGAACCATTTCAATTCTTAAGAACATTTATGCTGAAGTTGAAGTTACTGAAACATTTCCAAAAAACTTCGCAATTTATGATCTCAATGAATTTTTGAATGGAATTGAATTGCACCAAGATCCAGATCTAGATTTTGATAATGATTCATATGTTCAAATTAAAGAAGGTAAGAGAAAAGTTAAATATTTCTATGCAGATCCAGAAGTAATTGTCTGTCCTCCAGAAAAGGAAATCGAACTCCCATCTCAAGATGTTTGTTTCCAAGTGGAGCATTCTCAACTGGACAAACTTAAGAAAGCAGCAGCAGTCTATAAACTTCCTGACTTGTCAGTGATCGGGAAGGATGGTACGATACGTATTGTGGTTCGAGATAAGAACAATGATACCTCAAATGAATATTCCCTAGAGGTAGGGGAGACTGATGAAGAATTTACTCTCAACTTCAAGGAAGAGAATATTAAAATTATTCCAGGAAGTTATGATGTAGTAATTTCAAAACAACTGTCTGCGAAATTTATGAGTCAAAAATATAAATTGACTTATTTTATTGCCCTTGAACCTGATTCCACTTTTGGTTGATTGTTTAATTTTTTTATTATGAACATTTTTGTGACGGATGAATGTCCAGTTCTATCTGCTGCAGCACTTCCAGATAAACATATTGTAAAGATGCCTCTGGAGTGCTGTCAGATGATTTCTATTATCTACAGTCCCTGGTATCATAACTGGGGAACTATTCCTAAGAAGGATGGGACCCCCTATAGCACCGCAAAGGGAGCATTTAGAAATCATCCTTGCACTCAATGGGCAGCAGAGTCATATGAAAACCTTGCCTGGTTGATTCGGCACGGATATGCTCTCTGCAATGAATATAAAAATCGATATGGCAAGAAACATTCTTGTTTTGATGGACTGCACGAAGCAGAATACATATTCACAATGAAAACTTGTGATACCATCTATATTCATAAGAATGTGAAGTCATTCACCCGTGCAATGCCAGACGAATGGAAGCACGACAATACTATTGACACCTTTGAGGCATATAAGAGATATATTGCTTCAAAACCTTGGGTTGCGGATAATTATCTTCGCATCCCATCTAGAAAACCTGACTGGATTTGATTATGAGTAAAGACTTCCTCTGGGTCGAAAAATACCGACCAAAGAAAATTGAAGATTGTATTTTGCCAGCAGGCATTAAGAAAACATTTCAGGACTTTGTAGATAAAGGAGAAGTTCCTAATCTTCTTCTTGCTGGTCCTGCAGGATGTGGTAAAACCACAGTAGCAAAAGCACTATGTGAAGAGTTGGGAGTAGATTATTATGTCATCAATGGATCAGATGAAGGGAGATTTCTCGATACTGTCAGGAATCAAGCAAAGAACTTTGCTTCGACCGTATCACTTCAAGCAACTGGAAAACATAAAGTCATCATTATTGATGAGGCAGACAATACCACCACAGATGTACAACTCTTACTTAGGGCAAATATTGAGACGTTCTATAAAAACTGTAGATTCATCTTCACCTGCAACTATAAGAACAAGATCATCGAACCCCTACATTCAAGATGTGCAGTTGTTGATTTCTCAATTAAAGGGAAGGAAAAAACAAAACTTGCAGGAGAGTTCTTCAAGCGTCTCGGGTCTATTCTTGAGGAAGAGAGCATTGAATTTGAGCAAAAAGTTCTGGCACAAATTATCAACAGTCATTTCCCAGACTGGAGGAGGGTCCTCAATGAGTGTCAAAGATACTCTGTAAGTGGAAAGATTGACTCTGGAATTCTAACCACATTCTCTGATGTATCAGTAACTGACCTAATTAAGAACCTAAAGGAAAAAAATTTCCCAGAGGTTAGGAAATGGGTTTCTCTGAATATGGATAATGATTCATCAACAATTCTCAGGAAAGTTTATGATGCTCTTTATGAGAAAGTTGATGGTCCAAGTATTGCTGCTGCAGTTTTGATTGTAGCAAAGTATCAATATCAAAGTGCATTTGTGGCAGACCAAGAAATTAATCTTCTTGCAGCATTAACTGAAATTATGGTTGAGGTGAATTTTAAATGAGACCTGAAACAAGAAAGGCAATGGAAATGCTTTTTAATGCCAAATGGAATTTGCCAAAGGCAGCAGATTATTGCAATCTAACTCAAAAAGAATGTAAGATTGTGTTTAACGAATATTGCAATTTTCATCCTCCAGTTTATTCCAATGAAGATAGAACTTAAAGATTGGTTGAACTCAATTAATACTACTAAAAAGAGTATTATTGAAGAAGATATATCAAATGAACGGGAGTATCCACCGTTCATTATTAATAGATGTATGTCAGGTCATATTGATACTTTGATGTATTCTAATGAAATGAATATGAACCATTCATTAGATAAAAAAATGCAATATGATTTTTATATAAATATTGTTAGGAAAAGGAAAAGATTTTCTCCTTGGATCCGAAAAGAAAAAATCAAAGATCTTGATATAGTGAAATCTTACTATGGTTATAGTAATGAAAAAGCACTCCAAGCTTTGAAAATTCTCACACAAGAACAACTTAACTTTATAAAATCGAAATCTGAAATTGGAGGAATGAAATGAGTGTTGTTATTGAGCCAAAAGTAGATTGGACTCCATCTCAAATGGTGGAAGTCATTTTGAATGAACCTGATGATTTTCTTAAAGTCAGAGAAACATTAACTCGAATTGGAGTTGCTTCTCGGAAGGAGAAAAAGATCTATCAATCTTGCCATATTCTTCATAAGCAAGGTAAATATTATATTACACATTTTAAGGAACTCTTTGCTCTTGATGGAAAGCACGCAAATATTACGGTAAATGATTTCCAAAGACGTAATCGTATCATCCAACTTTTGGCTGATTGGGGTCTTATTAGTGTTGTTAATGTCGATCAAATTTCAGACATCGCACCATTGAATCAAATCAAAGTTCTTTCTTACAAAGATAAGGACGACTGGGTTCTTGAGACCAAGTATAATATCGGATCCAAGAAACGTAGAACTGAAGAATCTGAATAAATAAGTACGAGACCTTTCGTGCGGTCTCTACGAAAGTCGGAACACCCTAAAAAGAGGTTCGGTTTTGCCGATACCTCTTTTTTTCGTATCTTGTATAATTACTAATGGATGCCTTAGGGGTCCACAAAACACAAACTCGCTTACAAAGGAGCTACCATAATGACTAATCTGATGAAATATCAAGCTTCGGATCTTCCTGCTTTGCTGGAAAGAATTAATCGCAACACTATTGGACTTGATGAATATTTTGATCGTATCTTTAGTCTTCACGAAACTACATCGAATTATCCCCCATACAATCTAGTTCAGGTAAATAATGTAGAATCTCGTCTAGAGATTGCTCTTGCAGGATTTAAGAAGGAGGAGGTTCATGTCTTCACAGAGTATGGAAAACTTTTTGTCGAAGGAAAAAAACCTGACAATCAGTCGGACGGGACGTTTATCCACAAGGGCTTGGCTAGCAGAGATTTCAAAAGAACCTGGACCCTATCGGACGACACAGAAGTTAGAGAAGTCACCTTTGAAGATGGATTACTTGTCATTCGACTAGGAAAGATTGTTCCAGAACATCACGCACGTAAAGATTATCTATAAATATAATTGAATATCGTCGGCGCGAGGAGCACCTGGCAAAATCCAGGTTGACTCCTCCTTTTTTTGTTGCTAGAATACACTGGAGATGTTAGACCGAGTATGTCAGTAAAAATTGTAATTCTTAAGTCGATGGAAGATGTCATCGCAGATGTAAAGGAGATGGTATCTTCTGACAAGACTATTGGATATGTTCTTGTCAATCCATATGTTGTGTCTTTGAGTTCTGATGGAAGTCAAGTTGGATTCTATCCTTATGCCCCTCTTTCTAAAGACACTTCTGTTCCTATTCCGTGTGATTGGGTAGTATCTGTGCTAGAACCCAAAGATGAAATTTTAAACTCTTATATGGAGAGAATTAATGCAAAACCTGAAAATTCTAATTCTGAAGAATGATGCTATTTTAGTATCAGAAGTTCATGAAGTTCCCGAATCTGATCTTGGAGAACCTGATTGTAAATTGGTAAACCCAGTTCAAATGATAGTCTCTGATCGTAATACTTATGAGATGAGACGATGGCCTGTATTTACAGACCAGAGGGAACTTAAAATTCATTCAGACTCAATCTTTACTATTGTAGATCCAACACCAGATCAAGTTGAACTTTATTTGAAAACTATTAAATGAATTTTTACACCAACGTAGTTCTTGTCGGAAACGAAATACTTTCCAGAGGGTTTAAGAATGGAGAGCATTTTCAAAATAGGGAAATGTTTTATCCAACCTTATATGTAACAAGTAATAAAAAAACTAAATTCAAAACTCTTGAGGGTAATTATGTAGAAGAAATTAAACCGGGAACTATTAGGGAAACTAGAGAATTCATTGATAAGTATCAAAAGATTGATAACTTTCAACTTTATGGAAATACTCGATATATCAATCAATATATCACAGAGAACTATAGGGATGAAGTTATCAAGTTTGATATTTCAAAAATTAAATTAATCACGATTGACATTGAGGTTGCTTCTGAAATTGGATTCCCTGATGTTCAATCTGCCCAAGAAGAAGTATTGGCAATATCCATTCAGGATTATTCTACGAAGAAGGTTACTACTTGGGGAATCAAATCCTTTGAAAACAATGATCCAAACGTAAAATACATTCAGTGCAATAGTGAATATGATCTCCTCGATAGATTTATGTTCTATTGGGAAAATAATTGTCCCGAAGTTATTACTGGATGGAATTGCGAATATTATGATATCCCCTATCTCTATAGAAGAATTTCTAGAGTTCTTGGTGAGAAAGTTGCCAAACAACTTTCCACTTGGGGAATAGTAACTGAGAATGAAGCAATTATAAATGGCAGACCTCAAATCAGATATGATATTGCTGGAACTACCATTCTAGATTATCTTGATTTGTATAAGAAATTTACATATACCAATCAAGAATCATATCGTTTGGACCACATTGCCTTTGTGGAACTCGGTCAGAATAAATTGGACCACTCGGAGTATGATACCTTTAAAGAATTTTATTCCAAAGATTGGCAGAAATTTGTAGAGTATAACATCAAGGACGTTCAACTTGTGGACAAACTTGAGGATAAAATGCGTCTCATTGAACTTGCTATCACTATGGCATATGATGCCAAGAGTAATTTTAACGACGTGTTCTATCAAGTTAGAATGTGGGATGCAATCATCTACAATTACCTTCTTACTAAAAATGTAGTAATACCTTTCAAGAAAGATTCTAAAAAGGATCAAAGATATGAAGGTGCATATGTTAAGGAACCAGTTCCAGGAAAGTATGATTATGTTGTGAGTTTTGACTTGAATAGTCTTTATCCACACTTGATTATGCAATACAATGTAAGTCCCGAAACATTGGTAGATGGAAAGTTTCCAGGAATTTCTGTGAATAAAATTCTTAATAAGGAAGTCGAAATACCAAAGGATTATCCTTATTCTGTGTGTGCTAATGGTGCCCAGTATCGTAAGGACATCCGAGGATTTTTGCCTGAGTTGATGGATAAAATTTATAGTGAACGAACCATCTACAAGAAGAAGATGCTTGCTGCAAAGCAGCAATATGAAAAGACCCCAACGAAAGATTTGGAAAAGGAAATTGCTCGTTGTAACAACATTCAATTAGCAAGAAAGATCCAACTTAACTCTGCTTATGGTGCTGTCGGAAATGAATACTTCAGGTATTTTCTTATTGAAAATGCTGAAGCAATTACTCTTTCGGGTCAGGTTTCAATCCGATGGATTGAGAATAAAATGAATACATATCTAAATAAACTTCTCAAGACTGAAAATGCTGATTATGTTATTGCTTCAGATACTGATTCTATTTACCTTAATATGGGTCCTTTGGTTGAACGTATATACCAAGGAAGAGAGAAAACTACTGAAAGCATTGTTTCGTTCCTTGATAAGATCTGTAGTGTGGAACTTGAAAAATATATTGAAGGTTGCTACCAAGAACTGGCTGACTATGTGAACGCATACGATCAAAAGATGCAGATGAAACGGGAGAATATTGCTGACCGTGGAATCTGGACTGCCAAGAAACGTTATATCCTTAACGTATGGGACAGTGAAGGAGTTCGATACTCTGAACCAAAACTAAAGATTATGGGAATTGAAGCAGTTAAATCTTCTACTCCTGCACCTTGTCGTCAAATGATTAAAGATGCTCTTAAAATCATTATGACTAAAACCGAGGATGATCTAATTGATTTTGTGTCTAAATGTAAGAAGGAATTCAATTCACTACTTCCAGAAGATATATCATTCCCTAGAACTGCTAATAATCTTGGGAAATATAAATCGGCACATTCAATTTACATAGAAAGGACTCCTATTCATATCAGAGGTTCTTTGTTATATAATTACTATGTGAGGAAGAACAAGTTGGATTCAAAATATCCAACTATCAACAATGGAGAGAAAGTAAAGTTCTGCTATCTCAAGAAACCAAATACAATTCACGAAAATGTTATTTCATTCATTCAAAAATTCCCAAAGGAATTAAATTTGGAAAGGTATGTTGATTATGATTTGCAATTCGAGAAGAGTTTTCTAGATCCATTGAAAATTATACTTCATTGCATTGGATGGAGAGTTGAAAAGACAAATACAATTGAATCACTTTTCATATGATAACTATAAAACTTAAAAAGGAAGAGGTGAAAGAAATATTAAATTATCTGAAACCTACTAAAGATCGAGAGTTATATTACAAACTATGGAGACTATTATTTACAGGAGACAATTGAATGGATTTTTTAAAGGATATAATTAAAGAAGTTGGTGGTGAATATGCATCATTAGCATCTGATATAGAGGAAACAGAAAACTATGTTGATACAGGTTCATACATTTTTAATGCACTGGTTTCAGGTAGTGTACTTGGCGGTGTATCTGGGAATAAGATTACTGCTATTGCTGGAGAGTCTTCTACTGGAAAGACTTTTTTCTCTCTCGCAGTGGTTAAGAACTTTCTTGATACTAATCCCGATGGTTACTGTCTCTACTTTGACACTGAGGCTGCTATCAACAAATCATTACTAGTATCCAGGGGAATGGATGTTAAACGAATCGTTGTACTGAATGTAGTTACTATTGAGGAGTTTCGATCTAAAGCACTCAAGGCAGTCGATATGTATCTGAAGAAGAAGGAAGAAGATAGAAGTCCTTGTATGTTTGTTCTTGATTCTCTTGGAATGCTTTCTACTGAAAAGGAAATTACTGACGCACTAAATGAAAAGCAAGTTAGAGATATGACTAAATCCCAACTTGTCAAAGGTGCCTTCAGGATGCTAACCTTGAAACTGGGTCAAGCAAACATTCCAATGATTGTCACCAATCATACCTATGATGTTGTTGGTGCCTATGTTCCAACTAAAGAAATGAGTGGTGGTTCTGGACTTAAGTATGCAGCATCTACAATCATCTACCTTTCTAAGAAGAAAGAAAAGGATGGTAGAGAAGTTGTTGGAAACATTATTAAAGCAACAACTCATAAGTCCAGACTTAGTAAAGAAAACAAAACAGTGGAGGTAAGGTTGTATTATGATGATCGTGGTCTTGATAAGTATTATGGTCTTCTTGATTTGGCTGAGAAATATGAAATATTCAAAAAGTCTGGGACTAGGTACGAAACTGCGTTCGGATCGCAATATGGGAAAACCATAATGGAAAATCCAGAAAAATACTTCACAGGTGAAGTAATGCAGGCATTGGATGAAGCAGCACAAAAAGAATTCTTATACGGAGGGTAATGGAAAAGATTGAAACTACAATTCTAAGAAATCTCATTTTCAATGGGGACTATTGTAGAAAGGTTTTGCCTTTTCTTAAAAATGAATATTTTGATAACACTCATGAACGTGTAGTATTTGAAGAGATTTGTAAGTTCATTCTTAACTATGACAATCTTGCCACCAAAGAAGTTGTATTAATTGAAACTGAAAAAAGGACAGATATCACAGAGGACACTTATAAAGTCATTTGTGATTATGTAAAGGCACTGGATGATTCTAGTGTTGACGATCAGTGGTTAACTGATACAACTGAAAAATGGTGCAGAGATAAAGCAATTTATCTCGCACTGATGGAAAGCATTAAAATTGCTGACGGACAGGACGAAAAGAAAAACCGAGATGCTATTCCATCAATTCTTCAGAACGCACTTGCCGTTAGTTTTGATGACCACATCGGACATGATTATTTACAGGACTACCTAGAAAGATATGAATCTTATCACAGAAAAGAAGATAAAATACCATTCGACCTTGAATACTTCAACAAAATTACAAAAGGTGGTCTACCTAATAAGACTCTCAACGTCGCTCTTGCTGGTACGGGTGTCGGGAAAAGTCTATTCATGTGCCACATGGCTAGCTCCGTCCTCCTGCAAGGACGCAATGTTCTCTACATTACACTTGAAATGGCAGAGAACAGGATTGCTGAAAGAATTGACTCGAACCTCTTGAATGTAAATATCAAAGATATTGTTGATCTTTCCAAAAATATGTTTGAGAAGAAGATTGATATTCTTAACAAAAAAACTCAAGGTAAGTTAATCATTAAAGAATATCCTACTGCTTCGGCACATTCGGGACATTTCAAATCACTACTCAATGAGTTGTCTTTGAAGAAATCATTTAAACCAGATATTATCTTTATTGATTATCTTAATATCTGTGCTTCTTCTAGATACAAGGCAAATTTCTCTGTGAATTCTTATTCTTATGTAAAGGCAATTGCTGAAGAACTCCGTGGTCTTGCTGTGGAGTTTAATGTTCCAATCGTCAGTGCCACTCAAACTACTCGTAGTGGATATGGCAACTCTGATGTAGAACTGACGGACACTTCTGAATCCTTTGGTCTTCCTGCTACTGCAGACTTTATGTTTGCTTTGATTAGTACTGAAGAACTAGAACAAATGGGTCAGATTATGGTTAAGCAACTTAAGAATAGGTATAATGATCCTACGGTCAATAAACGATTTGTTGTTGGTATTGATCGTGCGAAGATGAGACTTTATGATTGTGAGCAAAGTGCTCAAGATAACATACTTGACTCTGGTAAAGAAGAAGAGTATGATTATGAAGAAGATACTAAAAAAACTAATAAATTTGCTGGATTAAAATTCTAATGACACAAAAAATTGATTTTGACAAATACCAAAATTTTGTTGATGCTGTTACTTCTGATGCATCAAAAGATTTTGTAGCACTATCTGATCGAATGGTCGAACTAGATCAGAAAGGAGCAAATATTGAACGTCTTCTAACTGCTGCTGTTGGTATTAATGCTGAAGGTGGTGAGTTTATGGAAATCGTAAAGAAAATGGTATTCCAGGGTAAATCCTGGAATGATGAAACTCGCACTCACCTAATCAAAGAACTTGGTGATACGATGTGGTATGTAGCACAAGCTTGCATTGCTCTTGAGGTTTCTTTCGATCAAGTTATTCAAACTAATATTGATAAACTGATGAAACGATATCCAGATGGTTTCTTTGATGTTTATTATTCCGAGAACCGAGAAGTAGGAGATATTTAATAAGGTCCCGTTTCTAAATAAAGGAAACGGGATTTTTTATGGCATTCAATAAGGGGCAACTTTATGAGAGAAAGTTATTCAAAGAATTGAAGAATGCTGGAAAAATTCCTCTTGATGTTAATGATGTAGAACAAATTCCAGGACAAGATGTTACTGTTGAAAATCGTTTTGGTACTAGTGGATTGGAGATTAAATTAAATTTATCTGCTGCCTTTGGTTCTGGAACTTTAAAATTTGATAACTCCCCAAATAAATTGCCTTGGGTATTGACTGAATCCAATGAACTTGATGATGAAAATACCTCAAAAGAAATAATGAGAAATATTGCTAGAAAATATAAAGTTACAGAGGTGGTTAATAAGAAGTGGTATTTAGATAATGATAAATATTATCCTCTATACTTAGAAGAGGAGAAAACCCACCCCTTCAAGAATGTTATAAAAATACCTAGGGATAAGAGGGGGAAGCAAGATTTGGAGGCATTGTCGGAAATAAAAATTAAATGTAGTTATAGTGATATAGTAGATTACTATACAAGTAAAGAATCTCATTATATCCAAATTGGAGGAAGAGGTTTGTACTGGTTTGGTGTTAAAGATCCTTTGAATATTTCAAAAGATCTCAAACAATTTACTCCAGAGGAGACCTTTATAAGAGTTAGAGTTCAACCAAAAGGATCTGGAAAATATAATTTTTCTTATGCACTTTACACAAAAGGACTTCCCGCATCAAATGAAGATCTAGATAGAAACATTAACATAATATGAAGCAATTATTTTTAGAATTAATACAAATATACAAGACTAAAGTTCGTATTAAACAATTGAAAAGAAGGACCATAGAAAATTTTTCTAGGTTTTTTATATCTTTTATTGAATCTAATCAAGATACAAAAGATAAGAAAGATAAATACTTACAATTGAAAAAATCAGGTCTCAACTATATTCTTGATAATCAAGACTTTATATATTCTCAAATTAATAAATGAAAACTTTCTTAACCTTTATCAAAGAAGCAGTAGAAACACAAGCATCCGCTCAAGCGAAAAGGATGGGACTTGTGGGAAACGGTCACGGAGACTGGTATGATTCAAAGGGAAAGTTAGTAGCAAAAACTGTAAAGGGACAACTTAAAGTCTTTAGTGGAAAGGCATCTCAGAAGAAAGATAAGGATGAGACTGAAAGGCAAGAACCAGCAACCATTACTGGTAAAAAACCTTCTGCTTATAAAGGGGGAAAAGTAAGACTTGGCAAAACTCCTCAAGCAGCATCTCAGAGATCTTCTGCTGCTTCAGCAGCATCTTCTTCAGCATCTGGATACGGTCAATCTCAACAGCAAGTTCGTGATGATATAGTTACAGTTGCCTTCGGTAAGTTTAATCCTCCAACCAAAGGACACGAAGCATTGTTTAAAGCAATGTCTCAAGTATCTGCTGGAGGAAACTTTTATATATTCCCAAGTAGAACCCAGGATAAAAAAAGAAATCCATTGGATCCTGAATTAAAGATCCAATATATGAGGGAAATGTTTCCTGATTATGCTGATCGGATTATTGACAGTGATGAGTTTAACACTGTATTTGATGCACTGACCTTCTTAAATCAAGAAGGATATACTTCTGCCAATGTAGTCTGTGGAGAGGAAAGAGTTGCTGAACTTGATAGTTTGACTGCAAAGGCAAACGGGCAGTTATATCAGTTCCAATCAATTAACGTAGTTTCTGCGGGACCAAAAGACTCTGATTCCGAAACTGGGACATCTTCTGTTGCTAGAAGTTCTGCTGCAGAAGGGGATTATCAGACCTTTAAAAAAACAATGCCTTCAAATGTTGATGAATCAATAATTAAGCAACTCTTTATGGATTTGAGAGATGCTATGAATATTAAAGAAGGTTATTCTATTTGGGAAATTTCTCCAGATTTGGATTGGAGAGGTCTTCGTGAAAATTATGTCACTAAAAAAATATTTACTGTTGGGTCTTTAGTGGAGAATTGTAATACAGGACTTCGTGGGAATATTATTAGATCTGGGACAAACCATCTAATTTGTGTAACTGATGATGGTATAATGTTTAAATCTTGGATAAAGGATGTTTGTGAAGTTAACTGACAAATAAATAAAAGAAGCAAAAGCACAGAAAATCAATGACTAACATTTGGACTGATTCTTTTAAAGAACTTAGAGAACCATTTTTTAATATTGAAGATCCTTATACCTTAACTGAAGGTAAAAAGGAATCCGAGAAGGAAGATGATGATGAAGATGATGCTGGTGAAGATGAAGAGCATAAGTATAAGAAGACTGGAAAAAAGTCTAAAGATTATGATGGTGACGGTGAAGTGGAAGATGAAGCAGATGAGTATGCTGGAGTAAAAGATCGTGCCATCAAAAAGGCAATGAGAAAGGAAGAGGTTGAACCTGGTAAGGTTAAAAAGAATAAAAAAATTGATGTTAGAAATGTAGAAAATAAAATCAATACAAAACCAAGTATTGAAGAAGAAAAGAAGGAAAAGACTTTAAGAAATACTAATCCTTGCTGGAAAGGATACGAACCAGTAGGAACCAAGAAGAAGGGTGGCAGAACTGTACCTAACTGCGTTCCTAAAGAGGAGTTTGAATTGGATGAGGCAAACTCAACTGCCATTCCACCTAAAGGTGATGCAGAAACTGTAACTGTAGATTCTTCTGCCAAGAGAAAGGCAGCTCAGATGCAAGTCAAGAAAGAACTTGCTGATGTTCAACTTGCAAAAGCAAAAGCACAATCTGGATCTACAAATGAATCAGTAATATTATATCTTCAAAATAGATATAATATTAATGGGTGATTTCCTATATAATAGGATAATACAAGAGGTAATCATGGGAGTAGCTGTAAGTTTAGTCAGACCTTTACTTTTTTCTTTAGCATCTAATAGAAAAACTAAAAAATTAGTTTGTGATTTGATTGATAAGTACGTTCAATCTACAGATAATGATATTGATGATGTAATTGCATCTACGGTAAGAAAGTCCCTTTTAAAGAAAGGTTGATAATTACTATTCACACTAAAATTACTGGGGGGAGAACTCACTCCCCCATTTTTATAAATAATTCAAGAATAAAAAAATTAGTTAGGTAAAACAAATGGCTCTTTGGGGAAAATCAGATAGTCTTTATTCTGTAGGAACAATCGCAGTTAATTATGGAAATAAAACTATCACCGGAACCGGAACTTCATTCACTGCTGCTGGAATTTCCACTGGCGATGTAATTGTAATTGGAGCTGGTGGAACTTTTGGTTCTGCAGTAATTTCTGCAATTACATCGGATACTTCGATTTCAATTGCTACTACTCAATACTTGTCTGGAGCAGCAATTTCTGGAATTGGATATTCGATTACTGAAAGACCAATCTATACCCTTGAAGACATAAATTATGCAACAATTATTGGGGCAGGAAATTCATCTTCTACCAATGTTGTGTATGGTGTTGATGTAAATGAGGCAGGAGCAGCAACAACAACTAAATATGCTGTAGCACACGCAGGATGGGTTGGGGTTCATACTTATGTTGATATGCACGGCAACTTGAGAGTTAAATCGGAAACTCTTGTTGCTATGTCGGAAATCACTGGTGGAACTCTTCCAACATATATTGCTGCTGGTGATGCTGCTGACGATTCTGTATATGTTGATGCCGTTATTTCAATTCTCACTCAACCACAATCAGTAGGTGTTGGAACTACAGCAACTGCCACGTTTAGTGTAAGTGCATCAATTACTCCTTCTTACGCACCACTTTCTTATCAGTGGCAACAAGATCCTAATACCGGAACATTTGCTAACCTTGCGGGTCAAACCTCAACTAGTGTAAGCATTGCGAATACTGATGCAAGCAAGAATAATTATAAGTATCGTGTCGTTCTTACCTCTGGAAATGTGTCTTCGACTTCTGGAATTGCAACAATGACCGTTAGCTGATAATATATGAAGTTTGATGAGTTGAACGAAGAGAATTATATATTGTTTGCTATTAAATATTATGATAATCCTCAAGCAGTTACGCAAGATGATTTCTTTGAAGACTTAAGTAGATTTAAGTATATAAAGAAACTGCTTCGGAAATATGTAAGAGGTGGTGAATTGAGAGTTGATCTTTTAATCAACCACTTCATTATCATATTCAATGTCTTTAATGATGCCGCAGTTCCACTTCTCTTTTACAAATTAGAGAGGGAACTGTGGTCTTCTATTAAGACATTTTTATTATTTTTGAATAGAATTCCGGAATATCCAAAGTCGATGATCGACGATATACCCATAGACCATAAATGTTTAGATATCCTAAATTCAATCTAAAATGAAATCGGACAAATTAGACGAAATAATAAATATTATTAGAACGAATTTGCGTGAAGATGCTCCAACAATGAACCTTGGCACTGGTAAGATTGCAGGAACTCCCGAGGCAGATCCTGGAAATCCACCAGTTGATTTACGTAAAAAGAAGCATAGAACTTGGAATCCTTTTTTTAAAAATTTAGCAAAGGTACAAAGACGGTCCAAGTAAATGTTTAACCAAAATACTTCTGCAGACACCAAAATTGCCGTGCTTGAAGAAAGACTTTCATCTTATGAATTGCTATTGAAAAAGATAGATGAAGCAATTCAAATTATGGGAAGGACAAGTCAGAATATCAGTAAGATGTTGGCTGTTCATGAGGAAAAGATAGAACAGTGCCATAGAGCAGATGATTATGTTGGAAGATTAATTGAAGAATTAAAAATAGAAAATAAAGATCAGCATGAAGTAGTTTCTAAAAGAATTGATTCATTAGAGACTAAAGTAGAAGACCTTGGAAAATTTCGTTGGATAATCGCAGGAGCAGCAATCCTCTTATCCTTCGCAGTATCACAATCTCATATAGTGGTGGATATCTTGACACCAGACCAGCAACCTGCTAGAATAGAATCTAGCAAATAGATTATCTTGTAATGAGTTTTGTTGACTCCAAATACATTGGACTTATTTCATCTAGGCTTCAAAAATTTAAGCAAGTAAAAAACAATCTTTATAATTTCAGATGCCCTTACTGTGGAGATTCGCAGAGGTATAAAAACAAAGCAAGGGGGTATATCTACCAGTCAAAGAACGATCACAATTACAAGTGCCATAATTGTGGTGTATCTAGGTCTTTTACAAACTTCTTAAAGGATATGGATAATGTCCTTTACGATCAATATGTAATGGAGAGGTATAAAAATGGATTGACTGGAAAAAACTCAAACACTGCTGATCCAAAATTCAATTTTACTGCTCCAAAATTTTCAAAAAAGTCTTTTGATCTCCCTACTATATTAGAACTTCCGGAAGATCATACCGCAAAAAAGTATTTAAGTAGCAGAAAAATTCCAGAAAAATATCTATCGCAATTATATTATTGTGATAGATTTAAAGAATGGACTAATTCTCAAAAGCAAACATTCACTTCCATTGAAAATGATGAACCGAGGATTATTATTCCTTTAATAAACAAAGGTGAAATCTTTGGATTTCAAGGAAGAAGTTTGAAGAAAAATTCGAAGGTTAAATACATTACAATCATTTTGAATGATTCACATCCAAAAATTTATGGACTAGATAATGTTGATTGGGACAAGACAGTTTATATTGTTGAAGGTCCTTTTGATAGTATGTTTATAGACAACTCAATTGCTATGGTTGGTTCTGATATCGATCATATGTTTTTACTTTCGAATTATGAAGTTGATTTTGTAGTTGTTTATGATAATGAAAAACGGAATAAACAGATTGTTGATAAGATGACAAAAGCAATTGAATTAAAATTGCCCATCGTCATTTGGCCTAATGATATCCAGCAAAAGGATATTAATGATATGATTTTGTCTGGACTAAACGTTCAGTCTATGTTAAAATCAAACACTTATTGTGGATTAGAAGCAAAAGCAAAACTTATTGGTTGGAAACGAGTATGAGCAACGGACTAAAAGTTAATAAGAGAGATGGATCCATCGAACCACTTGATCTAGACAAGATGCATTTGATGGTAGAAGAGGCATGTAAGGGACTTGCAGGGGTTTCTGCAAGTCAAGTTGAGATGCAATCTGGTATTCAATTCTATGATGGCATTACTACGGCAGAGATTCAAGAAATCTTAATCCGAAGTGCTAGTGATTTGATTGATTTGGATCATCCAAATTATCAATTTGTTGCTGCTAGACTTCTTCTGTTCTCTTTGAGAAAAGGTCTTTATGGAGGAATCAAAGAATTCCCCCATCTAGAGCAGCACATTTATTCTTGTGTTGAGAAAAATATTTACGATAGTGATATCTTTATTAAATATTCAAAGGAAGATATTGATAAGGTCAATGGTTTTATCGACCATGATCGTGACATGCTCTTCACCTATGCAGGTCTTCGTCAGGTAGTTGACAAGTATCTAGTGCAAGATCGAAGTGCTGGTAAAGTGTATGAAACTCCCCAGTTCATGTATATTATGATTGCTCTGACTATTTTTGCAGAGTATCCAAAAGAGAAACGTTTAGACTACGTTCATAGGTATTACAATGCAATCTCAAAGCACAAAATCAACATCCCAACTCCCATCATGGCAGGAGTTAGAACACCTCTTAGACAATTTGCAAGCTGTGTTCTTGTTGATGTTGATGACACCCTCGACAGCATCTTTAGTAGTGACATGGCTATTGGCAGGTATGTTGCTCAAAGGGCGGGAATCGGTATCAACGCAGGTCGCATCCGTGGCATCAACAGTAAAATTAGAGGCGGAGAGGTTGCCCATACTGGTGTTGTACCGTTTCTCAAAAAATTTGAGGCAACTGTCCGATGCTGCACTCAAAATGGCATCCGAGGTGGATCTGCAACGGTCCATTTTCCAATCTGGCATCAAGAAATAGAAGACATTCTTGTCCTTAAGAACAATAAAGGAACTGAAGATAACCGTGTTCGTAAGTTAGATTACTCTATTCAAATCAGCAAACTGTTCTATGAACGATTTATCCAAAACGAAGAGATTTCACTCTTTTCCCCCCACGACGTTCCTGGTTTGTATGATGCTTTTGGCACTGATCGATTTGACGAGTTATATGTGGGTTATGAACGAGATCCATCTATTCCAAGAAAAACTATCGGAGGTCAAGAACTCATTCTCAATCTTCTGAAAGAACGTGCAGAAACTGGTCGTATTTACATCATGAATATCGATCACTGCAACTCTCACTCATCCTTTAAGGATAAAGTGAATATGAGTAATCTTTGTCAGGAGATCACTCTTCCTACAGATCCTCTTCAGCATATTGATGATGATATGGGGGAGATTGCTCTTTGCATTCTGTCTGCCATCAATGTTGGTAAGGTAAAGTCCGATGAAGAACTTGAAGAACTTTGTGATCTTTCTGTTCGTGGATTGGATGAACTGATTGATTATCAGGATTATCCTGTAAAGGCAGCAGAGATTGCTACAAAGGCACGTAGGTCCCTTGGAATCGGTTTCATTGGTCTCGCACACTATCTTGCCAAACTTGGGTTCAATTATGACTCTCAAGAGGCATGGGATGCAGTTCATGGTTTAACCGAAGCATTCCAATATTATCTTCTGAAGGCATCTAATCAACTTGCCAAAGAAAAGGGTTATTGTGAGTACTTTGGAAGAACAAAATATTCTGATGGAATTCTGCCGATTGATACATACAAGAGAGATGTAGATGAAATTTCTTCTATCCCATTAGAGCATGATTGGGAAACTTTACGTACCAACATTCAGACATATGGATTACGACATAGCACGTTGTCCGCACAAATGCCATCGGAGAGCAGTTCCGTTGTGTCAAATGCCACCAATGGCATCGAGCCTCCTAGGGGATTCCTGTCCGTTAAAAAGTCCAAAAAAGGACCTCTTAAGCAGATTGTCCCTCAATATCAGAGTCTTAAAAACAATTACACTCTCCTTTGGGATATGGAGTCTAATCGTGGTTATATTAATGTTGTTGCTGTGATGCAGAAGTTTTTCGACCAAGCAATTTCCGGAAACTGGAGTTATAATCCAGAAAACTATGCAGATAACGAAGTTCCTGTTAGTGTGATGGCACAAGACTTCTTGACAACTTATAAGTATGGATGGAAGACTTCTTATTATCAAAACACATATGATAATAAGACTGATGAGATCAAAGAACCATCTCAAAATATTAATGATTTAATTGACGACATCTTAAGTTCATCTGGAGAAGAAGATTGTGAAAGTTGCAAAATTTAGAGTTAATTCGGAAGAGTCTACTATGGGAATGACAGTATTCAACACATCACAAGTGGATTCCAAAAAGCAACCAATGTTTTTTGGCAATCCTCTTGGAGTTCAAAGATACGATCAATACAAATATCCAGTCTTTGATAAATTAACTCAACAACAACTTGGATACTTCTGGAGACCTGAGGAGGTCTCCCTCCAAAAGGATCGTGCCGATTACCATACACTGCGACCAGAACAGAAGCACATTTTCACATCTAACTTGAAGTATCAGATTCTTCTAGATTCAGTTCAGGGTCGTGGTCCTGGTATGGCATTTATTCCATACTGCTCCCTTCCTGAACTGGAAGCATGTATGACTGTATGGGAATTTATGGAGATGATCCATTCTAGATCCTATACTTACATTATCAAGAATGTATATTCAGATCCTTCTGAAGTGTTTGATACTATTTTGAATAATGAAAGGATTCTAGAAAGAGCATCATCAGTGACAGAATCTTACGATGAATTCATTAACTCTGCACAGGAGTATGGAACTTCTAATGCCTGGTTGTATGCACAAGAACGTGCAGGTTCTGCCAGGGAAGATAGAATTGAACTTAAAAGAAAACTTTACAGAGCAATTGCCAATGTCAACATTCTCGAAGGTATCAGGTTTTATGTCTCGTTCGCTTGCAGCTTTGCGTTTGGTGAACTCAAACTTATGGAAGGATCCGCTAAAATTATCTCTCTCATCGCAAGAGACGAAAATCAGCACCTTGTCATTACTCAAAACATCCTCAATAAGTGGAGTGAAGGGGATGATCCAGAAATGCAGCAAATTGCTAAAGAAGAACAAGATTGGGTAATCTCTGCCTTCAGGAATTGCGTAGATCAGGAAAAGGAGTGGGCACAGTATCTATTCAAAGATGGTTCTATGATTGGTTTGAATGATAAACTACTCAACAATTATGTTGAGTGGATTGCTAATCGAAGAATGAGAGCAATTGGAATCAAACCAATTTATGATATTGCTGCTAAAAATAATCCACTTCCTTGGACGGAGCATTGGATTAGTTCTAAAGGTCTTCAAGTAGCACCACAAGAAACAGAAGTTGAATCTTATGTTGTTGGTGGCATTAAGCAAGATGTGAAGACAGATACTTTTGCAGGATTTAAACTTTGATTTAGAGGGTCTTCGGACCCTCTTTTTTTATAAATACTTGTAAAAAGTAAGAGTATTATGTCTGGTCTTAATAATATTAGAGAAGCATATAGTAAGGTTTACGAAGCTAAGTCTCCTAGTTTTGAAGTTAGGAAATCTTCTGGTGCAGGAGCCCTCACTCCAAGTGCAGCAAGACAGTTGGGACCAAAGGCAGTAGAACTCCAAAAGAAAAAGGCAGCAGCAGTGAAACTGCCTAAAGTAAATATTGAAGAAGTTGAACTTGGTGAAGCACATTGGGATCCTGTAACTAAAACAATTGGCAGTGTAAAGAGAACTGGTTCAGATCCAGAAATTCAGAAAATGGCAAAAAGAGCAGCAGCATCTGGTCCTAAAAAGAGAGTTCCATTGGGACAAGGTACTAGAAATAAGGCATCTTCATTTACTCCATCATCAAGAGAGCAGGCAAAACAAGATAAGAAAAAATGGGATTCATATTGGGAAACAATGCATAATAAGGAAGAAGTTGAAGCATCTAGAGATAGAATGAGATCTATCCTCCATGAAATGAAAACCAACTATGAAACCGTTTTGGATCTTGTTACAGAGGAAGAGGTGGAATTGGCAGAGAAGGCACCTCCTGGGGCAAAATCCGAAAGGATGGTGAAGCATATCAAGAAAGGTTACTCCAAAGATGGACTGACCGATAGAGAAAGAGCAATTGCTTATGCGACTGCTTGGAAGCAATATAATAAAAAGAAAGTAGATGAAGAATATCTTTTAGAAAAGGCAAGAGGAACTAGACCTAAGAAAACAGTTCATGCATATGATGTTGACGAAACTCTCTTCGGACATGGTAAAAAGGGTAAACCAAACGTTCAGGTTCACGTTAATGATGCATCAGGAAAGAGAGTTAAGAGTCTAAGCAACCAAGAGTTCAATACTCATAAGTTAGAAAAGGGACATTCTTATGATTTTAGTGAGTTCCAAAGTGCGAAGAAGTTTTCTCAAACTGCTAGTCCAAATAAGAAAGTAATTAAAGATGTTAAGAGAAAGCAGGCAAGAGGACAGAACGTTCACATCATCACTGCTCGTTCCAAGTTTGATAAACCAAGTGAATTCCAGGGACACCTCAAGAAGCACGGTGTTGATGTAGATAAGTCAAAAATTCACTACACTGGTGGAATGCAAGGTGGTGATGTTGGTGAGAAGAAAGTGAAGGTTGCTAATGCAGTGGCAAAGCAAAGTGGTGCTAAGAAAATCCATATGTATGATGATGCTGCCAAAGTTCATAAGGCATTTGAGAAGGAAAAGCAGAACGCACCAGTATCAAAGAAAATCAAAACTCACATGGTAGCACCAGATAAGAAAACTGGTGAATCTAAGGTACGTTCTTATCAAGCAACAAAGTAATACTTGACATTGTTCTCATAGGTCGTTAGAATCACTCTGTTAGGGATGAAGGATAAATAAGGCTTAATTATTAAAGGCTTTATGACCTATGAGAACCCTTGGATATATCAAGGACAGGTGTTTGATTCACCTGACATATTGGATTACTTTGGTTTTGTTTATCGTATTGAATGCACTGAGACTTCCAGAATTTATTTGGGGAGAAAGTATTTTTGGTCTTTTAGAAAACCGAAGGGTAAGTCTAGAAAAGTTAAACAGGAAAGTGATTGGAAAAAGTATTATGGATCCTGTCCAGAATTAAAAGAAGATGTAAAGAAGTATGGTAAGGATAAGTTTAAAAGATTCATACTATCATTACATAAAACAATAGGTAAAACTAATTACGAAGAAACTAAACAGTTGTTTCTGAACAATGTTTTAACTGAATCTCTTGACACTGGAGAGCCTAGGTACTATAATAGCAATATCCTAGGGAGATACTTCAGGAAAGATTATTATGAATCGACTTGAGTTGAGAGAATTGTGTAGACTTGAAATTGATCGAAGAATTGACAGAATGCACGAATTGTGTTTGAATGGTAAGTCTAAAGAAGCAACTGCTTTGTATCTTGAAATTCAAGAATGGGTAGTTCAAAATGAGGAACTTGAAGTGGTATCACTAGAGTATATTTCAGACATTCTTTAGAATTACTAAATAATCACTCATAATGATTTTTAGAATGAGTCTTTGATTATGAAATTAGAGCCCAGGAAGGTGCCTACCGAGAGGTGTGGTGTACCCCCCTTCTATTGGGATGTAGAATTCAATTAAATTTAATGCTTTTTAAAACAATTTCAATACTTGCCTTTGGTCTTGTTGGACTGGCACCCATCACAGCAAAGGCAGCAAGCGGATGTTCCCTTGCATCACATTATGGAGTAGGTGATGGATATCACGGACAAACTACTGCCAATGGAGAAAGATATAATGCATATGGGTTGTCAACTGCCCATAAATTTCTTCCCTTCGGTACTAAATTAAAAGTTACCAACCAATCAAATGGTCGTTCTGTAATTGTAAAAGTGAATGACAGAGGACCTTTTGTTGCTGGTAGATCTCTTGATTTGTCCTATGGTGCATTTAGTAAAATCGCATCTCCTGGACAAGGGGTTGCCAATGTATGCTATACTAGGGTATAATATACATACTTGACAACTGAATACTAGGGAGTTATAATACTCCCTTACATATGCGGGTATAGTGTAGTGGTAACATGCCATCCTTCCAAGTTGTAGTCAGGGGTTCGAATCCCCTTACCCGCTTCCCCAGAAACATCTGGGAATTATAAATAAACACTGTAGTTGTAATTCTTAACAAACTATATGAAATTTTTCAAACAACTGATGCTTGCACCTGTTGCTCTGGGGATTGTTGCTCCTGCTGTGAATGCTGCAGAACTCAATATGGGTGGAGTAACTCAATATTCTTCAGAACAGGTTACAAGTGTCACTCAATTCTCTGATGTGCAACCAACTGACTGGGCATATCAAGCACTCTCACAACTAGTAGAGCGTTATGGTTGTGTTGCTGGTTATCCCAATGGCACCTTTGGTGGTGGTCGTGCTATGACTCGTTATGAGGCAGCAGCACTTCTGAATGCTTGTCTGGATCGTGTAACTGAAGTTACTGATGAACTCAAGCGTCTTACCAATGAGTTTGCTTCTGAACTTGCAGTTCTTCGTGGTCGTGTTGATAAACTGGAAGCACAAGTGACTACACTTGAAGCACAACAGTTCTCTACAACTACTAAACTGCGTGGTGAGGCAAACTTTGTTCTTGGTGGTGTAGATAATTACCAAAGCAAAGATGGTGATATCACTCATACAGCATTTAACTATGATCTGCGTCTGAACCTGGATACTTCATTCACTGGTAAGGACCTGCTTCGTACTCGTCTGCGTTCTTCTAACTTTAGTAGCAATCCTTTTGGATCCAGTTCTTCAATCTTCAAACTGGATAAAGCAGACAACACCACTGGTGAGAATGGCAATAATGTAGTTATTGATCGTCTGTACTATCAGTTCCCTGTGTTCAATGGTAGCACTACTCTGACTGCTGGTGCTCTGGTTCGTAACACTGAAATCTCCTGGCTCCCTACTGCTTATAGTTCCAAGATCCTTGACTTCTTCCAAGTTGCTGGTGCTCCTGGAGTTTATAACAAAGCAGTTGGTTCAGGTTTTGGTGTTCAGTATGGAACCAAAGGTCTTATTGCTGGTGTAAACTATGTTGCACAAAATGGTGCTGATAGTTCTACTGGTGAGTTTGATCGTTCTGGTGCTCTGAATACTCTGGCACAAATTGGTTATCGTGGTGATAACTGGGGTGCTGCATTTGGTTATCGTTATGGTACTGAAGGCACTCGTGTTCGTACCTATAATGGTTTTGATGGTGCTTCAGGTGCTCTTGCTCCTGGTCAAACCTCTAATGGTTATGCTCTGAACGCATACTGGCAACCTACTCAATCTGGTTGGGTTCCCTCCATCTCTGCAGGTTATGGTTGGAACACTGTAAGTGGTACTGAAAGTGCTGCTACCAACAGTCAGTCCTGGTTTGCTGGTCTTCAGTGGGAAGATGTATTTGTTGATGGTAACGCTGCTGGTGTTGCTATTGGTCAAGCACCTACTGGTGAAAATCTGGAGAAAGCAACTATGCTTGAGATCTTCTACAAGTATCAAGTATCTGATAACATCAGTGTTATTCCTGCTATCATCTATGGAAGTGACAACCAACGTCTGGTTGGCAACTCTTCCAACTGGGGTGGTGTAATTCAGACAACATTTAAGTTCTGATAAATATTGGAGGCAAAATGCCTCCTCATCGTGGGTGAGTGTAAAGGTAGCACAGAAGTCTCATAAGCTTCAGGAGGGGGTTCAATTCCCTCACCCGCCATTTATAAATATCTAAATTATGTGGAACAATGTTAACAATAAGATGCAAGAGTTGCAACATAACATTAGAATCACATCCATCAAGAACTAAATGCTGTGGATGTGATAATTTAACTACTGTCAAAGGGGAAACAATTACTGCTTTAGATTTAAGTTTAGTAGAATTAATTACTACAAATCAAACTAAAAAATCAAAGTCATCTTTCAGCAGAGAAGATCTAGCTTATCAAGAAGAACGAAGAACTCGTAAAGTTCGAAAGTTAGAATTTGAAATCAAATAAGAGTATAAATTGATACCGATGGTAAATAGTAAATCATTTGCCATTTTTAGATGGACAATCATACTCTTAATAACTGGATTAAGATAAAGGAAACTTTTGAAAAATCTGGCAACACTAATAATATGTTTTACAAAAGAGCTTGTGAAATCGTTAAAACTGGCAGAGATCCTTTGGAGAAATTTTTAAATGGTTGGGGTAGTTAAATTCATTCTAAATAATCCAGTTACTTTATTTTTGTTGTCATACCTCTTGATTATGACACCAATTATAGGTATAATGATAATACATAACAAAAAAAATTATGAGTGAGTATATTAAAACAGCACTGGTCCTTGGTGCTGGTGGTTTCATTGGAAGTCATATGGTTAGGAGACTTCGTTCTGAGGGATACTGGGTTCGGGGTGTAGACCTGAAACTCCCGGAGTTTTCTGAAACAGAGGCAAATGAGTTTATTCTTGGAGATCTTCGGGATGTAAAATTCGTTGCTGCTTGTCTTCAATTCAAAGGTTACTTGGGAAATTTTTATCAATTAGTTCCAGATAATCACATTCAATCATTTGATGAGATCTATCAGTTTGCTGCTGATATGGGTGGTGCAGGATTTGTCTTCACTGGTGAGAACGATGCAGACATCATGCACAACTCTGCAACGATTAATTTGAATGTTCTGGAAATGCAAAAGGAACGTAATGAAAGAGACGGTGTAAATAAGACTAAAATTTTCTACTCTGGATCTGCTTGCATGTATCCTGAGCACAATCAACTCGATCCAAATAACCCAGATTGCCGTGAAGAATCAGCATACCCAGCAGCACCCGATTCTGAATATGGTTGGGAGAAACTGTTCTCAGAGCGGTTGTTTTTCGCTTATTCTCGTAATTACGGGATCCCTGTTCGGGTTGCTAGGTATCATAATATCTTTGGACCTGAAGGAACTTGGGAAGGTGGAAGAGAGAAAGCACCTGCAGCAATCTGCCGTAAAGTTGCCTATCTTCCAGAAGAAGGTGGATCCATCGAGGTGTGGGGAGATGGCCTACAAACTCGTTCCTTCCTGTACATTGATGAATGCATCGAAGCAACCCGTCGAATGATGGATTCCGATTTCCAAGGTCCCGTCAATATTGGTTCTGAGGAAATGGTTACTATCAATCAACTTGTAGATACTGCTGCTAAAGTTGCCAACAAAGAAGTAAATAAAGTCCATATTGATGGACCTCTTGGTGTTCGTGGTCGCAATTCTAATAATGATCTGATTCGTAAAAAACTTGGATGGGATTATTCACAAACTCTAGAAGAGGGAATTCGTGAGACTTATAACTGGATTAAGCAACAAATTGATCTGAAGTGATATGATTTCATTTAATTATCTTGGTAATTTAGGAAGACTTGCCAATCAGATGTTTCAATATGCTTCTTTGATGGGGATTGCAAGTAATCGTGAAATGGAATATTGTATCCCCCCGAAACACGTTTTTGGTAAATTTGATTCTTTGGTAAAATCTTCCGACACTAATTTATATGAGTGTTTTGATATTAACCCCCAAAATATTGGGATAACTGATTATAAAATCAGGCAAGAATCAAGTTTTGCTTTTGATAAAAATTTATTTAATTTCTGCGAAGATAGAACAAATATTAATGGATATCTTCAGACAGAAAAATATTTCAAACACATTAAGGATGATATAAAAAAACAATTTTCCTTTAAATCTGAAATACTTGAACCATCTAAAAGTAAGTTTGAGGAATTTTTTTCTGGTTCTGAAGTAATCTCTTTACATATTCGTAGAGGGGATTACATTGTAAATCCAAATCATCCGGTACAATCTTTGGATTATTATAAAAATTCTTTAGATCTACTGGATAAAAATTTTCCAGTTTTGATAGTTTCTGATGATCCAAAATGGTGCAACCGACAAAGTATTTTTGATGATGATCGATTCTTTGTTTCTGATTTGGGAAACACAAATGTTGATTTGTGTTTGATGTCACTTTGCAATTATCATATTATAGCCAATTCCTCCTTTTCTTGGTGGGGGTCTTGGTTGGCAAATAGTAAAAAAACAATTGCCCCCAAAAACTGGTTTGGTGGTGATTGTATAAATCATAATACGGACGATTTGTATTGTTCAGACTGGATTATTCTATAGGAGAATTAAAATGGTTAACTTATTCAAACAAACATGGTGGGACAACAATCTAAGCGACACTCAGAAATTCAATGAGTATCTTGGATGGTTGGGAAATGAAAATGCAGAGTCTAGAGTTTTTATTCGAGAAAATATTAAAGATTTGGAAATTAAATCAATTGCTGATTTTGGGTGTGGTCCTTGTGTAGAATATAACGCACTTACTTCTGATGGTTATGAATTTAATTATCTTGGAATTGATTCATGTGTTCACTTGAAAGAACTAAATGAATCGAGGGGAATTAATTTCCTTCAAGCGCCAGTAGAGAATACTGGTCTTGATGACAATTCATATGAACTCTCATATTCTCGTCATGTTTTTGAGCATCTTCCCACATATAAAGATGCTTTAAATGAAATGATTAGAGTTGCAAGTAAATATGTAGTTCATATCTTTTTTATTAAACCTAATGACGAAGAAAAGATTGATCATTGGGAACAGGAAAATCTTTATCATAACCACTATAAAAAATCTGATCTTGAAGCATACTTGAAAAGAAATAAAAAGGTAAAATCTTTTGAGTGGATGGATATTAATCAAAATGAAAATGCACTAGTAATTAACGTTAATTGAAATGAAAATTTGTATTTTAAACATTGCGACAAATAAATATATTCAATTTGTCGAACAACTTCTAAATTCTGTAGAAGAAAATTTTTTGAACGGGCACGAAATTTCTGCATTGGTTTTTACAAATCATGAAATTGAAGAAGTTTCTGATAATGTAAAAATCTCTCAGATTGAGCATGAGCAGTGGCCTATCCCCACATTAAAAAGATATCACTACTTCATGAAAGAGAAAGAATATATTTCTCAATTTGATTATTGCTTCTACATGGATGTTGATATGCGAATCGAAGATAAAGTTGGAGATGAAATTCTTGGTGATTTAGTTGCTACTCAACATCCTGGATTTTGGTTTAAAAGTCCAGATGAATTCTCTTATGAAAGAAGAGAAAGGTCCACTGCATATGTTCCATATGGTGAGGGGAAAATGTATTATGCTGGTGGATTTAATGGTGGAAAACCAGGTTATTTTTTAAAGATGGCAGAAACGATTGTTAATAATGTTGAGAAAGATTTTGAGAATAATCTAATTGCCGTATGGCATGATGAAAGTCATATGAATAGGTATTTGATTAATAATCCTCCAACTGTAGAATTAACTCCCTCTTATTGTTATCCCGAAGCAGTTAGATTTAATCCAATGGGATGGAATGTTCCCTTTGAACCAAAAATCATTGCTTTAGAAAAAAATCATGCAGAGGTTAGAAGTGGATCGTAAAATCGTAATTTGGGGATATCCTGATCATACTCATACTCATTCATATATTCATTATGGGTTTTACAAAGCTTTCAAATTTCTTGGATATGATGTAGTTTGGGTAGATGACTCTGAAGAAAACTCTGACATTGACTTGGATAATGCAATTGTAATTGGAGAAAAGAATGCAGTTAGTAATTTACAAATTAAAGATACTGCAACTTATTTTATTCATAATTATAGAGAAGACTTTGAGGAGACTGAATATGATAACGTTCACAACTACCTAGTTTATCACGAAAATTATTCATGGAATAATGTAAAAAAAGTAGATGATTATTTCTGGTATTGCGAAAGAACAAAAACTCCAGTTATAATGTGGGCCACAGATTTACTTCCTGACGAAATAGATGATGTAAGTCCTTGTTTGTATGATGATACAAAAGATGAAGTACTTTTTGTGGGAACAATTCAAGGCAATAATCTAATAGATTTTGCTCACGTATGTGCTAATAATGGAAAGACCTTTGTTAATTTGGGTGGTTATACTGGATTTGATGATGAAGAACGTGGAATTCCATTCTATGACTATGATAGAAGTATTGATGCTGTGAGAAATTCATACATTTCATTTGACATTCGAGAAAAAAATCATTTGGAAAATGGTTATGTCCCATGTAGGATTTTCAAAAATATCAGTTATGGAAAATGGACAGGATCTAATTCAACAAAACTTGATAAGTTTTTTGGTGATAGAATTACTATCAATGGCAATTTAGAAAAATTATATAAATCTATTGTTGAGGATTATAAAAAAAGTGATGAAAATATTCTAAGAGATAACATGAACTATATTAAGAATAATCATACATACGTAAATAGAATTAATTCTTTGTTATCTGTATTATGATTAAAATATTTTCAGTTCATGCTAAACGAACCGATTTTTTAAAACTTCATGTAGATCATTTGAGATTTTTTTGTGAAGATGAGTTTCAATATTATTGTATAGATAATTTTTGCGATTCATCAAAGTCCAAAGAGATTAAAAGAGAATGTTCGAATCTTGGAGTTAACTATGTTAGATTTTCTAATTATGAAATAACAGGAACTGCTTGGGATCATTCTCCTACTTTAAATTCCATAAAGACAATAACCAATGATATCGATTTTAATGTAATTTTAGAATTTGATGTATTTTTAATTAATAAATTTTCTTTTATTAATTACCTAAAAGATTATAATATATCTGGAGTCTATCAGCAAAGAGATAATTTTAATATTGAGTATGTTGCTCCTTTTGTTGTTATTGTAAATAAAAATTCCGATTTTTCTTCACTTGACTTTGGAACTACTCCTGGAGATTCTTGTGATGTTGGGGGAAATACTAGATTTTATATTGAAACTAAGAATGTTAAGTGGATGAATCATACTTCAGCATTGATTCATCAAACAGATGATCAGTCATTTAATATTGATTATGATCCTTCATTTGGGTGTCAACTTATAGAAAATTCTTTTCTTCATTATTATAGGGGAACTAATTGGGATCAAAGATCTTCTGATTATGAATTTGTTAAAACTGAGTGGTTAAATAAAGCACTTTCTGAATCAAAAATAAAAAATATTATAAACCACAAATACATATCAAAATATAATAAAATTATGTCTCATTCTTTTAGATATTGGAATGGTAATAATGATCTTTTTAATTCTAAATTAAATCCGTATTTAAATGAAAATTAATTTGTTAGAAGTTCCTATATACTACATCAATCTAGATGATCAGGATCAAAAAAGAAAACAAACCGAATCTTTGTTGAAGAAATTGGGGTTCAAATATGTCGAAAGATTTTCTGCTATTAGACATGATGCTGGTAGAATAATTGGTTGTGCTAGATCTCATTGTGAGATTTTAAGTAAAAAAATTAAACCACCATTTATAATACTTGAAGATGATTGCGATCTAAATCGAGAGTTTGTTTCTGAGATCGATGTGCCAGATAATGCAGATGCTTTATACTTAGGAATATCACATTGGGGTAGATATTTAAATCATTCCGGTCCTTATGTTCATACAGAAAGAGTTGATGAAAATATTGTAAGAGTTTATAATATGCTTGCAACTCATGCAATCATGTATCTAAGTGATGAGTATGTTGATATTTGTAAAAGAATTTCATATCACTTTGGATATGAAATTGAGAATCATTTAGATATTGGATTTGCAGAGATTCATAAATTTTATAATGTTTATTCTTTTGATGAACCTCTATTCAGGCAATATGAATGGAGTGCAGTAACTACGGGTAAAATAAGTGAAGTTTCAATTGATAAAGGTACATCGGAAAAACTATATAAAAAAATATTGACAGAAGATAGTAATTATTATAAAATAAATGAAACCTTTAAATCTCCACTAAAACCTCTCATTGAAATGAGAGATGTTAATGGAATTCCTGGATATTTTTTACCTGCAAAACTGATATGAAAAGTTTAGTCACTGGTGGTTGTGGTTTCATAGGATCACATTTGGTTGATCGTTTAGTTGATATTGGGCATGATGTAATAGTATTGGATAGAGTCCAACCAGTCCACCAAAATCCTAAAGCAAAGTATTATATTCAAGATCTTTCGGAGAATTATTTTAAATATCTTCATCACTTTGAAGGTGTTAGTAATGTCTTTCATTTGGCATCGGATGTTTCTATTCCTTTTTGTGTAGAAAATCCAAATGAGAGTATGGCAAACAATACGTTATCTACGATGAATGCTCTTGAATGTTCTAGAATTCATAATATTGATAGATTTATGTTTTCCTCAACTTCCGCAGTTTATGGAAATACTTTCTTTATCCCCAGTTTAGAAACAAATCAAATTAATTGTTTAAATACATATTCTATATCTAAATATACTGGCGAACAATTATGTAAAATGTATTGTGAACTTTATGGATTGAAAACTATAATGTTCAGGTACTTCAATGTATATGGAGAAAGACAACATAAAACAGGTCAATATGCTCCTGTTATGTCTATTTTTATGAATCAGAAAAAAAGTGGACAACCATTAACTATTATTGGTGAAGGATATCAGACAAGAGATTTTATTCATGTGTCTGATGTTGTTTATGCAAACATACTTGCATCTCAAAAAAGTCTTGATAATTATGGAGAAGTTTTTAATGTTGGAACTGGAGAAGGAATAGTCATAAAAGATATTGCTGATATTATTTCATCGTATCAAATTTTTATTCCAGAAAGAACTGGTGAAGTTCTTCATTCCAGAGCAAATATTGATAAAATCAAAACACATCTTCAATGGAATTGCAATGTTCAAGTACTAGATTGGATTAAAGGGCAAATTAAAAATGGATAAAAATAAATCAACTTATAAACTCAAAAATCTTCCTCACGTATATTATCTAAATCTGGATGGGCAGCCAGAGAGAAAAGAATATATGGAGGATCAATTTAAGTATTGGGAAATTGAAAATTATACTCGAATTTCTGCATACGATGGTCGTCAAGATGATTTAAGTGATGTTATTTCTGGAAGATATCCCGAAATGATGACATCTGGTGAAATTGGTTGCACCACTTCTCATCTTAAAGCAATTAAACATTGGTATGAGACCACTGATGCTCCTTATGCAATCATTATGGAAGATGATTGTAATTTAGAACCAGTTAAATATTGGAATTTTACTTGGAACGAAGTGATATCCAAAGTGCCATATGACTTTGATGTAATTCAACTATCTATTATTTGCACTGGAAACATTCACGTAAAACTTCACAAGAGGTTTGTGAATGATTTTTCCACGGCTGCTTATTTAATTACTCGTCACCATGCAACTAAATTGCTCAAGCATCATGTCAGAAAGGAAAAATATAAACTTGATAACGGAGTTAAACCTAGGGCAGTTGCAGATGATTTGATTTACAATAGTGGGAATACCTTTAGTATTCCATTGTTACTGTATAAATTAGACCTAGGTTCTTCAATTCATCCAGAACATATTGATATGTTTCATAAGCAAAGTTATGAGGGAATATTAAACTTTTGGAAGCAAAATGGACCTGATTTAAGTATAAGTGACATCATGAACTATGATCCATATCTTGGAAGGATAACAAATCCCTCTTGACAAACCACCAATAGGCATATATACTGATGTAACAATTCGTAATAAAACGGAAATGACTGTAACGACTAATGATCGTGGACAACAGAATATGTGGGCAAAAGAACCCACTATGTATTATGAAAACTATGGTATGGACACTCCCAATCAAGTAAAGGAGAAGTATAATGGGCGCTGGGCAATGGTCGGTATTATTTGTGGTGCTATTTCTTATATGGTCACTGGTAATCTATTCTTCGGAATCTTCTAAGTAGGAGGTATTGACAATGACTTCAATCATCTTTACAATAACATCTGTTGCCTTTTTTGTTTTGTTGGCAGCATCCGTAGAAAAAATTTGTGAGACTTATTAATGACTACTTTTAATATTACTCTTCAAACACCCGATGGAACAGAAACTACAGTCCAGTGTCGAGATGACCAGTACATTCTTGAAGCAGCAGAGGATGCAGGTCTTGACCTTCCTTCATCGTGTAAAGCAGGTGCTTGTTCTGCTTGTGCAGGAAAACTCATCTCTGGCACCGTAGATAATGAGGAGCAATCGTTCCTTGATGATGAACAAATGGCAGATGGTTGGGTCCTCACTTGCGTAGCATATCCCACCAGTGATTGTGTGATCCTTACTGAACAGGAAGAGAACCTGTGACGGCAATCAACCCATCATCTGTTGATATGTTAGGGCAATTCTCAATTGCTCTTCAAGAATTGGTTGATAGTGGTGCCTGGGATCGAAACGTAGAACTAGAAGTCAAGATTGCTGGCACTCTTAAGAATGATAAGTTTATTGTTATTAAACCTATCAAAGAAAAATTGGTTTGTAATCCAAACCCAGAATTAAAACAAAAACACCCTTATCAAGGAGAAAACAAATGAAATTTGGATGGACTGAAGAAAACGAAAGACTGAATGGAAGACTGGCAATGCTAGGATTTGTAATTGCTGTAGGCACTTATCTCACCACAGGTCAAATTATTCCTGGCATTTGGTGAGATGAAGTATGAAGTGCAATTGTATGTTGGAGGCACAGTATTTTATGAAACAGTTGAAGCAGTAAACTATCAAGATGCAAAACAAACTGCACTTGCAAGAAATCCAAAAGCAAAAATAATTGCTGTAAATATAAAATTTAAATGAATATGGAGGTTAAAGTGCGTAAAGAACAATATACTGTCCCTAATGTTGAATTTATTTTTAGGGAAAATGGTGAGTTTGTAACTAAAACAACAGATGATCTTTTTGCTGCAAAGCGTGTAATCATCTTTTCACTTCCTGGTGCTTTCACTCCTACCTGCAGTGCTTATCAACTGCCTGGTTTTGAGGAGAGATATGAAGAGTTTGATGCTCTTGGTATTGATGCTATATATTGCATCTCTGTTAATGATGCATTTGTGATGAATGCTTGGGAGAAAGACCAAGGGATCAAAAATGTAAAACTCATTCCAGATGGCAATGCTTATTTCACTCGCTCTATGGGTCAACTCGTTGCCAAGACCAATCTTGGTTTTGGTGAGCGTTCTTGGAGATATGCTGCTGTGGTAGATAATGGTTTGATTGAAAAACTATTTGAAGAACCTGGCAAAAGAGATAATGCACCTGAAGACCCTTATGTTGCAACTACTCCGGAAGCAGTTCTAGAGTATGTACAATCTACAATCAAGGTTGGTACTACTGTTTGAAATAACACTTAATAAATCTTAACTCTGTCTCTAAATAAGAGGCAGAGTTTTATTTTTTATGCCAAGAGGACAACTTACGAAGGACCAATTGAAGGTTCTTATCTTACAGCAAAAAAATAAACTTAACTATGAGCATTGTTCTGAAGAATGTAAGTCATTTGCAAATAAACATTTCAATCAGATACTAGATAGATTAGAAGAATTTAGAATTTAGGAGAAACAAATGATTGGACCTAAAAAGAAACCACAAGATTTTGGATTTAAATCTGGTGATACTCATATCATTGTGAATGATATTTCAGAAACGGCAAAGGCATATGATTTTACTGGAAAACTTTTGTGGGAACTTCCTGCATTGGCAAGAGGACAAGGAAGTGACTTTGAGTTTAAACTAACAAATACAGATACTCCTCCTGGTCTTTATAAGATTGGAACCATCTATAAGGACTATGAAAATGTGGGTGCAAATCCTCCATATGATAGAACTTTAATGGCATATGGTTGGTATAGTTTTGATCTTGTAGAACTTGAAAGTCAAGAAGCAAAATATGGTCGTGCTGGAATTATGGTTCATGGTGGAGGATCTGCTTGTGGATGGCCTGGTGCTTGGGCACCAATGCAGAGACTTTTCTCAACTCATGGTTGTGTTAGAATGCATAACCAACATCTGAAAGATCACCTGCTTCCACTTACTAAAAAGGGAACTGTTTTTGTTTCTGTTTATCAAGAAGGTTGATTATGACTATTAAATTTATTGATGCTGTAAAACATCATCAAGATCTTCCACATCAACTAGATGCCTGGAATTTTCTTCAAGCATCAGTTCATAAAGAAATTCTAGATGAATTTTCTAGAAGATTTAGAAATCAAAAGATTGAACCAACACTGGAAGGTCTTCCTGAAAGGGGTGTCGATTTAATTAAGGAATTTGAAGGATGTCATCTTAAGGCATATTATGATCCTCTTACTGGTGGATTACCTATCACAATAGGTTGGGGAAGTACCAGAAGAAAAGATGGAACTAGATTTATGATTGGTAATACAATCACTCAAGATGAAGCAGATGATCTATTGTATTATCAATTGAGAAGGGAGTTTCTTCCTTCTCTACAAAAAATACCTTATTGGAGTGAGATGACTGATGGCCAAAGAGGTGCTTTGCTCAGCTTTGCTTATAATCTTGGTGCCGGTTTTTACGGTGGTTCTAACTTTAATACTATTACTAAATGCCTAAAGAATAAAGAATGGGACAAAGTTCCTGATGCTTTATATCTTTATAGAAATCCTGGTACTAATGTTGAAGCAGGATTAGCAAGAAGAAGAAAAGCAGAAGGTAATCTTTGGAAGTCTTAATCTTCTTCTACTTTAGTTCTTAATGCAATCACTGTAGTTAATATAGTTAATAAAGTTTCAAATCCTCTTCTTTCAGATTCTTTGCAATCTGTTGGAGGAGGATTTTTTAATCCACCTAAAAGATTTGCATAGTTTGTTGTACCTGGGATCATAAAATTGCAGGCAACAAAATTTAAACCAACAAATCCAATAATAGAACAGCAAACAGCAAAGATTAATTTATTCAAGATAGAACTTTGCTTTTTTCCTACCTCTTTTTGCTGGTCTTCTGATGAATCTGATGATTTCTGGGAACTGTCTTTTTGGTTGCGGTCTCCTATTCTCATTGAATACTCCCTCGTTGGTGATTAATCTCATAGCCAACAATCCAATAAGAAAAATCTTTTTCATCTTCCTTCTGACTTATGTATAAAATCCTTGAGTTCCCTTAAGTATTGTCTCAACAGATCTGCTTTTTGTAGATGCCACATATCACCACTCTTGAAGTATTCTTGAGTGTGATTATCTATTGCTTTTAGAATGTTATGTATAGGAGCATTCCAAGGTTCCCTTTTGGGAGTGTTCCATTCCCTTGGCATACAGGGAGAAGCAGTTTTAAGTATTTATCCCAGTTCAGAAATTGAACCATTGACAGGATTTCCTGACAATGCTATGATAAATACATCAACAGGTTAAGGAATGTTACAGTTCTTTAATCTTTGTAACTCCCATTAACCGAGACCTATGGGGAGTATAAATCAAGTCTCTCATATCCTAGAATAAGGGTGTCTAGGAAATAAGTAACTCCACCATTTCCCTGATGGATCTACTTACTCTTTTAAAAAATGACTGCTACAATTTCACAACAAAGACAATCTAATACTTGGGAACAATTCTGCAACTGGGTTACTTCAACTGACAACAGACTTTATGTTGGGTGGTTTGGAACCCTGATGATTCCAACATTGCTTGCAGCAACTATCTGCTTCATTGTTGCTTTCATTGCAGCTCCCCCTGTTGACATTGATGGAATTCGTGAACCAGTTGCTGGTTCTCTGATGTATGGAAACAACATTATCTCTGGTGCTGTTGTTCCTTCGTCCAATGCTATTGGACTGCACTTTTACCCCATCTGGGAAGCTGCTTCCCTAGATGAATGGCTCTACAATGGTGGACCTTTCCAACTTGTAGTGTTCCACTTCCTGATTGGTATCTATGCCTATATGGGTCGTGAGTGGGAACTTTCTTACCGTCTAGGTATGCGTCCCTGGATCTGTGTTGCATACTCTGCACCTGTTGCTGCTGCTTCTGCAGTATTCCTGGTCTATCCTTTTGGTCAAGGTTCTTTCTCTGATGCTATGCCTCTTGGCATTTCTGGTACTTTCAACTATATGCTTGTGTTCCAGGCAGAACATAACATCCTGATGCACCCCTTCCATATGCTTGGAGTTGCTGGTGTCTTTGGTGGTTCACTGTTCTCTGCTATGCATGGTTCTCTGGTTACTTCTTCACTGGTTCGTGAAACCACTGAAAATGAGTCACAGAACTATGGTTATAAGTTTGGTCAAGAAGAAGAGACTTATAACATTGTTGCTGCCCATGGTTACTTTGGTCGTTTGATTTTCCAATATGCGTCCTTCAACAACTCTCGCTCTCTACATTTCTTTTTGGCTGCTTGGCCTGTTGTTGGTATTTGGTTCACTGCTCTTGGAGTTAGCACGATGGCATTCAACCTGAATGGTTTCAACTTCAACCAGAGCATCATGAGTTCTGAAGGCAAAGTTATTAACACTTGGGCTGATGTACTCAATCGTGCTGGACTGGGGATGGAGGTAATGCACGAGCGTTTTGTGTCCGCATGGCGCTCGTTAAATCGGATGAATTGCTGGAACTCTCTTGTAGACAATCAGCAGCCAAGCCTTGCAAGCGTGTAAGGAAGGTTCAGAGACTAGGTGGTTTGTGGCGATCTCCACATGTAATACACCATTAGCGTCCGACACTCTTATGAGTGATGATATAGTCCTTGCCCCTGGCGACAGAGGGATTTCAAGAATGCTCACAACTTCCCACTTGATCTTGCTGCTGCTGATAGCACTCCTGTTGCTCTCACTGCACCTGCAATTGGTTGAGTTAAAACTTAAAAAATAAATAGAGGAGTTCTTTGGAACTCCTTTTTTTATGTTCTTCATCCTTATAAGTTTCATACTCTTTGGACTTTTTATGTTTATAATGTCGATTACACAAGACCTATGATTGCATCAGAAACTCCTTACAAACTTGCAGAAATTATTAGGGATACTTGGCCTGGTCTTTACAGAAAACCTCAAGTGACCTATAATAGTCAAAAGACTTCTAAAAATGAAAAAGTATAATGAGGAATATTTTTCAGTAATTGAAACCAAAACAGGTAGAAAAATTGCTGATTGTGGTGAAGAGGAAGATGCTTTGTTGATGGTTTCATTTGATCCTCAGAATAGAACTATTACAAAAAATAAGTTTTTAATGGGTCCTGTTGTTGATATAGAAATTCCTAAGGCACTTCCTACTAATGAAATCGTTGTTTCTAAAAAGACTGAACCAAAAAAATTAAAGACTTATTTTACCAAATTTCCCGATAATCAACAAGAACCTTTTTATGTATAAATTATCTGAGACTTGTCAAATTAATAACCTCAATTCAATTTACTTAAAATATTTTGGATATCCATCAAAAGGAACTTTCGTTGAAGTTGGAGCATATGATGGAGAATCTTACTCAAATACTTCATGCCTTGCTGATGTTGGGTGGAATGGTTTGTATATAGATCCAATACTTGAGCATTGTTTATATTGCTCACAACGGCATCATGATAATGATGTTAGTGTTGTGAATTGCTCTATTGGATCAGATGAAAAGGAAATTGAGATGTATATCCATGGGGCACTATCTACATCCAATTTAGATCATTTGAAATGGTTAAAAAATAATGCAGTTGGAAAAAATATTTGCAAGCAATATAGACTGGAAAATATTTTAAATAAATTTAAAATAATCCCAGGATTTGATCTTTTAGTCGTAGATGTTGAAGGTAATGAAGATGATGTATTTAATTCGTTTGATTTAAATTTTTGGAATCCTAAAATGATTATAGTGGAATTAATGGACAATCATCCCGAGTTCACTGAATATGACATTTCAAATGTTCATAGAAATTTGAGGGGAAGAATAGGAAAATCAAAGTATATTGAAGTTTATAAGGATCATATTAATACAATTTTTATTAAGAATTTAGAGGAATAATTATATGATATCAATGAATTGTCTTGGTGCTATTGGAAGACTTGGCAATCAAATGTTTCAATATGCTGCTCTTCGTAGTATTGCTAAAAAGAATAACTATGAATATTGTCTTCCTATTAATCCTAGATTAAATAATGAGGACTTTAATTTATTTGATTGCTTTTTATTGGATAATGAACTTAGAGCAAATACTAATTTTTATAAAATTATATTAGAAGATCTTGGGTTTAATGAAGATCTATATTATAAGTGTCCTGATAATATAGATCTTCAAGGATACTTTCAGGATGTTAAGTACATAGAAAATAATTCTGAAGATATTAAAAAATGTTTTACGTTCAAACCAGAGATTTTTCAAACTGCAAATAATACTTTTAGATCTTGCTTTTCTAATCAAAAAGTAATATCTCTACACATTAGAAGAACTGATTATTTTGATTGGAATCATAATATTATTCATGGTATTGAATATTATTCTCAAGCACTTAAGTTTTTTGATGATGATATAAAGGTTTTAATATTTTCTGATGATATAGATTGGTCTTGTGATCAATTATTGTTTAAGGACAATAGATTCTTCTTCTCTCGCAATAATAATAATGCAGTAGATTTATGCTTACAGACTTTATGTGATTATCATATTATTGCTAATAGTTCTTTTAGTTGGTGGGGAGCATGGTTGGCAAACAGCAAAAGAGTTGTAAAACCAAGAGTATGGTTTAATGGAAATGAAAATTTATTAGATGTTGATCATTGGATATCAATATGATAAAACTTCTTTATTTTGGAAGATCTGAAAAAGATGGAATTTGGGAATATGATTACATTCAAGACCAAATTCTAAATGAGTTTGAGATAGAAACCTGCGAGTTTATTTTATCTTTAGAAGAACTTAAAATTAGAAATCAAACATTCGATGTACTTGTTTATAGTTGTAGAGATCCCAATAATTATCCTTGGGGATATATGCCAACATATCAAGATATCTTTGAATGCGTTATGATAACTAACCCTAAAATTATAATTCAACTTTCCGATGAATTTGACTTTGAAAATTTGCAAGAACATAATCAATTGGGAAGATACTGTGAATTGTTTTTGAGGCAACATCATTTTTCTAATTATGAATATACTTCAAATACAATTCAAATTCCTCTTGGATATGGAACTGGGTGTATATTCCCAGAATCAGTAACTCCAATTTCTCAAAGATATTATTCTTGGACACATGCAGGAGAAGTAAAAACTGATAGGTATGAAATGTTGAATCAGTTTCAAAAGATTTATCCACATTGGCAAGTTTGTGGAATATCAAAATCCGATATGATAAACTTATATAATAATTCTATCTTTGTTCCATGTGGTAGAGGTAATTCATCATTGAATTGCTTCAGATTATATGAGGCATCTATTTGTGGGGCAATCCCAGTAGTAGTAGGTTCAAAGGATGAGATAGAATGTACTTTTAAGTATGAGGAAAATCCTCCTTGGTTATTTTTTGATAGTTGGGAAGATGCATCAATTGAATGTTTAAAACTTCTTGAAGATAAAGAAAAACTTCAATTGATTCAATATGATGTCTTAATATGGTGGGAGACAAGAATTAATAAAGTAAGGAATAAAGTAAAGGAAGTATTATTCACCAACCTAATAAAAAATAAACTAAAGGATTTTCCTCCTATAAATTTTGTAAGTATTGAAGAATCCGAAGACAGGAGAAAATTACTTTATAATAGTTTTGAAAAATATAAATTACCAAATATAACTCCCCATATCTACAAAAGATATAATGATATGGATCATCAAATAAGTGGTAAAGACTGTGATTTTTTAATACCGAAACATCATAGAGGTCCAGTAACTTCTCACTTAAAGGCAATTAAGGAGTGGTATGAAACTACAAATGAAGATTATGCCTTCTTTTGTGAAGATGATTTAAGTTTTGAATCTGTTCAATATTGGAATTTTACCTGGGAAGAATTTTTTAACAAACTTCCCGAAAATTGGGAATGCGTCCAACTATGCTTTATTAGCACTGCTGATTGGTACACTGATAGTAGATTATATGATGCAAACCATGTCTTTAGATATAGAGATTGGTGCGATTGGTCTTGCTGTGCTTATCTAATTAAAAGATCGCACGCTAAAAATATAGTAGAAAATTATTTTAATGGTGATGAAATTATTTTGGAGTATAAAGGAATTGATTATGAAGGTAGAGAAAGGTCTGACCATAGATGGTTAATTCCTACTCCAGAATCAATGGTGTATTCTTATTTCAAAGAAAACTCTATTTACTTTATTCCATTATTTTTGGAATCATTAAACTTCAAAAGCACTTGGGTAACTGATGAAAGTCAGAATTCTTTCCATACTTACTCTAATATTAGTGTTCTGAATTGGTGGAAAACAATTGGCAAAAACCTTAGTTTGGATGCTATAATACCTTAATATATACTAGGATGACTATAAAATAGTATGGGATTTGTAAAAAAAGTTTTAGATAATGGTGGATATATTAAACCCTTAATCATACCATCAGAATTAACTCAAGGAACAGGATTACTCAATCCTTCAGTTTTTATAGATGAATATGGAAATATACTTGTAAATATAAGACATATTCAATACACTTTATATCATGCAGAATTAAACAGATATGAACATCAGTGGGGTCCATTAGTTTATCTTCATCCAGAGAATGATCTTACATTGACAACTACAAATTATATTTGTAGATTGGATTCAAATTTAGACATACAATCATTTGGTCAAGTAGATACTTCCTTATTGGATGTTAAACCAATTTGGGAGTTTGTTGGTCTTGAAGATGCTAGGTTATTTAATTGGGAAGGTAAGTTATATCTGTGTGGTGTTCGTAGAGATACCACAACTCATGGTGAGGGGAGGATGGAATTGTCCGAACTTCAAATTAGCAATAATACAATAAAAGAAATTTCTAGAGTTAGAATACCTGCTCCTGGAGATAATAAATCTTATTGTGAGAAAAATTGGATGCCAATATTGGATCAGCCATACCACTTTGTTAAATGGACTAATCCAGTAGAAGTTGTTAAGTTTGATTTGCAATCTCAGACAACTACTCAAGTTCACCTTGGTGAACATAAACAAATGCCAGCTGATCTTCGGGGTGGTTCTCAAGTCATCCCATATAAAAATGGATACCTTACTTTAAATCATGAGACTTATCTTTACAACAGTGAGGCAGGTAGAAAGGATGGTACTTATAGGCATCGTTTTACTTATTGGGATAAGAATTGGAATGTAATTTCTCATTCAGATAACTTTGAGTTTCTTGGGGGTAAGATTGAATTTTCTTGTGGATTAGCAAAGAGAGAAAATGATTTCTTGATTAGTTTTGGTTTCCAAGATAATGCTGCATATATTTTAAGTGTTCCTGAAAGAATTGTGGAGGAAATGATCAATGCTTGATGTACTAAATGAATACTGTCTAGATACTGAAAATTCGAAATATAACTTTAATTTGGCATTAGAATATGACAAGATAGGACAAACTGCCTCTGCTATTTCCTTTTACTTAAGAGCAGCAGAAAGAAGTGAAGATCCTGAATTGTCATACACTTCAATCCTTAAAATGGCATTATGCTTCCAAAAGCAGGGGGGAAGAATTCAAACTGTTAAAGGGGCATATCAGCAGGCAATAACAATCCTACCAAAAAGACCTGAAGCATATTATCTATTAGCAAAAATCCATAGGGAAACTAGTATTCATCATGAGGCATATTCGACGATAGAAATTGCTCTTAATATCTGTGATTTTGATGATACTAAATTATGTGAAAATGTTGGATATTCAGGTTATCATGATTTAATTTTTGAAAAGGCAGTTTCTTCTTGGTGGTGGGGAAAGAAAGATGAATCGAGAAAGTTATTCCGAAGATTATTTGAAGAATATTGGGATGTTCTTGATGAAAAGTCCAAAGAAGTAGTAATAGACCATATTTCTAGATTGGGATATACATCTAGAACGCAATCATTTTTACAGTATGATAAAACAAAGTATCATTCATTAAGATATAATTTCCCAGGTTTAGAAACTATTGATAGAAATTATTCTCAAGTTTATCAAGATATGTTTGTTCTTTCTATGTTGAAGGGAAAGAAGAATGGAACTTACCTTGAGGTTGGATCTTGCCATCCATTTGATGGAAGTAACACTGCTTTACTTGAAACTAAATTTAAATGGTCAGGAGTGTCCATTGAATTTAAAGAAGATCTAGTTAATTCTCATAATTCTCAGAGATTGCCAACTGCTATTTGTGCCGATGCTCTTAAGATAGATTATCGATCTCTCTTGAAAGAAAAATTTTCTACAAAAACTATTGATTATCTTCAACTTGATATTGAACCTGCAAAAAATACTTATGAAGTTCTGTTAAAAATTCCTTTTGATGAATATAAATTCGCAGTGATTACATACGAACATGATCATTATGTGGATGCAACTAAAAAATGTAGAGAAAAGTCTAGAGAATATCTACAGTCTAATGGATACATTTTAGTTGTTTCTGATATATCTTCTGACGGTGTATGTTCTTATGAAGATTGGTGGGTTCATCCTGATTTAGTTGATCATAATGTAATACAAATTATGAAAGATACTTCTGATGAAATAAAGGAAATTGAAAAATACTTTCTCAATAAGAAATTTTATGCCGAATTTGAAACTGATAAGTACATTTTTGAAAACTTTTTCCCAGACTTAACTTATAATGGGGTTATAGTTGAAGTTGGTGCAGGACCACCAGAGTTTTTGAGTAACTCTAAATTCTTTAGAGATCATGGTTGGAGGTCAATTTGCATCGAACCAAATCCAAAATTTGTGGAACAGCATAAAAACCTTGGAAGTGAAGTATATCAATATGCTTGTTCAAACACCGAGGGGAAATCTAATTTCACAATAAATTTAAATAATGATCATTGGTACTCAGAAACTCATGATGGGGTCAGTTTCTCTGCATTGGAGATTAGATATGATGGAGTTCCGGAACATAATACTCAAAATACAATAGAAGTCGAACGAATAAAATTGAATACTCTTCTTGAAAAATTATCAATAGAAAAAGTTGATATTCTTTCTATTGATGTTGAGGGATGGGAACTTGAAGTATTGATGGGGTTCGATCATTTGAAATATAATCCGAAAGTTATAGTTTTGGAAAATTTTGAAAAAAATATTGAATATGAAAAATTTATGAATTCTATCGGATATACTAAAAATATTAATCTGGGATATAATGAAGTATATTTTAAAAATCAAACAGAATCTTCGAATAGAAAAATTTTTTCTATAAGTGAAAAAACTCAAAACACTGTTTGGTCTGTAGATAACTTCTACGAAAATCCTGATGCAGTAAGAGAATTTGCATTGAATCAAGAATATGTTGAAGGTGGATTCGGTAGAGGATTCATCGGACGTAGGACAGATAAGCAATTTTTATTTCCAGGTCTCAAAGAAAAATTTGAGGAAATTATTGGAATGAAAATTACAGAATGGGAAAGTCACGGTATGAATGGAAGGTTTCAAAATGCACATGCAGGAGAACCTTTAGTTTGGCACTGCGATAGTCAAAAGTGGGGAGGTATGCTATACTTGACTCCTGATGCCCCATATCAATGTGGAACTACACTATATGCTCATAAGAAAACTAGAGCAAGAAGTTATTATGATGAAGGGTGGGATGCTGCCTGGAAAGACATTCCCGGAGATCCTCATCTAGATGGAACTTCATTTGAACCAGTGGATGTTCTTGGAAATGTTTATAACCGTCTAGTAATTTTTGATGCAAGCAATATTCATTCTGCTTCTGAATATTTTGGAACAGTAATGGAAAATTCTAGACTATGGCAAATGTTCTTTTTCGATACTTAATTTTATGAATTTTACAGTTTATTCAAAATACGGTTGTCCTTATTGTGTTAAGGTACTTCAAGTTCTCAATACCTTGAGTGTAAATAAAGGTTATCAGATCACAGAGTATGTTTTAAATACTCACTTCAGTCGTGAAGATTTTTATGCAGAGTTTGGAGAGGGATCTACTTTCCCTCAAGTAGTTTTGGCAGATAAGCATCTTGGAGGTTGTTCTGATACTGTTAAATACTTAAAGGAAAATAATATGCTTTGATGACTTCTATAAATAAAGGTGATTCCTCGCAAATCAATCGAGGTGTTGAATTAATATTAAGGAGAGAAAACCGTAAATCTAAAACATTTCAATATTGTTTTGAGAAGGTGGTCTCATTCTTTAATAGAGAAGTTACCATCTACTTTAATTTTTCCTTTGATATAAGGAAGCAAAAGTAGTATAGGAGAATTACAATGTTAGCAATCACCTTGGTCTTTTCAGTTCTTTTTGTTATACTAGCACTCTCTATTGGAGTGATAGGTGGATGGGTATTTAGAGAGTATGTTTGGTCTAGAAGACCTGAAAATCTGCATCCAGAATTATTTGATGCAGATGGAAATGTTTATCCCGATGAAATCATTGCTTTTAGATTTGAGCAAGTCGATCCAGAGGAAGATTACGAAGATTAATTAATGGAGATTTAAGAATGAAGTTACCACCAAATCAATTGGTGTCTGAAGTTATTCAAAGAGCATCAAACGCAAAAACTAGAGAAGAGAAAATCGAAATTCTTCGTCATTATGATAGTCCAGCATTGAGGGCAGTTTTAATTTGGAACTTCGACCCAAGAATTGAATCAGCAATTCCTGCTGGAGAAGTTCCATATACTGCAAACGATGCTCCTGCTGGAACAGAACACACTAGATTGATTCATGAATGGCAGAAATTTAATCATTTTGTGAAAGGAGTTAATAACCTCAATCAAACAAAACGAGAAGTTCTTTTTATTCAGTTGTGTGAATCTCTTCATAGTTCTGAAGCAGAACTTCTTTGTTTAACTAAAGATAAGCAAGTTCATAAAAGATATAAAATTACTAAAGCAGTAGTTCAAGATGCTTTCCCCGAGATTGTTTGGGGGGATGAAGATTGAAAATAATTCATAAGAATTGTGATCCAGTCACTGCAAAGGATAAGAGTCTTCCCCTAGATTCTTATCTTGTTACATATTTGAATGAGGATAACGTTTCTTATGATGTCGTAAAAGCATCATCTAAAGTGTCTATCTTCGATCACTACTATGATAATTATGGGAAAGGATCCCCTATTGATATTAAATGGACTGATGGAACAGTAAATCCAAAACTATGGGGGTCTCAAAAAACTAAAAAGAAGGGATGATGGGAAAGCACTATTTACTTAACTTATATGGATGTTCCTTTGTCCTTCTTGATGATGAAAAATGCCTTATAGATTTATTGGAGAATGCAGCAGTTGCTAGTGGTGCCACTGTGGTTCAAACCATCTCTAAAAAGTTTGAACCACAAGGTGTTACTGTAATTTGTCTTCTATCAGAAAGTCATATCAGCATTCATACTTGGCCTGAAGAGGGTAAGGCTGCAGTAGATGTCTATACCTGTGGTGATTGTAATCCCAAGATCGGTTGTGATATCATCATTCAACAACTTTATGCCAAGGATCATACTTTGAGTTATATTGAAAGATAAAATAAATACACTATATCTGGAGATTATATATGCTCTCTACTGCTTATAGATTGCGTCTTGAAGAGATTTGCGATAGGATAGTGAGACAAGAAGAAGTAAGTCTAGAAGATATTATCTGGGCAGAAAAACTTGCCAAGACAAATAGATCTGCAGCAACAATCTTAAGGCAAGCAAGAAGACGTGCTTCTAATCCAGATATGCAAGAGGGAAGTATGGATGATTTTTTAAATCAACTTGATTTAGGAGATCCAGATCCCTCAAATCATAAGAATAGATTTGGTGGAGTTGATGACATTATTGATTTCTTTTCTGGGGATAAACCAGATGACTGGAGACAAAGAGATTAAAACTGTATCCGATTTTACAAAAGTATTCTTATAGATATAACACGTTCATTTGCTATTCGCAAATAGCAAACGGAAGTAGGGAAACCGAAGGAACGCACTTTTACAATAGTAAAGGAGCACCCTAATGTCTAAAGCAACTTATAGAGGATGTCAGTATAATACTGATGTCCCAAAGGAAGAATATCGTAAGTGGTATTCACAAACACATTCACCAGCACATCCACAAAATACATATCGTGGAGTTTCTTACCGTCCCTGTAATAATCAGGAGGTTGCAAAGTGAATACTTATTTTGTTAGATATCTTAAGAATAAGGATAGAAAGGAAAAACTTCTTAAGATCGCACAAATTAATATGGCAAAGCAACCTCAAGTTGCTTGATAATTCAGAGGGGGACTTGACTTCCCCTCTTTTTTTGTGTAAAATTCGGGAAACACTATTCAACATATGGATGTAGAAAAAATCAAACTCATCGTCAACAATATGGAATGTCTTGTCAGATGTTTGAAGGAAGAAATTTCAAAAGAAGAACCGACTAAAATGGAGTATGTAAAGTTCACTACTCCATATGATAATAACGATTACGATGAAGTGTATCTAGATGAGAATTAAAAAGATGATGAGACTGCTTAAGGAAGCAGTGGAACAAAAACCTAATCTTTATTCAGAAGAAGAATTAAATTATATGAAATCTCAATTGGAGAACATTGAGAAACAGATTAAACTAGCAAAAAGAATGGACTATAGGGGATTTGGTAAATGATTAAACTAATTTCAATCACTCAAGGTGCTGGAGAACTTATCAATGCAAATGCACAAGAAGTAATTTCATATATTGCCAGAGTTAGTAATCCAAGCAATCAATTAAATTTTGATACTTCTGCTGGTCTTCTTAAGTATTGCATCAAGCATGAGCACTGGAGTATCTTTGAACATGCTTTTATGACACTTGAGATTAATACTACCAGAGGTATTGCAGCTCAAGTGCTTCGTCACAGATCATTCACCTTCCAGGAATTTTCACAGAGGTATGCTGATACCAACCTTCTATCAGATGTAGCAAAAGTTCCTGAACTTCGTAGACAGGATACCAAAAATCGTCAGAATTCTACTGATGATCTAGATGGTTATCTGAAACTCACACTTCAAAGTGAAATTCAAGAATACTTTATTAAAGGTCAGGCAATTTACAACAGACTTCTTTCTCAAGGAGTAGCAAAAGAATGTGCTAGATTTATTCTTCCCCTTGCAACTCCAACCAGGATTTATATGACTGGTTCTTGTAGGTCTTGGATACATTATATCAATCTTCGTTCTGCCCATGGAACCCAGAAAGAACATATGGAGATTGCTGAAGGGTGTAGAGAAATCTTCAATCAACAATTCCCAGATGCTGCAAAGGCTCTTGAGTGGGTCTAAATAAAATATATTGATTTCATAACTTATGGCAATTTATCCTGTTATTCATGTAGAAACTGGAGAAAAGAAAGAAGTTGAGATGAGTGTTCATGAGATCACTCAATGGTACAAAGACAATCCCGAATGGAAAAGAGATTGGTCTGAAGGTTGTGCAAGTCCTGGAGAGACTGGTGATTGGAGAAACAAACTAATCAGCAGAAATCCAGGATGGAATGATGTTTTGGATCGTGCAAGTAAAGCTCCAGGTTCCCGTGTAAAGAAACTCTAATGGCAAGAAAAAGAAGAAACAATGATTTGCAGCCAATTGGAATTGGCATGACCGCAAAGCAAATGAAGAGAAGGAAACCAATCAATACAGATTTCCTTTGTGATATTAATCCAGTAACACAAAATCAAACTAAACTTTTTGATGCCTACAATTCAGATAAACATTTGTTTGTGTATGGATGTGCTGGAACAGGTAAAACATTCTGTGCTCTTTACCTAGCACTCAAAGATGTTCTCAGTGAGATTACTCCATATCAAAAGATTGTGATTGTGAGATCTCTAGTTGCCACTAGGGAGATTGGTTTCCTTCCTGGAGACCATGATGATAAATCTGCACTTTATCAAATTCCTTATAAGAATATGGTAAAGTATATGTTTGAGATGCCAGATGATGCTTCATTTGAAATGCTCTATGGTAATCTGAAGCAGCAAGAAACAATTACTTTCTGGAGTACATCTTTTATCAGAGGTACAACTTTAGACAATTCAATTATCATTGTTGATGAAGCACAAAACTTGAACTTCCATGAACTTGATAGTATAATTACTAGGGTTGGTGATAACTCCAGAATTGTTTTCTGTGGTGATGCAACTCAAACTGATCTTACCAAGACTAATGAAAGGAATGGTATTCTAGACTTTATGAAAATCATCCAAAGAATGCCTGAATTTGAATCAATTGAATTCGGTGTTGATGATATTGTAAGATCTGGTCTGGTCAAGTCTTATATTGTAAATAAAATGGCAGCAGGGTTCTAATGTTTAATCATTGTAATGTAAGTCTCCCTCAACTTGAGAGGGAGACTATTGATGGGGTTAGATATTATAAAATCCTAGATGAAGATGGAGTTCATAAGTTTGCATCCATTACTTCAGTCACAAGTTATCACAATCGACACATCTTTGAAGACTGGAGAAAACGAGTCGGAGAAGAAGAGGCAAATCGAGTCAATAAAGCAGCAACAAGTAGAGGAACTGATCTTCATACATTAGTTGAAAATCACCTCCTGAATAAAGATCTTCCAGAGGTTCAATTAATCTCGAAACATTTATTTAAGATTATCAAACCCGAGTTAGATAAGATAAATAATATCTATGCTCTTGAAAGTTCTTTGTATAGTAAGGTTCTAGGAATTGCTGGAACTGTAGATTGTATTGCTGAGTATAATGGAGAACTTTCAGTAATTGACTTCAAGACTTCTAAAAAGGAAAAACCTAGGGAGTGGATCGAGCACTACTTCGTTCAGGCAGCAGCATATGCTTGTATGTTTTATGAACTCACTGGAATCGCAGTTAAGAAACTTGTGGTTCTAATGACTTGTGAAGATGGTGAATGCGTTGTTTATGAAGAATATGATAAAGCAAAATACATTAAACTATTGTCAAACTACATTAAGGATTTTATAACCTCTAAACTACAGGAATATGGAAAGTAAATTAGAATCAGCATTGCAATCAAAATTTTTATGCCAAGCAAAGTTCTCAAAAATTATTGAGGAGATTGTAAAGATAAATGATGATATGAACTATATTGATGCTATAGTTCATTATTGTGAAATTAACAATTTAGAAATTGAATCAGTATCTAAATTGATTAGCAAACCTTTGAAAGAAAAATTGAAGTGTGATGCTATTAATTTGAACTTTCTTAAGAGAACTTCCAGAGCAAAACTTTTGATATGACCCCATTTGATGTTTATAGGACTTACCTATCTTTGAAGAATCATTTCAGCAAACCAAATTATGATTATATTAAATATGCAGGTAAAACTAGAGCATCATTAGAAGCATTTAATAAGAGAAAGGATAAGTACTGGTATGAAAAACTTTCTCGTCAAAAAAATGACGAGGAAGTTAAAAATTTTTTTATAGCAAATTTCGTTCAGGTGGATGATCCAGGAAGACTATGGATTGGAGAATTAAGTCGGAATGGTGAAACCACTTATATTGAATGGAGTAAAAGACAGCAAAGTTTAAAGTATATTTTTAAAGAGCAATCAGACGAAATGTTGTCTGAAAATGACTTGAATAAACTTTTAGATATCTCAAAGCAACATCCTCCTATCTTAAAGAAGTATTTGAGTAGTCAGATATCTATAGAGACTTTAGTGATATTTGATAAGATTTTTGAATACTCTAAAAAGTTTGATAAAGTTCTATTGGATCCAGTGTGGGAAACCGTCTCGTTAAAAATTAAAAAGTATTCCCCATTTCTAAATATTGATATAAAGGAATATAAAACTATACTCCGAGTTTTAATTGAGGAAAGTTAGATGTCATTTTTTGATTCCGAAATAGTACAAAAGGAAATTGAGGATATTTCTGATTTGCAGAAGACCTTAACCAGAGATATCTTTAAGTTTCCCTCTATGACAAAGGAGGAAAAGCAAGAACACATGGAAGTTCTTGAACAGTTATTAGAAAAGCAACAATTGCTATATACTAGGTTAAGTCTATCTGATGACCCAAAAGCAATTGAAATGAAGAAGCAAGTAGTTGAATCTTCTAGACTTTTGGGGTTTGGTAATGCTGATATTAATACAATTTTCAACTCAATGAAAATGACAATTAAGAACATTAAGGCTGGTATTGACAGATAGACCAGCACCTGCTAGGATGACCTAGTGGGTATCCATTCAATCCTACAAATCCAATTAATCCGAGGTAATCCGAATGTCCTTTTCAGATCTTAAGAAAAAATCTTCTCTTGGTTCTCTGACTTCTAAACTGATTAGTGAAGTTGAGAAGATGAATACTTCAGGTGGTTCTGATGAACGAATCTGGAAACCAGAAGTCGATAAAGCAGGCAATGGTTTCGCAGTCATCCGTTTCCTTCCTGCTCCAGAGGGTGAAGAACTTCCCTGGGCAAAAGTCTACAGTCACGCATTTCAAGGAACTGGTGGATGGTTCATTGATAACTGCCTGACTACTGTAAATCAATCCTGTCCTGTTTGCGAATCCAATCGTGATCTTTGGAACACTGGAAGCAAAGCAAATCAGGAGATTGTACGTCAACGTAAACGCAAACTCTCCTATTACTCCAACATCTATGTTGTAAGTGATAAGGCACATCCCGAAAACGAAGGTAAGGTGTTCCTCTTCAAGTTTGGTAAGAAGATCTTTGATAAGATTTCTGCAGCAATGCAACCAGAGTTTGATGATGAAACTCCAATTGATCCTTTTGATTTCTGGCAAGGTGCTAACTTCAAAGTGAAGATCACTAAGAAGGATGGGTATTGGAACTATGACAAGTCCGAGTTTGATTCCCCTGGAACTCTTGGTAATTTTGATGATGATGTTCTTGAAAGTATCTGGAAGAAAGCATACTCTCTTGAGGACTTCACTAAAGCAGATTCCTTCAAGTCCTACGAACAACTTGATGCTCGTCTCAAGTCTGTCCTAGGTCAGAAGACTGCTCCTAAGAAAGATGAATCTTTCGATGATGAGGACAATGATCGTGGTCCAGAACTGACTGAAGATCTTCGTTCCGAACTTAATTCACTCTCTCGTTCTTCTTCAAGTGTTGATGAAGATGAAGATGATGCTCTAAGTTACTTCCAAAAACTTGCCGAGGAATGATTATCTGAGGGAGATGATTCTTAAATCATCTCCTTTTTTTGTAAGGTCATCTACGTATTGAGATGAGAAACCATATGACATAATCTGTCTCATATCATCAATTGCTGTTTGTAAATATCTTGTTCTCAATATGTAAATGTTTCTCTTTTCATCATTCAATTTTGTTTCATATTCATAATTTGAAACTGATTTAATAGGAGAGATTGTTTTTGTTACTTCTTCTATTGGATCATAATAATTCATAGAAAAGTTTTGATCTACCATTTTTCCACTGGGGAGAATTAGTTTTCCATTTCCATCATAGTATGTAATCGTTTCATAATGATGGATCTCTGATAATTCTTCTTCAGTATATTTTCTAGTTAAGTAATTTTGCATCTCATAGTCAGACATCGGCCATTCTGTTCTGACATTGATAACATTGTTTGAAATCAATACAACCCAATCATAGATTGGACTTCCATAGATCTTCTCTGCAACTTGCTCTGGACGTTCTTCACCTTGGATTGTATACTTTGAAAAGACAGTTATATTTTGAAAAAAGTCATCACGAATCTTTGCTCTACGAAATAGATTCTTAACCCTCACATAATCATATGCAGAGTTTCTTTCTGGTAATTGAGACTGGTAAAGTAAGTCTGATACTTCTCTGAAATAAGTCATTTATTATACTCCTGGAGGTCTCGATGTAGGTTGGAATGGTTCAACTGGTACTATCAGGGATTGTGCTGGAGAAGTTCCTTGTCCTGATGGACCAGGAGGTCCAGGAGGTGTAGGTGTTCCTCCACCAGTATTTTGAGTGGTTCCAAAACTCACATTATTCAGACTATCATACCCAACGGTGTTTTCATCGTTTGCATCATAATTATCATTATACAGTGGGGTTAATTCCGTAAATGCCAATTGCATTGTGACTGCAATTGGTTGAGAACCTCCTGCGGGTTGATCATTAAATGCTGCATAAAATCCATCTGGAGTATAATTAACTACACATTGCTGAAGAGCACAAGTTTTAATTTTCCCAATACTTTTTAAATCATCATTAGTAGATTCAGAACCTCTAAAATGAATATCAAATACATTTGGAGCACCAAGGAAATATGCAGCCTTTCCACCAGATCTTTTTGCTGCCATTCCTTTTTTGAAGAACTTAAGAATGTATCTGATGTTTCTTGCTTCCTCTTGACTTCTTGGGGTCATCTTAAATTGGAACCCAAATGATCTTAACTTTGGTCCTTGGAATAATAATTCAAGGTTAGGATTGATTGCAGTTCCAGTAATTCTAGATCTGAATGCCTCTGGATTTATATTGATGCCGAATTTTTGAGTGACTGCTGCTGCAGCGTTCAGAGCAAGAAGTTGTTTTATTGTTTCATTTGCAGTCGTATCTTTATTAAGTGCATTTGATGCTGCCCCCATTGCACTTTGTATTGCTGCATCTAAATTGAAGTTGGCAAGACCACTCGCAGCACCTAAAGCAGCACCACCAACTAATGCTGCTAATGATGACAGACTATCCTCACCCCAAGCAGTTACATTAGTTTCCGAAATATCATTAGGCATTGGAAGAACTGCAGTTCCTATTAATTCACTTTCTGTAGGTTTTTCACGAAATCTTTCTTTTGAAAATTCACCCGCAATTATTTTGTTAATATCTAATCCCTTTCCATTTAAAACTTCTGGAGTTCTATATCGTCTTTGGACTATTACTATTCTATCTTGTCCTGAACTCATATCCAATGGATACTTCAAAAATTCAGGTTTAAATTTTTCATTTTCTGATTGAAAGTCTTTCGAGGTTACTTCAAAAATTGCTGGAGTTCCTGATGGTGCTCCAGAACCTCCACCAGTATCTTGATTTGGGTCTGCTCCTGGTGGATTTTCCGGTGGAGAAACTTCAGTATTTCCTAGTAATAATTCTTCTGCGTTAGTTGCTCCACCAACAGTTGCTGTTGCTACAGACTGTCTTCTAAATATATCAATATTTTTTATAATTGAAATTTCATTATCCTTTGTTATAGGAGCGTTTTCATCAAAGGTTAATTTGTTACTTTTTAAATCGAGAGTTCCTATTGATTGGAAATCAAATTGAGATTTTCTTTGATAAATTTGAGATACTTTAGTTGTAGGATTTACTACTATCGAGTATTTTCCGTTTATATTCGGCAATAAAAATTCATTTTTTCCTGGTTCTCCGTAGGTTTCCATATCTATCTACCCCACACTTTTTCTGAAGGAATTGGTATTTCTACTCCACCCAAGTCCCGAACAAATTCTTCGATAGGTAATAGACATATGGTATTCCATTCTGGTGTTGCAAAGTCTAAAAAAGGACTACGGACCTCTGATAATAAGTATTTATGTGCTCCTTTAGTAAACTTTGGAATTTTATTTTCTGCAAGTGAATTTGCAATTCCAATTCGTTCTTCTGGAGAATAATAATGTAGATTGACCGCAAAGAAATAATTAGGTTGAAAGTCTAAAATATAAGCAAGAGGATACTTATCGTAGAATGGAAGTTGCCTTCTCCACTTGGCACGGTATTCCCATAACATTAAACTGAATAGTTTTGGAAATCCTCTCACGACATTTTGATCTCGACCTCCCATAACATCAATATCATCAACCCTCTCATCAGTTATCATTTTACTGGGATCTTTTTCATACTTAACTGATCGTGCGAAAAAGATATTAGAACGATACCATTCCTTTGATCTATTCTGTCCCCCTGCTTTTTGATTAACTTCTTCGAAGATTGTTCTATACGCCAAGATTATCCTCCGTAAGTATTTGGAATTTCCACTTTCGATCTAAACAAAACTCTTCTGCTGCTTTCCATTTTGCCTGGTTCTTGGCGTATTCTTTCACTTCGTAGATTTGTTTTTGAGTAATTTTTTTACCAACCTTTGGTTCTTTAACTTGTCTTTTGGGTTTGATTTCAATTAAACTTTCTTTGATACATCCATCAGCATCTTTATACTTTATAAAAAAGTCTGGATAGTATCTATGAATTCTGTTATCAATAGGAGAAATATATGGAATATGTATTTCTTCAGAGGACCACTTTAGAATATTTTCATTTTTATCACAGTAGTTCATAAATTTAAGTTCCCATAATGATCTATAAATTATATTTTTATAGTCACCAATGTACTTTTCTGGGAATGATGGTTTGAATATTCCCTTATAGGACATACATATATTATATACACTTCCAATTATTTAGATGCCATCAAGAAGACTTTTCTATAGTACTGATGAGTTAGTAAGGAAATTTAAACCGTCACTTACCTCAACATTTGATGTGTTTATTAGTAAGTCATTTTCTGGAATTGATGATGAGGTTGTAAATTTTTCAGCATATGAAGCTGTCCTTCCAGGTTCATCTTTTGAACTAGGACAAGTGTTTGGTGATAGGCAAGGAGTAACAGAACAGTATGCAACTAAGAGAGTTTATCCTCCTGTAGATGTGAGTTTTTATGTTGATGTTGAGTATGGTGTATTAGATTTTTTCGAGAGGTGGTTTAAGCAAATTAATGATAAGTCTGATAATTTTAGATTTAGCTATCCATCTGGAGGTTATAAAACTAATGTAATTATTACGAAATTTGAAAGAGAATTTAGAGAAAGTAAAGATAGATTGAATTCCCCAGGAACCGCAGGAACAGTTTCTGAACCATCATATCAAGCAAGATATAATTTAAGAAATGCGTTTCCTTCTAATATTATTTCGGTTCCTGTATCATATGGTCAATCTGATGTATTAAGAACAACTATAACGTTCAATTATGATTACTATGATTTTGAAGTTAAGAAGAATAAGACATCGTTCAATAAAGAAATCTAAATACTTACAACTGAATTGTATATTTCAAAATGCCTTTACCAAAGATTGCAACTCCTAGTTATGAGTTGATTTTACCATCTACTAAAAAACCAATTAAGTATCGTCCATTCCTAGTTAAAGAAGAGAAAATTCTTATTCTTGCAATGGAAAGTGGAAATCAAGATGAGATTACAAATGCAGTCAAAACTACTTTAAAAGATTGCATCCTAACTCGTGGAGTAAAAATTGAAACTCTTCCTAGTTTTGATATTGAATATTTGTTCTTGAATATTCGTGCAAAGTCTGTGGGAGAATCTGTTGAACTGACTATTACTTGTCCCGATGACAATCAAACTCAAGTTGATGTTAGTGTAAATATTGACGAAATTAAAGTTCTAATTCCAGAGGGACATACTTCTGAAGTTAAAGTTGATGATAATATTACAGTGAAGATGAAGTATCCATCACTTCAAGAATTTATTGATAACAACTTTGATTTTGGTGCTCAAAATAATAGTAAAGAAGTAATTGACAAATCATTTGAGGTTGTTGCTTCTTGTGTTGATATGGTTTATACTAAAGATGAATCTTGGTCTGCAGGAGATGTCAGTAAGAAGGAATTGATTTCTTGGTTAGAAACTATGGATTCAAATCAATTCAAAGGAATTGAGCAGTTCTTCGACACAATGCCTAAATTATCTCATACATTAACTGTCGTTAATCCAAAAACAAAAGTTGAAAATGAAATAGTTTTAGAAGGGTTATCAAGTTTTTTCGGATAATGATGAGTCACGAAGACTTGGAATCTTATTTTAGAATTAATTTTGCCCTGATGCAGTATCATAAATATTCATTAACAGAGATTGAAAATATGATACCTTGGGAAAGGGAAATCTATTTAACTCTATTGGAGCAACATATTCAGGAAGAAGAAGAAAAGGCATCAAAAAAGCAGAGTCTCTAAATGGATACGCAAGATCTAATCAAAATTAAGAAACAAAGAATCCAGGAGGAACTCTATAAATTAGTTCCTCCTGGATTCCATTTGTCCCCACCTCCAAAGAATAGGGGAACGACTTATGAGAATTTAGATAGGTTTTTGGATAGAGATACTGAATTCTTGATGCAGGTTGGATATTTATATGCAACAAATAAAGATTATGATACTGCAATACAACATTTAAGATTTTTCGGATATTCACTTTCTAACTATAAAGAAGCAGAAGGTAAGGGTATATTTCATAAAGAACCAGAATTAAACAGAAACCTCGTTGAGGCTTGCGATTACCTTATTCGTTTCTATGATCTTGCTGAAATTACTATTAAGAGAATTAATGATGAAGAAGATGTAAGACTTAAATTACTTCAACAGCAGCAGGATAAAGAGAAGAAAACATTAGAGCAATCTGAAGAGAAGAAGCAAAAGGCAAAATCATTTGTTTCTGGTGCTACTAGTTTTAGACCAGGAACAAAGGCAAAATTAAAAGTCACGAAGTTGCCTGGAATTATTCCAAAGAGAGCAGCTCCTCAAGAAATCGTAGATAAAATTTCAAAACCACAGTTAGAAGCACAAGAAACTGAAGAAGGAATTGGTGGTTCAAAGAGAATTGTATCTGCTCTTGGAAGATTAGCATTATCAATTGAGCAGACTAATGATAATCTGAATGCTACTCTTGCCAAGATTGCAGAAGATATTGCAAATACAAAGGTAGAAAATAAAAAAGAAGTTGATGAATATAGAAAGAGAGTTGCCAATCGTGGAAGAAAGATTGGGAAGACTGAACTCGGAAGCAGCAAAGTAGATGTTTCTGGTTTAGTTAAGAAGTATGTTGGAAACTTCTTTAGTGGTGCTGGTGGAGCAATTCGTGCTCTAGCACTCTTCAATATGCTAGAAGCATTTATGAACGGGAGACCGTTGGATGCTCTTGGTCCATTATTAGGAATTGGTGCTACTTATCTTCCTGCTATTGGCGGATTGATAGCAGGAATGATAGGGAAGAAAGTCCTGGGAGGACTACTTGGTGCTGCTAGAGGAGGTTCTGCCGCAAGAGGTGGAGTAACTGCAGCAAGAGGAGTTGGGACTGCTGCTGCAGGAATGCCTAGGTTAGGTAAGTTTGGAGCAATCGCAGCATTAGGTGCTGGAGCATTGGCACTTGGAAGTGGAATGCTGGGAAAGAATGGAGGGGAACAAGATACTTCTGCACCAGATTCTGCCATTCAAACAAGATTAGATGAACTCGAAACTCAACAGAAAGAATCAACCCAACCTCAAGCATTAGGTGCCATACCAGATAGTGCTTTGAAGAGATTTGAATCATTGAATCAAAAATTTGAAAACGCACTTGACTTTTTATTGAAGAAACAAAAAGAGGTTCCACGTAGCAGAACTAGAGGTTCTGGTGGCAGTCCCACTCCACCGACACCTTCAGGAACTCCACCATCTGTAGATCAATTGTCAACTGATGTCCCTCAAGATGTAAATATCACAGGACAAACCGTAGATGTTGCTGGAGGAATTAGTTATTATGGTCCAGGATTTGAAGGAAATAAAACGGCAAGTGGAACTACTTTTGACCCCAATGAGCTGACAGCAGCACATAAAACTTTGCCATTCGGAACATTATTAAAGGTAACAAACAAAGATAATAATAAATCTGTTGTTGTTAGAGTTACCGATAGAGGACCTTTTGTCGGGGACAGATCTTTAGATTTGAGTGAAGGTGCTATGAGAGCTCTTGGTGGTATTGGAACTGGAGTTCTAAAAAATGCTACTATTGAAGTTGTAGAACCGAAAAATTCTCCTCCATCAACACCAGCACAACAATCACCAGTAGCACCAGCACCTAATCCCGTTGATCCAAATGGACCTCAATCAAATATAAAAAGATTAAGTGAATCAGTTGCAAAAGTTCCACAATCAACTCCAAATTTAATAGCATTAGGATTGCCCCCGCAAAATTCGGAAAAAACTCCAATGTCTATGGGTGACAACGGAGGAAATCCTATTAATCCAGTTTCCACTGGTTATGATTGTGTATATAGTGATTCCGCAAAAACTTATTGCCAACTAGCATAATATGGAAGAAACTGTAGTAAAGGCAAAACCTAAACAACCAAAGATTGTTACAAGAGTTTCTAACATAGAAAATCTTCAGAAGTCTGTTGATGATTTAAACACGACTTCCAGAAGATTAAGAAGATTATTTGAAAGAAATAGTTATCAAAAGAGAACTCAATTACCAGTATTAAAAAGATATAAAAGACAATTAGATTCAATTGAAAGAGCAGAAGAAGAAAGGGCAAGAAGGGCATCTAAAAAGAAAATAAAACTTCCAACAATTAAGAAATTTGCTGGATCATTTTTTGCACCTGATGCTTCTAAAGATCCATTTAAGGCAATTGGAGCACTTGCAGCATTTAATAGTCTTGAGAAAATTGCTTCGGGAGATTTGTTAGGAGCACTTGGTCCTGGATTAGTTGCTGCTGGAATGGTAGCAGGACCAAGTTTGATAGGTGTTGGGGTCAGTGCAGGAATGGATAAAATTTTGGGTAGAAATAAATTGAGGAGAGGATTTGATGTTACTGGAAGAAGAGTAAGTCAAGGGGCACAAGAAAGATACTTAAGTCGTTATGGTGATAAGGCATTTAAAAATAGATTTGGAGCAGATGCTCTCAAAAAATCTCAGCAAGCAGCAAGTTCTACTGCAACTGCTAGTGGAGGAGGAAAGGTAGCAAAAGCATTTGGCAGATTAGGAAAATCTATTATACCTGGTGTTGGTGCAGTTCTTGGTGCGGTTGATGCCAAGATGAGAGCAAATGAAGGTGACATTACTGGATCAAGAATTGCTGGAGCATCTGCTGCTTTAGATGCTGCTGCGGCTGCATCTGCAGCAACTGGAATTGGATTAGTTGCAACTCCTTTCCTAGGACTTGCTTCAGTAACTTTAGACCTTGTTAATTTTGCTCGTGACATTACAGGAATGAGTGAGAATGAAGCAAAGAAAAAGAAAGGAATACAAACAAAGTTAGAAGAGCAAACTAAAAAGCAAAAGGATCTAGTTAAAAGAAAGGATGAAGGTGGAGTGGGTCTTTCGTTCTCAAAAACTTTAATTGGTTATGAAAGGGTGGTTAATAAATTTGAAGAGTTTTCTAAGAATTTTAAACCACCAGAGGAAATTCTGGATATGACTGAAGGAGGACCACCAAATCCACCTCCATCATCAGCAAATCCATATACTGGACCAATAGATAAGGATTCCTTTTTTCCTCTTCCTGGGGGGATTTTATCTACTGCTGCAGTAAATATTCCTCTTGGTGAGTATGGTGCGCGAAGAGATTATGAGGGAGGACATAGCGGACAAGATATAGGTGGACTTCCTGGTAATAGTCCAGTTGTTGCTTGGAAAACTGGAACTGTTACAGTGGAACCAGGATTAGAAGGTCCAGATAATATTATTACTATAGATCACGGGAACGGTGTTTATACAAAATATAAGCACGTTATTGCTACAGTTAGTAATGGAGATACTGTATATGGGGGGCAGCAAATTGGGAAATTGCTGCCAGGAAGAGAGGAAGTTTCTGGAAGGATGTATGATACTCATTTACACTTTGAGGTTTGGAAAAATGGCAGACATATAAATCCTAATACTGACATATCAGCATCTCAAAAAATACCATCACCTTTAACCAGACAACGTGCCGAAGAGGAGCACAAGAAAAAATCGACCTCACAACCTTCACCACCAACTACACCTTCAAATTCAGTTCAACCTGTACCTGGAAGTAAATATACTTTAAGGGGAACAACATTATTCAAAGGAAATGATGGTAAATATTATTCAACAACGAAAGGTAATGATGGAAAATTTTTGGAAGTTGATAAACGTAATTGGGATTATGTGAAAAAAGAAGGAGAACTTGTATCATTCTCCCCTAAAGATAGGAATATTGAAATGTATCCATCTTACAATGACCAATCTTCTACGATTGCTATGGTATATGTCCCTCAGCCAGTGAGATCTCCCCAACCACAATCGCAATTATCAACTCAATTCATCACAATTGGTGGTGATACCTCGTTAAATACATTAGCATCATTAAAACGCCAAGCACTTTCTGAACTAGGATAAATGGCATCATATTTTAATTACAAAATAGAAGAGTTTATAATTGAGTCTTTAGATGGAGAAAAATCTATTGATGCCACTTCTTGTGTTGCCCGAATAAAATACTTTGAAGATATATTCAATCCATCAATTTTCATTTCAATGCAAGTTGTGAATACTGATGGTTTAATTTCATCACTTCCAATTCGTGGTGGAGAAAGAGTTCGATTAATAATTTCTCAAGAAGCAACAGGACAAAGAATAGAATTTACTGAAGATAAAAATCAATACTACATTTACAAAGTTTATGGATCAACATCTCAATCAACAAGGGAAGCATTCTTTGTTGATCTTGCTCCAGTTGATATGTATAAGAATGAGACATCTAGAGTAATTAGAAGGTATCCAGAAAATCAAGGTTCAGAACAAAAAATTAGTGATTCTGTAGAACAAATTTTAAAATCTGTATTAAAGACAGATAGGAATATTTTTGTCGAACCAACTCAAAATAGTTATGCATTTTATGGAAATACAAAAAAACCATTTAATGTCATCTCTTGGCTCTGCCCCAAATCAATACCTCCTGTCGGGAAATCTTCTCCAGAGGCTGGAACTGCTGGGTATCTGTTCTATCAAAGTAAAAATGGGTACAACTTTAGAAGTGTAGATTCTTTAATGTCACCTCTTCAACCTTCTTCAGGTGATTTGAAAAATTATATTCGGTATTTTTATAATGAAAATACAAATGAGTATGCAGATAATACTACTAATTTTAAAGTTCTTACAGTCCCAACATTTAATAAGAATGTAAATGTTCTTGATAATTTACTTGCTGGAATGTATTCAAGTTCAAATTACTTCCTTGATTTGAATACCAAAAAATTCAATTATTATAAGTATAAACTTTCCGATAGTTATGAGATTATGAACCACGCATCAAGTGATAAAAAATCTCCAAAAATTCCACAAGGATTGGAAGAAAGTCCTTCTAGAGTAATGGTAAGATTTATTGATGGTATCGTAAAATCTCCAGGAACAGTGAATCCAAATGAAAAAATAGATGATAGAATTAGATATCAGGCACACTCTGTAACTAGATATAATTTAGCATTCAGTCAGATTGCCAATATTACAGTACCCTTAAATTTAAATCTTACAGTTGGTGATGTAATCTTCCTAGATATAGGAGAGATTACAAAGCAAGAAAAGCAAAAGGACAGTAAGAAATCTGGGTTGTATTTAATTGCAGAACTCGCACACGAATTCAGTGACAATCAGGGTTATACTGGACTTAAATTAGTAAGAGATTCATACGGGGAACCATAAATCTATGTTAGAACAATCACTAATTAATCCTAATTTTGCAGGAAGAGATGGTTTCAAATGGTTTATTGGTATCGTAGCAAATACTCAACCAGATCGTGCTGACCTAGAGTATGGTTATAGAGTTCAAGTAAGAATTATCGGTCATCATCCAGGAGATGAAATAGAAGATAGAAATCTTCCTTGGGCTCACGTACTAATCCCTACAAATATGGGAACTGGTGCAGGTGGTGCTGGTATTAGTATGAATACCCGTGGTGGTGAAGTTGTGATTGGGTTTTTTGCCGATGGGGAAGACGCACAACAACCAATTGTAATTGGTTCATTATACAATGGAGCAAATGTAGATTACTTGAATACTTTTACGCAAGGAACAAAAGGATTTAAGTTATTCCAACAAAAACCAGGAGCAATTGTTAGTCCATATAACAAAACCGTAAGGAATGGCAAATCATCTCCAGGTGAACCTGGAATAGTAAAAACATCTGGTTATCACAATGGAGCAGGGACTGTAGCAAAAGAAGTGATAGATAACAATAATCCAACAGTAACTATTCCAGGGCACTGTAGAGAAGGAAAGGATGTTGTATCCCAAATCAATAAAGGATTAATCAAATTTATTCAGTTGATGAATGAAGTTAAGTACGTTAATGATACTTACATCAATCCAGTTTTAAACAAAGTTACTGATATTTCATCAGAGATTGATGAGATTGCTATTGTAATATCTGATGCTCTGATATGGTTGGTAAAATATATACGAGATGAAATTATAACAGGGGTCTATAATCTTTTAGAGGATTATATCGAACAAGTAAAACTTCCGAAGTGGGCGGAATTTTTAAAGAAGGCAGCAGCAGGTGAGATTGCTGATGGGATATGGTGCCTTTTCTTAAATATCATCAAGAAAATAAAAAATTTTGTTTTTGAGTTTTTGTTTGGAATGATTGGAAAGGTAGCAAGTATTCCAGTATGTTTAGTGGAAACTTTTACTGGTAGTATTTTGCAGTCAGTAGTAAATGAAATTCAAGATGCCATTCAACCTGCACTAGATCAGATTTCTTCTACTCTAGGTGGAGGAATTGGAACTGTAATGTCATATGTAGAAAAGGCAATTGGAATTACAAAAACAATTGCAAGTTTTCTTCAGTGTGAAGAATCTCCCTGCAAACAAGTCTTTAATTATGAAATGAACAAAGGATTTGTTCCAAAGGATGGAGACATTAAGTTCCAAAATATTATTAATTATTCTCCAGCACAAGGATTGAGAAATCTTTTAGATGATGGTAAGAAACAGGCAGCAGGATTTTTGGGTGGAATATCTGGAGGGGAAGGATTGCCTGAAGAATTGGCACCATATGTTGGTGGTTGTGATGTAAGTCTTCAGTGTGGAATGCCACAAGTTAAGATTTTTGGTGGAGGAGGATCTGGCGCAACTGGAAATGCAGTTGTTGATTCATTTGGACAAATTATGGGAGTTAATATTACAAATCCAGGTGGGGGATATTCTTCTCCTCCATATGTTTCATTCGAAGATTCTTGTGAAAATGGAACTGGAGCATATGGATATGCTCGAATTGAAAATGGGAAATTATCAGAAGTTGTGATGCAAAATCCTGGAGGTGGATATTTAGGACCAGATACATCAAATGTTGATGAAGAATCTGATGAAGAAACTTTAATACAATCTTCTTGCTCTATCCCTCCAGCAGAATCTTCTGGTGCTATTGTTTATCCTTATGTTCTTAATGTAATCATTGAAGAGACTGGAATTGGATATTCTTCAGAGGACTTTGCAATTAATTCAAGTTGTCCTGATAGTGATGTGAGATTAGATTTAGAATTGGATGATGATGGAAGAATTACTGCAGCAAAAATTACTAATCCAGGAACATCTATTAATACATACCCAGAGTTGGAAATAAATAGTGATACTGGATCTGGAGCAATTCTGAAACCCGTTTTAGGATTTAGTACAACTCCACCAGAGGAACGAATTAGTAATGTAGAAGTTCAAACTGTTGTATATTGTTCTGATAAGAAATGACCCTTAAAAAACCTCAACCTCAACCCACGGGTTATGTAATTAGTGATCCTCAAGATGGGACCATTATTATCGGAAAAGATCCAGATTCAAAAAGACCTAGACAAATTGAATTAGGAGCACAATCTTTAGGTTGTATCCGTCTTTTTGGTGATGGTGGATTTGATATCAGAAGTAATCCATCATCACAATTAAAAGATAACATCATCAGTAACTCAAAAGATGGTCTTGGGATCTATAGTAATGGAAAGGGAATTCATATTGATGCTGGAAATGGTGAGTTAACAATTACAGCAAGAAGTATTGTAATCAATGCCACAGGAGCAGACGAAGCAGGAGTTACAATTAGATCCGCACAACACATAAATTTAGATGCTGCTGATAATATTAAGATAGAGGGATCAAACGTTGCAGTAGCAGCAAGAAATAAATTAATTATAGCATCAAAAGGTCTTTTAAATATAAGAGGTAAAGGTGGAGTTCTGATTTCAGAACCAAAGACCAAATTAATTCCAACATCAATATCTGATGTAATACAAACTGCATTCCAATTCATTCTTCCGGAGTATTTTTAATGGACGCTGACGTAGTAAATTGTTCTTCGATGCAAGTTGGAGAATCTATATCTTTTCCAATTTCATCAGCAGAATTTTGGCCTAGTATTGATCCTCAAGCAATTTTTTCTCAACAAAATTGGGGCATCTCAAACTTTGTTGGAATGCATAATCAAGTTGGTCTTTATAATGGTATTGGATTATGGAATCAACTTGGAACTTATAGTGGAATTGGATTAGGATTGCACGTTGGTGGACACGTTGATGCTCAACCATCTTATGATAGTGCCGCAGTAACTACTGATTATGCTTCTCCGGATGGAGATCTCTGGGGAGATTGGGATTATAACGGAACCCCATTAGATTACTTACACAATCATTCCGACGTTCGATTAAAGGAAAATATCAAAACCCTTGATAGTTCATTGGATAAAGTTTTAAATCTTCGTGGTGTATCATTTACCTGGAATAAGCAATTAAGTCCATATGTAGGTAGAAGAAAAGATGTTGATATTGGTTTAATAGCACAAGAAGTGGAAGAAATTATTCCAGAAATAGTTCAAGAAACTTCAATTCCAAATTTAGATTTTCAAATTAAAAATGTAGATTATGATAGACTTGTTCCGGTACTAGTAGAAGCAATTAAAGAGCAGCAAAAGCAAATTGAGGACCTGAAGGAGACAGTCAGCAAACTGTCCACTCCTTCGGAAAAAGTCCAAGGAGTATGCTATGATACATAGGTCACTACCCCCCGACAAGATGCAAATTTCCAAAGAGCAACTCAAAGACCTCCAAGCAATGCACGAAGATATGGCAGCATATTTCACTGATGAGAATTTTCCCATTAGTGGAGAAACTTATTGGACTTGTGTAGAGTGTCTTGCTATTGCTAAACTTGCTGAACTTCGTGGAGAACTTGTTGCCTGATTTCAAAATTGACTTTTAATTCCAAAAATCGGGCAAAAAAATCTCCGGGTAAAAAATGCCCCTAGGGTTTTTATAACCATTCGTCATTAGCAGGGTCTTGTAGGAATTCAAGTATTTGTTGAGTGCTTTGAATTCTTTGATTTAATTTATTTTTTGACTGTGTATAAGCATATTGTTGAAGTTCAAACTCTGATCTAGATGCCTTTAAAGTATTGACTTTATCAATTAGGTCATTTCGTTCGGTTTGAAGAATTTGTATTTGATTAGTTATATTTGTAATTGAAGTTGCATATCCAGCACATTCCCCACTCGTGCATCCCAAAAATGGGTTCGAACAAACGTTAATGGGTGAGAAATAACTTCCTATTGCTACTTGATTGATATAATCCTGAGTTCCAATTCCAGCATTTCCGACTGTTAATGTTCCATCGGTTGGAGAAAATGGATTTGGTGCAGTATATGTGTATCCTCTATATCTTGCTTGATCTTGATTTACGATAGTTGTTGTAAGACCTGCAACCCAAGCAGTGGAACCACATCCAACGGAATTTGCTTGTTCTCCAATATCCAACACTAACTGCTGAAGATCTCTTATTTGAGTATTGATTGATACGACTTCTTCATCCAGTGATTCAATTGGAACATCAAAATTCTCAATTAATTGATTTGGACCAAAAACTTTTATTTGATGAGTTGAACCAATTCCAGTGGTAACTGCAATTCCAACTTCTAGAGTTTCAATTTGAGATATTTGTGCTAAATCTAAAGAAATTCGTTGATTATAAAACGCAATAATCTCTTCAGTTTCCGAACTAATTGCCATTTATCAAAAAATACTAATAATCTTATTTATTGATAAATAAGTCAGAAGAAAAATTAGTAGGATAATCTCCAAATGCCTTTAGCGAGACTCGAAAATTTACTGAAAAATCTGAACGGTAATATTCTTTATGTAGATCCGGCACAGTTAGATTCAACGGATTCTACAGATAATAGAGGAAATTCTGCTTTAAGACCTTTTAAGACTATTCAAAGAGCACTCCTTGAAGCAGTTAGATTCTCATATATTCAAGGTGCGAATAATGACTTATTCGACCAGACAACAATTCTAATTTCCCCAGGTACTCATTATATTGATAATCGTCCTGGATTTTATGTAGATGGAGATACTATTAAAAATTATAGTGGAACAACCACTGTATTGCCAGAATTAACACTTCAGAGCATAATGGATCTTGATGATCCTACTAATGAACTATACAAGTATAATAGTGCAGATGGTGGAGTTATTGTCCCTAGAGGTGTTTCCATTGTTTCAAGTGACCTTCGTAAGACAAAGATTCGTCCAAAATATGTTCCTTATCCAACTGACGAATTAATACCATCCACCTCAATTTTCAGATTGACTGGTTCTTGCTACATCTATGGTTTCTCTATTTTTGATGGTGATCCAAACGGAAATGTATATAATTATCCTTCTTCAAATTTCAGAACACCCCCAAGTTATTCTCACCACAAACTAACTGCATTTGAATATGTGGATGGTAAGAATAAGTATGTGAAGAATGGGGTCACTCTAGATAAGACTGACCTTGAAATGTATTACTATAAAGTTGCTAAAGGTTTCGGACAAAATACTGGAATTCCTGTAATTATTGATTGGGGGGTTAATACTAATCCTGACTTATATCCAAATGTTGAAGAAAATAGAATTGTTGGAGATCTTGGATTTGGTACAAATATAATCACGAACATTTATGCTGGAGACGGTGGACTTGAAATTTCTAACATTGTCACAGTAACAACTACTACAGATCATAATTTAAGTCCAAACACCGCGATTTTAATTTCAAATGTTGGAAATGGTTCTCAGCAAATTGCAGAGTATAATGGTTCATTTACAGTAGCTCAAGTTATAAACAGCACACAATTTACATATAGACTTCCCTCAAATCCAGCATCTACACTTACTCCACAGGTCAATAGCGATTCTAAACTGACAACAGTTTCTGATACTGTATCATCAAGTTCTCCTTATGTCTTTAACTGCAGTTTGAAGTCTGTTTATGGCATGAATGGTCTTCATGCTGATGGATCGAAGGCAACTGGTTTTAGAAGTATTGTCACGGCACAATTTACTGGAATTTCACTTCAAAAGGATGACAATGCATTTGTAATTTATAATGAATCCTCTGGAACATATAACGACCAAAGTGCATTTGAGGATGAGTTCTTACATCAGAATTCTAGAGCAAGATATAAACCTGATTGGGAAAGTTTCCACATAAAAGCATCAAACGATGCATTCATTCAGTGTGTGTCGATATTTGCGATTGGATATGCAAACCATTTTTCGGCACAAACTGGCGGAGATCAAAGCATCACCAACTCAAATAGTAATTTTGGAGCAATTTCTCTTTCTGCTAGTGGTTTCAAAAAGTATGAGTTGCCAAAGGATAATCACGGATTTATAACTCACATTATTCCACCTAAAGAGATTGATTCTCAAGAAGTAAATGTTACTTGCTTTGAATTAGATTCGGGTAAAACAAGTGACGTTGATTTGCCTACAAGAGTATATTTAAAAGGATATAATAATGAATTAACGGTTCCTCCATCAACTGTCAAAGAGTTTTCTATCGGTGGAATGGTTGATGATAAAATTTATATTAATGTCGATGGAAATATATCAAATGCTACAGTATCTCCAAGTTATGGGTTTGATCTAACAATTTCTTCTATTGATAGTTCTACAAATACCATTACTTTACTTAATAATCAAACTGTTGGTTCTATAACTGGAATTAATACATCGCAGGCAGTAAGAGTAGTATCAAATAATGGTCAATTGCCTGATGGAATAGATCCACATAAAGTATATTATATTAATACTTCATTAACTACAAATACAGTACAATTATCAGAAAGCATATCTGCTTCTGAAGATGAAGATAATGTTATTGATATTAATGATATAGGATCAAGTAATAGAAATTTAAGACTAGTAAGCAAAGTATCTGATAGATCTCCAGGAACTCCAGGAAGTCCAATACAATATGACTCTGCGAATGATGGTTGGTATATTAATATTCAATCCAAACAATCATTTGTCGATGATGTTATTGCTGGAGGAGATCCATCATTCTACATTACGAGATCTTATGACAATAGAAATCTAGATGATAAGATTTATCGTGCTAGATACGTAATTCCAAAAGATTCTTCAATAAATGCAGCAGAACCTTCTGTTGGATTTATTCTACAAAGATCTTCTTCTGCAATTTCAGATCTATATACAAAATTAGATACTGATTTGTCCTCAGTATCTCAAGCAAGAAATACTAATCAAATTGTAGATGCTTGGTATGCATCTGATGAAGCAAATATTATAACCAAAAATCCTCACAATTTAAGAGTGGGAGATGTAGTCAATATTTACAATTTGAAGAGTTCTAATGAACCATCTCCTGTTGGTTTGGGAACAGGAACTGGATATAATGGATCATTTATAGTTTCTAACGTTGTAAACGAACTTCATTTTAGATATGAAATTGAAATAAATCCAGGTACAATTACACCAACAGCAGAAACAACTAGAACTAATTGGCTAAACGTAAGAGATTGCAACTCTTCAACTTATAGAGTTCCCCCATATACGATTGAAGATGACAATAATACTAGAGAATCTCTTCCTTATTTTAGTTGTGAAGAAATTACTAATGAATTCCAAATTTATAAGGTTGATACAATTCAGAAATATTCCTACAATGTATCAGATGGTGTTTATTATGTAACATTGAATGCTTTTAAGAATACTCCTGATGTTTCTCCGTTTGATGTTGATAATTTAAGACTTTCTCAAAGTATAGAAAATCTATACCCAACTACTGATTTTGATAATCCAGTTTCAGATCCATATCCAACAAAGACATATGCTTCCAGAAAAACCATTGGTAAAGTTGATGTCAATGATTTAAATTATAGTGTAACTAAAGAGACAACCTCTGCGTTTTTATCTAAATTTGGAATTTCCTATGAAGTAGAACAAATTGAAAATACTGGATCAACTTGCGTAATCACGACCACTGTAAATCACGGACTACAAGGAATTTCTGCATTATCTATTTCTGGAGGTGGTTCTGGATTTGTAAATGGAACTTGGAGTGATATTCCTTTGTGTGGTGGAACTGGAGAAAATGCAACTGCGACCATTACTGTATCCGGCGGATCAGTTACATCTGCAACAATATCTCATCCAGGATCTGGATACACAGCAGGTGATGTATTAACTGCTAGGGGAATACCTCATTCATCTTCTAATTCACAGTCAGTTAATCTTACAGTTTCTTCAGTATTTTCTGCTGTTAATAAGGGAATTCAAATCATCGGAAGTAAAAAAGTTGGAAATGACGGGTTCTTCCCAATCGAGTCAGTAACTCCAAACACAATTACATACACAAATGCTAATGGTGCTGATGAATCCGCACAAAGTTTTGAAACTTATCCCTCTGCAATTATTTCCAATGAAGCATTAAATGTCCAATCAGTATCATATAATTCAGCAGATGACATAAGTACAATTACAGTCACTAGTTCATCTTCTCCACATTTATTCTTTGCTGGAGATAAAGTTTATTTCTCGGGCATAGTTTCAGATACCTTTGATGTTACTAGTGTAAATAGTGCTACTCAATTTGAAGTTTCTGGTAATGCATCTTCTCAAACAGGAAAAGTTTATCTAATTCCTATAGCACCATCTTTAAGTAATTCTAATAAATCAAATGAAAATCTTTCTTCTAGACAATATCCTTTAATATCAGAACTTCAAAAGAGATGCTCTTCTTCTGTCGGACAAAATGCATCATCAATTTCTGTCGGAAATTCTAGAGGTTTGAGTAAGTCAGATTTCATTCAGATTGATGAAGAAATTATGATGATTACTAAAGTTAATGGATCATCATTGAGCGTTTTAAGAGGATTATTTAATACTAAGCAAACATCACATTTAGACGATTCAATTGTAACTAGAATTTCTCCAATTCCTGTTGAATTAAGAAGAAACTCTATCTTAAGAGCATCAGGACATACTTTTGAATACACTGGATTTGGTCCTGGCAACTACTCAACTGGTATGCCAACCAATCAAGACAGGGTATTGACAGAAGATGAAATTTTAATTTCCCAGTCATTACCAACTCGTGGTGGATCAGTTCTCTACACTGGTATGAATAGTAATGGGGAATTTTATATTGGAAGAAGAAAAATTAATGCCCTTACTGGAGAAGAGCAATTTGTAGGAGTTCCCCAATCAATAAGTCAATCAAACTATTCAGATGAACTCACTGTAAATAACCTGACAGTTACTAATAATCTTGATGCCTCTTCTGCTACAACAGAATTTAAAGATATTCAAGTTAACAGAGACTTGAATGTTGGAAGAAATCTAACTGTTGGGGGAACAATTTCCGGAGAACTTCAATATTCAGTTTCTGAAGGAGATGGATTAACTGGAGGAACCTTTGATAATACTTCAGATAAAACGATTGCTCTCGGAACTCCAAGCAGCATTACATCAACTTCAACTAATGGAGTTACTGCAAATAGTCATACTCATACATTAGCAAATGGATCAGTTACAACTGACAAGTTGGATGGAACTAATGGTTCTGAAGCAGTAACATCTGCAAAAATTAGAAGTGGAGCAGTTACTTCAACTAAATTAAATGGTGGACAAACTGATACTGCTCCAATTTTTGGAGCAAGAGCTTGGGGTAAAATGATAAATGGAAAAACAAGCACCCCAACAGTAGAATATGGTGGAAATGTTCAGGTGACAGTAACCAAAACAAGCACAGGAAGATACTTATTTGTCATGGAAAACAAACTCCAAAATAATGCTCAAGATACTGGTGTATATTCTCCAGATACTGGCGAATCTACTTGGAGTAATCAAAAGTTTATTGTTATAGCAAATCCAGGAACTGATGATGAAGATCACATTTGCTCTATAGATGCTGCCGCAGGACCAGGAAACGGAGAATTTGCAATTAAAACTTTTGACACTAGAGGAAATCAAGTACTAGCAGATACTGATGTTATTTACTTTGTTGTTTTTGGTTAATTACATTATCTAATAAATAACTTTATAGACAGGGGGATAGTGGAACCCAATGGCATCACAAGATAGTTTTTTTAAGGTAAAAACAGGTCTAGGAGTAGGGACAAATACTTTATACGCAGATGCTGAATTTAAGCAAGTTGCAATTGGAGCAACTTCTGGTGACTATACATTAGATGTATATGGCACAATCTATGGTGATGCTGATGTTTTAGTTGATAATAATGTTGGTATTGGAACAACAATTCCATATCAGAGACTTGATGTTAGGGGAGTTGGTATAGCATATACCATCGGTATTGGAACAACTAACCCAGAGCAAATATTCCAAGTTAATCCATCAGATGAAAATCCAGTTGTTATAACTGGATTGGGTTCATTTGGTATAGGAACCATAAATCCGGAACAAGCATTTCAAGTCAATCCATCAGATTCAAACCCAGTTGCGATTACTACTGGGGGAAAAATTGGTATCCGATTTACTGATCCTGGTGAATATGATTTAAGATATCAACCAGAAGGTGGTGGATATGATATTGTAATTAATTCCTCTGGATTTATTGGTATTAATGAACTCAATCCAGAATATAATTTAGATATTGCTGAAAATATAAGAGTATCTGGATTTGCTACTATTACAACAGAGTATGTTGGTGTATCTACAATTGGAGTAGCAACCATTGGATCAGAAGTAGTAGGATTTTCCACTATAGGTGTTGCTAGTATTACCAGTGAAGTCGTAGGGTTCTCCACAATTGGAGTAGCGTCTATTACCCGTGAAGTAGTAGGATTTTCTACTATAGGTGTTGCTAGTATTACCAGTGAAGTCGTAGGGTTCTCGACTATAGGTGTTGCATCAATCACAACAGAAGTAGTAGGATTTTCTACTATAGGTGTTGCTAGTATTACTTCGGAAGTAGTAGGATTTTCTACTATTGGTGTTGCTAGCATTACCAGTGAAGTAGTAGGGTTCTCGACTATAGGTGTTGCATCAATCACAACAGAAGTTGTAGGGTTCTCTACTATTGGAGTAGCATCTATTACTTCTGAGGTAGTAGGGTTCTCCACCATAGGTGTTGCATCAATTACTAATGAAGTTGTAGGGTTCTCTACTATTGGAGTAGCATCTATTACTTCTGAGGTAGTAGGTTTCTCCACGATTGGAGTTGCTAGTATCACTAATGAAGTAGTAGGGTTCTCCACCATAGGTGTTGCATCAATTACTAATGAAGTAGTAGGGTTCTCCACCATAGGTGTTGCTAGTATTACCCGTGAAGTAGTAGGATTTTCTACTATAGGTGTTGCTAGTATCACTAACGAAGTAGTA
>Ga0208222_1000006_pt1 | contig 79951 bp, 94 predicted proteins | sample LakMenEpi13Sep09_FD_150694 | JGI IMG/M metagenome (GOLD analysis project Ga0208222, IMG submission 150694) | Freshwater microbial communities from Lake Mendota, WI - 13SEP2009 deep hole epilimnion (SPAdes) | ecosystem: Environmental > Aquatic > Freshwater > Lentic | place: Lake Mendota, Madison...
GTTTGCTGCCCACACAACTTCACACCCTGCTTGAACTGCACCTGTGCTGAAGCCGCCAGCTCCGGCAAACATGTCTACTATTTTTAGCATCCACAGTACCCCTCGTTCCAATCACCATCTCTTCTAAAGCAATCGTCTTTACTGAACTTGCATCCGCACTCCCAACAGTTTTTTAGTTCCTCTTCTTTCGGTGCGGAAGGCTTGGAGATAGCTGCAATACTAAAAGCATCTTTGGTAAAGATTACCTTTCCTACTTGCACCTTCTTAGTAACACCTGCCTTGGTAGTTACTTCTACAACTTTTCCTTCTTCTAATCCCTCGCCCTTGATACCCCATTCACCGCTACGCAATTTACAATAAGTGGTCATACAACTTTCCTTAAAGAAGTTTAAAAACACATTAGATTAAATAAGAACTTTTATTTACGAAGTCTTGAATTTAGATTTTGATTATGCCTGTCGTGTACTTCTTTAATAGTAGAAGCAAATCCAGATCCAGAACCTGACTCTTCTCCTGAGTTGATAGTGTAATAACCAGACTCTGGCCCGCCAGAACCTGAGTTACTTCCAGAGACGGGATAAAAACCAAGCTCATTTGCATAACTTGTAGGTATATACTTTTGCTTGTTAAAGCCAAGCACAATTTCAGTAGGGCTTACAAGTGGTTGCAAGTTGCTAGGAAGACTTGATACTAATACGCATACATCTCTCTTCATATCTGGTGTCATAATAAACGGAGGATTAGACGGTTGAGTAATCTTAAATCCCATGATGTGGTATCCCCGAAAACGAAATGATAATACTAGAAGGAGTTATCTCTACAACCTCATATGAATTCTCAAACCTTTGACGGACATGACCAAACACTACTGCATTAGTAATGCCTTCTAACAAAGTCAATTGTTCATAGGTCAATTTAAAACTTCTGTCACAAGACATAGTTTCTTTATTTCCATAAAAGCGTTTGCGAACATCTGAATAAAACGCAGGTCTTAAACAAGTTTCAATATAAATTTCTTTGTAGTTGCCGTGTCGTTTATTAGTTTCTTTGTCGTGTGCATTAAGGCTAACCAGTAATTCCTGCACTGGCTTCCAGAACCACACAAGTTCTTTACAAGTATTTTCGTCTAAGGTTATTCTTGCTAGCTTAGTCTTTGATGGGTTTTTGAATTTGCGAACTCTTATGTTCGTTAAGTTTATCATTATTAAACTCCATTAAAATTTCCACAACTTCTTCAACAAGTTTCCAAGAAACAATTTTCCTTGCGTACTTAAGCTTCTTTACAAGGTCTTTAATCTTGTTGTCCATTTTTAATTCTCACATAATGATGGAACAGAAATCGAATCTTCGTGCTAATCTTTTCATCCCATATTTTTCTACATAAGCATCTCGCATATCAAAAGGATCTAAGAAGTTTTTACCTAGATCCTTACTCATTCTTTTGGCTATCTTTTCTATTAGCTGTTTAGCCCTGCGTTGACGGCATCTTTTAAGCACGATGACTCCTTCATCTTTTTTAAAATAGTTATAATCTTTTTGCCTTCAGAGCTATCTTCTCCTAACAGCATTAGGATTCTTAACCAATCACGAGAGGTAAGATTCAGCTCACAGCTTATAACATTCATGCTTAAACCTTTTGTAAGTTTGGGGCGGGAACTATAACACAGCCCTGTAGTAAACATAAGTACCTCCAAAAAGTTTTAAGTTAATCTTACCTCTTTAGTCCTAAAGTTATTGTTCCCATTGGTTTGAATAGTAAAGAATGTAAGGCGGGCCTTCGGGTATAGGAGACTTTATTATCTGAAGATAGAGCCAGCCAAACATTCCTCTCCAACCTTGAGCAAGCTTTTCCAACTTGCAAAGGGTCACCCATTTACCGTTCTCTGTGTTTAACATGCACAAAGTTGAAGAGTTCTTAAACAGAAACAGACGACAGGTTTTATTTACATTAGCCCAATAGAAATTGTCAGAAGCTTTACTACTCTTAAGCGAACAGATAGGCAATAGCCCACCAGACGCAAGCTCTCCGTGATCCTTAAAGTGTAGAATCATATTAGTCCTTTAATAGTTTTTGTTTGATAGCAACTGGCATACTCAGGTGACGCAATAATCTTGTACGCTTTAGCTGTAGTCTTATGCACTCTTGCAAGGTTAGACATACAAGCTTTAGCTTTAATTCTTTCTTGCTTTGATTGTTTAAGATTCCAATCAAGAAGCTTTTTATCTTTTGCTTGAGCTTTCTTATACCCAAAGGTGTAGTATCTAATCCATTCGTAGATAGCTTGAGCCAACTCTTTATCTTTGCTTACGACTTCCGGCTTCTTCTTTATCGAAGCCTTAAGATCTTTAAGCACTTGCTTAACAACCAAGACTTTCTTAAGCACTGGAAAATCTTTCAAGCATTGGTTAGCTTCCCAAGTCATCTTGTAATGTTCATTGACTAGCTCATCTCTATTCCATAAATACTTTTCCAAATCTCTTGGCGATCTCTCTACGGCTTCAAGACTTAGGTGATGCTCCCACCTGTCTTCAAAAGCTGTTACAAGTTTCTTAAGATTCCAGAACCATCTCACCTGGGCATTAAAAGTTTTTGGAACTTCAAAGGGAACAAACGAATCTACTTCCTCTTCTGATTTCCACGGCATGTTTCTTTCCCATTCATCAAGGGATTGAAAATGCTCAGGACTCTTTTCGCCTTCTTCACCCTTACGCTTAATCCAAGTTGGAATCCCGTGGCTTTCAAAAGGGATATGATAAGGAAGCCCGCTGGGTACAAAAGTATCTCTATCATAATAACCAAAGGTACAGAACGGTTTCCATTCAAGGTCTTTAGCTTCTTGAATATCAATCCGTTCCCATTGCTTTCTTATAGCTCTTGTACATTCTGGCTCAGACTTGTAAGTGGTAGGACAATAAACTCGACCTTCCCTTACGGCATATTCTCCGTCAGGTCTTACGGAAGTATACCTATTACTATCGGCAGTCTTGTTTAGATAAAGAAGTATAGAATCCCTTAGGGCATTCGTTCCGGGTATGGAAGATATTGCAGACTTCATACCCACACCAACACCAGTACCATCATAGACTAGGTACTCAAGGTAGCTTCTCTTCACCATATCAAAAGACATATCTGTAGTGGTGGCTCTTACGCTTCCACCTACGGGCAGTCTTTCAATAGCTTGTATTAGATTGATAGTAGGCCAGCCGTTATACAAACACTTAGGCTTACGTTTACCTTTAACAATCCTTTGAGTCCTAAAGCAATACTCAAGACCTTTATCTTTCCATCCCATGTAAGGCTCTGCGTCCTTAGGGTGAACAAAGTTTTGCAGTAGCAAAGACTCATAGCCTTTCTTATAAATAGCAATCAGTTCCTCACGAGAGAACCAGGACATCCCTTCCCAGTTGACCGCAGGGAAAAACTTATAAAGCTTTACCCTTTCTTTACTCTCTCTCGTAACAAAGTATTCTCCTTTAACCTTTGCGAGAAACTGATCGCTCTTCTCTAAGCTCACCGAGAACAAAGCTTTCTTATTAGGCCTTACAGAAATGAAAGCGTTGTTGCTTTTGTCAGGACTTAAGGCAACCCTAAAGCTATTGAAGATAGATTCTAGATCGGGGTGGAGCTTCAATACTTCGGGGGTAATAGTAGGGAACACCAAGACTCTAGCATCAAATTGAATAGCCATTACAGCCTCCTTAGTTGTAGTTAAATTTTCTTCCTTGATTCTCAGGCCACAGTTCGTGCTCTGATTTAAATGTGACTCCAAAACAATCGGCTAGCTGCCTTAGAATTGAATTAACATTGTTCATTCCGTAACGAACAAAGCAGCTTCCCTCTTTTCCTTTGCAGGGATACACCCAAAGGTATGCACCGTCTGCATCACGGATTGCAAACACCTCTAAATCTTTAAGCTCATCAGACACATAAACATCTAACCCTGCGGGAAGGTTTTCCCTTAAGGTCTTAAACGGAATGAGTGGGCGACACTCGTAGTAGGTACTCATGGAACTCTTCCTCTGATTTAAAACAGTTTGTTTTGTATCCTCCTGATCTAACTCCAATCGATCTTCTTGATCTTTACTAAACTCCCAAAGATGGAAGTCACGAACTTCTCGATTGAACTCAATTTCAAAAAGCATAAATCCCCCTTGGTCAAACAGGCTCATCTCCAACCCCATAACCCAACAGGCCTAAACCTCCCAACCTTGCAACAACCCTTTACAAACTCCCACTAAGCGGTTTCAAAAGTGGAATGTTCCATCGGTAGACTAGCGAACTTTTCAAAACACCTAACTCCTGTAAACCTTAGGTGCATAAATGGCAGAGTGTATTCCTCTAAGGGCCAGAGATACGAAAGCTTGTGTGAAGCTCCCCCCCAGCCCTGAGAGGTGTACAAAAAGTCATGGCGATAACTGGGCGGGATATCCGTACCCTTACCGCCATTACCAAACTGAAGAGGAATAACTTTTTACTTAAGGTCTAAAGAGAGTACATAAAAAGTGCTGGAATTTTGCAGTGACGGAGAGGGGTTAAAAGAATAATACTCAACGGCTTTTAAAACTTAAGCTCTTAAGTAAAAGCTTTGGCTTGCATAAGCAAGTTCGCGGTAGCGAAAAAAAAGAACCCTTACCCTTGGTAGGGGTAAAGGTTCTCTTAGTTTATTTCTTCTTAGACTTACTACTCTTAGGTGGAGTAGGGTTATCGGCATCGATAGCTGTAGCATCGGGGGTGTAAAGAATATAAGCTGGCGGGAACTTGCCAGGTTCTGCACCAGACTTTTCACACCTTGCTGCAATCTCTTCTTCAGAGCTTACAAACATGGTGGCTTGTCGAGGTACACCCTTGATCTTTAAGACACCTCTAAAGATAAAGTTCTCAAACAACTCAGCGTCAACTTTGACAGACACCTTGTCTTGTGTAGCTGGTGCTCTGAGTGTACCGATAACTTTATTGCACTGCTTGGCTTCAAGGTTAGGGGCATCACCTTGGAAGATTGTAAAGCTCGAACCATCTTCCGATGGCTTGGCTATCACGGTAACATCCTCTGTCTTACCAGAAGATAGTACATCCCCGCGAAGCCATAGAGCTGCAAGCCTTTCGCTCTTAGGTTTAGCTGCAGTTTTCATCTGTGCAAATCGTGCTTTAATATCCATAGTCGTTCTCCTTAAAGTAAAAGTTAGTTCAAAACAATTTGGTTAGGGTTAGTTACACGGATGCTTGGAGACTTCCCTTTATAGTTCTCAAGCATTCCATCTACAGTGATGGTCTTACCTTTCAAGGATCGGTAAGTTAAGTTTGGACAAGCCTTCCTATCGATAGAGATAGTTAAGTGTTTGTCTTTGTAGCTGCTAGTATCTTGAAGCAAAGTGTACTTGCTTGCAGAGTACCAAGGGGAATCTTTACCTCCCGCAACTACAAATTGAACCTTAGTGTGTTGACCCATGTCGGTACGCACTGCATCAGCAACGGTCTTGGCATGGGTATAGTAGTACCCGAATCCAAAAGCCATCATGCCAGCAGTCAACCCAGCGATGACACGCTTACGCATGTCAAGCTTAGTCCAAAACGATTGAACGGTTTTTAACACTGGGGTTGGTTTGATTTCTTTCTTCATTACTTCACCACTTTCTTTTTAGAGTTAGAGCTAGCAGTCTTCTTGGTAAGGAAAGTCCTTACAAGTTCTGCTGCCCATTGAAACACCAGCACAATTGCCGGTGTTACTTTGAAGCCGTTTTCGGTCTTCTCGAAAGAGCCAGGTAGCAAGCTAAGAATAAGATAGACATACATCGTCCTCGATCTCCTTAATGGTTTCGCGGGTGTTGTGACACCCAAATTTTTTCCTTCTTGCAAGGGCGTCTTCTAACTGAGTCTCAAAACTTCTGCGGTCAGCAGCGGTTCCTTGCCCAGCTAGTTCCATATGCAAGTGGATTTTTTTGCCTTTGCGAAACGCTCGCAGGGCTTGGTTAACGGATGCACTTTCTATCGTGCAAATAATTGTCTCTAAATTAGCCATGTGAAAACTCCTTTTGATTAGGTAGCGAACTGCTATCCCCATATCTCGACAGGCCGAATGGGAGAGATGATTCCACCCTGAGAAAAAGAAAATCCATAACCCCAATCCCCGGTAGGGGAGGAAAGAAGTTATGGATTAGATGCGGGAGGATACGGTACTATTTTTTTTCAGTAATGAACCTTGGGTTGTATCGGCATACGCTTAGAACTTGGATCGTTAGTCCAGTATAATTCCTTGCCTTTCTGATACACCCTTAGACCCCCTTCCCTTTCCTCTTTGTACCTGAGGGGATCAACCCCTGTGGTGGGTGGTTGATACTCTTTAAGTTCAGAGAAGTTGATTTGCTTCTCTTCACTCATCAAGTACCACGGAACCATGAACATAAAGATGGTAGAAAAACTGTAGACAAAAGTACGAAAGGCTTGCACCTTCCAAACTCTTCCTAAGTTTTTCTTCCACTCAGGAACTACAACAGGTTTAACCCTGCGTTTAGATTTAGTTTTCATAATGCGTTTACCAGTTTTCCTTTCTTATCTTTGGTGTAAACCTTTCCAGTCTCTTGGTGCATCCAAAATTCTGCACCTTTAAGTTGCATTTCTATGTAGTGCCTCGGACAATGCTTAAGGTCTTCCAACCTCAGCAACTCCATGTTCTCCATCAAAGGGTCTTTATCATAAGGCTTGATAACAACTTCAGGTGCAGGTGTAGGCAATGGCCCCATAGGTTTAGACCTAATCTCTTTATCTATGGTGTACATTGCGTACATAAACCCAGCGTTCACAAGCACAAGCCCGCAAACAAAAACAAAAAACCACTTTAAAAATTCTTTCATCTTGCGTTACTCCGTAAAAGGGTTTCTAAAAACTGAACAAAATTCTCACTTTCAAAAGTGAAAGTCACAGGTTCGCCTGTGTCAATGGTCACAAACCCCTTGGTCGGAGGTTTCACTGGTACAAATTTGTATTCAACGATAGGGTCTGTTGGAATGCAGACACCTTCTGGCAGCTCGTCTTCGTGTCTATCAAGCATGGTTCAATCTCCTTAAGAAAGATAATTGGATACGCACAATGCGAACCCCGCATCTCGACAGGAAGAGCCACCCAAAAAAGTTAAATCCTCTTAGTTACTTGGTTTGAAACCTCGCACCGCGGGCTTAAAAAAAAAGACCCCTTTGTCTGCCCCCACTTAGGAGCGACGAAGGAGCGGATATTTCAAAGTAAGCACGAAGTGCAACAGGATTACTAAGACCTCCACCCTGGTGAGGATGGAGGTAATAGGTTTTGCAGGCTACAGAGGGAAGAGTTCTTCTTCCTCTGCCACCACAACAGCTTTTGCTTTCTTCTTTGCTTTGGGCTTAGGAGTTTCAATCTCCTTTGCCTTTTCAGCAAACAACTTTGCCAACTCTTCTTTCAAGGCTTTCATGCCTTCAGAAAGCTTCATAAGCTCTGCAAGAATCTCAGGATTCTTTGTAGTCTTTGCCACATCTTTCAATGTGGTTACTCCTACTAAAGCTTTCAAGTTATTGCGGAGTCGTTCAAACAAAGCGGGGTGAGTCTTGTCAATAACTTTTACCAATGCTTTAAACTCTTCTTTATTATCTTGTGACCAATAAGGAAAAGACTTGCACACGGTATCAACATACTGTTCTGCTTTGGGGGTAAACCCCTTAGGAAACTCAGCCTTGGTCTTAAAAGTAGCCAAGAAGTTTAGACCCTTGATTGCGTTTTCGATTGAATACATGATGATCTCCTTGAATATGAAGTTAAAGGGAGCGAAATTGCTTCCCCGTATCTCATAAGGCCGATACATCTAAGACCTAACACGGATCTTTGGGCACAAATAATAACGCGTGAGCGAAGCTCACAACAAGTAAGTGGCTGTAGACGAGCTTGCGAGGCGGAAGTCCTACCGCTAATAGGGGGAGAGTGCCTGCCATAAGGGTAGCCAAGACAGGCAGAGAGGGTTATCTCTGCACAGGAATCATCTCTAGAGGAGAGATTCGTAGCACCCTCTCTTGCGAAAGGGCATTACGAATCCCTCCTAGCACAAAGACTAGGAGGAATACGGATGTTTACATCTGGTTTCTAACCTTACAGAAGGATTCGAACAGCCATTTGTGACTGATCAAGTTGCCTTTCTCAAGACCCTTGTGTATCTCAAGGTTCTTGATTGGCTTTGCGTAGTCAGGATTAGCTTGACTAAACAGTTGATGGAGAGCAACAAAGCAAAGAATCTGATCAAAAGTTTCTTTGGAGTAGTTCTTAGGGAACTTTTTCCATACATACTTTCTTTGTTCTAAGAGCAGAACTTTCTGCTTTCTTAGTACAAGATCAAACCCCATTGAAGAAAGTTTTGGCAGCTCTCCTTTAGGTGTCCAGCGAAACAGATTTACATCGTCATCGCTGTAACAGGAAGCCCACCTTGAGAAGGTAAGATTAATCCTGTCAACCATAGTAGAGTAAAAGCTTTCTCCGAAGTCTTTGCGGATCTTTGCAACAATCCTTTGTAGCTTAGGCAGCTTACGCTTCCAAGCTTCCAAACTTAACTCGTCAGCAACAGTATCAAACCAGTCTAGCTCTTTCTGAATCCGTTCAGAAGCGGCACGACATAGCTTGCTGTAGTCGCTATCAACTGTAAGGAATTTTACAGTCTTACGAGTTATCTTAATCAACTCCTTGAACTCTTCGTCATAGCTACCCGCTACTCCGAACACACTCAAGGCTAGCTTTCTGTCTAGCGTAATTGTCTTGTTCAGAAGATCGTAGTGCATCATCTTGACAATCTCTAGACACTTGTCTTCCAACCATTTGATAAGCACTGGATCGCAAGTCTGAGTTGCAAGATCAATACATTGCTCCATCGTTGGTAGAGGGCAGCGGTTAGCATAGCCTGTGTTCCAGCAGGCAATTATGTTTACTGCCCAACCAGGATTAGCAGAGACTTCCAACTTAGCCAAGAAGTGACTGAAGCCTCTAGATTCTTCTTTGGCCTTAACAGCCTTAGGAAGAGCAACAACTTCTTCATCAGAAGCAGATGCTTGAAGAGGCCTATCTGCTGGGAAGCTGCAAGGCTCAGACTTCCAATCGCCTTTCAACTGTGGAAGGTTATCTTCGAAAGCCTCAGCGATTGCATACTCATTCCTATCATTTGGTGTACGATAGATCAAAGCTACAATCCTTTCAGTAACCTTGTGCTTTCGGAAGATAAGAGCGAACTTATCATCCTGATCACAACCACCCCAATTGACAAGATTGTCTAGCCAATACTTGGTAGATACTACAAACATATCGTGGCTCTTGAGATAGACAACCTTGCCGTCATCAATACCTTTGCTGTATAGCTGAGGAGCTACATAGCGTACTGCTTCTAGACAAACGATCTGAGAGAAGTACGAGCCGGGTATTTCTACCCAAATTTCTTGCTCGTCAACATCTTCAGTCGCCATCCTACGCAACCAGTCCTTGCAACTTCCTTGATACAAAGCTGGCAACTCTGCCTGCGAACCACCGCACTCGTTCCAAGTAATGGAGCGAAGTCTTTCACCCGTCGAAAAGGAATCCTTGATCCGCTTCTCTACCTTGAGCATCTGAAGCTCGTGCTTAGATTCTTCCGGTGTCTTGCCAGACTTGATGTCTACAATACCTTTCTTGAGCGTAGAATTAAACCATGACCAGACCCTAGTCTTAAGACCAAAGAACCAGCCAAAGTTTCTAAGACACTGCTTGTTGGTATAAGCAGAAGGCTTTGCTCCCTGCGGATCGTAACCGAAGAAAGCTACATCACCTTTTACCACAACTTCATCTTTGATGTTCTTGCGATGAACATAGATGTTTGCTCCTTGTGGCAAAACTTTGTCTGTAACAATAGCCATAGCTTTGATCTGACCAAGACCAGGTATCCAACCTCTAAAGTTTAGAGTCTTGATATCCAAGATAGAATCATCTAGCTTGATCTGAGGGTTTGCTAAAGCCCACTGATTTCTCAAGATGAGCATGAACTCTCTTGAGATTGTGATAGTTCCATCACAAGGAATATCCAAGTCAGACGATTCTGCAATGAACAACTTGACTTCACTTGCAGGCAGACAAGCTGCTACTAGGAAGTTTCTTTCAGTCTGTGATCCGCGTTTCTCTACCTTGCCACCAGTGAAGTGGAAGATGTTGAGATTCTTGGCGGTACAGTCGAAGTCTACTTTACATCCGTCTACCACAGTAAAGGTGTTAAGAACACCTTTGGCCCAAGCAGAAGCAAGGACTTTCTGTTTTTCTAGCAAGTTAAAGAGACTAATAACAATCTGAGGATTGCTGTTAGAGATAAAAACATCTTGCTTTTTCAGCAAAGCACTAGCTTCTACCAAGCTAGTAGCCTTAGCATCTGTGCAAAGACTGTACTGTTTCCATCTTTTACCGGCTAGACTCCACTTAACCAAGTAAGGAAATCCACCTTCGTTGGGTACACTTGCAGAGGTGTACAACAATTCAACTGCAATTTTCCAGCAGTCTTCGTACTTGTTGACTTTAGAACGAAGAAAGTTCTTCAAGGAGATGCAACGCAAGCCTCGAGACTTATCTTTATTTGCAGCCTTTGGAATCAAAAATAGATACATGTGAAAAATCTCCTATATAAATGAAACAAGCCCCTGCTACACGCAGAGGCTTTAAGAATTAACAAACACATTTGTTTATTTTTCGATGTTGATTACTAGCTCATCGTTGTGCAAAACTCGAATTGTAGTTCTATCGATTGATACAATTGTGCTAGTGAACGAGTCTTTGCCGTTCACGCTAATTAAAACATCCCTTGCAGAGATGAAAGTTTCATCAGCACCAACAAAGAAAGAAACGATTGCAAAGATAAAATTAACCATAACTAAAACTCCTTAAACAAAAACAGCCACACTCAAAGCGAGCATGGCTAAACAAAGAACTCTTGAACAACATGAACAAGAGAATGATCTGCAAAGGACTCGAACCTTTGTGTCTGCCTGTCAGATCAAAATCCTACACATACAAACGAACCTTCTGAAGAAAGATCATTTGACCAAACCCTGATATCCCTTCATGTGAAGAGTAGGTAACGGTATTGATGGTTGGGAACAACATTTTGATATTGTTGTTCTTGATAGTTGCGTTTACTTGCGAAGGATAACAGCAGTGAACTTTAACTTCTTGCGTAGAAGTTAAAACCTTAATACTGATCAATTGTTGAACCAACTCATCCATTGAAACACATCCTTCATAAATCCCAAGCACCTTACCGTTTGAACATCCGTGAGTGCTAATGATGACTTCTTTTTCCATCGTTGCGAATACAGTTATGATTGGATAACCGTTTTGCTTTTTGCTGTGTTGATACATAGTCATAGCAACATTACATTCTTTTAGAAGCGTGTATCCACGACTAGCAAACAACATTGCAGTGCTCAAAGCAGCAACACACATCGCAGCACACAAGAAAAAGAAATTCCAACTTAAATCACCAACCATAGTGATAACGAAAGAAATCTTGATCAAGAAAATCATGTAAATGAAATTAGCCATAACGAAGCTCCTTAAACGAAAACAGCCACCTCAAAGTGAGATGGCTGAAAACTAGCAGTCTGTATAAGTCAACACACCACGGGGGGTGTCAAATCATATAAAGAAAGGTACATATATATGTACTGTACCCCTCTTTAACGGAGCTTGATTTTTAAAGTTCGCTAGCTTTTTGTGCCGGAGTTGTTTAACTCCATCCTTCTGATTTGTATTTGAGTTGCAATAGGAAGTTGATAATCTAATAATTCGTACTCAGTTTCGCTCCGATATGAAGTTGCGGTTGTACCCTTTCCGCCTTCGGAATAATATTTTAATTGAGCTTGTTGAAACTTTTCAATAGCTTTAATACTTTGAGGAGATCCATACTCTCGCATAGTTTTTATTATATCTAAAGTAACAGTAGGCCCAGTATAAAACTCCGGAAGCAAATCTCCGTCTTGTCTAAATTTTTCTATCTGACTTACATCGATCATTTGTCTTTGTAACACAGGATCAACGACATGAAATCCTTTACTCATATTTTCGTAAATTTTATTTTCTGCTTTATTTAAAGCCTCATGAGTTTTTGCTTTAGCTATTTTTTCAGAATAGCTTGCTCTTTTTTCTTCAAACTCGAAAGCATAGTTAGAAGAATCTTTTACATCGTCCTCATCAAATTGTCTTCGCAATTCATCAGCTTCTTTAGCTTCTAAAGCTTTCCTTCCTTTTATGTCGCCTTTAGCAACGGTTCTCCCTGCTTCTTTTGCATCTGTAATAAAAGCTACTCTACCTTTAACTTCTCTGTCTCTCGATAAACCTTCCTCTAACATTGATTCTGCAACAAACAAATTAAGTTTTTGTTTTTCAATTTCTTTTTGTTTAATCCTTGCCAAGCTACCACCTAAAGACTTTCGAGCTTTTGCGTAAATATCGATTTCTTTCCACACAAGCTTTCCATTCCTGTCGTAATCCATCATTAAACCCAACTTTGATCCTTTTCGCATTAATCGTTGTTCGCCAGTTAAGGGATCGACTATCCATTCTTTAGTTGTTCGTTTTGGCATATTTCTTAAGGTATCTTGCAATTTAGAAAACTTAACTCTATCGTGAGGACTCATACCTTGAATCAAACCCTTCAATATAGAATTTCTTCCCCCTAAACCAAAATCTTCCTCCCTGCGTTTTTTGCTGACCTCCGCTTCAACAGGATTTTTACCGCCTTTCTTATAAACTCTTTCGCCTCCAAAAGTATCTGAAGGTGCAAAACCCCCTCCTTCATTCATTCTTGGGGCTTTATATCTAATTACTTCTTTTTTCCTTTGCACCCCATCTCTTCCTACATAAAATTGTGTTAAGGTATAAAAAGGAGTATCTTCGCGAGAATCTTCTTCTGCTAAAACTTTTCTTTGATTTAAAGCATCAGCTATTAAGCCAGACTCTCTGGCGTATGTGTCAAAACTTTTAGCGTACATTTTAAACATAGTAGTAAAAGCTTTGTTTCCTTTTATCTGATCTTGAGATAAAGATTTACCAAATTTTGAAGTTACCGCAGTAGGGTTAGCTAAAATAGTAGCGTGAGTGTTTAAAATCCAATTCATTGCTTTGTTTTGTAAAGACCTCAACCTTAATGATGTTTTTGCTTGTGTATCAGATAAACGAAGATATTTATCTCGCACAGCAGTAATTGCAGTTATTCTTTTTTCTTGTGCGATAATTAAAGCTTGTAAAGATACAGGAAAATTACTGTAAAAGTTTTTTATTTGATCGTAAGTGTATGTTTTACCTGTAATTGCTTTGACTTGATTAATAATGTAAGTTTCTCTAGTTTTTAAAACTTGATCACCTTTTTGAATTTGGTTTTTCTTGTTTTCTATTTCTTGATAAAGTTTATTGTTTTCTCTTTTTGCTGTTGGATCACCTTCAAGCATGTAAGCATAAACCTCGTGCAAAGTTTTTCCAGAAAACCCGCCTGAAGTTATTATCCAATTACCGGGATCATTATTTGCGATATTCAATAAACTCTGTTGATACTTTGTAGGTTTTGATTTTTCTTCTTTTTTTTCTTCTCCTATTTGTTTATAAACTTCTCTAATTCTATCTTTATCAAAACCTCCTTCAAAATAAGCATCATTAAATGCAACTGAGTTAAAATGAGCTGCAACAATAGAAGCACTCTCATAACCAAAACTCTTATTAACGCTTTTTTCTATTTGATCATTATTAATTCCTCTTGCAGTTAAACCTTCTTTTACTCTAATTTTTAATTCTTTTTCAAACTTTCTAATTACTAATGGGCCTACAGTTACACCAAAAGAAGCTGATGTAAGCTCATTTACTTTTATAATTTTCCGAATTTCGGGGTATTCTTTAGAAAGCTCTGCTAATAATTTTGTTCGATAATCTGTATAGAATTTTGATTTAACCTTTTCTTTTTCTTTTTCTGAAAGGCCTTCTAAGGGTTTATCTAATTTTGGTTTGTTTATTTTTACAGAATTAGTTATTCGATTTAAATTTTTTCTCAATTCCTCGTGATAAGAATGAACTAATTTAGGAATAAAATTTAAATCAAGCGTTTTTTCCGGCTCATCTTCATCGTCATCAAACTTAAACCTTTCGGTTAATTCTTTATTTATCCCATCTATTATTTTTTTAAAGTGTGCAGCCATTGAGAAAACTCCTTTTTTAGTCTAGTATTTTCGCCTCAACCTTAACATGGATTCAAAATTATGGCAAAACAGCCGGGAAAAAAAGCAGCAACTCCAAGACCATCCCCAAGAAAGCCTGGGGGCAAGAAGCCTTCACCGCTTGATAGAAACTCTTTGCAAGGAATTGCTCCGTACCCCGATATCAAAGATCCTAAAGACTTATCAAGTCTTGTAAGCTTTAGCCCTACTGGTACACCATTTATTAATTCATGGACTGATTATCGCATTGAACAAGTGCGAAACTACAAGCATTGGGTTTACATTGCTATTCGAGCTATAGCTCAACAAATAGCTTCAACTGTTCCGAATATTTCTTGGGTTAGCTATGATGCCTACGAACAAAAACAATTTCGTCATATTAAAAATAAAGCTTTAATTCCTCTTTTAGCCCATGAATCTTTAAAACCTGTTCCCGACAAACACCCTCTACTACGGCTTATTAAAGATCCTAACGAACCTGACACTTCATACGATCTTTGGTACGAAACTGTAATGTTCTTTAAGCTGACAGGATCGGCTTATTGGTGGACTCCTAAGAACGCTCTTGGTCTGCCTACAGCTATATGGGTTGTTCCCTCTCATTGGATGTGGCCTGTTCCGGGTGTTGATCAAGCGGTGATTGGATGGGAAGTCCGTCCAGTTGAAGGTATCTACAAAAAAATATTCCTTCCCGCAGATGAAGTAACTGTCTTTAAAGATAAGTCACCTATTTCAAAGATTGATGGGTTTGGCCCCTTGACCGCTGGAAATCAATGGGTTGACACAATGGATATGATTAATCGATCACGATGGTATGCTTATCGTAACGGAACATTTCCTACTGTAGCTGTAGAATTTGATGGCAAATATCAAGATCCTTCAGACGAAGCTTTAAGAAGAATTGAAGCAAAATTTATCAACAGGTACACAGGTGAAACCAAAACAAATAAACCTCTCTTCGTTCCTCCGGGGGCAAAAGTGACTCCTTTGTCTTTAGGAATTAACTCTATGCTCTTTGGGGAAACTGCATCAGAAACAAGAGACAATATTCTTGCACTCTTTGGTGTACCGTCTAGCGTAGTAGGTCTTTCAAAAGATAGTAGTTATGGATCGCTTATCGCATCTTACATTGCATTTATGCAAATGACAATAAATCCGCTTATGAGGTATATGGGTCAAGTCTTAACAGAAAAAATAGCCAAACAATATGACCCTTCTCTTCGTGTTTGGTGGGAAGATGTTACTCCTCTTGATCCCGAACTTACAGAAAGACAGATTCAAACAGACTTAATGTGTGGAGCAATCACACCAAACGAGGTAAGGCTTATGCGTGGACGCGAACCTTACCCCGACAAATGGGGTGATCAACCTATTGTTCCGCTAAATATGACTTCGGGGCCTCCGATAGAAGCAAGTACAGAGCTTCATAGTACCCCTAAAGATACAAATTACCCAGGTTCAACCTCTGTAGGTGGTACACATTTGCCTGTTCCAGAGCCAATGTCAGCCCCTTCAGACAATAAAAACACACAAGGAGCATCCCATGAGGCTTGATACAACCGCAGATATCTTATCTTTCATCCGAAAAAGAAGAGAAATTCTTCTGACTCAAGGTAAAAATATGGGTTTTAGTGGCTTAATTACGGCTTCTAGAAACCTTGTGCATACTTTAGAGAACCATGATTCTGTTTTAGCAATGGATTCTCAGTCAGATACAGCTCCCGAAATTGATACAAGCAAGATGTCAGCAAAGTTTATTGTCTCAACTTCATGTAAAGATCGTCATGGCGACATCGTAGAACCCGAAGGTTGTCTGCCACACATTAAAAATTACACTCGCAACCCTCGGATTTTCTTTGCACATCGTACTGATGATCTTCCCATTGCTTCTGCAAGGGATGCGGAAGGAAATCTTTGTCTGGAAGTAGACAAAGAAAACGGACTAATACGATCCACAGCTTGGTTTCATGGAGAGACACCAGAGTCAGAACTTATCTTCCGGCTTATAGCTCGCAAAGAATTGCAAGCAGCTTCCATAGGTTTTCTTCCGGTAAAAGCTGCTGTAATTCATACAGATAACACAAGCGAAAAAACTTCAGAAGGTGATGAGGTTTTAGATTTCCGAAACATGGGTCACCCCATCATGCAGTTCCTTGAATGGGATATGATCGAGTGGAGTGTAGTACCTATACCTGCAAACCAAGAAGCTCTTGCAGCTCACCTTGGACGCGGACACATTGAAGGAGAAAAAATAACTCCCGCTGTTCGCAGAGCTTTGGCTGCATGGGTTCCACCGTCAGGAAAAATAATTGTTCCGGTATCTGCTCCCGCCTTAACCGCTTTAAAACAAGAACCTGTTGCAATCGAAACCAAAAAAGTTGTTAAAGAAAATATCGTTTCTAACGCTGTAGATAAAGAAGAACTTGACGAAGTTTATTTCAAATACAAAAAAGAAACCAACATGTCTTACAAAGAATTAAAAGCTTGGAGCAATCATCCTTGTTCAAAAAAAGCTTCTCTAAGTTCTGGCCCAATAAAAAGAAATCTTGAATTGCTTTCTACAGAAAAAAGTTCTTGGACACAAAAACATATTACATGGGCAAATAAAACAATTGCCTTTAATTCTCGAATGAGAGAGATGCCAAAAGGTAAACCAGCTTCTAAAGAATGCCCTTGGTCTAAGCGAGATATCTCACTTAAAAATTGGGCTTATGATCCAAATAAAAAATCAAACGACAAAGACCTTGATGCTCTCATTCCTCCGCCTAAACAACCTTCAGACAAAAAGTCTGTAATCCCTTCCGTAAATTCTGATTCTGCTGTAGTTTCCCAAAAAGAAAATGGCAGTAAGGATAAGAAAGTTAAAAAATTATTCCCTGACAGTAAGGAGCTTCTAATGGCTTATGAAGATGAAGATAAAAAGAAAAAGAAAAAACCGTCTGATGAAGACGAAGTAAAGGACATCGACCAAGAAGATGAAGACGAAGAAAAAGAAGTCGATGACGAAGATGAAGAAAACAAAGCCATTGATGACGATGAAGAAAAAGATGGCGATGAAGATGAAGAAGAAAAAGATATAGACGAAGAAGATAAAGATGCCGAAGAAGAAGACACTACAAAAATTCTTAAAGGCATGTCTGAAGTAATGAACAATATGTACGACTGTGCTATTGCTCACACTGACATCTTAAAAAGTCTTCACGAAAAAGTGGACGAAATGTACAAGTCCAAAAAAGCTCAAGAAGAAGAAGAAGCTAAAAACGAAGAAGAAGAAGAACGAAAATCTATCCTTAACGCTTTAACTATTCTTAAGTCCAACCAAGATTCTTTAAACAAGAAGTTGTTTGAACTCACAGGAAGAAAATAAAGCATGAAGGATAAAAGAAACTCACCTTCTTTGCTTCCTGTTATACAAGCAAGCAAAGAAGTAGGGACTAAACAAAACCAATGTTCTAACTGTTTACATTGGTTTAAATATCCCCAAGAGTTAGCGGGGCCTGTCGGAATAGTTAGCGGGATTCCGCAAATTGAAGAGATGGGCGATTGCCGAAGGTATCCACCAGTAATCGCTGGCTCGCACCCTGGGTTTCAATTGCAAATGCAAGGAAGACTAGGGCATTTTCCGGCTACTAGCAGTTCAAACAGTTGTGGCGAATATGTGCAAGTTTCTTCTTGAATGGTTTAATCTACGAAAGGAAATAACCAATCATGGCGGAGAAAAAAAACAAACCAGTTTTGGACGCTATTCAAGGCATCCAAGACAATCAGGCAAAGCTTCAAACCAAGCTAGAAGAGATTGAAACCACTAGCAAATCTGCAAGAGGAAACCTACCCGGTGCATCCCCTGCGGTTCGCAAAGGTGAAGACTCTATGTCTAGCCGTGGCTACAGCTTTGTAAAACTCTTTGGTCTTCTTCGTGGCGAACTTTCTCCTGAGAATGCTCGGGTTGAATGGGAAACCGCAAAGAAACTTCAAAACCTTTATGTTGATCGTCTTGGATTTAACAAGGCTTCAACTAACACAATCATGGCTCCCTTCGGCTCTGACTACATCGCGGAAATTCCCGGTGAAGAAGGTTTTGCAAGGGAGATTAAGCAAGTTGTTCAAGCAGGCGTATCTGGTGTTGATCGTGATGAAGTATTTGCACTTCGTCAGAAACACTGGGGTCAAACCAAGGCTTTGTCGTGGATCGATGAAGGTCAAGGCGGATCGCTTGTAGCTCCCCCTATTCAAGGCGAACTTATTGACCTCCTTAGGAACAATGAAGTTTTCATGCAAGCCGGGGCCAGAACTATAGCCATGCCACCCAATGGCCGAATCACCTTCCCAAGACAGACCAATGCTGGTACTGCTTACTGGGTAGGCGAATCCAATGCCATCACGGAATCTCAACCAGAAACCGGAGATGTACTCTTGCAGGCCAAGAAACTTGGCATTCTTTGCAAAGTACCTAACGAGCTATTTCGCTTTAGCTCTATCTCTGTTGAGATGTTCTTGCGTGAAGACATTAGTCGTGTTCTGGCCTTGCGATTGGACAAGTCGCTTCTTGAAGCGGCTGGTTCAAGCAATGAGCCTAAGGGTCTTATCAACTACGCTGGTATCACAAGGCACACTGCTTCTACTGTTGCTGCTAACGGTAACACTTTAGAACCAGAAGATATTGCTCAAATGATCGGCAAAGTTGAAGAACAAAATGCTCAGTTCAAAGCCTTTGTAATGCGTCCTCTTATGTACGCAGCAATTTCCAACAGAAGGGCTGATGCCGTTACTGCTGGTGATAAGAAAGGCCCATTTGTATTTAACATGTTCCGCGAAATGAATGCTAACATTGATTTCAGCCGAGCAACCGCAGGCAACCTTTACGGAAACCCTGTTTACAAGTCTACCCAAATCAGCGGTGCTCGCACCAAGGGTAGTGCTTCTAACTTGTCTTATGTGCTTGGTGGTGACTTTACTGATTACCTTGTTGCGATGAGCGGAGCTATTGAGTTCCAAATTTCAACACAAGGTGACACACCTTTCACGACCGACCAAACGTGGTATCGTGGCATTATGTACACCGATGGTGCACCTCGCCATGAAGCATCCTTTGTACTTTGTGACAACCTTGTTAATGCGTAATTAGTATTGATAACCCAGAGAAAATAAAACTTCTCTGGGTATCTTTAAAATCTAAAATAAAGGAACAATTCATGCCAGCTACTTTCATTGGTGATTTGAAATTGCAAGCATTTGGAGATGCCTCCATTGCTCCTGTAACCTCGCCCGCTAGCACAGTAACAGGCTCTTCCATCGACATGCAGTTGTCTGACGGAAGTGTCAACGCTATTGTTATTGTTGGTGCAGGCACTACAGCTTCCTCTGCTACCTTGGCTGTTAAAATCCAAGAAAGCACAGACAACAGCACTTGGACTGACCTTAAAATTCTTTCTACTCTTACCTCAACTTCAGCTACTGGTACTGGTATCACTGGCTTGACCCACAGTGGTAAGATTTTAAGGAACGCTCGTTACCTTCGGGCTGTTGCTACCGTTGGTGGCTCACCTGCTACCCTTCCTCTTTCTGTACTGATTCTTGGTTCCAAGAAGATTGCAGGCGACGGTAATGGTGCTCTTGCTAGTTAATTTTTTAATTACAAATGAATGCCTGCTCTTTTATTTGAGGGCAGGCTTTTATTTTGGAGGTGCTTGTTTATGTCTTATGTACCTCTTTCAAAGTTTAAAACCTTTTCAAAAATCTGTTCAGATGATGCTACGCAAGATGACTTTTTAAACATGATCTTAATTTCTTCTGAAGCTGTTGTTCAAAACTGGCTTGGAAGAAAACTCGAACAAAATACTACAACCGAATATTTAACAGGTACTGGAAAACGATCCTTAATCTTAAGACATCGCCCAGTGCTATCTATTGTTTCTGTTTACGAAGACTTTAACGGACACTTTGGTACATCTCCCGGCTCTTTTAGTTCTAGCCAACTATTAGCTTCTGGAAGAGATTACATGCTAGATTTAGATACAAACGGAACATCATCTTCAAGTGGAATACTTTATCGTATTAACAGCAATTGGTTAGAGCTTGGACGCGAATTTGTTCCAGGCAAGCTAACTCCTGAGACGGGATCTCCTTATGGAAACATTAAAGTAACTTACACACACGGTTATGCTGCTGTTCCTGACGATATAATCTTTGCTACTTGCATGGTTGCATCTTATATGAAACGAAATATAGGCATTGGTGGTGATATTAAATCAGAAAAATTAGGCGATTACTCTTATACTTTAGGGGGAAACGGACTAGATTCCCGTTCTTCTATTCCCGAAATAGCGTCTGCAATGGCAATACTCTCTCGATATAGGGAGTGTGCATGGTAATAGAACACCTTTGTAACTTTTCAATCACTGTTGAACGAGCAAAAATTACAAAAGATATTACTGGCGGAGCTAAAAGGGAGGTGTGGGAAGTTGTTTACAGCAACATTTCTGCTGCTATACAACCTATTAACAGTGCAATTCAGCATCAATTTGGTCAAAGACAGATGATTAACTCTCATCGTATCTACACTTCTTGTTATTTAAACATTCAACGAGGCGACAGAGTTCGAACTTTTGGCCCTCCACGAATGTTTGTTGTAACAGGGATTTTAGATCAAGGTGGTAGACAAAGAGTTTTCTCCATTGATGTAAGGGAGCAAATGGATTAATGGAAACTACTCCCCCAGAACCACTTGGATTTAGATCTCGAAGGCATCCATCTTCTATTTTGGAAGCAGTACAAGACCTTTGGAATTCTTGCCCAATTCTACTTGAACATTTTCCGGGCGGATTATTTGTATCAGAAGTTCCCGAAAGACTTGACGGTGAAGAGCTAGTAATACCTTACGCATATGTAAACAAAACTCAATCTGATTTTACATGGACAATGACTTCACAATACATGGAAACATGCGACTTAGATTTTTTCCTTTATGCTCCCGGATCTGAAGCTGTAGAGAATTGCTTAAAATCGATTCGTGGTGTATATGATTGGTTAGATTTACGGTTCAGTGACAACTCTAGTTCTGTGATCTACATAAGACCAGACTCAGAAGATGTCAATTCGGAAAGTACCCGGTACAAGGATGGAAGACTTTTGTATCGAGGACATATTAGGTATGCGGTATGTGTTAATCGATTTACAGTAAATAGAAGAGATTAAAATGCCAGCCAATATCCCTTCATCCGTTTCACTTAATGTAAGCAATATTGTTGCGGGATTGTCTTGGACATACAGCGGAACTACATCAACAGATTTTTCAGTTAACACCTCCGGTAATTTTAATTACGGAAGAAACTTTGGTAATGGATATTTAAGTAATCAAACAGCAATTTATATTGCAAATACAATTACAATCCCTACCCAAAGTAATGTTCAAATTAATCTTTTAACACCCTCTGATGACGCATTTGGTAATTCGTTTTATTTTACAACAGTTCGAGTTATCTACATAGAAGTAGCTGAAAACTCCGCAGACGTTATTATTGGTGGAGGCCAAAACAACACAGGCCTAAACGCATTCTCGACCTTTATGGGCGATTCCACAGACAAGATTAAAGTAACTGCCGGTAGCGTATTTCAGCTAACCAATCCTAGTTTAACCGGATACACCGTTGGCGGATCAACTTCTGTTTTAAGGTTTTCAAACACAGATGCCGTGAAATCTGCTGTTATTAGATATTTCATAGCAGGCTCTTAACCCCCAAGGAGATTATTAACATGCCAGCAATTTCAGGACATAACGGAAGAGTTTTAGTTTATCCACAAAATAGAGATGCAAATCAAGGTGATGAAGATTATGCAGGTACAGTACCTGTAGCTTTGATGGCTAATCGATGGCAGTTTAGTTACAAAACTGAACTTCTTGAAACTACTTCTTACGAAAACCCAAGAGCACCGCTTGTTACTCCGTTATCTTCAAGGGTTGCAGGACTTACTGATATTGATTTTAGTTTTGACGCTTACTGGGATACAGTAAGCAAATATGCTCACCCTTTGGGTTGGCCCGATCTTCGTCCGGGTAGTCGCCCTGCTATTGCTCTTGAGATTAAAAAAGGTCTTAATAAAGCAACAGGGTTTCCTCACATTAGTCCTCCGTCTTCTGGTCTTGAAGACGCATTACAACCAGAAGGTAAACTTGGTGATGTTAATCCTATTGGACAATTTTTTTACTTTGTAGCGTTAATTACAGAATGTCAAATTAGCACTGAAGTAAAAGGTGTTGTAACTTACTCTGTAAGTGGAAAAGCTACTCCTTATGTTACAAATACCACTGGAGGGCTTCACGAACTTCGCACAGGAACCTTTCTTCCTGGTTACAACAATGGAGGTATGCCTTTCTCAAGTCAAGACTACTTCTATCAAGATGTTGTTACTGATTAAGCAGATTAAAATTTTAGCATTCATTCCTCAAAAAAATTTAGGAGATCAAAACTATGCCAGGTATAGCAGGACACAACTCAAGAGTAAGAATTTGGCCACAAAATAATCCGTATAATCAAGGAAATTCGGGAACGACTTTCCCCGATGACTATGTAGATATGTTTGCAACAAGGTGGCAGTTTACTTACAGAACTGAAGCTGTAGATGCAACTACTTTCGAAGCACCAAGAGTTCCTTTTGTAACCCCAATGATGACATATATTGGTGGAGTTACAGATATTGAATTTACAATTGATGCTTTGTGGGATACAGACACTAAATCAGGAAGTCCTTTTGCTTACCCTGACCTTCGTCCGGGAACTCGACCTGTGATTGATTTGTACATTAAAAAAGGGCCTAATGATACTACTACTCAAATAGCGAATGTTCCGCTTAATCCGGGTTTACAAGGTACACCAAACCCTATTGAACAGTGTATTCGTTTTACAGCCGTTATTGCAGATTTAACAACAGACTCTGAAGTTCGAGGATTAGTTAAATATACTTTTTCCGGCTCTGCTGATCCTTACATTCTTGATGCAAATGAAGGAGGCGGATTAAACGGCCCCGGCGAATACTTTAGCACAGGTATTTGGTTACCATCGTTTGATGGTTCTTCTGCTGGCCCAGCATTCTCTTCTCAGAATATGTATCATTCTGTTTCAAACGGAGTGGAAGATCCTTACGAATGGAATGGAGAAGATGCTTCTGTAGCTAATGATCATAAACCTACAGTTTATTCTGGTAAAAACCCTAACGAAAAAGAACCTGTTGTTCAAGAAGTTAAAAAAACTTCAGAGGCAAAAGCAAAGGTTGATATCAAACCAGAAATCAAAGCTGAAGTTAAAACACCCCCACCCAGCGATCCGTTAAAATAAGGAGATTAAATTAGTGGCTGAAATTTCAAAGTCGCTTGGTCTAGGTAGTGTGTTTGAATATCAAGGTAAGACTTACACCTGTTCTCCTTGGACATTTAAAATCCAAGGAGAATTTGAAAGATACCTTGAAGAACACGCAATTCAAAAAGTAAAGCTAATGAAGCCTAGTCTAAACGAAGAAGAGTATCGTTTCCTTGTATCTTCTGTTCACAAAGATATTGCAAGCGGTGCGTACTCTTTTGGTGGGGAAGCGGTTTCTAAAGCTATATCAACCATGGTTCACTTTAGGGTACTTCTTTTCTTGTGCCTTAGGGTTAACCATAAAGATATTACAATGAATGTTGTTGACGAGCTTGTAAAAGAACGTCTTGAAGAGATGATGGCTAAAGTGTCAGAGGCGAACTCCGACCCAAACACCGAGAGCCTGGACTCTACGATGACCGAATAAAGTCCAGGCCTAAAATGGCTGAAGTTATTTCTGCGTTGGTTAATGAACCTTATTGCCTAAGCATTGAGGAAATTGGCAATCTTACACCTTATCAAGTACGCAACTTGTACTTTAGGGAAAAAGAAACACCAGAGTCTGAAGTGCCTTGGTTCTTTAAAGGTCAGCCAGCACCTAATCAACCAGCAGTAGATAAGGATAAAGAATTGTTTTGGAAGGTTAATAAAGAGTGGCGAAACCTTCCGGAAGAGCAAGTTGAAGCTTTGTGGCAGCAGCAGTTAAAAGCTAAAGCCCCAAAGAAAGAAACTCCAAAAACAAAAACCACTCCAAACTCTAACCCACAAAATAAAGAGAAATCTAATGGCAAGATCAAGACCTAAGCTTTCTCAATCGCCTTGGAGTGGGTTGGATGCTGTTCGAAAGATTATGGATAGGTTTGGCGAGTTTGGCGAATCGCTCAATCGTATGGCCGGTGCTCTTCACGGATTAGAAGATTCTATGAAGCATTTGCTTGGTGTGACCTCACGCGTCACTGCTGCTATGCTTATGCTTCATGGTAGCCTTGCAAATTCTGGCAACTCTCCAAAATATAGCAAATCAAACAAAGACGATAAAAATAAACCTGACTGGGATCAAATTTATAAAAATAATAAAGAACGAGATGATAAAGATTACTCAGACAAAAAATTGCGTAAGGCAGTTGATGATGCTGAAACAAAATTAAAGTACGACAGGTTAGCCAAAGAAAGACAATACATTGCTAAGTTAAAAGCAATCAACGATCAAAAAATAGTTTTGCAGAAAAAAGCTTCTTGGTTTAAAGACTCTGCTGAATCTAATGCAATTGAATTTAGAAAATATGGACGAAGAAGTTTTATCAAACAAAGAGCTGATGCACTTAATGCATTTGCTAATAAAAAAGTAAATCCAAATAGACTTAATGAAGACGAAACTGTTCAACAATTCAAAGATGCTAGAACTGTACAAAAAGCAGGTGAAGCAAATCCTAAAGGTATTACAGATACTGCAATTAAAAAATGGGTTCTAGATACAGAGTATGCGTTTAAGAGTTTAAATACAAATCCAGAAAAGGCTGTAGAACAACAGGAAAATTTATCTAATGCAGATAAAAAAGCAAATCGAATCATAACTCAAATATCTTTAGTAGGTGTAAACGAACTAGGCCAAGCAGTTAAAACTTTTACTCAAAACATTGAACCCGCTTTAAACCAAAATGAAATTTTATATAACCTAGGAAATAAAACAAAAACTGAACATGATGATTGGAAAAAAAGGGAAGATCAAAAAACAGGAAAAGTTTCAATTGATGCAGCAGCAGCAAGCTTAATGGCATTCTCTCAAAGAGAAGGAGTTAAAGATGCTGTTTTAAATACAGACTTAACCGCACCAAAGCTTGTTGGAAAAAATCTTCTTGAAGCAGATTTGCCTGCTTTGCTTAACTCCTTTAATTCCCCTCTAGGGGATGCATTAGGCATAAAAAATATGCCGGACGCAAATAAAAAGGAAAGTCAATACGATCCTATGACTCTGGCGGCAAAATCGATTCAACGATTGCTTCGAGGGTTTACTGCAGACGAACTAGAAACTACAGCTAAAAAATACGACTTAGATATTAACGCTTTACATAAATTAGGAAATCAATCACTTGGTGGTTACAAACAAGAAGACCTAATGAAACTTTTTGGCCACACTTACGGAGGTGCTGGTGCTCACGATGCGACTTCGGATGCTACAGCTTACGGAAGACTAGAAGTTCTTATCAGTAAGTTTTCACAGATTATGCAGCAAACTATAGATAACCGAAGTGATAGCCAGTATCTAGACGATATAAACCTTGGGGATGAAGCTGAAAGACAATTAGAATCAACCCTTAGAAAAGATTATGCGAGCAGTCAAGATGCTATAGATCGACAAAATATCGTAGATGCAGCTCAAAACGCTATTAAAAAATTAGAATTAGAAGCAAGTAACACAGCGTTAAACATTGCTGCAAGCAGAAACGGTATTGAAATACCAGATGGCCCGCGAGCAAATGTTTCTCCTTTTAGTTTAAAATCATCCGGAGATTGGGATACTCAACCTACTCTTACGGTAGATGGCGAAGAGATAATGTCTTCTGCTAAAACACCTAAAGCAACTCCTGCAGATTACATTAAAAAACTTAAAGAACTAAAAGACTCAAATGCAACAGGTTTAAGCGGTGACACTTCAGAATTTGATAAAGCTATTGATGCTTTTTACACAGCAAGCAAAGCTGACCCTTTGTCACCTTTATCCGACACTCAGTATGCGGGATTTAAAAACGAAGAGCTTACAGCAACACCTGCCCCTCACAGACCTCGCGTTGATATCTCTGCTTTTGAAACCACAGGAACAGGAAGTTTTAAAAAACGACCAGAATTAAATGTAGACCGTTTGCCTGCTATGACAGGCCCTTATGCCGATGATGAAGCTTACACTCAAGACATGATTACTAAGTTAGACGAATTAATTGCTTCTGACGCTACCAACATGCAAGGCAACACCGATCAGCTAAAAGCTCTTCAAGACATTTTAAAAACAGTTTTAACTGAACTTAAAACTTTTAAAGCTACACCTATATTAGCCCCCGGAGTACCAATCACGTCTGTATTGCCTCCACCAGCTTTACCGCCATTACCACCTACACCACCTGCTCCTAATCCTTTAGACCCTAAAGCTAGAAGAACTTTTTCAAGTTCTTTAAGTGGAGTAGCAGAATCGATTGTTAAATCTTTACGAGTGTTTGCAAAAAAATTAAATGACGGAAAAAATATTAACTTTAAACAAATTTTTGGGAGCGGAGAAGGAAACCTTAAAGAAGCTTTTGGTTCTTTAGCTAAAAGTATGTTTGTTACAGCAACCGCAGCTTCGGGAGCTGTTGTAGGTCTTGCCCAGTTAGCATCTGCCGATACTTTTGCAACCTTTCAAAACTCTTTACTTATGTTGGGCATGACCGTAGGATCTTCTTTTGTAAAACCTATACTTAAACTCTCTTGGCACATACAACAATTAGCCGATTGTTTTGCAAACCTTTCTCCCGAATCGACTGCATTTCTTGAATCTTTAGCAAGTTGGTCAATTGCTATTGTTGGAGCTTCTATGGCTCTTAAAGGACTTGCCTTTATATTATCTCCGGTAGCTAGTGTAGTAAAAGCTTTATGGGCCTTAAGTATAGCCATAGGCGGGGTCATTCAAAAAATGGCTGTAAACGGAATAGGTCAAACCCTTTCTGGGGGTGCAGCAGCAGCAGGTGGGATGTTAGTAAACACTTTAAAATTTGTAGGAGTGTTAGGAAAATTAGTTGGTATTACATTTGGGCTTTACGAAGCATTTGCAATCTTATCCGATACTCTTTTTCGTACAAACGCGTCATTTACTAAAGGCTTAGTTTTAAGTCAAAAGAAAAAGTACGAAGAAGAAGAAAAAAGAATTATGGAAGAGTCAGGTGATAAACCCAAAGACAAAGAAGAGGCTGAAAGACAATTTAAAAGTTACAGCGAAAATAAAAAATACACAGAAAAAATGTTAGAAACAAGTGACGATGTTTCAAATTTATTTGATAAAAAAGTGAAAGGTGGTTATGGAAGGGCCTCTACATGGGATACTGATTTAAATAAAACAAAACATCCACTTCACGAGTTACTGCAAGAAAATTATGTTGGACGAAATCTTAGCCACGAAGCGACAGAAGATTATGTAAAAAGATACAACATGCACGAACAGCTTTATAAAAAATTAAAAAAAGAAGGAAACGAATCTGGGGCTGATTTTAATTTAGGACAGATGGCAAAAATATATTCCGATATTGATAAAAATGCTAGAAGTAAAAGTTGGTTTGGGGTAGAAAAAAACGAAAAAGCAGAAAAGTTTTACGACATGTATCATGGCGGAACCATGCAAGAAGGTCGATTAAATGCAGACAGAACTACAAAAAATGATACTAGATCACAAAAAGACAAAGCTAAAGATAAGTTTGATTCTTCGGGAGGCTATCAAGGGCTACTAGCATCTTTTCAATCGTTTCGTTCCCAACCTTCTTACATGGGTGTAGAAGAAGCTCATCGTAGAGTTCAGATAGCAGCGTTAGGTTCAGATCCTTTAGAGCAAAAGATAAACGAGATACGATCTAACGAACTTGCAAAAATGGTTCAAGCTTTAGGCGAGATGGCACAAAACTCTGGCGATAAAAAAGATGCTGCTATATATCAATTTATGACACCTTTTTTAAGACCTGGGTATTAAAACTACATTTAATTAAGGATTACTTATGTCGTTACTTCCATTTAGAGAACCAACGCATCAAGACGATGGCAAGCCTTATGTTTCAGAATTAATAACAAACGCATTAGGAATAGATTATATTCCTTATGCTGAAAGACCTAATTCACCAACAGAGGGTTTCCAAAATAATGTCTTTAGAGCAAAAAGAACATTTGATGTTCCTTGGCATTTAAGATGGCATTTTATGTACGCTATGATTGGAGATCACAGTAGTAAAGACGGAAATATAAAACGAAGGCTACCGTTTGGTTATAACATTAGAGGCTTTACTAGCATTTACGACAGAAGAGGGGATGCTGATGATTTCAATCCCATAGATAACCCATGGCTTTTTGCGACCAGTATAGATTCCGTAGAAGGAATTGGGTTTGACGGAAAAGATAGTTTTTATATAGGCCTTACAAACAATCAACTTTTTGGAGATATACATAACGCTAATAAACCTTTACCTGACGCGGTAAACCCTGTTAACGAACAAAAACCAAAAAACAGATATAACAAAAGATCTAAAACAAGTAATCCTCGTTTACGTTTAAAAAACACTTATGAAGATTATATAAATGCTGAAACAAGCTCTAACGAAAATGAACGAGCTGAAACAAGTATTAATAAATTAAGATTTGTTAGAGAAAAATTAACTAAACACGAAACAAGTATTGTTTACAAAGATGTTATTAAAGAATTAAAATTAGAAGAAAAAGAAAGATTACAAAAAGAAAAAGAAACCAAGGAAGAACAAAAAAAAGCATATAAAACTTTTTTAAAACAAATAAAAGAAGAAAACAAAAAACCTCTTACTACAAACTTTAATGCTTTAAAAAAAGGCAATCTCCCTGTATTTACGACAGCATCAGAAAATGCAGAAGTTCCGGGAGCTTTCCCCGAAGGAACGCTTGATACGTTATTAAAGAACTATAACAATGTAGACCCTACTTCTACTTGTAAATATAAACTTGCAAGAATAACTGTTTCTTTTGAAAATGTTCAATATAGAATTATTTCAAAACTTGCAGAAAAAGCTGGGCAAGGAAATACAGGAGAAGAAGAACTTTTAAACGATATCTTTACCACATATTTTCGTATGCCTACTGCGGAATTTTTAAGCTTACCTTTTGGTGCATATCGTTATGTTGATTTAGATGATTCAAAACGTCATGTAGTTCAAGGAAGCAACATGCGTTTAATCGCTCAAGAAGAAATTCTTCTTACTTGGAGTAAAGTTCCATACATTCCAGATGCAGTACGAACAGCTATAGGGTCTGTTAATGATGATTGGTTTCCTATAAGTCATCTTGCAATCGAAGACAAGCTACCGCCAGATTTAGATAATAGGCTTTGGGCAGCTCCCGGAACTTTGTTGTGTACTAATATTGAAATAAAACCATACAAAGGTTTTTTTTCTCGTAGAAATTATGACATCAATTTTAAATTTAAATACTTTCACGCAACTGAACCTAATTCAGAAGGTAAGTTAGAACAAGCATACTCAAACACTATTGTTACAATAGCCAGTGATCCTTGTAAACCTTCTGGCGGAGATAGGAAAGTTTGTCAAAAACAAGCAAAAGGTCATAACTTTTTTTTAAAATATTTATTTGTAAATGTAACAGGCAAAACAACTAACGATGTAAAAACTACTACAAACAATAGCGGAGAAATTACCACAACAACAACAGCACCCGGAAATCCATATAGCGGAGATACCCAAAGTCCTTGTTCTTTTGATGGTAAATCGTTTACATATAAAAAATGTGACCCTCAAAAAAACACATCTCTTTTTGTTTATGAATATATTACGCACGATGGATGTCCAACAGGAAAACCTGTTTATCCTTCTAGCAATTTTCGTTTATTATTTTTAGCCCCAAGTAGGGCAGATAATAATTGTGGTGGCTCAAGCACAAAAAACCATCCAGCTTTAGGTACGGGAACTATTATTGCAGGCGAAAATAGTGGAGGAGATTCTTTTGCTTCTTTGCCTTCACATTCTTATTTAAATTTTTCAACTCCAGTCAATAATGTTGCCCCTGTTATGGGGTCAGTTACAAAACCTATAACAAAAAACAATCGATTAAGGAAATAAAATGAGAGACATTCCTTTTCCTGAGTTTAGAGGCGGAGATACGGTACTCGCTTCTGATTTTGATCGATTGGCTAAAACAACCAATAATCTATCTTCGTCAAGTACCGGCAAAGGTATTCACTCTTTAAAAAGTTCTGCTGGTACTTTTCATATACAAGAAAATCCAAGACCTTATATCTATGCCAAAATATTAAAAAAAATTGAAGTAACAGAATCGCCTTTACTTGATTCGGGTTCAGGATCTGGATCTGGATCAAACAATTGTCCTGACAATAGCTCAGGGGAATCTGGAAATTCTGGAAGCGGTTCGGGATGTAAGCCAACAAGTACAATTATTCACAAATACAGTTGGAGGCAGATGTATGAACAAGACGGAACGCTTTATGACCCTATAAATGATTCAACGGTTTATTCTCCGACTATGGCGGGATCAGCAGACAGGTTGGAAGAACCACAATACTATTGGCCTGCTTACGAACTAAACAACCGCGATGTAGATATAGGAACGATTGTTCAATTGTACTTTGGATGGGGCCCTTGGTTGTATTTTAACCTTGGAGGGTTTGGTGTAGGAGGCCCAGCTTACATCGATGTCATAACTAACATATGCCCTATTTATGAAGAGGTTGAGCCTTCAATCGGACTTACCCGCTTAGATACAGAAAACGGAATTGAAGGCGGGCCTATTACAGCAAACGGAACTATAAGACTTCAAGACACGATTAGCTCTGCCGGAACACCTCTTTCTGGAGTATCACAAGGGAACTTATTTAAAACTTATGATAACTCTTTACAGCTTTGGATTAACACTCAAGGAAGGATAACTAAAGTTCTTTCTACCGCTAACGCAATGCCTCCAAAAACCATTTCGGAATTAAACAAATTAACTTTTCAAATTCCCGAAATGGCTTCACATAAAAGCTTTTCTTTAATGGAAGTAAAGCCAGGTTGCTGGGAAACCTTTGAAGTCCGCTGCGACGATTTTGCCGCAACTTTAGAAATTCGTTGCTTAGACAATTCTAATTTTGGTTCGTTAAGTTTAAAAGGTTTATGTTTTAGTCTAGAAAGTTCTTCCTTGTTCGAAATACGCTTAGATAAACAAACCCAAACTTTAAATCTTTGTTACAGACCAATTACTTTTTCCGCTCACTCTTTAAGCATTAAAGCAAAATACGAGCTAGAAACTTCTCTGTTTAATGAAACACCAATCGAAATAAACACTAAATTAATTGGATTTGTTTCCAACTTTAACCCTGAGTTGCAGTGGAGAATACAATGAACACAGCAAAAATAGATAGCTGTAATGAATTATCTTTTTCCATGACTAAAGGAACTACTTGGTCTTGGGATGTTTTTGTTCAAAGCACTAAAAATAAAATTCAAACTTTAGTTAATTTAACTAACTACACAGCAAGAATGGATATAAAAAATTCTGATGGAGTTCTTTTGTATCGCTTATCTTCTACTCTTGCTCCGGGTCAAGGTACGCTTACTATTATGCCTTTAGATGGCAAAATAACAATGAACATACCTATTGCCGACTCTGCTGCTTTTCCTGAGGGTTGTTATATTTACGACCTTATGATAAGTTCTTCTACCTCACAAGTGTATCAAATATTAAAAGGCAATTTTACAGTACACTCAACGGTGACCGACTTATGACTTTTAATGCAAATGAAATACTTAACAACGAAAACAATGCACCCAAAACAATAATTGTATCTAGTGAAAGCTACAAAGTAGTTGTTAATTCTGAAAGTTATTCGGTAACAATAAGTACAAACGGAATTACTTCAAGCGGAACAGGAGATATTAGTTTTACTTCTGGTGGTATGGTGTTTGGGAACGGAACACCTGTTCTTGCGTCTACAAGCAGATCAACGCAAAACAGTTCTGTTTTAATGGAAAACGCAACAGGAAATCCTTTTTTTACTAATGTTTTAGATGGCGGAGTTTTTTAACAAAGGTTTCTTAAATGGATGATGTAAACAAAAGAGTAGATAATGTCGATAAAAGTTGTTGCGGTTGTGAAGAAACAGTTAATCCGGCTATAAGCGGGGATTGCCCCGGCTCTCTGGAGCACATGACAAACTGGCGAACAGAGCATACTCGAATCCGGTTACCCGAAGATAACTTTGCTTTTCCTGTTGAAACACAAAAAATAAACCCAAACGATTGCAATTGCGATCCTGTTGTTGAATCTTGCTGCACAAATCTTGATGATCTTCCCGATAAAATATACGCAAATTTTTATGTAGATACCGCAATAGGGAACCAATACCCTTTGCTTAAACCACAAGAGGGTCGTTTAGGTCAATTTCATTTTTACTCCCCAACCGCAGTAGGTGGTTTTGGGGGGCCACTCCAAAGATATTTTAGTGAACAAGGTCGTATTGCTCCTAGTTGTTTTGTTTTTAGTTTAGACGCAGAAAGAATAGATTTAGGCGAAGAAAGGCAAGGCATAAACAGAGGCGTAAAGTTTGATTTAAAACAAATTCTTGAAACTGTTGGTGGATCTTTAGATGAAGACTTAAGATACTGCGATAAATTTACCGTAGAGCTTTTAAGAGATCGAACTTTTGATAGTAGTCGTTTACCTCAGAACATATCTGATGTAAGGCATATACATGACTTAAAAGAACAGTTAGGGCGAGAAGCAGCAAATTATAGGGAATATTATTTAGCAGAATGTCCTCCAACAGGAACTGTAATATCAAAAAAACCTTACTTAGATATTATTACAGATACAGATCCTTGTGCTTACGCTCAACTAAGGGCGGTTGATTGTGTACCTAAAATGGTCTGGACAGCAAAGGTAAGAACACCTGGCGATAGAGAAATACAAATAGTTTATTTTTGTGACGGAAAAGATTCTGCCACAGGTGCAAATACTTTTAAAACAATGATTTTTCATTTAGACTCAATCAAAAACGAATGGGGTAGCTTTAAAGAAAGGGATTTTTGGAATCTGTTTGAAAAGTTTGAACCGGATTACGATGAAACCGATTGGTGGCTTTGGCATAAAGAGAGAGACTGGTCTAGGTTTTTAGGGTGGGAACTTTACGGAGATCAGTGGTATTTAGATCCTAATCAAGACTATCGTGTCTTGCAAGACATTAATTATATATTTACCGTAGGCTACATAGAATGGATCTGGGATGAAACCGTTGACTATTATTATCTAATGGGATTACTTTGCAAACATTTTTATGCAGAGTATTGTTCTCCTCGTGGGTTTTTTGTTCCACCCGGAGGATCATTTCAATTAGATGCTCCGTTTCAAGCAACGACTGTAAGACAAGCTTCACCCTTTTTTGAAGTAGATCAATCTGGGGTTTATAACCCATTAGATTCTAATGGAAAAGTATTAGTAAAAACCAGTTTTGCGGGAATAGGTGGCGAAACTTATTTAGGCAGATGCAACTATCATACTCTACTAAACCCTTCACTCCCTATTAACGGTATAAAGTTTCCGCCTCATCCTTGGGTTTGGGATGATGATTGGCAGGCGGCTAATTACCCTCAAGGGTATCCTTATCCTTATATTAATTCGGAAGGATTTACACAATGGAGTTTTGAATCTTTAGCAAGGTTTAGCAAAGGGCCTAAACTAGGAACAGTGAAGTCTTCTGGGTTTAGAACTTTTAACCCGTACCCTACAAGTGCTGATGATTATAAATGCGAATGGGATGTTAGTTGGACAAAATCAGAAAGAATAGATACGGTTTACAAATTGTTTGCATCTACGCATAAAAGAGCCAACTATCCTTTTGGAGTATTATACCCAGAAAAAGCCCCGTTACTTTTAAAACTATATGGAAACGGTAATTGTCCTTACATTCAACCTTCTAAGTTTAGAGGTTTTTCTAAAGCTAATAAAGTTGATTTTACGATTCACAGTGCAGTTAATGGCGTATTGACTTCTCATAAAGCTCATGCAGAGTGTGTTGTATACAAACCTTACTACCCTCCTGCATTTTGGAAGTGTGATATTCGTTACACCTTGAATGATTTGCCTGTAGAAGAACAACCAGCCAGAGCAAAAATACATTGTCCAAAATTACCAGAAGAATTTTTAGATGCAAACCATAAACCAATTGCGGAGTTTCCTAATGGTAAGTATCCTATGCACTTGTTTGCAACAGTAAGCAAAGACTTTATAAAAGCTTCCGGTAGAAATAATCAACGACACAAATATTTTGCAGACGATTGGGATCCTTATAACAAAAATTTTCCACCTAACGAAAAGACTCCTCTTAACCGTGTTCTTAATGATTTTTATACACCAGAGATATTAGACAATGTTAGTGAGTCTGGCGGAGCTGATTACTTTACTCCAAAAGAATTAAGAGGTAAATACACAGATTTATTTTATCGTTTAGATTTTCTTGGTGCAAAAGGCCCGCCAGAAAATTTATCTTTACATTATGGAAAATGGTACAATGACGAACAGTCAAGGTGGGAAACAGCTCGGTTTTATTACAACACACCTTCCCACTTACTTTGGACAAACACTCCGCAATTGTTTGACGATATAGAAGTTATTATAAATGTAACTGCAACAAACTCTGCCGGAACTATAAGTGTTTATTCCCCTTCAGAAACAAAAACAGGATATCCGGGAGGTCATAGATTTACAGGGCAAGATATAGAATGCCCTTATATTAGTTTTCCTTTAATAGTAAATAAAGACTGCGATACCTACACAGGGCCTGACTGTGATTACTTTCCTTACTACAGCCCTATCGGAGAACTAAGCACTATTGACACAGGTAAGTATGCTCCGGGTGTTATAACCCTTGCTCCTAAAGGCGGATTTCAATTAGTAATAAAAACTCATTCTGATTCGTGGTCTAGAATTAGGGAAGGAGAATTTGAATCGGGGTGGGATTATATTAAATGTGGATTTAACAATCCTTATTATGGTACTTATATAAACGGAACAATGTATGACGGAGCCCTTGGTGTTCTTGGAGGCCAATTACGATTTAGGGGAGTTAATTCCGATACCCCTAACATAGAACCACCTAGATTAGATGTTTTTGATTGTGATGAAAGTGATCTTCAAGCTCTTTTTTTAGAAGGTTCAGCAACCTTCCCTTATTCGCAAGCTCCTTTCCCTAACTTAAATCCTCCACCAGATTATTGTAATGGAAGTACGAAACCTTTTTATGCCAATTATGTTGACGGTTTATACCCAAATGCAGATTCTTATGCTGCGGCGGGTGGATCTTTATTCCCTTTTAGGAAGCAACTTAACTTTTGGCCGTCACCATCTGTGCCCTGCCGTATACAAGCAATTAAAAACCTTTGGTTTGGGGAACAATTTTATCAACACGCAAATCCTAATGACAACGTAACCTTTAGCGTTACATACGCACACTGGAGTATAAAAAATACTTCAGCGGTTTATTCCGATTTCATTTATAACGATGTAGAATCTCCACCAGGATTATACTATGTATGGAACGCAGCTCGTACTCTTGTAACGACTATAATCTTAAAAGCTCCAAACATTACTCAAGCCACAGAAATGTACTATGGTCAAGCTTATTGGGAAAATTTAGTTGCAGATAACATTGCGTATGTAAAAGCAAATTTTGAAGAACCTTTCATCCGGGGTAATGTTGATACAGAAGGAACAATGCCCCCTCTTTATCATCAAGTAAATTATGGTGCTCAAGCACCTAGCTCTTTAAAACAAATACAAACTTACGATACCTGTGAAGGTTATGTCACAGGCGGAGATGGGCAGCCTCATCCATACACAAGAGAATATACCGTTTTAAATGGATATGACCCTATCACATTAATACCGTCACAAAACTGGACTTATGTAAACGAGACTCGTACCCTATCGGAAATTACAGTTCCTAAGTACATTTACCCCCACGAATATTATTTCAAATGCACTATTTCATCTTAACCTTAATGGGATGCCATGAATTCAGTTTTAGGGATACGTGTTGACCGAACCAGAATTTTTGTTTCACCCACATTTATGCAAGACCCTTTTTGTTGCGATTCTAAAAGGTGTGATGAAAATCCCAATGACAAACACAACTCTGTCGTAGCAGCAAGCATTTTTAGTTTAGAACTAACCGGACAAAAAATTGTAGACGGCGTAATTTTATCTCCGGGTGATAGAGTTTTAGTCAAAGACCAAACTGATAAAAAAGATAACGGAATTTATATTGTTGAAGACGATTCTTGGACTCGTGCAAGTGATGCGTCTGTAGATGGGCAATTAAAAAAAGGTTCTTATGTTTATGTTGAAAGAGGTTCAGTAAATAAAAATACAACTTTTTCTTTAATAACCGAAGGCATTATAAATATAGGAACAACACCTAACGAATGGGCAAGTTTTTTATCTTCAGCAGACGACGAAGAAGCTTTGTCTACAACCAAAGTAGTCAATTCTGTTTACGAAGGTGTTGAAAGTGTCGAAATATTAATGAACCCAGATTATTTTTTTAAACAATTTACTCGTCCAGTAAGTTGGCTTTATTTATTAATTAAAGCAAAAAAAGAAAATTATGATCCATTAGCAGTTAATCATTTTACAAATTTTGTAAGACCTAATCGATTTAGAGAAGTTTTGTATGGGCCAAGAGCAAGTAACTGGATTGTTTTATTAAACGAAGACGGAACAGACGAAAAAGTCGGAAATGTTTTTTCACGCAGATTTCCTGAGAAAACTTCAATTGTTCTTAGATATTGGCCCGTAATTGGAACAGAACCTTTTTTCTTGTTCTTAGATTACTTAGCAATGCCTAACAGCGAATATGGAGGTAAACGATTACCCGACGGTTATTGTGGATTTGGTTATAAATGGGTTTTCAATCACAATCGAAATTACCACGATTTAGTTTTTTCTTTTGGAGATTCCAAAGTACCCGCAGGTACAGAGCTTACACCTCACGGAGCTTTGAACATTTCATCTTTTCCTACGACTCCTGACGATTGGTACATAACTCTTTTAGTAAAAGATAAAGTTAAAAACCTAACTTATGAAGGAAGGTTTGATATAAAAAGCCGAACTCCTGTTATTCCCATACAAGAAGAGCCATCGCCTTTAGACATCAAACTTGAAAAATACGCTTTTGGTAGTTGTGAAAATGTTCGCGTTACGGCTAACTTTGAAGTTAATTACAATTACTCTGCAACTAGAATTATTAGTGTTACGGGAGGAACACCACCGTATCGGTTTAATTTTTACACAGAGTCTGACAATTTATATAAACCTGCTTCTTTTCATACGCCTGCAAACAACAATCCAGATTGGTTTGGTTTTTGGAAACTAGAAGATTCTATTGCTCCGCCCACTCCTACTCCACCTTCTCCTACTCCACCTTCTCCTACTCCAACACCTCCGTCACCCACTCCTACTCCTACCCCTGCGTTTGCTGTAGCTAGCACTACACCTAATGCTCAATACTATACCTCAGGAGACGGATCATCTTCTCCTTTAAACGGATCTATATATGGAGGTGGTGGAAATACAAACATTGTTTACACTGCAAACAGAAGCGGAATTTTATCTTACAACGCTACACTAAACGATTATATGTATGTAGGAGCTAGTGGTTATGTTGAACTTAACGGAAACTTGTTAGGAGATATTTTAACTAATTACGGAACAAATAACATTTCTGGAACAACAGCCATATCTCAAGGCGATTCTGTATTAGTAAATTTTAATCCAGGTAACGACCAATATAACATGGCTTATTTAAATTTTGGTATGTCTATTGCATCAGCAGATTCTCCTTTAAAACCTAGATCAAAACTTACTCCTACACCAAAACCTCGCGTTATAAAAAGTACATCTTGGGTTATAGATCAAGGTAATAAAATTAAAGACTTTACAAATGTTGATGTAAATTCTTACAAAACAGATTATGCCAATGATAATACCGCAGGCATAATTCAAACTATAGACGATCAAAACTATGGTTTAAAACCAAAAGCTTTTACTTTCATGCAAATTAACGATAACACCATATTTTTTATTATGGACGAAAGAGGATTTTATTCTTACGGCTACGAAGAAATAGATAAATACTCTGGTGAAATACGTTGGGCAAAACAAGCTTTAAAACTTCGAGTTGAAGATAGTGCAGGCAATCGAGATGAAATAGAAATCTTTATTAACAACTGTTCTAAATACGAAAAAGTTTGGACTTTAGACGAAACCTATTACCAAGACGCAAGTACAGAAACAGAAGTTAGAATTGACCGAGTAAGCACTAGAGACTTTATCAACGCATACGGAACATTTTATTTTTCTGATACATTAAAACCTCAGCTAAATAATGAATATTTAAGGTATAACAATTGCGGTATAGGTGCAAAACCAAACGAAATTAATCGATGAAAAAAACTTATATTATAAAACCTGATATGACTTTGGAGTCGCCTCCCGCAGAGTCTTGTCCTCTTAGGATTAGAGTGATTCGTGGGTTTCATTTAATAAAACGCAAAGTGTTTTTGCGTAAATTTAAAACAATTTACAAACAAGCTACTGATCAAGGTTGTACGGGTTTAGTAACAAACCTATCAACAAGCCCTTTATTAACCGCTAATATTAATGCGTCAAACTTTAATTCTATAAGAAGCGTAACAGTAAAAAATTCTGGATTAGGTTTTACAAAAGTACCTTTAATTACAATTAAAGATACTTTTATAACAGGCAGAAACGCAACAGCTTTTGCTCGTCTTGGTATTCAAATGATTGACATAAGAGAACCAGGGTCTGGTTATAGCAACAGCCCTGTTTTGACTTATACTGTAAACGTAGGCATTAATCTTTTATCTCCTCCTGTTTTAGAACCTGTAATTACAAACGGAAAGTTTACTTCTGTTCGTGTTTTAAACCCAGGAATATTTCAAAACGAAGTTGAATCTTACAGTGCACCAATTGGGTTAGTAATTAAAATTACAGATGCTACTGGAACTAAAGCTACTCTTAAAGCGTACTTAGGTATTACTGAAATTATAATAAGTAATGGTGGTGTAAACTATACAAACCCAGAAGTGATCTTTGACTCTACAGCTTTGACGGATACCCCCGAACAAAAAGCTAAAGGAGTTGCAAATTTAAATTCGGGATCACTTGAAAGCTTAACTTTACTTCATGGTGGATTTGGATACACATCAAACCCAAGCGTGACTTTTCAAGATACTGCGGGAATTAACGGATTAGCATCTTCGGATTTAGAAGTTTTACAAATAGCTATTACAAACGCAGGTCAAGGTTACAACCAACCAATGGTTACTATTGAAAACGGTGGTGGTAATCAAATCATCTTTGGGAACGAAACAAGTTCAAACGCTGGGAAGTTAGATACTGTAGTGGTAACAAAAGCAGGTTCTGGCTACGACGAACCACCTTTAATTACAATTGAAGGCCGAGCAATATTAGGTATGCCTATACAAGCAAACGAAACTATCGTTTCTATACCTATTTTAAATAGAGGCTACGGTTATAATAGTGTTCCCAAAATAACAATCAGTTCCAGAGAAGGTCACGGAACAGGTGCAGAAGCTGTTGCAACTATTGGTCAAGCTGTAAAAGGTTATATCACAAAAGATTCAAACGGTGTTTTAACTTCTATAGCAATCTATGATCGAGGAGAATTTTTAAGTAAACCTACAATAACTATACGCGATAATAGCGGAGGTGGCATAAACGCAAAAGCTGATCTTTCTTTAACCGTAAAAAAATTAAAAGTAGAAAGCCAAGGAAGTAAATACGAAAAGCCTTTTGTTATAATAGACACCGCTTCTGAAACCCTTTTTAAAGAAGATGCAAGCAGAGAATTTCTTATTAAATACAACGGGTACAGCAAACGCTATCCTGAGCTTACACGGCTTTTTGAATTACCTTTTTATGGTAGTTCAACTATGTCGCAAGGAGTGTTAAAAAAAACTGTAGGCAATATTCAAACTTACGAATTTACAGGAACTTGTAACGCATCTTTTTATCATCACACTGTAGCTTACGATATTGTAGGGTACGCTACTGCTACGTATGTAGTAGAAGGAACGTGGGATACAGACCAAAAAACTTATACAAGTGCTGTCCTCAAATCTTTTGAATTTGAAACCAATGTTGGATTATACGATAATCTAAATGGAACTTTTGTAACCTTTCAATATTATCTTCCAAGAAATTTAGGTAAAGGTGCTGTTGATAGTTACAACGATGACTTAGCATTTCTTGATTTAGATTTTGGAATTCCCGCAGTTAAATGCGTAGACATCTTTATTCTTACGGATTATTGTTTTCATTTTTATCCTAAGCCTGTTCAAAAAGGTAATAAGCAAGATCCTAACTATATTGAAAATCAATTCATTCCTCAAAACTATAGACCAGTTTTGATTGTAGGAAAGCTTGTTCCTAATCAAAAATTTTTAGGAATTTTTAAAGCTATTTACGGAATAGATTCAATAGAGATTAGAGAAAGGTATTCAATATGAGTAATAAAGCTCGACCTTGCACATGCGATAATGTTCCTCCTAACGGAAGATTTGTTTTGGGTTATTGTCGTGCTTGTTATCTTTATTGGTTTGACGAAGATTACGGTTTAAAATGGGGAAGAAAAGCTGGCGAACAACTTGACACCAACCCCGAACGAAAAGGTATTACGATTCGATCTTTGCAATCAAATCAAGGAAACTTATCTTTTCATTCTTCAGCCCCGAATGCTAAACCTACTCTTCATTTAAATCGATCTTTGCCTTGTATTCATTTAGGTAATGTTAAAGACAGAAGTTCTTGCAATTGCCCTATGAAATTTATACATCATTGTGACATTCATCAATTTTGTCATAGAGGTTCACACTATTCTACTGTGGCATCTTGTCTTACGTGTAAAGACTACAGCCCCGATTCTCCAACCGAAGGTTAAAAGCATGGCTATAAAATCATGCGGTGTTGTTTTAGGGTGTTATGCTTACCCTAAATTAGCTGAAATACAAATAAATCTTATACGATTTCACTGTGGCAACATTCCTATTTTAATTTCAGACGATTGCACACCTGGATATAACACCCAACAACCCTTTAATGAATTTGTTCGCATAGCTAAAACCTACCGAAATGTTTTTCTATGGTCAAATCCTATACGACTCGGACATGGTGGAGGCGACTTAACTGCTTTTTACGCAGGCATTCAGTGGGCAAAGATGAATAAATTGTCTTGGTTAGTCAAACTTTCTCAACGATTTTTGTTTGATATGCACAATTGGACTGATCGATGGATAGAAGAAGTTGAAAATACAGGGTTTAATTTGTCTACTCAAGATTGTTTTCAAGGTAAAAGAGATTTTAAAATCAGATCAGAAGCTTGCCTTCTTCGCGTTGACCCTTGGTATGACGCAGAAATTTTAAATAGCATGTACCCTTTTGCTATGAACGAATCTCAAATGCTAGAGTTTTTCTTTTTAAGCCTTTATAATAAATACTTTGGATCAGTATTTCACCACACCTCTTTGTTTGGATCTCAAAGGTACAATAAAGATCCAGACATAGTATGGCATTGTTCTAGCCCAAAAGAAGAATACGTTAAGATAGGTCAAAGATTTGGCTTAGAACTTGACGCTCATTTTGATTGCGAAGGCTGGCAAAACTGGAAAGATTACCTTCGCTAAGGCTTGATAAAAAACGGTTTAAAACTTATAGTTACTGCCCCAACTTAAGAATTTAACCAAGGTGAAATATGTCGATCATATTTAAACCCAAGCGTACTAATATTTCTGGACGATTACCTTCCTCGTTAGAAGAAGGTGAATTAGCCGTAAATGTAGCTGACCGTCTTTTATGGGTGGCGGACAGCTATAATGTACCACGATTAATAACAGGAAGTTCTGCACCAACATCTCTTAGTGCTTTAACTGATGTTATAAATATAAATCCATCTAACAACCAATTTTTAAAGTACATCAACGGATCTTGGACAAACGTAAATACCGAGATTTTAGATGGCGGTAATTTTTAAATTTTAAGGAACAACCAACATGGCTAATACAATTCGCATTAAACGAAGATCAGCAGCAGGTGCTATAGGTTTACCGCCCGAACTTGCACCTGCCGAGCTGGCGTATAACGAAGCAGACAATACGTTGTATTATGGATTTGGCGATGTTGGTGGTATGAAATCTTCTTCTGTAATTGCTATTGCAGGTACTGGTGCGTTTATGACCACCGGAACCACTCAAACAATCTCTGCATCAAAAACCTTTTCTAATATTACTATCACAGGCGGTTCAATCTCTGGCATCACAGACCTTGCCGTGGCTGATGGTGGTACGGGAGCTTCTTCAGCTTATTCAGCTAGATCAAACCTTGGTGCTGCTGCTTCTGGTGCAAACAGTGATATTACTTCCATAACTGGGTTAACTACTGCGTTAAGCCTAGGTCAAGGTGGAACAGGTGCAACTACAGCTTCAGGAGCAAGATCAAATTTATCTGCTGCTTCTTCGGGTGCAAATAGTGACATAACTTCTATTACTGGACTAACCACAGCTTTAACTATTACCCAGGGTGGTACTGGCTCAAGTACAGCTTCTGGTGCACGATCAAACTTATCAGCAGCAGCAAGCGGAGCTAACTCTGACATTACTTCTATTACTGGTTTAACAACAGCACTTACAATAGGTCAAGGCGGAACAGGTGCAACGTCTGCATCTGCTGCTAGGTCTAATTTATCAGCAGCAGCAAGCGGAGCTAACTCTGACATAACATCTATTACCGGATTAACAACTGCTCTTACTGTGGCTCAAGGTGGAACAGGAGCAACAACAGCATCTGCAGCAAGAACAAACCTTCTTCCTTCTTACACGGGAAATGCGGGAAAAGTCATTGCTGTTAACAGTGCGGGAACTGATGTTGAGTATGTAGCTGCAAATACAGGAAGTGGGTCTGTAACAAGTGTTGCACTTACAGTACCTAATATTATGTCTGTAGCTAACTCCCCGATAACATCTTCTGGTACACTTGCAGTAAGCTTAGCGACTCAATCGGCAAATGTTATTTTTGCTGGCCCCTCAACAGGATCTGCTGCTGTTCCAACCTTTAGGTCTTTAGTAGCTGCTGATATTCCATCACTTTCTTATCTATCAACATCTGGTGGAACAGTAAGTGGCTCGGTAACAATTACTGGCGACTTAACAATTTCTGGTACAACCACTACAGTTTCATCCAGCACATTACTTGTTGCAGATAAAAACATCGAGCTTGCAACAGGGTCTACTACTGATGCGGGAGCAAGTGGCGGGGGTCTAACCCTTCACGGTCTTACAGATAAGTTGTTTACTTGGGTATTAAGCACATCTTCTTGGACTAGTAGCGAAAATTTAGACCTTGCTTCTGGCAAAGTTTTAAAGATTAACGGCACAACTGTACTTTCTGCAACAGCACTTGATGGTGTCGATATTGACGGGGGCACATTTTAATGCCAAGTTACTGCGTTTCTGGTGCTGGTAGCTCACAAGCTAACGGGACATACAGCTATAATAGCGTTAATGGTAGTTGGGAAAAAGTTGGAAACACTTCCATATATTTCAGCTATGATTATGATTACGACAGTTTTAGATTGATAGATGGCACAATGGGAAATATGCCCCTGTATGCAGGAACTTTTTATCAAACTAATCCATCCTTAATAACTTGGGCAACTATTTATGGAACATCACCAGCCCCAACAATGGCATCGGGAGAATGTACTGTTACTTTAGTTGACCCTTATTGCGTAGCTGGGGCAGATAATGCAGCAGTCAACGGAACATACACCTATAATGCTGGCACTTTTAATTATTATATGTCCGACGGGTACTGGGAGTTGGTTGGCAGCTCAATTAAAATGGGCTACGACTCCATGATGTCGACTTATACGATTTCACTTGATTACTCAGTCTATTACACCGCAGCATCTTTAACTGGCCCTTGGTCTGTAGCCTTTGGGGGGTCTGGAACAGCACCAACAGTTACAGCGGGTGCGTGTGGTGCAACATCAACTCCAACAGTCACTTCTATTTCTCCATCAACAGGAACAACAGCGGGGGGAACAAGTGTTACTATAACCGGCACAGGCTTTACCGGAGCAACAGGAGTAACAATAGGGGGCACAGCAGCGACTAGCATTACAGTCGTTAGCTCAACAAGTATTACTGCAACTACACCAGCAAAAACCGCTGGTACGGCAAGCGTTTTAGTAACTACAGCAGGGGGAACAAATACTGCTAACACTTTATTTACTTACACTACACCGACCCCTACACCAAACACAATAAGAATTAAAAGAAGCAGTACAACTACAGCAACTCCTACTAGTCTTTTAGAAGGAGAACTTGCAGCTAATATTTCTGATCTTAAATTATGGATTGGTAATTCAAGTAAAACTCCTGTTCTTATTTCAGATTATAAAGCAACGGGAACTGTTACTTCTGTTGCAATGACAGTTCCAACAGGCTTATCTGTAACAGGAACTCCTGTTACAACTTCTGGTACATTAGCAATAACATTAACTTCGGGTTATTCAATCCCAACAACATCTTCTCAAACAAACTGGGATAGTGCTTTTACGCAAAGGCTTCAATGGGATGGTGGATCTACTAATCTTAATGCAGCAACTGGTAGAACCTCTTTAGGTGCAACTACTGTTGGTAGTAACTTGTTTACGCTTACTAATCCTTCAGCGGTAACATTCCCAAGATTCAATGCAGATAATACGGTATCAGCGTTGACGGCAGTTAATTTTAGAACGGCAATTGGTGCTGGAACATCTTCTACTACCGGAACAGTTACATCAATTGCAACCACATCACCAATAACAGGTGGAACTATAACTCAAACTGGCACAATCGGAATAAATGCAGCAAGTGCAAACACAGCTTCTTTTGTTGTTCAAAGAGATGCTTCTGGAAACTTTTCTGCTGGTACAATCACTGCAACATTATCTGGTAACGCAACATCTGCTACTTCTGCAACTACAGCAACATCAGCTACCACAGCTACAACCGCAACTAATCTTGCTAGTGGTGGTGCAGGGCAGCTACCATATAACACAGCATCTGGTGCAACTAGCTTTCTTGCTGCTGGAACAGCGGGACAAGTATTACAATCAAATGCAACATCTGCTCCTTCATGGTCTAGCAGAGTTAAGTACACAGCTAGTTCATCTGCACCTTCAAGCCCTGCTGTTGGAGATCATTGGTACGATACAGATGATGCAGCTTTATTGGTTTACATAAATGATGGAAACACCTCTCAGTGGGTAGAAGCGGGAAGTCCTAGTGTTGGTGCTGCTGCTATACAATCTAATGGTAGGCTTACATTAGAGTCTGGTGTTCCTGTTTCATCAACAGATCAAACAGCTAAGACTACCGTTTACTACACTCCATACGATGGAAACATTCTTAGCCTTTATAACGGTACAAGTTGGAACGCTTATACCTTTGCTGAATTATCATTAACAAATTCAGGTTTATCCGCTAACGCAAACTACGATATATTTGCCTATGTAAGCGGATCAACAGTTACACTAGAGTATAGTTCAGCGTGGACTAACGACACTACTAGGGCTAATGCTTTATCATTGCTTAATGGTGTTTATGTTAAGAGTACAGATACTACTCGAAGATACTTAGGAACAATAAGAAGCAACGCTTTTGCTCAGTTTACGGATTCCTTAGCAAACAGACTTGTTTGGAACTTTAATAACAAAGTTTTAAGATCAATGTTTGGTTATATTTATCTTAGTAGCCATTCTTATAACGGTCCTGTTCGAGAATACAACGGTGGAGTAAATGTTACTAGATTGTATTTTATAACAGGTATAAACGGAGAAACATATTCAGCTAATGCAACTGCACCTGTAACTAGCACTGGAACTTCGTGTAATGTTTTGTTTGCAATTGATTCAACAACGGTTCAATTTGGAGCATGCGTTTCAGATGACAGAGCTGCTACTTTTACTAGAAGATCAATATCTTCTGTAGGCCAAGTCAATCAAGGATTTCATTATTACACTGCATTACAAAATACAGAGTCAGCAGGGGCTGCTACTTATTTTGATTTTCAAGCTAGTGGTTCTTTGTTTTGTTAAAGGAGCTTTATGCCAGTTGACTTTCCAGCATCCCCTGCAACAAACCAAATCTATTCTTATAACAATAAGTCGTGGACATGGAATGGTACGGCATGGCTTTCAACACAACCTTCTACTTCAATTGGCAACACTTTTTCGTCTGGTAGATTAACTCTTAGTTCTGGTGTTCCTGTTACTACATCAGATGTAAGCTCTACCGTTATTTACTACACTCCTTACAATGGTAACATGATTAGTCTTTATGACGGATCAAGTTGGACTTCTTTTGCTTTTACAGAAAGAACTTTGTCTTTAAGCTCATTAACAACCAATGTGCTTTACGATGTGTTTATATATAACAATGCTGGAACATTGACATTAGAGCTAACTGCATGGTCTTCTAGCACAGCAAGAGCCACCGCTCTAGTTTTAACTAACGGAGTGTATTTAAAATCTGGTGCTTTAACAAGAAGGTACTTAGGCACTTTTAGAGCTACTGGTTCAAACACTACTGCAAGCAGTAAAAACAATAGATTGTTATGGAATTTAAATAATCAAGTAGAGCTTGTAGTTCATCAAGATACTTTTAACACTTACGGTTACGGTGGGCACACTTACACCGCAGGTGCATGGAGAGCGTGGAACAACGATGCTAACCAAAGAATTGGTTATGTAGTTGGGTTGGACCGTGGAATATCTGTTGGGTTTGGTTGTGGTTCAAGCGGAGCAGCTACTAGCCAAGGTGCTGCGTGGGATGGTGGCACTCCCGGTTATGACACAATAGATGTAGCGAGCAGGGCTGGCAGAACTTATTCAACTAGAGGTATGGTGTTAGGATACCATTACATAACTATGATGGAATACGGTCAAGCTTCTTCTAATTATATTCAAGGGATTCTTGAAGGTACTTTTTGGTGTTAAGCTAATTTAAAAGGAATCAAAATGCTAATTGTATTACACGAAAAAATTAACTCTATTGTTCCCATACAAGGAATCTCCGACAACGGAGATGGAAGTTACCGTGTAGATTATCTTGCAGAGCCAACAACAGAACAATTGAGTTTAGTTAATCAAGCAATTGCCGACTACCCTTTGCTTATTGAAAAAGATAAAAAACTACAGCAGATTAACAACCAATGGATTGCTTTAGAACAAACAGGCTGGAACTCTGGTCAAGGATTTAACTTAGGTATAACCCCTTCTGATGTAGCTCTTTTAGTTGGGGTATACACTCTCGCTAAAGAAGCTTCTGTCCTAGGCTTACCTATCCCTGCTATCATTGCAATAGACAACTCTAGTATTCAATTTGCAACCTTTGCTGAGATGACCACACTTATGTTACGCTACGGGGCAGCCCGTTCTGAGATGTCTAGTTCTTTTGCTCAAAAGCGTAAAAATGTTGAAGCTGCAACAACTATCGAAGAATTGGAAGGTATAGTTTAAAAATGAGTATTAAGCATTTAACTGTTTTATCTTTTCCTTATGCTTTTAAAGGTAAACAAAAACCTAGTTACAACATAGATACTTCGTATCTTTATAAAGGATCTACGGTTCATCACAACATTATGGTTGAAGAAGATTCTGAATTAGGAAGCTTGTTTAAAGACCTTACAGAGTTAATTCAAGAATACATGGAAAAACAACCACAACCTCCTTCTGACAGTTGAGTAAAATAACCTCTTGGTATAGGATCACTTCTCTTAAGGAGAAGACCTATGAAACTTTTTTCTTTTTTTGTTTTGTTATTAACCCCTTTAGTTGCATTCAGTGCTGACATAGATTTACCCAAAGAGGTAAAAGGTAAAGTTGGCGACTTTATTCAGATTAACTCTAAAGCAATAACTGATGTTGAATGGTACATTGTAGACGCAGGTATTCAATTTCTTCCTTTTGATTTACTTAAAGATAAAAAAACAGCAATTTTATTTACTTTAAACCCAGGCAAATACAGAGTATTAGCTTGGACAGCTAAAGACAGTAAGCCCTCCCCTGCATATTTATGTTTAGTAACAATTGAACCAAACGATTTTATTCCTACACCAACACCTGTTCCTGTAGAACCTACAGTTCTAGAAAAAAGGCTCAAGCCTTTTTATATTAAAGACACCAGTCCAGATAAAAAAATACAACTTAATCAATTAAAGACTTTATTTGGAGAACTCCAAAAACTTTCTTTAGATGCAAACATAACAACTATTGGGGAATTGTTTAAAGCGGGTGCTGAAATATCCACAACACTTTTAGCAGATAAAATTCTTTCAGAATTAAGAGCAGAGTTAAACGCTTACATGGATGAAACTTTGCCACGAGTTTCAAGTCAAGCCTTAGATCAAAAAACAAAAGAATTATGCTTTTCCGTTTTTGGGGAAATAAAGAAAACTCTAGATAAGTTAGGAGAGTAACTTGAATCTTTATACTGAAGAAGAAATTGAAATGTTAAAAAGTGTTGGTGGCAAAATAGCTATTAACGGAAATGAATCTTATTGGAATTTTGGTTGGATTTCATCAGAAGAAAGATCAGAAGAGCAAACAAATCTTGACGCAACGTATCAAAGGGAAATGCCTTCGTTTAGTATTGAAGGAGAAGAAGAACCTAAAGACCGAGCATTCTTATGGGATTTTTCTTTAAAAGCAAACAACGGAAAACACTTTACAGTATTTCATCAACAAACAGGATCTTGCGTTGGTAACGGATTAGGGCAAGCTCTCTGGTATCTTTCAGCCGTAGAAGTCCATCGGTTAAAAGACCCTGAACAAGTTTTAATGCCTTTTTGGTTACTGCCTTACGGACGTTCGCGTATGTATGCTGGTATGGACAATCATGGAGAAGGTTCTTTTGGTTCTTCAGCAGCGTTAGCTATATCTAAAGATGGAGTCATACCATTTAATCTAGAAGGTTTACCTCAACCTACAAATCGAGATGGTTTAACTTGGGGAAAAGAAGCTGAGTTAGAATGGTCTCGTGGAAGCAAAATAGATGAAAAATGGTTAAATCTTAGTAGAAAACATCTTGTTAAAACAACAGCAAGGATAAGAAGTGCAGACGACGCAATTGCTGCATTAAGAAATTACTATCCTTTGACATGTGCTTCTATGTTTGGTTTTACTCCGATGATTCCAGAAGTTTCTGGTACACCTCCTGTACGAGTTGTTCAACGAAGAAATGATTCATGGGGGCATCAAATGTGTTGTATTGGATGGATAAAGCATCCTGAGCATGGTGATATATTTTACATTTTAAATAGCTGGGGAAAAGAACTTCACGGAGTTCCTGCAGGTTCATTTAACGAACCGCCAGGAGGATTTTGGATTAAAAAGAAAGAAATGGAATTTATCTGTAGAGATGAAGTCTTTGCTTTTTCTCAGTTTCAAGGGTTTCCAGCTCAAACCATATCTTGGAATTTCTAAAGGACTACTTTATGGACTGGGGTTTAGTAGCAGAAAAACTTGGATTACCCGGCTTTATTATAATCCTTTTACTTTTTGGATTATGGAAAAGCATTGCGTGGGCTGGATCAAATATTTTTATGCCTATTACAGAAAGGCATATTTGTTTTTTAGAAAAGCTTGAAAAGAATTTTGACCAAATAGATTCTGCGATACAAAAAATTGCAGACTGCCAACAGCGTATGGTTACGAAAATAGTTTGCATTAATAACAAGGAGAATAACCCTAATGATTAATTATCCAAACACACTTCCTACAGATGCAGTTCTAATAATTGTCGACAAGCTACGAGGAAAAACATCAAACTGGTCTGATGTTATGCTTGCAGGCTGGAATTTATTAGGTTACGCATTATCTCAAATACCTTCAAACTCTCCTGACCGTATTTTAGAAGCGTACACGCAGCTAACAAATATTTCTATTAACACTGAAGAAGATGCTGCAACTTTTCTTGAAACTAATGTTCTTGCAAATCAAGGATCAATTGAAGGTAAAGATCCAGCTAAAATGTCTGGTGTTGTTTTGTTAGTAATTATAAACATAATAACCAAGTTTATTATAAATGTACTTTAGTAAACCGAAGTTTAAAAGATCGGGTTTATGGACTAAAGTAAGGAACGATTTTTTAAAATTGCATCCCGTATGTGCGGTGTGCGGAATTAAAGATCGCCTTGAGATACATCATTGCATACCAGTGCATTTAGATAGAGATTTAGAACTTTGCCCAAATAATTTAATTACCCTTTGTGAAGGGCCTTGTAATTGTCATTTTGTTTGGGGGCACTTGCTTAATTGGCGTTCTTATAATCCAACAGTAAGACAAGATGCACAAAATTTTTCAGAGAAAGTATTAAAAAGACCTTTTGGGCGAAGGTGATTATTATGGAAGACTTTCAATCTTGGATAGTGATTGCAGAAAAAATTGGAATTCCAACTTTTATTTTAATGAGTTTTGCAATAGCTTCTTACAAAGTAATCATTTGGCTTGGAGAAAATATACTAATTCCAGTTACAACTAAACACATTGAATTTCTAGATAACATTGAAAAAAGTTTAAAAGCTGCGGACAAATTTAGTCAAGATTTAATGACGCTTCAAAAAAGCACATTCAAACAAATTGACAATATATCAGAGACTCAAGAAAATATTGAAAAATGTCTTAAAGCAATTACGCAGTGTGAAGAAAAGATTATTTCTTATGTTCAGGTCATTCAAGAAAGGATGACTAAGGAGTAGTAGTTACCCCAGTAGTTTTTAAGGAGTCGGTTATGATTTCAGTTTTAGTTTCGGTGGCGATGATGGCAGCAGAACCCGCAGATCTATTTAGACGCGGTGGCTCTTGCCCCTCAGGTTCTTGTTCTGCACCCGCTTCTGTAACCAAAGAAGTTACAAAAGAAAAGAAAGTAGAAGTATCTACTGGCCAATTGTGCGGAAAAACCAATTGCTGTTTTCATAAAGCAAAACGCTTTAAGAAATCTTGCCGATAATCAATAAGGTAGTTTGCCTTTAGGTTAGGATTAACGCTTAACCTAAAGGCTTTATTTCTATGAGGACTTATGAATACTCAACTTCTTGGCGAGTATTATAAATCAGATGTAGATTTAAGCCCTGGCACAGAAGTGCTAGATATGTTTACTGCGGTTAAATATACAATCAAAGAATACATAAGAGTTAAAGTGTATTACCGAGAAGTCTTTGAGCTTTGGCGGTACGGTTGGATTAAAGCAGATAACACCTTATGGAAAATTGAAAACAAAAACCTAATACTACTTAACAAAATACCAGTAACAAAAGACGAATTACCTACATACCCTCAGCCCAAAACCCCAATACCCAACAAACCACAAACCGAACCACCCCCAGAAGAACGAACTCATCAAATCCTAAAAGCGTTTTTAAAACTAAATCAACTTTAAACTAGAGTGCAATATGTTTTATAATAAGTTTAGTGATATACCTAAATCTCTTATAAAAGCAAAACCACCTCTTATAATCCCAATGTTTAATCAGCTTTTTTATTTAACAAACACCATCAAACAAATGGATAAGTTTAATTTAAACAACATAATAATATTAGACAATGGCTCAACGTATCCACCACTTTTAGAGTGGTATAAAACAACAACTCTTCCTATAGTTTGTTATCCAGAAAATCCTGGGCCAAGGGATTTCTTTTTGCGTAGTGAAATATGGAACAACTTACCAACTTATTTTTTTGTGTCTGATCCCGATTTAGAATTCCCTGACAAAGTACCTAATACTTTAGTAAAAGACTTAATAGATTTATCAGAAAAAAAAAGATGGAAAAAAATAGGATTAGCTTTAGACATTAAAGAAAAAGATAAAATTTGCCCTACTATTAACATTCACGAACCTTCTTATTGGAAAATCATATTAGATACAACAGACGGTGGTGATCCCATATACGAAGCTTTAACAGATACTACTTTTGCTTTTTACAACAAAAAATACTTTGATGACGAATTCTTTATAGCTCCGCGTCTAGCTGGACGTTACACCTGCAAACATCATGGCTGGTATTACAACAGACCCGAGCCAAAAGAAGAAACAGAATATTACAGACAAACACAAAAATTTTGTTCTACTATTGATCGATCATAAAAACAAATTAGTTTCAAACAAAGTTGCTACACTTTTGTATTGGTCAGGATTTAGTTTTAAATAATGAGTGTTAGTTATATTTAAGTTTTCATGTTCTCCAATATCTTGCAATAGCTTTCCTTCTACTCCGTTTTGACCTAAAAAACTAATAGCAGAAGTTTTTAAAGCGTGAATATCAATGCTACTTCCGTCAGGATATCTTCTAGGTATACCTGCAAAGGCTAAATCTTTATGAAAATCTCTAGTTAAAATTTTTCCTAAATTAAATATTCGTTCTTTAGCTTTTATTTTTTTCTCTTTGATCCAGCTTTTTAACATTACTGCCATACTTAAAGGTAAAGGTTTAGATAGTATCTTTCTTTTTTTAACCCTATCGGCAGAAAAGTTTGCACAAGGATAAGGCCCATCTAATTCTAAATCTTGTGGAGTTAAAGTTAAAGCAGCTCCTAATCTGGATACGCTGGTAAAAAGATAATAATAAAGGAGAGCACGACAACGAGATTTAGTTTTTAAGTAAGCTGTATACTTAGGAGTAAACTTAATTAACTTACCTGTTCGGCTGCGTTGAAAGAAAGGTCTTAGAGTAGTTGCTCGTATAAGCTTTTTAATTTGATATACATTAAGAGCTTTTCTAGATTTGATTTTTACTCCGCTAAACCTTTCAATAGATTTAAATTTGTTTTTTAACCAGTACCCTTCTTTTTTACACCAAGCTCCAAAGACTTTCAAATATCTCCTACATACATTCTTCGTTGTAGCCGACCAAATATTTCCTTTTTTTGATTGTTTTTTATCTAATAATTGAAAAATTTTATTGGTGTTTATTTCAGAAAGAAATGTAATTGAAGGATGCTTTAAAAAACAAGTTAAGATGTAAGTCACATCTCTTACATATTTCTCACTACGGCTTTCTCTTTTAAATGACTCTAAAAATAAAGCTAGCAACGCATCAATATTGTAATTTTCTGAATCAGGTCTTAAGGAATTTAAACCCAACGCTTTGTTTTCTTGTTGTTTATTATATCGTTGCAAGTAAAGGTACGCAGCTTCTTTTGAGGTAACCCCTTTAAGTGTAATAAACTGCTTTCTTTTATCGGGCAAACCTGTACCTAAAGAATAAAAAGGGGATTTCTCTACCACCTTTTTTGCCCCTTTTGTTTTAGCTGCAACCCTTTTGCCGTTTAACACCCATCTAATCCTTGTTCTGCGTATGATGTAAGCCATAAATACTTTGCCTTGAATTAAGTTTTGGGTTACCTAATGGGTTACCTACAATCGGTAAAACAGTCCTTCATTGGCTATTATGGTACTTAGGCAGGCAAACGCCAAGTCAACCTTTAAAGCTCAAGCAAACGGCTTTAAAGGCTTATATTAAAGGAGTATTGGCTTATATTGGGTGTTAAGGTTTAACTAAAAAAAGAACTGGGGAACTAGGATTCGAACCTAGACAAACTGCTCCAGAGGCAGGTTGTCGTGCAAAAAATTATTATCATAAGCCTATATATTACAATAACTTAAGTGTACTCATTATTAAAACTTGCGTTTTGGGTTACCTAATGGGTTACCTATAGGGTGACCTACTTAACAAACTCTGGTTCTTCTTCTATGCTTTTAACAAAGCTAATAACTTCTTCTACCTCTACGGCATCAAGATACATTTCAACAGGGCTATTATCAAACGCTTCTCCGCATTCTTCGTAGTAAGCGGGAGCATAACCGTCTTTAGATTTTCTAAGTAATGTTACTGTGTACAAAACTTCTTTTTTATCTTGTCCACCAACAGAAAGGTTTGTTGGTGACTCTACAATTTTTAAAAGAATATTTGGTTTTACATAAGTCATTTCTGAAAATCGCATAAGTAACTCCTTATATATAAAAAAAGGAAGCCCGAAAGCTTCCTTTAATCTCATCTTCTTGATGAACGAAATTATTAATTAAATATCTATTTTTTACTAGGGTTCAGCGTGATTTGATTTCTCTTGTTTGTATTGGTCGCAAAATTGTTTTACAGAACAATAAGCTTCACACCGAGTTTTTTCTCCTGGCCTTTTAACAATGAATACTTTTTTGCTTCCTTGTTCTTTTTCAAACAAAGCTTTATCTGTAAGAGCTTGATCTTCAGTTAAAGCCAAAGATAATGCTCGTTTTTGACCGTCTTTCATTACAGCAAAAACAGCAGGTTTCTCCCATTGTTCTTCTGGTGTACATAAAGGTAAAGCTTGTTTAGCATCACTATGTTTTTTGACGCGATCTTCTATTGCAATTTGAGCTTCTTCTTTACTCCACAAATTTAAAGTAACAACTTGAACTGGACTTTGTGGATAAGTAGGTTTCATTCTAGCTTCTTTAGCTTGCCAATCTCTAAGGATTGCAACAACTTCTAATCTATTTACTTCGTGCCCATGCCTCCTAAGCAAGTGAGCATAAGTATTTAACTGATTAGTCCAGTCTTTATGTTTAGAATCAAAAACCATAGACCACGCAGAAGTTACTTTGTAGTCCTGAAGCAAGCCTTGGCTCTTTACAAACCTGTCAAACTGTCCACTAATTTTATAACCAAGAATATCATCTACCAATCTGGTTTCTGTAATAGCTTCTGTATCAGATCGTCTTAGAATTTCGTGAATACATTTACCTAAAAGAACCCAAATTCTATCAGAGGCATCTTGTGATATTTGATCTTGGTATTTGTTTTCTAAACTTAACAGTCTTGGCGATTTCCATAAATCTGTAACGCTTAAATCTGAAGACCCTTTAGAATAGTCGTCAAAAGTAATTGCATTGACCAAAGATTCTGGAAGGTTTTTAACATTAGTTATTTTCATATCGACCTTTCATTTGATTGTATTCTCGAAAAGAAGAAACCATTTTTGTTACAAGTTTTAAATCTCCAATAGACTTATACAAATCGTCTACTATTTGATCTGACATTCGATCTGTTATGCTAAAATCTAAATGCTTAAGAAGATGATCGCCTTTATAAAGAAAAAGAATAGGTATACCTAAATTTTGTTTACGGCTTTTTACTTTGTTATTAGTAAGCTTTAAGTACATTTCTTTTATATTTTCTTTTTCAATTCCGATAAGTACCGCTTCTTCTCTTGCAAATTGTTTATCACATAACTCTCTGTATTTTGCTGCAAGTAAAGAATCTCCACTTACAATAAGAAACCCTTCTAGCTCTCCTTTTAAAACCCCTGACAGCTTGTATTCATCCATTGCTTTGTCTACATGTGCAATGTAAGCACAGTAAACACTAGATGAAAGCTGTTCTAAAATACGCGAAGAGTAATCTTCAATGTTGCTATCCATTATTGAGTTTTATCCTTTATTAATTTTTGAAGATTTTCCACTGGAATTCTTACGCACTTTCTTGAAAGTTTTATTACTTTTAATTGTTTTGCAAGAATCATACGGTCTATCGTTTTTGGGTTTACTGCTAACCAATCGGCTGCTTGTTGCCTTGTTAGCATTACTTTTTCTACCATTAGTTTTCTTCTTTCTTTTTTCTGCAAAAGGTACTCGAAATAAATTCTTGAACTCCTTTTGCAAATAAATCTGAGATTGTATCTACAACTACAATAGCCAGGGTTAAGATAACTTCGCCCATAACGGATGCTCCTACTTTAGCCAAAACCATGTTTTGCCTCCCGTTCTTTTAGTGAATGAATCCTTTACTTGAGCAATAAACTTTTCAATATCTTGTTTTAACTTTTCACATTCTTTTTCGCATAATTTTTGAATGTCTGTTTTTATTTTTTCTGTAAGCTTTGTAGATTCTAAAAGCAATTGCAGGCTAATCTTTTCAGACTCTTCGTCTAATTTTTCTAAGTTGTTTTTAACTTCTAAAGACATTTTGTCTGACGCATCTTTAACATAAGTACCAACAACTCGTTTAATCTCATCTTCAATAGCCATATCAAAATCCTTTTATAAAGTGGCCACTAATTCCTTTGCAGGCACAGTGCTTGCAATTTCTTCTGAACAATCCGTGTCAAACGGAACAGGACTTAAACCTCTAAAAAGTGAACGAAATGTCGGAGGTTTTTCTTTAGTAATTAAAGCTAAAGTTTCAGAAGCTATAAGACCTTTAACCTTTTGAACAGTTGTTTTTACAAAAGAAGAAAGGTCAATCTTTGAAGTGTCAGGATAATTTAAACCATAACAAAAATTATTAGACGCAAGTTTAACTAATAAAACCCTTACGCTGCGTAATCCGTTAGCTACTTCATTTGGGTCTGGTCGATAAATATTTTTGCGTAAACAAACACCTGTTTCGCTTACATCTAATTTTTCTTTAGTTGCAAGAAGTACCCAACCTTCATAAATATCAATCTGATTTCCTTCCATTGGTTCGGTGTGTACATGATTTATAATGTGTGTAACAAGATAGTCTTCTTTTTGAAAACCAGAAAAAAGACCGCAGACAGCTAAACCTTTTAAATAAATATTTTTAAACCAATTTGCTGCAATAGGTATGTTCACAACATTTACTCCATGAATATGTTTAAAACTTTTTTGCGGAGAAGCGGGAATAAATCTAACTGTTATTTTTGACAACGATCTATTCTGTTCAAAAAAATAAAGCAAACCTTCTTTTTTCCATTCGGAAACTAAATTTCCAACATTTTTTAATTCAACCTTGTTTCCACTCCAAGACAGTTTAAATACACTAGATAAAAATCGATTTGCTATCGAAAGAGCATTACCGTATTTGCAAATTCTGTCTAATTTATTAGCATCAAAAAAAGAAAATTCTTTGTACTTAAAATAAGTTTCTAAACATTTATAAGAAACATTTTTAGTAGAAAGAGAAATAAAAGAATTTTCAATTGCTAACGAGTGCTTTGCATATAAATAAGGTGCAGAATAAATTTTTTGTTTTTTCTCTTTTTTATTTTTAGTTTTAAAAACTAAATTTTTCTTTGAATTAATCCTTAAGCAAGCTCGTAAAGCTTTAAATCCAGTATAAGTTTCGTCAGGAAGTTCTTTACAAGTTTGCATTGCTTTTTCTTTAAGATTCATTTTATAGCTCCATGTCTATTGTTGTTCCCCAAGCTGGGGCAGTTCCTTGACCATACCGTAGAAACAATGTATCTACACCCGGATCAGCGGGGTATTGACTATAGCAATCAGTTAAGCACACAATTAAATCAGGTTGATAATCTAAAGCTTTTCCAATAACCTCAATGTGGCATGTGCCTCCGCCACCTTTAACTTTTGGTTCCCATAAGTCATCGGGTTCTAAAATTTCTTCTTTGTATACTTTTACATCGTGCCACAAAATTGCTGTGTTCTTTTTGTGTTGCGATCTAAAGTCGTTAACTTCTGCAGCAAAAGCAGACAACAAATTCGTATTAATACTTCCAGAAGTATCAATGAGAAAAACAATTGTTCCTAGTTCTTTTCCACCCAATGATGGAAGATGATACTTTGGATAAAATCGTTTGTCTGGTTTAGTCCAAACAGTTTCGCTTTTAGAAAACTTAAGAAGATATTCTTGAAGCAAATGCTTCCAATCAACTTTAGGTTTTTTTTGTGCTAATATTCTTGATAAAGATCCCGGTAAATCTCCCCGCATTTGTGCAGTTTGTTTTGCCATCTCTGTCATAAGTTCGGTATCAGATTCGGCTTCTCGTAATTCTTCGGGTGTAGCTTTGCCTGGAGGCATAACTTCACCAAAAGTTTGAGGACATTTATACTTAATTGTTTCGTTAGGTGCATTTGTTTTTGTAGGAGTCTCTTCCGCGTCTTCTTCAAAATCGTAATCAGAAGTCGAATCAGAACCAAAGTCTGAATCAAAATCTGAGTCAGATTCTGAAGACGAATCAGAAGAATCGTTTTCTTCAAAACAAGAATCAGAGTCATCATCTAAATCTTTGTCAGGATTAGAACCATTACCATTAGATGGAATAGGATTGTCGTTAGTCTTTTCTTGAGGAATTCCATTCTTAGGGTCTTTTAGTAACTCATAATAAGCTTCTGCGGTAAGATCTTTTGGTAAAGTTTCAAACGGTTTTACACCCGGAACACATACTCCCTGAGGTAATAGAAAATTTTGCTCTAAGCAAATAGGATTGATAGCTAAATCCGCAGCAATATTCCAAAGCTCTGGGTTCCTTGCTCCCATTCGAGTGTGATGAAAAAATAGTATATGCCAGATTTCGTGACAAAGAGTACCAATCAATTCTTCATCTGACAATTTTTCTACAAACTCTGAATTATAATAAATATTTTTCCCGTCTGTACTCATTGTTTTAGCAGAAGCTTTTTCTTCTATGTCTAATTGCATAACGCAGCTACTGAAAAACGGAGCTTCCGGTTTTGGACTTAACAATAATTTTGTTAATGCCCTACTTATCTTTTGTTTTACATCCATGATTACTCCTAATTGTTTTGAGTCTGAAGTTCTTTATGTGTAGACTGCGTGTCCAACATAAGAATTGCACTGGTGATTGTGCATTTTGTTTTGTTAATAAGGTCTTTAGTAGCCATTAAAGTCATATCTAAAATGTTTTCGTAATGGCTTGCTTTGTTTTCAATATGATCTAAAGCTTTTAATTTACTTTGCAAAGCATGATTCTTTAAATCGCCCGAATAGACTTCAGTAGATATTGTGTTAATCTTCTGAGCAAGCTCGTCCAAAATACCTTCAAGTACCACTTGTTTTTCTTTTTCACCCAATTCGTGGTTTACATGATAGATTCGAACAGGACTTTGCTTTTCAAGTTTTTCTGAAAGAATCCTAAAGATAGTCATAGAGCTTTCGGCTAACCAATAGATACCACCACAAGAACGCAAACTTGTACCGTACAATCCATTTGGAACAGACATGATGATATTTTTAAGAGTTCTAGAAACATCATTAGGTGTGAAGTATTTATTTAGTCCTTCATACATGTTGTTTACAAAACTTAATTCTTTTTCATTTACATTTGTCATTATGACTTTATCTAAAGAAGCACTGATAAAATAAGAACAAATGTATTGTCGTTCATTTTTCTCAAGGCCTTTTTGTTCTCTAAGGATCTCGTAACCTTGAGCATTTAATTGACGAATTAAATATCCATCTTTTTCTGAATAAACAGTCTTAAGAGAATCGTACAACACGGTAAGATTAGTTCTCCCTTTAGGGGTGAACTCTTTTAATCCACATTCAATTAGCAAATCTGTTAAAACTTTCTTATCAACATTTGCTGAATCCCAAAAAATCAATGAACCTTTTCCTGTGGTGGTAGTTATCATTTTAATTACTCCTTAAATAGTACATACACTTTTGACAAACGAAGAATTAGCTTGTAACCAATTGACAAATTCTGGAACTTTAAGCAGAGCAATTTTTTGATATTCTTTATCAGAAGTCTGATAGCTTCTAATAGATGCTACACTCATTTCGTTGCAACCTTCTTGAGCATAACGAAGAGCGATTTTGGTTGCAGGTATTGCGTATTGTTTGCAATCTTTATTAACTCGACTAGAAAATCCAGCCATAAGTGCGTAACGAGCATCTTGTTTTTTAGGCAAAACACAAGTGTCAGGGTTAGCCATGATGTCGTTAAAGTTAATTTCATTAAGCAATCGATGAAACGCTAAGAACGCTGGAGCAATTTCTTTACCTACTAAGCCCGATACAATAGAAGGCAAAACAGACAAAGGTGCATTTTTATACGAACTAAGCATTTCCCAACTTCGTGGAGAAGCAAAACACTCTTGCTCTTTAGACGGATCAAAAGTTGAAAGATGCTGCGGAGCAAAATTAATATAACCTAAAACGGAATCCCATGTTCCTTTAGAGGTTGCGTATTCAATCCAATCTTCGTAATGACTTTCTGCTGTGATATGAACCACCCTGTTTTTCATAGCACTAATCATTCTGTTAGCTCCGGTGCGATCTGTAGTTCGATTACCGGCAAGAATTATTCGGGTATCTTCTGGAAGTTTATGATCGCCAAACTGATAGTCATAAACAGCTTGCAAAGATGCACCTTGAATTTCTGGACGAGCTTGTGAAAATTCATCAAACAAAATTACAGTTTTATCTGTCGTAGGAAAAAAGCTTGGTTTTAACCAACGCAAAAATCCTCCAACATCTACGGGTAGTCCGCGAAGATCAACAGGATCTAAAGTGGCTAAACGAACATCAATCAATGTGTAGCCAACCTTTTCTACAACTTGTGAAATAATTTTTGATTTGCCGATGCCAGGAGGCCCCCAAATCATTAACGGTACTTTGGTCTTTAGTGATTCTTCAATTGCAATTTCTAAAAGCTTTGGACGCATGATTATCGTTTCCTTATTGAGTCTTTGTTTAAGACAGTGGTGTTTGTAAATTCGAGTGCAATGTAGCTGTAAGACAATTCAAAACTTGATAGATGAGTAGGTTTTTTGAATAAAAATTTGTTAAAGTATTCTTCAATAATTTCGTACAATTTGAATTCTTCAATCTCTAAACGAACAACAATATTATTTACAGTAATTTGAAATTTAAAATCGGGATTTAAGTTAGCGTACTTTTCAAAAAGTACATCAGCGTTTGTCAAACCATTTAAAAACAATTCGTGTTTAGATAACCAGTAAACTAATATGTCACCAAAAATAATTGCTGAATCTGATTCTTTAATTTCGGGGGTTAGTTCGCTGCTGTATGGTACACGCAAACTAACTTTCTTTAACCCTGTTGGCTCTTTTGCCAAAATTGTTTTTGTTATTTCTGACAACTGAGTTACTGATGCTGGCGGTATTGTTTTCCAAAAAACATCTTCGCTAAGACTTACATTCATAACTAGACTCCTATGTACCTAAAGGTACTATGAGATAATAATTAGTCAATACTTTAGTAATAATTATTCCTACCTCCTTTCTAAAAATTTCCATTTAAAGAAAAAAATAACTTTTAAAAATAAGGTTTAACCGCAAAGCTATATTTAACAAGGACTTACAAACTAATTAAATCTTGAAAACAAACAAAATAACAAAGTTTAAATTTAAAATTTAATTACAAACTGTTATGTACAAACAACTTAGGTTAAATAAAAAGTTTAAATTTGAGGCATTTCTTTAAAAAGCAAACATTGGTTTAGATGTAACTATATACAAGATAATACTTTACATTGTTTTTTAAGTGTATTTTTTAAAAATAACAAGTGTTTAAAAAAAACCTAAAACTGACCCTTGGTATAAATCACAAATAATTTTATGATGACTTTTTATGTTGAGGTCTATAACTTACCCCAACGATTCTTTATTTAAAAAAAAAATAAGGAAGGGCGATCTATTTATATTAGACCTAATAGAATTGCAGTAAATTTTTAAAGAGTAGTCTTACTGATCGCTCAAGGTGTCGGCCCGCCCTGACGGGCGGCCTCCACCTTTCGATCAATAAAACATATGGTCGGCAGGCTCGACACCAGACACTACACAGCCCCAAAATATTTCTTCAAAGAGTTCTAATTTTAAAATGTCTTCTTTTTCGGGTTTATAAGAAACCAAAGCATATCGATCCACCTTAGGATAGGTAGGATTATAACTAAGATAGTGGGCTTGTTTTGCTCCGGTTACTAAGATTTGATGTTGTAACTGAGGCAGATACTTTTCTGGAATTGAATTGTTTAATGCAGAATCATGGTCTTTTTTGCCTGGGCATTTGATCTCTAAAATAGTTCGAGAGTACGGCTCCCACCCATCAAGACTTGCTTTGATATAATTTTTTGTAGAATGAAAAGCACAAAGCGGTGTTACAGATTTTTTAATCCACCCAGAATACCATCGTCTTACATCACCTTCTAATACTTGACCCCGCCTCATTCGTTCATTAATCCAAACTGATCTTTCTTTTTGCTCTGCTTCCCCGCGTTTTTCTTTCCAAAGGTCGTACCGATTACGATCAAAGTGCTTTCCTTTAACAATTACGGGGGCATCAGAGCTACCTATACCGTAAGTTCGCCAGCTTAACCATTCAGTAGAACCTTGTTCGAGAGTTATTTCTCTCATAGTTTTTTATTCAAATCTGAAAGAGCTTGTTTTTTTAAAACAATTTTTTCAACTAATTGTGGAATTGCCAATTCAAAACATTGTTTAAGGATATCTTCTTTAGAAATCTGTAAACCTGCTGAAACTTTATTTAGTAAAGATAGTTCTTCTGTACTAAAATCTAAAACAAGACCTGCCTCACCTGGGTTAACACTAGACAAAAGCTTTTCGCAAGCAAATCGAATAGCAGAAGAGAATGAAATGTGCTGGTTTAAAGCATATTTATCCATCTTTTTTGCAATGTCTTTAGTTAAAACTATTGATCGTTTTTCTATTTCGCTCATCTTTTTTTCTCAACATATTTTCTTTTTTGAGTTTGTGTGTTAGATTCTTAAAAGAAAAACACACAAATTCCGACCTATTATTCTTAATAGGTTTAAAGAATTATTACAAGTGTGTTACCTAATTATTAACAAAGTAATAAGCAAATCGTTAAAAATTAAAAAAAATTACAAATTCCTACTTTATCAATAATTTATTATTGACAAATTATTACCGCAGTATATATTTATATCATCGCCCAATAAACCATTCCTCACACACGAAATGAGAGAGAGAGCGAACAGTGCCCAGCTTAAGCAAATCCAACGTACTAGAAAATTTAGACAAAAAAAGTTCTTCCAACACGGCAACGGTTGTAGAAATTCCAAACGAACTTTGGGAAAAAGTACAAGAGTGGTATTTCGCCTCTCTTCCCGAATCGTCTCGCATGGAACTTCTATCAAATTACATTTTATCGTTAGCCTTAATCTTGGAAGGGAATGAAAGCCATGAGTAACATTATTACAACAAACGGAGAAGGTGAAGAAAACTTTTTCGGAGAAATTGAAAATATTGCAAATCACTTTGTGCAGTCTGGATATTTTAAAGACTTAAGAAGTGTGTCACAAGCAGTCGTAAAAATTCTTAAGGGCCGAGAGTTAGGCATTGGGCCATTTACAGCCATTGACCAGATAAATATGATTCAAGGTAGACCTAGCCCTAATGCAAACCTTATTGCAGCCCTTATTCGAAAATCAAAAGATTATGATTACGAAATACTAGAGCACACAGATCAAGTGTGTCGATTACAAATCCTTCGACACGGTAAACCCTCTGGCCCTCCAGTTGAATTTACTTACGAGAATGCAAAAAAAGCTGGCTTAACTCGCAATGCAACTTATCAGGCATATCCCCGCAATATGTTGTTTGCAAGAGCTATTAGTAATGCTGCTAAATTTGGTTGCCCCGATGTTACTACAGGGCTTTACGTTCCAGAAGATTTTGAAGGTACTCCTGTTATAGACATTATCGAAAGTAAAAAACCTTCTAATGACGTAACAACATTGCTTAGGCTGTCAATGGAAACCGGAACAACTCTTGAGGACATCAATATAACTTTTGACACTACCTTCACGGAATGGAGTTCGGTATGCAAAGACCCGGAAATGTTGGTGCAAATAATGAAATTCCTAAACACCAAAAAAGAGACTCAATAGTAAAAGTTTGGCAAAATCAATTTGGATCTGGTGTAGCACCATTGAAACAAAACAAAAGAAAACAAGAAAAGTTTTCTACCGGAGCAGTAAGAGATAGTCGCAAGGCAAAAGGAAGATACGATCTTCTTCCGTGGTCAGTATTGCAGTTGTTAGCAGAACGGTTTGAGGAAGGTGCGGTTAGATACGGAGAAAGAAACTGGGAAAAAGGACAACCTCTTTCCCGCTATCTAGACTCTTGCCTGCGACATCTCTTTCAGCACTTAGAAGGAAGAACAGACGAAAAACATAGTGTAGCTGCTTTGTGGAATCTTATGGCTTTTGTTTGGACACAAGAATCAATTAAAAACAAAACACTACCAAATACATTGGACGATCTTAAAAAGAAAAGTCCATCTCGAAACATTCGGGGAAAGTGAAGGGGGCGAATCGTGTCGTACCTTTCAAGTTTTGCTGGGGCTTTCCCCGAATAACTATACGCAACACCCAGCAAAGTTGCTCTAAAACAAAGGAAAAACAATGAGCGAAAGATTGTACAAAGAAAACAAATTCTACCAAGCAACTGTTGTTGGGCAATTGCTTACCACTTCTAAAAGTGGTGATCCTCAATTCCGTTTGGAAATTGAGCTTGCTGGGATTTTGAAAAGCAAAACTGTGGAAGAAGGTGTAGAAGAATTAGCTGACGAGCTTAAAGCTAATAAAGTTATATTCTTTACTTTTAATCCAGAACCTTCACGCATGGCTCGCTGCTTCCGTGACCTTGCAATTATTGGTTTGAACTCTATGGACATTGGTTTGCTTGATCCTGACAACGCAAAAGGATTAAAGCTTATTGGTAAGTCTGTTTTGGTTCGACCAAGATATTCTACTGATCCAACAACTGGTGGCGAAAACGATTGGTGGAATCTTTGCACACCTGCACCAGTTCCTAAAAAGATTTCAGCCGATGTTCTTAAACGCTTTAAAGAAGATCACTCAGAAGCTTTGATCGAAGCGTTTTCAAACAAAGACAAAAAAGCAGAGGCTCTACCTTTTTAGTATAATTGTCTAAACATTAAGCAGCGGGAACAGAAAAACTCCCGCTGTTTTTTTGTCTCTAAAAATAAAAAATACCCAAGCAAAGGTGCAGCTTATCATGGATGAAAGCTATTTTTCTGACGATTTAGATCCCGCAGATTTTCCCTATCTTTACAAAGTCTTACAATCTTTTCCTAAATGCACACGCTCTGGAAACGGATGGAAGGCTTGCTGCACAAGTGCATCACACAACGGAGGCAAAGGGGATAACAACCCCAGCCTGTCTATATCAATAGGCCCTAATGGAAAAATATTAGTCTTTTGTTTTAGTGGCTGCACTACAGACGAGATTGTTTACGGTGCGGGGCTAGAACTCTCCGACTTATTTCGACCATCATTTGAAGATCCCTATCCGCAACAAAGCACATCTTCAGAAAAAATTCCTTACAACCCAATGATTACTTTGGTGTACGAAAAGCTTTTAGAACTAGCACCCATTGATCAATCAAAAATTCAAAGCCTTTATGAACGCGGATTTAATAAAGAGTCATGCAAGACTTTAAATTTTGGAACAATTCAAAGCACACAAAAACTTTCAAGTTTGCAAAACAAATTAGTAGAACTCTACGGAGATAAACTTGCGGAAGTGCCAGGGTTTATAAAAAACAAAGCAGGCATTACTTTTGTTGGCAGTGATCTTAAAGGATTAATAATACCTCTTAGAGATATTCAAGGCAGAATAGTTGGATTAAAAACCCGCAGACCTCATGGCGACCCTAAGTATCTTTTATGGTCATCACCATCTGCCAGAGCATTTACAACGCTTCATTTTCCTTTAGGGTTTAAAGCAGCTAATCTGATCCGTATAACAGAAGGCGAACTCAAAGCTGACCTAGCTCAAGAAAAAACTAAAGTACCTACTATATCTATTTCCGGTGTAAATCAATGGCGAGCCGTATTAGATTGTCTTGATGAAATCAAACCTAAACAAATCTTAATTGCTTTTGACTTTAAAGATGTGTTGGAAAAACCTCAAATTAAACACACCCTTTGGGAATTCGGAAACGAGCTTATGGGCCGAGGTTTTCAAGTTGGCATTGAAACTTGGAAAGACACTTCTTGCAAAGGTATTGATGACGCATTAATGGAAAGTCAAGAAATTGTTCCAGACTGGAACTACTTCTCTCAACCTATTTATGTTTGTCCTTCTATCGAAGAAATGAACTTTCCAAAAATACCTGATGTAGTTTCTTTTCCTTTAGAGATTTTTCCAAGTTACCTACAAGACTTTGTAAAAACCCAATCACAACTAATAGGATGCCCACAAGACTTTATCATTGCCAGCTTGTTTTGTTCTTACGCAAGAAGCCTTGGTAGCTCAAGAGCTGTTAGCTTTCGTCCTGGTTGGCTTCTTTTAGCAAATCTTTACATGTGTGTTGTTGGCGATCCTACTACGGGAAAAACTCCCGGAACACAGGTAGCTTTAAAACCTTTGTTTAATTTTCAACAACGAGAAAGAAAACGATACAGAGAAGATGTTGTTAAATACGAAGATGCAATGACACTATACAAAGCCGAACTAACTGAATCAAAAACAAAAAAAGCTGTACCTAAAAAACCAAACAAACCAAAAAACAAATTACGAATTTTTACTACGGATGTGACTACAGAAACTCTTACCAAATACCTTTTTGAAAATTACGAATCTCGCGGCAACGCTTCGATGCTTATTTTTATTGATGAGCTTGTTGCGTGGTTAGACAAAATGAATAAGTACACTGGTGGTGTTGGATCTGACCGACAGTTTTATATGTCTACTTACTCTAACTCACCAATCGACTACGGTAGAAAATCGACAGAAGAAGATTTCTCTATCCCCTACCCTTCTCTTACGGTGTTAGGCGGAACTCAAAAAGCAAAGCTTCATCATTTATCTTCAGACATCAAAGAGGAACTAGGCAATGATAACCTTGATGACGGATTTTTTAGTAGAATGCTTTTTGTCTATCCTACTTTTGTAAGAACAAAAAGAGTTAATCAAACCCCTGCTCCATTTAATTTTGAACCTTTGTATCAAAGCCTGCAAAAAATCCTTATGCTTCGTCCGGTGTTAGGAGCTGGTGTAGATACTGATGAATACATTCCTGTATCAGTACCGATTGAAAAAGATGCTCTTGATGCTTTTTGTAATTTTATAAACGCAGACATCGAAGAAATGGAACAAAAAAGAATTCCATATAAATTAGAATCATCTTGGTCAAAACATGAAGCTACTTTGGCAAAGCTGATTTTAATACTTCACAACATGCACTTAAGCTTTGAACCTACAGCCGACTTAGACAGTCCAATTAAACTTCAAACCGTTCTCAACGGAATTAAAGCTATACAATATTTTCGAGCACATTTGCTAAAAGTTTATCAAGTAGTTAATCACGGACATATTGAAGAAAAAATTGAACAGTTTATAAAAAGTGCTATTACAGATTACGAAGGTAAGTTCCCGTTCCACGACCTTTATCGAAAAAGATTGTTTGGGGTAAAAGATAAAGAGGACGCACTCAAACTTTGCAAGCTTGCAGAATTGCGAGGCTATGGAAAACTAATTTACCACCGTTCTAAAAACTCAAAAGAACCTCATGTGTTTCAATTACCACAAAGCAGGGTGAGAGCATAAAATGAGCAATCTATTTTCCCAAGCAATTGAAATTAATTACAATGGAACACCTTTAGAAAAAGGAATAATTTCTTTTGATACCGAAACAGTTCTAATAGAAAACAATGGCAAAGTTCCTGAGTTAGTTTTGTGTTCTGCATCTGACGGAAACCGAACTATTGTTTTTTCTAGAAGTCAAATGGTTCAATTCTTAGATGATCATTACACCTGCACTTTAGCTTTTCATAATGCAGCGTTTGATGTTTTGGTTATTGCTCCGTATTATCCTAAGATTTTTCATTTTGTAGATGCCAATCTTGTTGGCGATACAATGATCTTAGATATGCTTTTAAGACTTTCAGTAAAAAAAGGAGAACTAGACACAACAGACTCTGCTGTGTTTCCTAGAAGCTTAGACAAAGTTACAGCAACTTTTGGTAAAGAGCTTTCTATTACAGAACTTCCAGATAAGTCCTCACCGTATAGAATTCGGTTTGGAGAACTTCTTGGTATAAATGATCTTAATTTAGCTCCCCGTGGATTTTTAGAATACGCAGCAACAGACGCGTCAACCACCGTAGCTCTTTATAAATTAATGAATCAAAAAGCTTTAACTCTTAGCAAAGAGTTTGGTGTAACAGAAGAAATAGTAAACACCTATGGGCCTCTTTCGCACTTCTTACAAGTTAAGGCTGCTATAGCTCTTTATCAAATTTCTCTTAATGGAATTCCTTTTGACAAAACTACAGCTCAAAACATTGAAGAAAATCTAAGAAAAAGTTTACTCTCCGACATTTCTTGGATGGATGAAAATTATCCAGGTCTTTTTAAAAGACAAAAAAAAGGAGAACAAAACTTTATTGTTGCATCAAAATCGCAGTTGCCTGCAATGAATACTAATATGCTGCGTAAAGAGCTAGATAAAATTTGCGAAGAGTTAGACATTGTAACCCCAAAGTCTGACGGCAAAAATCCCGAACTAATCACAGTCAAAGGTGCTGCATGGCAAGAGTTTAGGGAACAAGATTTATTAATAGACAAGTTTGTACACTTTAAAGAAAAATCAAGAATCATTGCATTCTTTGATATGTTTAAAAACGAAGACATTAAAGACAATCGCATTCGTTCTCGTTACGGAATTCTTACTAGAACTGGAAGAACTTCTTCTTCGGATGTTAATTTACAAAACATTCCTAACAAATATGAATTCAAAACAATATTCAAACCCACTTCAAAATACCTAGTTACTATAGATTACAGTGCAATTGAATTAAGAACCTTAGCTTACATATGTGAGACTATGTATGGTCATTCAGTTATGGGAGAAAAAATTAGAGCCGGAGTTGATTTACATTCTTACACGGCAGCAAGCATTAACAGCATTCCTTACGAAGACTTTATAAACAACAGCTCAGACAAGAAATACAAAAAACTTAGGCAAGAAGCAAAAGCTGCAAACTTTGGATTCCCCGGTGGTTTAGGTATTGATACTTTTATTGTTTACGCTGAAACAAAATACGGAGTAGTTTTTACTAAAGATCAAGCGGTTAAGTTTAGAAACAATTTCTTAAAGAATGTTTTCCCCGAAATAGGTAGATACCTTCAAGAAGATTTGCTTACAGACTTAAGTCAAAACTTAGCTGTACCTTTTGAAACTTGTGCTAAAGTAATAGCTCAAATTTCTATTACCCCTAAACTTGCAGCTAGCACTATTGCTTCTGTTCTTAAAAACCCAGGCACAGCCAGTGCAGGCAATCGCAATAAAGTTCATGCTGTATTAGAACAGCTTTTGTTTTGTTCGTTAAATCCTCCTGCAAAAATAAAACAATTAATTAAAGAAGATAAACTTAACCCTGAGCTATACGATTTACTGTTTTGTAAAAACGCAATAACAGCAACAGGAAGAATTCGTTCAGGTTGTGCCTACACTCAATCTAAAAATACACCATTCCAAGGCCTTGCTTCTGACGGAGCTAAACTAGCTTTATACAAACTAATTAAAAACGGTTATAAAGTTTGTGCTTTTGTCCATGACGAAGTAGTTGCAGAAGTTAATTCTCAAGAAGAAGCTTATGCAATAAAGAAAATTATGGAAGAAGAAATGTCTGTTGTTATGAATAACACTATGCCTGTTGAATGCTCTTTAAAGCTTTCTACTTGCTGGGAAAAATAACAATTTGTTATTGACTTATTCCTACCTTATTCTTACCATCTACATAGATGGATCTACTACCCTTGAATGGAATCTGTTACGCAGGGGAAACTAAAGCTATAACATCTCGCGGTGCTATAGCTTTAGAGCTATTGACTGGAAAAAACAAACTTGAATTCTTAACACCTTGGGGTTTAAAGCCGGGCAAAGTAATAGCTAAAGGGCCACAACGATGCAAGACTCTTGTTTTAAGAAGAGCTGGTTGTCATTCACAATACAATCCATTTAGACCCGTCATTCGTGCTGCTCCTGTTTCTCACGACTTTAATGAATCAGATGAAATACAAACTTCTTGCAATTTATACAAAGAAGATTTTGATCACGGTTTTGTTCACGGAATGACTTTTCGCTATGGGATTCAATACGAACCTCATAACGAACATGCAAACATTCGAAAGTTTAGTTTTGGTTATAAGGTAAAGCAAAAACATATTCTTACACTTCTTCCTTTTCTTAATGCTAGACAAGGAAGAGAATGCGTTATTGATAGTCACTCTTCAACTGAAGTTTTTTTTAGAACAAGCTTTGATGCAAAACATTTTCCAAATGAATTTAATCACGAAGGTTATCACTCAGGTTTTATTCATGGATTCTTTTCTTTACCTTCTAAAGTTTGTTACCCCTCTAGTCGGTTTAGATTATATTTTTACGATTCCCTAGATCACAAACTTAGTGATTACATTTTAGGTCATGCTTTATTTGCAGGTTGGCTTATCAACCCTGTGTTTAACCACGAGCGTTACCAAGTATTGTTTGATGTAATATTTGACAAAAGTTTTATTGTACACAAAACAGAAATTGAAACAAAAATAGTTGAAACCTTTTGTCCTCTTATTGAAGACTTTCCTAAATTTATTGTGTATCCCGGCTTTCAAATGCCTTGCAATACCCCTGCAAAAATTTTAAACAAAAATTGTATAAGCTTTTGCGTTAGTAAAGAAACTTTAATCCACACTACTGAAGGCCCGCAGTATGTAAAAAATCTTTTTCAAAAAAAATTCAAAGGCATCTCTCAAGCACTTGATCGCTATCCTACTAAAAAACAAGGCTTTGTATCTTTAGGCGAAAAACAACTTTTTGAAATTACCACTGAAGAAGGTTTTGATTTAAAAGCTACAAGTGATCAAGAATTTAGAACTGCGTTTGATCCTCGTATGCCTTTATTTTCTATTAGTCATTGGATTAAATTATCTGATTTAAAAGTTGGTGACAAAATCCAACTGTCTACTCATCTGCCACATTCATGGTCTGGCCCTTCTACTTTTTCCCACGGTTGGATATTGACTGCTTTAATGTTTCAAGGAAGCCTTAATCCAATAAACGGATCAGACCTTACCGGAACAGGAACGCTACATTTTAAAGATTATGATCCCGAATTTTTTTTACCTTTGGCTAGAAAGATTGCAACTTACAGTCTGCCTTACAGAAGCACCCATGAAAACTCACGCATTGTTAGCTTAATAACTGATGGTTCTTTTTATTCTGTAGCTAAAAAATTTGGATTATCCCTTAACCCTTTTTACATCTCTGACGAAATTGAATTTACTTCTAACGATTTTTACAAAGGGTTCTTACAAGGGATAATGGATTTTGCTTCTGAAACAGAAAACAGTAAAGAGATAAAAATAGCATACCCTAAATTTACTATTAAAAATTACAAAGCCATACAAAGAATGTTTTTAAGAATAGGAATTATGACGGTTCTAAAAAAGAACTTTCTTGCTATGGACGAAGAAAATTTTACAAACTTTTTATCTCAAACAGGATTTACACACCCAAATAAAACAAAACAATTCAAACATTTAATACCAAGCTGGGATTACCAATTCCCCGGTGTTCACACAGTAAAGATAAAAACAATTACCCCAGCAGGTAAAGAAAAAGTGTACTCTTCTTACCTACCTACCTTTGACGGAAATGGATTTCTTCTTAAAGGATTAACATGACCAAGACTTTGTTTGCGGGAATTGACCCAGGTCTTAACGGAGCTTTAGTAATTATTGATGCAAGTACAGACAAGATTGTATTTGCAAACCCTTTACCCCTAATTGATAGTCCAGAAAAAGGACGCAAGGATATAGATTGTTTTGCTTTAAATATGTATTTAGAAATTTTTAAAAAAGATATTCACACCTTAGCTTTAGAGAAAGTTCACTCGCGTCCAATGCAAGGTGTAGTTAGTACATTTACTTTTGGAAGAGTATACGGAAAGATTATGGCTTGCTTAGAGTTATTAGGCCTTTCAACAATACTTGTACCCCCTTCTGTATGGACAAAAGCTTTGTTGCCTGAAGGCATTAAAGACAAAAAAGGCTCTATTGAATTCTTCAAATCTCGCTGGGAGGAAAAGCTTTTATTCCCCGGCAAACGAAAACTCCCTCACGATGGTATAGCAGACGCTGGGTGTCTGGCGGAATATGCAAAGATAGATTACTATTCCTCCCCTGCTTTTAATCCTTAAAGGAAACTACCTATGAGCGAAATAGTTGACATGGAGTTTACGGAAGCCACAGATAAGATTTCAAGACTTTACCCGCCTGCTTTAGCAAGGTTTAAAGCGGGGTTGGAAAAAGCTGGATTCACACCTACGGAATCTTTTCAGCTTGTAGCTATTTATTTAAAGCTTTTAGTAAGCCTTGTTTTTGAACAAGACGAATGCAGTGTTGATGAAGAAGATGATGAGGATGATGAAAAAGAAGAAAGGGGATTTGATTTATGAACCAGACCGACTTTCTTTATATTTTAAATCAACTCAAGTTATTTCATTGGAACACTAAATCTTTTGCAGCCCATAAAGCTTTTGGAAAAGCCTATGAGTTACTTGACGATTTAATAGATGAATTTGTAGAAATGTGGCAGGGTGAATACGGGATTATGAACACAGGGTTTTTATCAGATAACGTATTAAATAAAAATACCCCTGACGGCATTTCTAGATTCTTTAATGATACCCAAGATTTTTTATTAATTACTATCCCCCAGCATATTAACTCAGATACCGATAAGGATCTGTTAAACAAAAGAGATGAGATACTGGGATGTCTTTCGAGATTAAAATACCTCTTAACTTTAAGTTAAGGAATACCGTGGAAGATCCTACTTCGCTAGGTAGATATTTAGGTGATGAGTATTTTTCCTTTTTTGTAGATGAAGGAAACATACTTGATGTTTATTCTTTAGAAAAAAATTCAAGAGCTAAAGACATTTGGACATTAGCTGAACTTAAAAAACTAATGAATTTTACTTCAGTTAATTTATTAATTGTATATCGACATTCCTTTCCCGCAGCTTATCTAGCTTACACAATTAGGCGAAACCGTATTAGTTTATGGAATGTTACAGTACAAGATTCCTTTAGGCTTCAAGGCTTAGGTTCGGGTGTTATACGGTGGATGGCTAAAGAATATCCTAGTTATGATGTAGCGACTACTTTGCGAGAGACTGATTTAGAATCACAAATATTTTTAAGACAAACAGGGTTTATGTGTACAAAGACAGTTAAAGAAGCCTTTGCAAACCCTGAAGAAGATGGTTATTTTTTTGCTCGATTAGCAGAAGCGTATCGGTAACCCCTTGAGTAAATTAGGAATTTGCCCTACTCTACCCTGCCCCTATTCTAAACCCCTTTAACGGGAACTCCCCTTCTCAAAGAGAAGAGAGGGAAAAGGGAGAGGTACATTAAAAATGGATTTAGAAATACCAACACCGGGTCAAGTAGAAGAAGCACAAAAAAGAATGCAGATAATGAACCTCCGCATTTCCGGTTGGTCTATGCCTGAGATTTCAAACTTACTTCAAATACCAGAAAAAGAAACATACAGCATTGTCTTACAACAACTTCAAGAATGGACAACTCTCACTCGCGAACAAACAGAAGAAATGCGAACTTTAGAATTAGAAAGACTAGACGCTTTCCTTAAGAGCTTGTGGCCTAAAGTAATTAGCGGTAGCCCTAAAGCTATTGAAGTAGCCCTCAAAATTACAGAACGAAGAGCCAAGCTTTCCGGCTTAGATGCCCCAGAGAAATCCCAGATCCAAGTAGAGTCTACCGTTCACCAGCTTAATCATGCAGAGCTTCTTGCTGAATACTCTCGTCTTGGACTAAACCCTTCTCCGCCAAAAATGCTTGATATGCTTCCTGGCGAAAACTCTCCGGTAACATTTGATGGACAATGACTTATCCACTTCAGAGATGAAGCGAAAGCTGCAATCCGTATACCTTCTTGCCGAAGCAGCCTCTTGTCAATCGTTTCAAAACTACATGAACCATATAGTTATTGATTCTAAACCAGACTCAAAACCTTTTAGGTCTGTAGCAGAACCTTGGCAATGGACTCTTTATAGTCGCCTTGCTCCTATGTTTGAAAAAACAGCAGGTGTAAACCAAGACTACAAAGGCCCTATGTCTTCTGCTATCGTCCTACCTAAAGGCCACAACAAGACTGGTATGCTTGGTTCAATTGTAACTTGGTCGCTTGCGTTTTCTCAACGACAGATTCTTGGCTACGCTTTTGCAGCAGATCGTGATCAAGCAGCCCTTATTCGTTCAAGTGCTGAAAGAGAATTAGAACTAAACCCTTGGCTTCAGAAGCATGTTGAGATTCAAAACTATAGGCTTTACGGTAAGCACTCATCTTGTTTTGAAATCCTGTCGGCTGACGCGGCTTCTTCCCACGGTCTTCGACCTGATATATTAATCTGCGATGAAGTAACACACTGGCCAGAACGAGGTGCAGAACTCTTTCATTCTATCCTTACATCACGAACTAAAATCCCCAACTCAACTTTTCTTATTACTACTAACGCAGGCGTTTTAAATTCTTGGCAACACCATGCCTTAGAAAAATTTAAGACATCAAACAACTGGTGGATATACCAATCGCCCGGAAAACTTGCTTCGTGGATTAATAAAGAAGATCAAGATGATATGAGGAAGGTTCTTCCTCCTTCAGTAGCAGCCAGACTCTACGATAACAAATGGGTGTCTTCTTCTATAGCAGGTGAGTTTGCAACTCAAGAAGAAGTAGAGCGATGTATTGATTTTGATTTGACTTTACAACCAAAAGGAAACCCTGACTCCTCTTACATTGGAACAATAGATTACGGTGCAACAAGAGATAGAACAGTCTTGTGTATTATGCACAAAGATCCTTTAACCGAACATATGATTGTAGACCGAATGGATGTGCTTCAAGGCTCAAGAGAAAACCCTGTTCGAGTTTCTCAAATAGAAGAATGGATTGACACCTACAGAACACTCTTTGATTTTTCATCAATAGTAATTGACCCGTGGAATCTTGAAGGCTTATATCAAAAGTTTCGAGATTACCTTCCTATGGAGAAATTTGAATTCAGGTCAGGAAAAGGTAACCAAGAATTATGTGTGGCTCTTCGAAACGCAATAGTTCAATCAACTGTAAAGTGGTACAGAGGTTGCGGTTTAGTTCTTTTAGAAAACGGAGAAGAAGATACTCTTGAAAAAGAAATATTAAACTTAGTTATTCGTCAGTCCTCAAATGGAATTCGTTTTGATCACATGGGTAAACACCATGACGATAGAGCCTTTGCTCTTTCTATGGGAGTATTAAAATTAATACGAAGCTCAGGGAAAAAAGAATTTCAATTTGGAACTGACGATAACGACGGATGGTTTTAAACAACAACTGTACTGGGGAAAAACAAACTAACGATTAACCCAAAACGGAAAGAACACACCTAAGAACACAGCACAAATTAACCAGATTATAGGCAAAACAAGTTTTATAAAAACATAAAGCATTGCTAAAAGAGCACCAATAATTACTGCGTAAAAAAGTACAACACTAAGAAGGGCAATAAACCCTACTATATAACCACCAGCTTTTTTCATTTTATTCCTCCGGGAAATCCAACACCTGTTTTTTGTTTAGGTGGCAAAGGTATATTCTTTCCTTGAAAGAAATTGTTTTCCAAACCTCTAGAAAATCTAGACTTTTCTTCTGGTGTCAACTTAGGAATAACTTCTTTAGCCATTCCTATAAGTTTTATTTGTTCTCTCTTATTGACCCATATACCAGAGACATCTAATCCGTTACCCATATCAATCGATCTTTTATTTCCAGAAACTTTTATAGTATAACCCACTGGTGCAATCAAACCTAAATCGTCCACACTAATTAAAATTGTAGTATCCCAGCGAGGCTTAGTTGGATCTTCCATCAAGGCCAACACTCTATAAGATCCGGCAACAGGTTTTGGCTGATTTAACATTCTGTAAGCTCGCACATCAATCATTACTTCCTCAAGCTCTTGAAAACCTAAGACCAAAAATAAAATCATACTCATAACAAACACCTTTTTTAAAATTAGATTGGTTCAACATTTAAAACTTTTTGTTGATACAAAGAAGAAACCATTCCGCTATCTTTTACAGAATTAGAATAAGTAAAAGTATTGTGAGCAAGCTCTTGTGCAGAGTCCTCGTTATCTGCATCAACTAAAATTTGTTTTGTGATAGTTCCACTAACAGTAACGCAATATCTTTGTGTCATAACACTTCCTTAAATTAGGTTTTATGGAAACAATACCACGGCTATAAAAATAACTTTTATATGCACATGCCTTGATTGTTACACATAATCAGGAACTAAAAACATGGCTAAGAAAAAGACCAACACTCAAGCTTCTTTTACAGAAACCGTTTTTCACTTCAAGCCAGCAAACCCAACACAAATTAAAGTGTCAAAGGATTATCCTACTCACGATCTTATTTTTCTTACTGGGCCTGCCGGTACAGGCAAAACTCATTGTGCTCTTGCTTGTGCTCTTCAAGAACTTTTAGCAGGCAACAAAAAACAAATCTTAGTAGTCCGACCTATTGTAGAAGTAGGGGATACCTTAGGTTTTCTTCCTGGCTCCGTAGATGAAAAGATAAGCCCTTACTTTGATCCGATCCGAAGACTGATCAAACGCTTGACCTACAAACTCCCCGAAGAAGCTGTGTTGTTTCAACCTCTTTCTTATATGCGTGGCGATACCTTTGAAGACTGTGTGCTCTTCTTAGATGAAGCTCAGAACGCAACTTACTCACAACTTAAAATGTTCTTGACCCGCGTAGGTAACAACAGCAAAGTTCTTATCTCCTGTGATCCAGAACAGACTGATGTAAAACCTCACAACCCCGATAAGTTTTCCTGTGACATACTTAGTGTAATGAAACGCTTGTCGTCCCTTACTACGGCTTGTACTCATGTCTTCAAAGAAGAAGAATCTCTTCGCCACCCTTTAGTTCGGGAGGTATTAAAGAGATTATGAAACCACCTATCGAAGAAACTGTGGGGATTATATTTGTATTAGTCGGAGGATTTTTAGGGATGTGCAGTATACCTTTAGGTTTAACACACCCAGGAAGAACCTACGGTACAGAATGTATAGGTTTGTTTTTGTTTGCCTACGGATTGTATCTTTTATGGAGAGGCTAGATTTTATGAACAACAAAAAATCTTCTTACGGTGGAGAACCTGTTTGGTTTTTATGTGAAGTTTCTGAAAATTGGTACTGTGCTATTCACGATAAGCCTGTTGAAAAGTGTTCATGCCCCGACATAGAAGATTGGCCCTTTGACCCTCGGACTGGAAATCCTATATCTCCGCCAGAGAGAGGTATAGCTCTTTAACTTATCCATATTAAAGGCAGACAAACATATGCGATACTTACTCTGCTTTTTATGTGGTGCTTTATGGACAATGTTCTTAACTCTAGAAAAGCATTTTATATTCAACAACAAGATAGTATACGCTTCCCTGTGCGGCTTTATTATTGCCGTGTTATCTGTATTCTTATTTAAGTATTACAGTAAACAAGATGATATCTTTGAAGTCATAGCCTATGCAACTGGTGCAGCTACCGCAACCTTCTTGGTTCTTACTTTAATGCAAAGCCGTATACCAAAGTAATCGTGTAGCAAACCCTTGTAAAAATAAGCTTTGGTTACTTTAATACAAATCTTAATGCCAAGGAGCACGACCATTTATTCTGTAATAAAGTCCTAAGAACAAAACAAACACTACAATTCCAACAATGAAAATCATTAATACACGGATACACAATCCTATCAACCTACCTATATTTTGTGATTCTGAGTTTTTAACAACATTTGTTCTCGAGTTGTTAGCTTGAGTAAGCATGACTGCGTATATAAGATGAAGTGGTATAGTAATAAACAAGCCAAAGAACCCGCACAAAAAAGCCAAAATATGAAGTACAACAAAAATAAAATGTCCCACTAGTATATCCTTTTAATATTGTATCTAAATAAATAAACCTCAAGGTTGCCCCCCTGAGGTTTATTACTGCCGGAGGACGTTCAATCTTCAAGCAGCAATATGACTATACTTCATCTTAAATAGGAATCAATCAGTAATACCAAATTATATTATTACTTTTTAAATTTGTAATTAGCAACTGCGATGCACAATGCAAACTTAATAGCTAAGGTTTTGTTAGGTAAGCTGTACTTTTCCATAAGTTGTTTGATCAATTCGTTGTCACCTTCTGTTAGTCTGAATGACTGTCTAGGGGTATTACCCTTGGGTTTTGGTTTTGGTTTGGGTTTTGGTTTCATAATTTTTTGGATTCCTTAAAACCTTTTAATACTACTTGTTAAATTAAAGCATATTTTTTTGTATAAGTTTAAATGCCTTAGGTTTGAATAAAACTTTTTGAAGATGTTTAGTACAAACTAAAACAATCTTATTATTTAAATCTATATTTAAATCTACTCCCCGTAAACCTTGTAAGGTAGCTAAATAATTATGAGTTCCCTCAATAATATTTTCCTTAACGACTTCACCTTTTTCATTTTTTTGATCTGCCATTTTTTTATAAACACCTCCTGTCCAATGCAACTTTACTAATTCTCCTTGCCCTGCACTAGCAGCTAACTCAGGGTTTTCAAAACTCATCTCAATACCCTTTTCCCAGCAGTAGATTAACCCTGAATCTTCCCCTGTCCATGATTCTTCCCATGTTAAATCTTTTCGGATTGGAGTATCAATAGAACGAAAAATAACATTGCTCATTTTAGTCCACCTTAATGCCAAGAGTTTTCCAGAAAACATTTTCATGCAGGATTCTTACACCGTATATTTTAGCTTTCTTCGCTTTGCCGGAAAGCGTATTAGGGTCAGCAACCACCAAGATTTCTAGCTCTTTAGTAACTCTTTCTAATACTTCTAGCCCTGCTTCGATAGATAACTCCTGTGCTTTTTTTCTGCTGATAGGAACTCCATCGATAGAGCAAAACAATTCACCAGTAAAACAAACCTTCTTACCTTTAAAGTCTTCAATAGATTTTGAAGGAAGGTTATCTTTTTTCATAGGAGAAACTTTGTTTTTATTAATAATATTTATAACATCGACTTCTTTTTTGCCTAGCAAGGTTGCAACCATTAATAAGTCTTGCATTTCAAAGTCAGATATGATTCCATCTTCCATTGCAATTGTTACAATTTTTATTAAATAGTTTTCGTGTATATCTAATATTTGTTTTCCCGATAAGCCCCATTCAATAGCTGTTTCAAACAAAGCTTTTGCTTCGGCCTCATCTACAATACGATCCTCCAAAGCACGATCAAGCATATCAATGTAATTAATTTGGGCTTCTGTAAACTTTAAATCAGAAGCATTTTCGTGAGTACGCTTTAAAAGCTTTTCCAAGTACGGTGGTGGTTCGCTCTTTTTAAACTCAGCTTCTTGTCGTGTAAGAAGAACAGCATTTGTTTTTGTAACGGTAGGCCAGTCAATAGGTTTTGAAGATAACAACTCATCTAGTTCTTCTTCATTACCTGGCAGTGAAAGAGTAAAAAGTTTAGCTGTAAACCTTGCATCAACTAAAGCCTCATGTTGTACATCGCCAACATCAACACCAAACCTTTCGCAACAATCAAAAAGCTTACCCCCTCCTGAGAGGTACATGGTGCATAAGCTAAAGTATTCTGGAAGCTCAACCTCAATCCTTTCAAACTCATG
>Ga0208222_1000007_pt1 | contig 75501 bp, 77 predicted proteins | sample LakMenEpi13Sep09_FD_150694 | JGI IMG/M metagenome (GOLD analysis project Ga0208222, IMG submission 150694) | Freshwater microbial communities from Lake Mendota, WI - 13SEP2009 deep hole epilimnion (SPAdes) | ecosystem: Environmental > Aquatic > Freshwater > Lentic | place: Lake Mendota, Madison...
TGGAATCAGCATCCAAGTGGTTGGTTGGCTCATCTAAAATCAAAGTTTGAGCCCCAGAAAATAGGATTCTGGCTAACTCAATTCTTCGCCGCTGACCACCAGAAAGAGCGCTTAACTGTTGATCAAATAGATTATTTGGTACACCAAGTGAGGAGGCGATCGCTTCTGCCTCAGCAGCTGCGGCATAGCCACCAGCAGTTGAGAACTCATGTTCAACTCTGGTGTAACGCTCCATTGCTTTTTCAAGCTCTACTCCTTGGGCGGTAGACATCTCCTCTTCAACAGCACGCATACGTTTTGAGATTAAATCCAACTCTCGAACAGAAAGGATTCGATCAATCACACTGCCTTGATCTTCACCAGTTCTAGGATCTTGTGGCAGATATCCAATTTTTCCGGTGCGATTTACTGCACCGCCTGCTGGCATTGTTTCGCCCGCTAAAACTTTAGCCAGTGTTGATTTACCCGCGCCATTTCTACCGACAAATCCAATTCGATCTCCATGATTAATTCGAACGCTTACATCTTTGACCAGAAGTCTGGCGGCAGCACGAAGTTCTAGGGCGTTAGTTGATATCAAAGTTGCTTATGCAACAAGGCGGGTGCGGCGAGGGGATGCGTACTTCTTTTCAATGTCAGACAACTCCTCGGCCACTTTAGCTTTGATGCTCTCCTCAGTTTTTAGGATCGCAGTTAAGGTGGCGATTGTAGCCTTTAACTCCTTGGCCTCAGTCTCCAGTTCAATCTTGCTCATCTTGGTCAACCTGCGAAGTGGCATATCTAAAATATAGGTGGCTTGCTCATCACTTAATTTAAAACTCTTGATTAAACCAGCCTTTGCAACTGTGGCATCTTGGCTTGCTCTGATCAATTTAATTACCTTATCAATATCAACAATCGCCTTTAATAATCCATCTACTAGATTTAATCTTGCTTGCGCTCTGGCTTTACGGAAGGCAGATCGACGGCGCACAACCTCAATCCGGTGATCAACAAATACTTGCAAAAGCTCCTTTAACCCCAAGGTGAGTGGTTTGCCATTTACTAATGCCACCGCATTAATTGAGAAGGCATCCTCCATTGGAGTAAGTCGATAGAGATTTTCTAAAACTTCAGCTGGCTCATAACCATTTTTAATCTCAACTACTACTTTGGTACCAGATTGACCATCTGATAAATCGACGATATCTGAGATGCCTTGCACCTTTTTTGCCTTTACTAGATCAGCAATTTTCTCAACGATTTTCTCAGGACCAATGTTGTATGGCAGCTCAGTAATAACAATTCCTTGTTTACGAGATGAAACCTTTTCAATAACTGCAGTAGCTCGCACCTTAAATGAGCCTCGACCATTTGCATAAGCATCAGCAATTCCTTCGGTGGCTACTAAATATCCACCAGTTGGAAAATCAGGTGCTGGCACAATCTTCATTAACTGCTTTAAAGTTGCTTTTGGATTTTCCATCAAGTGTTTTGCAGCAGCAATAACCTCACCTAAATTGTGGGGCGCCATATTTGTTGCCATACCAACTGCAATGCCAGTTGCGCCATTTACTAATAAATTAGGAAAGGCTGCCGGTAGTACCTGTGGCTCAAGAATTTGACCATCATAATTTGAACCAAAATCAACAGTGTCCTCATCAGATTCATCCACCATCATCATCGCCGAAGGGGCCAGGCGAGATTCGGTGTAACGCATGGCAGCAGGTCCTGAATCTAGCGAGCCAAAATTTCCGTGGCCATCAATTAGTGGCAATCGCATTGAAAAACTTTGTGCCATACGAACCATCGCATCATAGATAGCACCATCACCATGTGGGTGAAGCTTTCCCATTACATCGCCAACAACTCTTGCGCACTTAACATGACCTTTATCTGGTCTAAGTCCCATCTCATTCATCTGGTGCAAAATTCTTCGCTGTACTGGCTTTAATCCATCGCGAGCATCAGGAAGGGCTCGTGAGTAAATTACCGAGTAGGCATACTCTAAAAATGACTCTGACATCTCAGAGGCAACATCAATATCAATAATGCGGCCGGGGTTTTCTCCCGCTTTTGGTGCAACTACCTTTGGTGTTTTGGCCATAGAGCGTATCTTGCCAATAGAAGTACTCATTTGTTGCGATCGACAAGCCAGATTCATCAATGAATTAGCAAAATGCTAATCTTTAGGCATGCTCAATAGATTTTTTACAATAAATCAGCCAGCAGAGTTTTGTATGGAGAATATCCCCAATTGAGCAATAAAACATTTGGTTTATCTGATCTAACAAACTCAATTTTCAACACATTATCAGTAACAAATACGGCGGATACCCTTTCACTGGGCCAATCTCAAATGCGTGAGTGTCTAATTTTAATTGATGGCTTAGGTCAAGATGCAGTTGATAGATATGGTGATCAATTTGAGATTTTTTCAGATGTAAAGCAGGTAAATAATCTATCTGCAAACTTTCCATCAACAACCGCGACAAGTCTTTCTACCTTAGGCACTGGGGTGTTACCTGGCGTGCACGGCATGCTTGGTTACACAGTTCGGGTACCAAGAAGTGATAACCGGTTATTAAATGCTCTTAAATGGGATGAACGTGTTGATCCAGTGATGTGGCAAAAGGTGCCAACGTTATTTGAACGAGCAAGCAAAGATGGTGTGGCAGTAACACATGTTGCAGCAAAGCGATATGAAGGAAGTGGGTTTACCCAAGCAGCATTACGTGGGGCAAAGTATGTTGGCGCTAATGGAATAGATGAGATGGTGCTGGCGGTAAGTGCGGCATTAAAGCCGCAACCATCATTTGTTTACACATATTTAAACACTTTAGATTCAGCAGGGCACAGTGATGGTGTTGGTTCAGATAAGTGGCTGACTGCGTTGCAGCAGGTTTGTGAGTTTATAACCAAGGTTAAGGCGAGTGTGCCAGCTGGAAGCAGAGTTTGGATCACCTCAGATCATGGAATGGTAAATAGCACAGTGCAAATAATTTTAGGTCAGGATAATGATTTACTTGATAATGTCACTTTAATTGGTGGTGAACCACGGGCTCGTCATATTTACATAAAGCCGGGGGCAGAAAATGAAACCATCGCTTTATGGCAGGAGCAATTAAGTGGAAAGGCGCAAGTTTTAAGTAAGCAAGATGCAATCAAATCTGGATTATTTGGTGAGGTTGTCTCTGAAGATTCATTTGAGCGAATGGGAGATTTAATTGCAATCGCGTTAGATGATTTGATATTGATTGATCCAGCCAGAGTTCGTGAAGAGAGCTCGATGGTGGGCCATCATGGTGGTGTTACTAAAACTGAGGTTGCAATTCCGCTCTTACTTGGTTAGTCCTCATCCTTTTTGCCAAACATAATGTCATCCCAAGATGGAATTTTAATTCTCCGAGTAACGCCATCTTTCTTCTCATCCTCATCAATTTCATCAACAGCTACTAATGGCGTTGGTGCATAAGGTGCGACATCTTCTTTAATCGAGACTAATCGTGGTGCTTCAGTTTGTGGAATATTGCCAAAGGTTTGAGTTGGTGTCTTTGGTTTAGCCTCACCACCTATCCATCTAGCACCATCATCATGAGCTGAAAGTGCTCGACGACCTAAATTAAATAACCAGACCGCCTCACCCTTAGCCTCACTTGGTGATCCATCACGGAGTGGATAGTAAAGAGTTAACTCCCAATTTCCATCTGGTAAGCGATGGGTATTCCATTCAACGGTATTCATATCAACACCACGTGGTGCTAATTGATTAGCTACCGCGGTCTCTAAATATGGCGCATGAGGTTCGCGGCGAATTTGGGTGGCAAGTGCTTGAGAGATAATAAAAGCTCGCTCCTGCAAAATTGGACCTGCGTAATTATCTATTTTTTCAACAGACCAATCGGTGGTGCGGGAGATGGAATCAATTGATTCACCACCTCGCAATCTTGCCTGCACCTCTTTAACAGTTGTGCTTACTACCTCTTCAAAATTTGTAACGGCAGAAAGACGTGGTTGATTTACTGTGGCACGTAATGTGTCAGAGATTCGAAGTGAGTATTGATTTCCAACCTGATCAACCAACTCAAGCTCTGCGCCATCGGCAGATTTACCGGTTAACCGTAGATCGGTTGGTTCATTCATGAGAGTAGATTGCCACAATTAATCGGTGGGATAAATCTGCCACACACGCTCAGCTCTTGGCTTTTCATGCTTAGATAACCTGGTGAGCCTAGAGTTATTAAAAATTGCTGAATCGGTGGCAAAAGCCGCCGGTGCACATCTTATGAACCGACCAGCAACCTTTACCTTTACTGAGAAAAGTTCGGCGGTTGATTTTGCAACCCAGATGGACCAACAAGCAGAACAAATCATTGTTAGCCAAATTTTAAAGGCACGACCTGATGATGGAATTATCGCTGAAGAGGGTGCTAGTAAAGAGAGTAAATCTGGAATCACCTGGGTGATTGATCCATTAGATGGCACAGTTAATTACCTCTATGGCCTACCTGGTTGGAATGTTTCAGTTGCTGCTAAAGATAAAAGTGGCGTGGTAGCGGGAGTGGTTTATGCCCCCAGCATCAATGGCTTTTGGAGTGCAGCAAAAGGTAATGGCGCTTTTTATAATGGTGTGAAAATCAAATGTAATAATCCAGTTGAACTGGATAAGGCATTACTAGCAACTGGTTTTGCCTATGATTTAAATTTGCGAATTAGCCAAGGTGACACAATGGCAAAACTTTTGCCAAAGATTAGAGATCTGCGAAGAAATGGCGCAGCTGCTGTTGATCTTTGTTATGTTGCCATGGGTGCATTAGATGGATACTTTGAAGCATCACTTAAAGAGTGGGACCATGCAGCTGGTGGATTGATTGCAACTGAAGCCGGTGCGGTTGTCTCTGGCCCAGCAGGTGGTGCGCCAAGTTCTCAACTGGTCATCTGTGCTGGACCGGCCCTGCATGCTCAGCTTTTGCCCTTAATTTGATCTCAAATTGATCTAATCACCCCTGCTGTGGCAGGATGTGCCCTCATTCAAAATAATTGATTGACCATTAAATTTAACGATTAGGACAAAACAATGAACGTGTTAGATGCTGTTGATGCCGCCTCACTCCGTCAGGACATCCCATCATTTCGTTCTGGCGATGAACTAAAGGTTCATGTGCGAGTTATTGAAGGTGCCAAGAGCCGTATTCAGGTTTTCCAAGGTGTAGTAATTGCTCGATCAGGTTCTGGAATTCGTGAGTCATTTACCATCCGTAAGATCTCTTACGGTGTTGGTGTGGAGCGAACCTTCCCAGTACACACTCCAGTAATTGAAAGAATTGAAATTGTTCGTCACGGCTCAGCTCGTCGAGCCAAGCTTTACTACCTACGTAAGTTAACTGGTAAGGCAACAAAGATTAAAGAGCGTCGTGGCGCAGATGGTGAAATTATTGTTGAGCCAGAGTATGTGCCACCAGTAGTTTCTAAAAAAGTTGAGGTTCCAGTAGTTGCAGAGGCCGCACCTGTTGTTGAGGTAGTAGCAGAGGCAGCTCCAGTTGTTGAGGCAGTTGCAGAGGCCGCACCTGCTGCACCAGAGGCTGCAGCTGATTCAGATAAAAAAGAGTAATTAATGATTGATGAAGCGCTAGAGCATTTAGTAAAAGGGATTGTTGATAATCCACAAGAGGTAGTTATCACTGAGAAAAGTTCACGTGGTGGCACAACACTTGAGGTAAGAGTTCATCCAGAGGATATTGGCAAGGTAATTGGCCGCAATGGTCGAACTGCTAAAGCACTTCGCACAGTAATTAGTGCACTCGCTGGTCGTTCAGTGCGAGTAGATCTAATCGAGGCTGACGAGGTCCGTTAATTTGCAACTTGTCGTAGGTCGCATTGGCCGCGCACATGGTGTTCTTGGTGAAGCAACAATTGATGTTCAAACCGATGATCCAGATTTACGGTTTAAAGTTGGAAGTAAATTAACTCTAGATTCAGGCCAAGAGTTAACAATCAAATCATCACGCTGGCATAACCAGATACTCCTACTTGGATTTGAAGGAGTTAATGACCGCAATCAAATTGAAGCCTTACGTGATCAATTAATCTCATCCCAAGTTGATCTGTCAGCACTTGCCCCTGGTGAGTACCACTATCAACAATTAATCGGCTGCCAGGTTTATCTGCAAAACAATGAGTTGGTGGGTCAGGTTAGTGAGGTAGTAAAGCTGCCTGGGCAGGATCTGCTATCAGTTGATAAAAATGGTAGCCAGGTGCTGATTCCAATGGTCAAGCAGATTATTATCAGCATTGATGTTTTAGAGAAAAAAATTGTCGTAAATCCACCGGAAGGGTTATTAGATGTTACAAATTGATCTAATCTCAATCTTTCCAGATTACTTAACCCCATTAAACCTATCCTTACTTGGTAAGGCACAGGAGAGATCCTTAATAAAAATTGCAATCCATGATTTAAGGGATCAGACCAAAGATGTGCACCATTCAGTAGATGACACCCCGTATGGCGGCGGAGCAGGAATGGTTATGTCACCTGAGCCATGGGGTAAGGCAATTGATGCGATTACTAATGAGAAAGATCAGGTTGATCTAATTATTTTAACTCCAGCTGGAAAGAAATTTAATCAACAGATGGCGATGGAGTTTTCTAGAAAATCACATCTTGTTTTTGCCTGCGGCAGGTATGAAGGAATCGATGCCAGAGTTGGTCAATATTATGCTGGTAAAGATAATTTCAAGGTTCATGAGGTTTCAATTGGTGATTATGTTTTAGGTGGTGGTGAGGTAGCGGCAATGGTGATAATTGAAGCTAGCACCAGATTAATTCCAGGTGTCTTAGGAAATCCTGAATCACTAAAAGAGGAATCGCACTCAATTTCATCAGATGATTTGATATTGGTTGAGTATCCAAATTACACAAAGCCGGCTAATTGGCGAGGGCTAGATGTGCCAGAGGTTTTGCTCTCAGGAAATCATGGGCAGATTGCTAAGTGGCGGCTGGAGCAGGCTGAGCGTCGTACAAATCAACTTAATCAGGAATAATCCCGACACGCCTAGCGTTGATTAGGTACATCGATCTCTAATAGGGGATTATCCGCCCAGTTGGGGTAATCCTTACGCCAAAGATATTAACGAGAGTTTTACTTAAATTTTTAAAGGAGGTGGATGATGGCTACAGATTATGACACCCCCAGAAAAACCGATGAAGAGTTACATGAGGAATCCTTAGAAGAGTTAAAGGCTCGTCGTGCTGATGCGCAATCAGGTCAGGTAGATATTGATGAGGCAGAGGCAGCAGAAAGTCTTGAACTGCCAGGGGCAGATTTATCTGGTGAAGAGTTGACGGTAAAGGTAGTTCCTAAACAAGAAGATGAGTTCACCTGTAGCCGTTGCTTCTTGGTTAAACATATTGGTCAGCGCGCTCGCGGTGAAGGTCTGAAGGCAGTTTGCCAGGATTGTAATTAATTTAATTTACTAGCTAGCAACTTCGCTTTTCTACTTGAAATTAACCAATAAGGTGTTGGATCTTTTTTATCATTAATCTCAACCTTAACTCCCGTTGAAACCCAAAATCTTGTGCCATTAAATGCGGCCGGATCTGCATTACGGCCACGAAGTTTTAAGAAATCTGATTTGTTTAATGGTGTTGCTTTCTTAAGATACTTACTTTCAATCTTGGCATTTCCAACATAGAGCCAGTCATTAATTACCACCGTCTCTAATGCAAATTTATTGTTGCTATAGAGCAATGCTCCGGTAATGAGTGCAGTAATCATGAACGCTGCTAGATGGCCGAAGGGTGCCCAAAAAGTTAAGTAGATCGAACCCACCATCATCGCCAGAAACAGCCATAACCAAAGCGGCCAAACTATTCGCTCAGCAAACTCAGATTTGGAATTAGATCTTGCCATGGCATAAAGGATACGCTTGACCCATGGCACGTATTGCATCCACCACTCCACCCGAAGATGCGGTAATGCCATCAAGACATCCCAAGGCACCAGCCATTGGCTCACAAATTCCATCTCACTTTGGATACTGTTTTGGATGTGGTGAGTTACATAAAACTGGATTGCATTTGGTTGCAATAGCTGGAAATGGTTTAGATTTAACTGGGAAATTTACAGTTACCGAAAATCATCAAGGAGCACCTGGGTTAGCCCATGGAGGATTGTTATCACTTGCCTTTGATGAAGCACTTGGAAAGTTAATGTGGCTGATTAGAACTCCGGCGGTAACTGGCCGATTAGAGACAGATTTTCTTATGCCAGTTCCCATGGGGCGCACCCTATATATTGATGCAAAAATTACTGGACAAGCTGGGCGAAAAATCTACACCCAAGCAGAGGGAAGATTAGATTCACCAACTGGTGAAATTGCAGTCAAAGCTTCAGCATTGTTTATTGCAGTACCAATGGAGCATTTCATTAAGAATTTAACTGAACAATACAAGGATCACTTAGTTGAGCACCCTGAATTAATGGCATTTGTCGATCCAGATTTTGATATAAATCCATAATGGATGTCTTAATAAAAAGACTTGATGAGAGCGTGCCGCTGCCATCATATGCAAAGGCTGGTGATGCTGGCGCTGATTTAGCGACCCGAATTGATTTCACAATTCAGCCAGGTGAGCGAATGCTAGTTCCAACGGGGATCAGCATTGCACTTCCAAATGGTTATGTGGCGTTAGTGCATCCAAGATCTGGATTAGCAATTAAGCATGGAATCTCAATGGTAAATACCCCAGGAACTGTTGATGCTGGGTATCGTGGTGAGCTACAGGTTATTTTAATCAATCATGATTTAACGCAACCAGTTTCCTTTAAAAAAGGAGATCGAATTGCTCAGCTAGTAATTCAAAAAGTTGAGCGAGCACAATTTGTTGAGGTAGAAAACTTGCCAGGATCTGAAAGATCAGCTGATGGATTTGGATCAACCGGAAAATGAGTTACCAGGGTGAGAGTGCTGATAAAGACAAGGTTGTTAATGCCTTAGGAGGCAAAAAAGGGTTAATTGATTCAGGACTTCCCTCACTTGTTTTCTTAGTAGTTTTCAATCTATCTGATAAAAATATCAATACTGCTATTTGGGCAGCGCTCACACTCTCAATTGTTTTAACCTTACTTCGACTAATTAAGCGAGAAACACTGCAACATGCTTTCTCTGGCTTAGTTGGTGTTGGAATTTGTGCCCTTATCTCTCGGCGCAGTGGAAATGCAGCAGATTTTTACTTACCTGGTCTATGGATAAATGCTGGATATGCACTTTTGTACACCATAACAAATTTAGTTAAGTGGCCAATTTTGGGAGTTGTACTGGGACCAATTTTGGGTGAAAACATGATGTGGCGAAAAGATCCAGCGAGATTACAGGCATATATAAGAGCAGGTTGGCTATGGGTAGCAATGTTTACCGCCCGACTTGTAATTCAATATCCACTTTATGCCAGTGGAAATGTCAACGCACTTGGCACAGCAAGATTAATCATGGGTTATCCGCTATTTATTTTGACTGCTTGGGGTACTTGGCAGATCCTTAGAAAAACACCAACTACAAAGATTAATTAAATAAAACAAGCCTTTAACAGCTCTTCAGCTTTGGCCGAGGCTACAAAGATTAATTCATCACCTGCTGCAAATACATCATGATCTTTTGGTGTAATTACATGACCATCTCGGACAATTGCTGCAATGCTGGCATCTTCTGGAAGTTCTACTTCACCAACAGTTTTACCGCAACAGGTTGCAGTATCAGGAAGTGTTATCTCCACTAAATTTGCTTCACCCTTTCGGATTGAAAATAGGCGAACTACATCACCAACACTTACCGCTTCCTCAACTAGTGCTGAGATAATTCTTGGCGTAGAAACTGCAACATCAACACCCCAAGATGAATCAAACATCCATTCATTTTTTGGATGATTAACACGAGCAACAACTCTTGGAACTCCATACTCAGTCTTTCCCAGCAATGAGGCAACTAAATTGACCTTGTCATCACCGGTTGCAGCAACTAATACTTGGCAGCCATCTAATTTTGCCTGATCTAATGCAGCTATCTCACATGCATCAGCAAGTAACCACTCTGCACTTGGTACAGAATCCATTTTTAGCGCCTTTGGATCCTTATCAATCAACAGAACCTGATGGCCATTTCCTAGTAGTTCGCGAGCGATCGCTCTACCGACATTTCCAGCTCCTGCAATAGCAATTCTCATTACGCACCTACCGGAGATTTAGCTAATGTTTTTTCAACGAGTGAAACTTGTTTCTCACTTATCAACAAGTGCACTAAATCACCCTCTTGCAAAACTGTGTGTTCATTAGGCAGGACCGCCTCGCCCAATCTGGTAATAAACGCCACTCTGGCCTCAGTGTTCTTTTCAATTAACAAAACTGATTCGCCATACCAATCTTTATGCAAGCTAACTTCGACTAATTGCACAGTTCCAGTTGCATCCCGCCACTCAGATTTTGCGCCATCTGGCGTAAGTCGTCGCATGATTTGGTCTGTCGTCCAAAGCACAGTGGCAACTGTTGGAATTCCTAAACGCTGGTAAATCTCAGCACGGCCTGGATCGTAAATACGAGCGACAACGTTTTTCACTCCGAAATTTTCTCTAGCTACTCTGGCAGCTAAAATATTTGAGTTATCACCATTTGAAACAGCGGCAAATGCATCAGCCTTTTCGATACCAGCCTCTAAAAGTGTGTCTCGATCAAAACCTACGCCAGCAACAGTTCGACCATTGAAGTTTGCTCCTAGGCGACGAAATGCCTCCCGATTTTGGTCAATAACTGCCACAGTGTGGCCAGATTTTTCAAGATCAACCGCAAGGGTAGATCCGACTCGACCGCAACCCATTATTACTACGTGCACAAAGCACAACTTACACCCATAGGCTCCGCTCTATGGAATCAAACGCTCAGGAGCGGTTAAAAGTAGGCCAGGTTGTTCAGGTTGAGATTGGTCCAGTCGCACATGGTGGACATTTTGTTGCAAGATATAACGGACAAGTTATTTTTGTTAGACATGGCATTACTGGTGAAGTTTCAAATATAAAAATTACTGCAGTCAGCTCTAAAATTGCTCACGCTGATGTTATTGAAGTAGTACAAGCAAGTCCAGAACGTGTGAAGCCACCATGCGAGTACGCCGGAAGTTGTGGCGGATGCGATTTTCAGCATATTAATTTAGCTACACAGAGAAATTTTAAATCAGAGATTGTTAAGGAACAATTCTTAAGAATTGGAAAAATTGATCTGGCCGCCCTTGGATTTGATTTGAATGTAAAAGCTGTTGAACCTGCAGATGGATTACATTGGCGAACCCGTATGGATTTTGCAGTTTCAAGTAATGGGCGAATTGGATTATTTGGTGCTCGAAGTAATGAGGTTGTAGAGATAAAGGATTGTTTGATTGCCGATGCGCGTATGAATGTAAGTGAATTAGCTACAAGAGAGTGGAAGTCAGATCCAAGGGTTGAGGTAGCGGTATCAAGCACTAATGAGGTATCGATTACTAGATCTGGCCGAAGTATTAGTGGTCCAACCCAACTTGTTGAACAGGTAGGCCCTAATTCACTCAAAATCTCGCCATCAGCATTTTGGCAAAGTCATAAAGCAGCACCAGTTGAATTAGTAAAAGCATGTTTGCTTCAAATCGGAGCAAAACCAGGAGATCATGTTTTAGATCTCTACTCCGGAGTTGGATTGTTTGCCGCAGCATTGCTTAAAGAGGTTGGTGAACGAGGATTTGTTACCTTAATTGAGAGCGATAAAACTGCGGTTGCAGATGCAAGAAGAATTTTCTCCGGTAAAGAGAATGTCAAGATTTTGCAAGGTTTAGTAGCGCAGCAGCTGCCAATTGTTAAGAAAGCAGATTTAATTTTATTGGATCCACCTAGAACCGGTGCCGGAGATGTTGCAATTAAACAAATGATTAAATTCAAACCACGTAAAATTGTTTATGTCGCTTGTGATCCAGCAGCTTTGGCACGTGATGCAAAAATATTGGCAGATGCTGGTTATAAGTTGGATCACATTGAAGCCTTTGATCTTTTCCCAATGACCCAGCACATAGAGTGCGTGGCTGGATTTTCACCAGCAAAGAGATAGGATTACTCCAGAAATACACAGGAAAGAGGTGTGGGGCATTGAGTAAGAACTCATTTAAGTCCAAGACCACACTTGAGGTAGCTGGTAAAAGCTACGAAATTTTTGATATCACTGGTTTTCCAGAGGCAAAAGATCTTCCATTTAGCTTAAAGATTCTGCTAGAGAACTTACTGCGCACCGAAGATGGCGCCAATATCACCGCTGAACAGATTAAGAAATTAGCTAATTGGGATCCAACGGTAGAGCCAGATACTGAGATTCAATTTACGCCAGCTCGAGTAATTATGCAGGACTTCACTGGAGTGCCTTGTATTGTCGATCTGGCAACAATGCGAGAGGCAATTGCAGATTTAGGTGGTGATCCATCTCGAGTAAATCCACTTTCACCGGCTGAATTAGTTATTGATCACTCTGTAATCGCTGATTTATTTGGTACAAAAGATTCATTTGAACAAAACGTGGATATTGAGTATCAGAGAAATAAAGAAAGATATCGCTTCTTAAGGTGGGGCCAGACAGCATTTGATGAGTTTAAAGTTGTGCCACCAGGTACTGGAATTGTTCACCAAGTAAATATTGAGTACTTAGCTCGGGTAGTAATGAATCGCAAGGTTGATGGGGTGCTTAGAGCCTATCCAGACACTGTCGTTGGAACTGATTCACACACCACCATGGTTAATGGTTTAGGAGTTCTAGGTTGGGGAGTTGGCGGAATTGAAGCAGAGGCGGCTTTGCTGGGTCAACCAGTTTCAATGTTGATTCCTAAGGTTGTTGGCTTTAAGTTAAATGGAAAATTACCAATTGGCACCACTGCAACAGATTTAGTACTAACCATTACCCAGATGTTAAGAAAACATGGTGTGGTTGGAAAGTTTGTAGAGTTTTATGGCCCTGGCGTATCAGCGCTGCCTATGGCTAATCGAGCCACGATTGGCAATATGTCCCCAGAGTATGGCTCTACCTGCGCAATCTTTCCTATTGATGAAGAGACTATTAAGTATTTAAAACTCACCGGCCGAGCTGCTGAGCAATTAGAGTTAGTTGAGCGATATGCAAAAGTTAATGGGCTTTGGCATGATCCAGCTGCATCACCTAGATTTTCTGAAAAACTTGAATTAGATCTTGCAACAATTGTGCCTTCAATCGCTGGACCTAAGCGACCACAGGATCGAATCTCTTTAAATGATGCAAAGAGTTCATATCTAGAGGTGGCACCTTCCTACTTCAGTGATAAGACAAGTAAAAATAAGATTGATGTAAAAGTAAATGGAAAAGCAACTACTGTTTCAAATGGCGATGTTGTGATTGCATCCATAACCTCTTGTACTAATACTTCAAATCCATCGGTAATGATCGGAGCTGCTCTACTTGCTAAAAAAGCGGTTGAAAAAGGCTTAACTAGTAAGCCTTGGGTAAAAACAACATTGGCTCCAGGATCAAAGGTAGTAACTGATTACTACGATCGTGCTGGTTTAACTGCCTATATGGATAAGTTGGGTTTTAATCTAGTTGGATATGGTTGCGTTACCTGTATTGGAAACTCAGGTCCGCTACCAGTTGAGATTAGTAAAGCTATAAATGAGAATGATTTAGCGGTATCTGCTGTGTTGTCTGGAAATCGTAACTTTGAAGGAAGAATCTCACCAGATGTAAAGATGAACTACCTAGCCTCACCACCTTTGGTTGTTGCTTATGCACTAACTGGATCTATGAATCATGATTTTCAGAAAGATCCAATTGGTACCGGCAGTGATGGAAATCCGGTATTTCTAAAGGATATTTGGCCAACTACTGAAGAGATTGATTCAGTAATTGCATCATCAATTTCATCAGATATGTTTACTAAAGATTATGCATCTGTATTTGAAGGAGATAAGAGATGGAAATCCCTAGATACACCAACTGGAAAAACCTTTGAATGGGATTTGAAGTCAACTTATGTAAGAAAACCACCTTATTTTGAAAAAATGCCAAGGGATCCAATTCCAGTAACCAACATATCTGGTGCAAGAGTTTTAGCGGTGCTAGGAGATTCAGTCACAACCGATCACATCTCACCAGCAGGAAATATCAAGGTTGATTCACCAGCTGGTAAGTATTTAGCTGAGCATGGAATCGAAAGAGCAGATTTTAATTCTTATGGCTCACGTCGAGGCAATCATGAGGTAATGATCAGAGGAACATTTGCAAATATTCGTTTAAAGAACCTACTTCTAAATGGCGTAGAGGGTGGCTTTACGAAAAATTTCTTAGCAAATGGTGAGCAAACAACAATTTACGAAGCATCAACTGCATATATTGCCGCTGGCGTCCCCTTAGTAATTTTGGCTGGTAAGGAGTACGGCTCTGGTTCATCTAGAGACTGGGCTGCAAAGGGAACAGCTTTATTGGGAGTTCGTGCTGTGATTGCAGAATCTTTTGAAAGAATTCATAGATCAAATCTAATTGGCATGGGCGTATTGCCACTTCAATTCCTTGATGGTCAAAGTGCTGCATCACTTGGCCTTGATGGTAGTGAAGTGTTTTCAATCTCTGGCGTTGAGAAGTTAAATGAAGGAGTAACACCAAAAGAGGTTGAGGTAGTAGCAGGGGATAAGAAATTTAAGGCAAGACTTAGGATTGATACACCAGGTGAGGCGGATTACTACCGCCACGGTGGCATCATGCAGTACGTGTTACGTTCATTACTAGCCAAATAAATCGCATTCTCGCTAACTTCCCTTTAAACTATGAGGATGCTTAACCAGATCAATTCTCCAGCTGATGTTAAACGCTTAAATGATGGTGAAGTCGCGCAATTAGCTAGTGAGATTAGAAGTTTTTTGATTGAACAAGTTTCAAAATCTGGTGGCCACTTAGGGCCAAATTTGGGTGTTGTTGAGTTAACAATCGCCATTCATCGCACCTTTGATTCACCAAAGGATGTTGTAGTTTTTGACACCGGACATCAAAGTTATGTGCACAAGTTGTTAACTGGAAGAATTGCCGGTTTTGATAAATTACGTCAACGCGGTGGCTTAGCTGGTTATCCAAATCGCAGTGAAAGCGAACATGATGTAGTTGAAAACTCTCATGCTTCAACAGCCCTTTCTTGGAGTGATGGTATTGCCAAAGGATTTTCGCTAACTGGTCAAAAAGATCGGGTAGTAGTTTGCGTGGTCGGTGATGGTGCATTAACTGGCGGTATGAGCTGGGAGGCATTGAATAACATCTCAACTAGCAAAAATGAGAGATTAGTAATTATTGTTAATGACAATGAACGTTCCTACTCGCCAACAATCGGAGGCTTAGCTACCTATCTCTCAACACTTAGAGCAACTAGTGGATATGAGAAGTTCCTAGATTGGGGCAAGGGTGTATTAGAGCGAACCCCAGTAGTTGGTCATCCAATTTATGAAACCTTGCACGGTGTAAAAAAAGGCATTAAAGACATTGTTGCTCCGCAAGGCATGTTTGAGGATTTAGGTTTGAAGTATTTAGGGCCAATTGATGGTCATGATGTATTGGCAATGGAGAAAAGTTTAAAAATTGCTAAAGAGTTTGGACAGCCAGTTTTAGTACATGTCATCACTGAAAAAGGTAGGGGACATGCACCTGCTGTTAATGATGAGGCAGAGAAGTTTCATGCAGTTGGAGTTGTCGATGCAGAGACTGGTCAACCATTAAGCAAGGGTGGCAAGAGTTGGACAAGTGTATTTTCCGATGAGCTAGTCAAGATTGGTGCTGAGCGAAGTGATGTTGTTGCAATTACTGCGGCGATGATGGGGCCAACTGGGTTGGATAAATTTGAAAAGGCCTATCCAGATCGCACCTTTGATGTTGGTATTGCCGAACAACATGCCACAACCGCTGCTGCTGGAATGGCATTTGCTGGATTACACCCGGTAGTTGCTGTTTATTCAACCTTTTTAAATCGCGCCTTTGATCAATTATTACTAGATGTTGCCCTGCATAAAGCTGGAGTGACATTTGTATTAGATAGAGCTGGTGTCACCGGTGATGATGGACCATCACATAATGGCATGTGGGATTTAGCTTTAACTGGCATTGTTCCAACCTTGCATGTAGCAGCACCTCGCGATGGGCAGCGGCTTAAAGAAACATTACGTGAGGCATTAGATATCTCGGATGCGCCATCACTGATTAGATTTCCAAAGGGTGTGATAAATCCAGATATTCCAGCATTTGAACGTCGAGATGGAATTGATGTTTTATATCGTGGTGAGAGCGCAGATGTATTACTAGTTAGCATTGGCGCCTTTGCATCGATAGCTGTTGAGTCTGCTGCTCAGGCCTATCGTGAAGGTGTTGGTGTCACAGTTATTGATCCAAGATGGGTGAAACCGCTACCTAAAGCCTTGATAACAATGGCTCAGCGCTATAAAAATGTAGTGGTCCTAGAAGATGGAATTAAACATGGCGGTATTGCCAGCACAATCTCTGAATTATTTAGAGAAGAGCAGTTGAATATCCCAGTTCACTCAATTGGTTTGCCTCTGACATTCTTAGAGCACGCTAAACGGGCACAGATTCTGGAAGATCTTGGCATAACTGTTCAAAACATTACGCGATCATTAGTTTCTTGGAACAGCAGTCAGTTTCCAGTTGATGCTAAGGAAGAGATGCCACTCCCTTTGGATGAAAGCGAACGCCGCAAACCGCTTCGCTAATTCCTTCTCGATCTAGATAAGGCAAGATGCCACCTAAGTGCATCGGCCAACCAGAACCAAGTAGCATGCAAATATCAATCTCCTGTGGTGTTGCGACCACACCTTCATCAAGCATCATCTTTGCCTCAGTTGCTAACGCCTCAAGCGCACGCTTTCTAACCTGCTCTGCAGTTGATGCTGAGTTACCTTTTTCAAGAGCTGCCAATGCTGCTGGATTTACTGTGTTTAAACCATTTGCATCTTTAACGTAGAAAGTTTTAACGCCATCTTTAACAAATCTTTGCATGGTTGGCGAAACTTTATAACGTGGTCCAAGATTCTTATTTAATGTCTCTGAGACATGCAATGCCACCCCTGGTCCAACTAGACCAAGTAATTCAAGTGAAGACATTGGGAAGCCAAGTGGGGCCATAGCTGCATCAGCTACCTCATATGGGGTGCCCTCATCTATTGCATCGGTGACTTCGCCCATAAATCTAGTTAGTAAGCGATTAACTACAAATGCTGGTGCATCCTTCACGATCACCATGGTCTTCTTCAACTCTTTACCAACATTAATAGCAGTTGCAGTTGTGGCATCATCAGTTTTAGTAGTTCGTGCCACCTCAAGCAGAGGCATTACCGCAACTGGATTAAAGAAGTGAAACCCAACAACTCGCTCTGGATTTTTCAATCCTTCACTCATTGCTTCAACTGAAAGTGAGGAGGTATTGGTTGCCAACACACACTCAGGGGTGATGATCGCCTCAAGCTCCTTAAATAGCTTTTGCTTTAAAGCCAACTCTTCAAAGATTGCTTCTATAATAAAATCACAGTTAGCAAACACTTTCTTATCTACTGAGCCGGAGATATTAGAAAGCAATCGAGTTGCAGCCTCACTGCCTAGTCGCTTCTTATCAACTAATTTTTGAATTTCAGATTTAATCCAAGTTAGGCCTTTATCAACCCGCTCTTGATCAATATCGGTAATAACTACTGGAACCTTTAAGTTTCTCAGCATTAACAGTGCAAGTTGAGAGGCCATCAAACCGGCGCCAACTACTCCAACCTTGGTGACTTTACGAGCTAAAGCAGGTTTAGGTGCTCCTTCAACTTTCTTACGTTTTTTCTGAATCAAATTAAATGAGTACAAAGATGCACGCAATGAATCACTCATTACTAAATCAGCCAACACCTTAGTTTCAGCTGCAAAACCATCCCTAACTGAATTGCTTTGCGCCGCTTTTATAAGATCCAGCGCAGCTAGAGGAGATGGAATTTGAGCCCCACTATATTTCTTAGCAACCGCAGCTTTTCCAGTTGCAATAGCTTTTTCAAATCCAGCAGAATCTTTACTGAAGTCTTTACGCTCAATCTTGTTTTTCCCACTTAATACATTTGCAGCAAACTTAACTGAGTTCTCCAGAAAATCAGATGGTTCAAAAACTGCATCAACAACACCGAGCGAGAGTGCATCCTTTGACTTCATCATCGTGTTGTTATTTAGAGCATTAACAATAATTACCTGAACTGCGTTCTCTGGCCCTACTAGTTTTGGTAATAGTGTTGCCCCGCCCCAGCCTGGGACTAATCCTAGGAAGCACTCAGGTAATCCAGTAAAGGCAGTTGATGCCAAGGTGCGATAGTGACAATTAAGACCAACCTCAAGTCCACCACCGAGTGCCAAACCATTTATAAATGCAAAGGTTGGCTTCTTGCTTTCATGAAGTTTAAGAAATACATCATGGCCCAGGTCGCCAATTGCAATTGCCTGTGATTTATCCTTTAAGAAACTCATAGCTGATAGATCAGCGCCAGCGGCAAAAATAAATGGTTTACCAGTTACAGCAATTGCCACTGCATCAGATTTTTGTGCTTCATCAATTGCATTAGATAGAGCGGCAAGAGATGCTGGTCCAAATGTATTTGGGCGATTGTGGTCTGCACCGTTGTCTAAGGTGATTAAAGCTAAATTACCGGTATGGCCAAATGGGGTAAGTGAAACCATTTGCACAACTGCATTTGTGACAACCTCATCAGGTGCTCCTGCTAAAACTTCAGCCATTATTTACTTCCTTTGAAATTTGGGTTCTCCCAGATAACGGTGCCGCCCATACCTAAACCAATACACATAGTTGTAATTCCATATCGCACATCGGGATTTTCTTTAAACCCATTGGCTAGATTAAGAATTAAGCGAACGCCAGATGAAGCCAGGGGATGGCCAACTGCAATCGCACCACCATAGATATTTACCCGCTTATCATCATCGGCAATTCCAAAGTGATCTAAAAATGAGAGAACTTGAATTGCAAAAGCTTCATTAACTTCAAACAAACCAATATCTGTTATATCTAAACCTGCTTTTTTAAGCGCCTTGATCGTGCTAGGAACTGGTCCATAACCCATAATCTCAGGCTCTACACCTGCAAAGGCAAAGGAGACCATCTTTGCTTTGATCGTTAGATTTAACTCTTTGGCTTTTTCTTCGGAAGCCAAAATTGCAGCGGTTGCGCCATCATTTAATCCAGCAGCATTTCCAGCTGTTACTCGACCTGCTGGCCTAAATGGAGTTTTAAGTGCAGCTAATGCCTCTAATGTGGTTTGTGGTCGTGGTGGTTCATCTACGGTTGCAATACCCCAACCTAGTTCAACATTTCTAGTTGCAACTGGAATCAAATCTGGCTGAATTTTATTTGCTGCATATGCTGCTGCAGTTTTTTGTTGTGAAGCTAATGCGTACTTATCAGCCCGCTCTTTAGTTAGTTGCGGAAACTTGTCATGCAATCTTTCAGCTGTCATACCCATTTGCAAGGCATCGGTTTCAACAATCTTTTCAGCTAGATAACGAGGGTTTGGATCCAGACCATCACCCATTGGATGATTTCCCATATGTTCAACGCCACCAGCGATAGCTAAATCATAAGCACCCATATTTATGCCACCTGCGATTGTGGTAACTGCAGTTAGCGCGCCAGCACACCATCGATCAATCGAATAACCTGGTACAGATTTTGGAATTCCGGCCAAGATTGAAACAGATCTACCAATATTCATTCCTTGGTCACCAGTTTGTGTAGCAGCCGCAATTGCAACATCATCAATTTGATCAAGTGGCAGATTTGGATTTCTTTCTAACAAGCCGCGAATACAACGGACCATAATGTCATCGGCTCTAGTTTGAGCATAAAGGGAGCCTGCTTTTCCAAATGGGGTTCGCACTGCATCTACTAAGACCACATTGGTTTTGGCTGTTGCGGTTTTGCTCATATTCACCCCTAGCTATCGATCTATCGGTATGAGAGTAGGTTACTCGCCAGTAGAGAAATTGGATAGTGAGTAAGGGCAGCGGTTTTAGGCGATCTCCTCTGGAGAATTTTGACTCTCAGTTTCAACTGGTTCGGGAATTATCAAAGGCTCAGTTGCCCCAAGATGCGCCGCAACTAAGTGTGCAACTTGTTCTACCTGCCAGGGCCTGGCACCTAAGCGCACCAACTCAGTATTTACAAAATCTTCATACTCACTTGAAATAAGTGGTGGCTCCTGCCAGCAGATGCGTTTAATAAGCTCTGGGGTAACTAAATTCTCAGTTGGAATTTGAAGTTGTGCTGATAATTCCAATAAAGCAGCTCGGACATGAGTTAACCTGGCATAACCAATTGGATTTTTCTCTTTCCAGATTTTTAGTGGTGGCATATTTTGAGATGCCACTCGTAATTCTGGTTGCTCACCTATTGGTGTCTTAAGGGAGGCGGTTAAAACCTTTAACCAACGGTTAAATGGCGGCGACTCTAATCTGGTTCGCCAGCCAATTACCTTTGCAACATCCTCTAATGTCTCTGGTCGTTTAGTTGCCAGCTCCACAATTGCCTCATCATTTAGTACTCGACCAGGAGCAAGATCTATCTCACGTGCTAATTGGTCTCGGCTAATCCATAAATCTCTAACAATTGTCAGAGTCAGGCGATCTCGCACCTTATGCATACCTGAGGTTTTGCGCCATCGATCAGATTTTGGAGTATCTGTGAACTCATAATCTTGGTAGTTATTTAAAATGGAGGCGAAATCTTGCACAGCCCACTTGAGTTTGTTTTGTTCAGTGAGCATCTGCTCAACCTTGTCTCTAATCTCAAGCAAGATATCAACATCAAGAGCGGCGTAAGTAATCCACTCAGGGCGCAGTGGCCGGATTGACCAATCAACTGCTGAGTGCTCCTTTGCTAATTGAAGTTCAAGCAAACTTTCAGCAAGTGCTCCTAAACCAACCTTTGGGCAGCCAGCAATTCTTGCTCCTAATTCAGTATCAAAGAGGAGTTTGGGGGAGAGGCCAACCTCAATTAAACAAGGTAAATCTTGAGTGCTTGCATGAATTACCCACTCGATATTTGCAAAGTGATCATTAAACTCCTGCCAAAGTTTTGATCCCTTAAGTGGAATTGGATCAATTAAATGTAAACCACCATCTTTGCGAAATATCTGGATTAAATAAGCCCGCTGACTGTAGCGATAACCCGAAGCCCGTTCGGCATCAATTGCAATTGGCCCACTGCCAGCTAATAAAGAGTTAATTACTTTTTCAAAGCTACTCTCATCGGCAGAAATTTCAGGGGTGCCAGCACGTGGCAATAAAAGTGGTGTCAGCATTACTTAGGTGATTCTAGTTGTTGCGAGCAATTGAGCTAACTCCATGAGGAATTGGCTCAAGTCCTGCGCTGATTGCCAACAACTCTAGCCAGGCATTTACATGCTCAACTAAATTATCTGCATTTGTTGGCGTCCAGGATGCGCGAACTTCAATCTCAGAGTCCTCATCTCGCTCCACCAATTCACCAAATGAGGCGCTAGCCACTCTTGTTACCGTGCCACTTGGATTGATAAATTCACAGCCATGTTTTTTCAAAGATTCCAATAACCAAGCCCAGCCAATCTCTGGCAATAATGGATCTGATGCCATCTCTAAATCAATTGCAGCTCTGGCAAATGTTACGCATCGCCATTGACCGCCCCAACCCTCTTGGCCAGCTGGATCATGAAGTAATACAAATCTGCCGGTGGCTGCATCCTCTAAAACATCGGCAGTCATCGCTAATGCATGAGGTGCAAGTTTTTGTGGCGCCGGTACTGTTTCAAGCAAAACTTCACCTCGCGGCTTTAATGCCAAGATAGGTTGAATAAGTTGATCAAATGTTTTGCTCACTACCTAAGGATAAATTGCTAATTGAATAAGTATGGGCAGGCACGAGCAAACTCAGACAGATAAGCTCTAATGCAACCTAGTAGGCTCCACCAATGGCCACCTTACTAGCACTTCTCTCCTCAATTCTTTGGGGTGGAGCTGATTTCTTGGGCGGAAAATTGTCTAAGCGCTATCAAGCAATTGCAGTAACAGCAGTCTCACAAGCAATTGGTTTGGCAATTGGAATTTTGATTGTATTAATTAGCTCCTCATGGTTTCGACCAACACTATCTTGGGATAACTACTTCCTATCAGGTGTGATTGCTGGATTACTTGGATTTATTGGCTTGGTAGCTTTTTATACAGGGCTAGCAACTGGACGAATGGGCGTAGTTGCACCAATTAGTGCTTTGAGTGTAACTATTCCGCTAACTATTGCCTTTATTAATGGCGAGAAGCCAAATACCGGACAGTTGATTGGAATGGGTATTGCCTTAACTGGCGCTTTCTTTGCAAGTGGACCAGAGATAAAAGGTGGCTTAGCAATCAAGCCAATTGTTTTTGCAGTAATTGCCGCATTTGGATTTGGTGGTGCGGTGACATTTATCGCCAAGGGTTCAGAGAGCAGTGCGATCATGACTATGACTACCATGCGCTTTGCTACCTTTATGGTTGCACTTTTATTATTTGCTCGTTATCGAACAATCGGGGGCTTTACTAAAAAAGATCTACCAATTTTAATCGCAATTGGCGGCGCGGACTTTATTGCAAATTTGTTGTTAGGAGTGGCAACTACTAAGGGATTGGTCTCACTAGCTGTTGTCTTAGGCTCGTTATATCCAATTGTTACCGCCTTACTTGCCTTCAAACTGCTGCATGAGCGATTACACAAAATTCAATATTTGGGGATTGCCTTTGCAATTACTGGTGTTGCGGTAATCTCACTTAGTTAGCCTTTTGTAGTAATTAAATTGGCAAGGTGGGAGCTCTTCACTACTGATCAACTCAAAACTATCTGTTAATTCAGAGATAGATATCGAGTTTTCACCAACTGCCTGTTGATTAATAGTTAGGTATAGGTGATCAACCAATCCTTGTTTAACCATTTGTAGTAAGAGGTTTGGCCCTGCCTCAATCAATAGGTTAATCGGGGATATTTGTGTGTTGTTAAAATTTGTAGAAATCTCCTCAATCATTTGTAAAGGTGTTAATGCAAATTGTTTTGCTAACTGATTTTTAGGTTGCAACCTAACCTTGGTATGGGTGAGAATATAAAGCGGAATTGGGGTGCGCTTATAGGGCTCTCGCCGTGCGGTATTTCCACCAATTAATATCAGATCACTCTTATCCCGCAGCGCTTTAAAGCGGGTGCGATCCTCATCTGTTGATAGGCCAATTGAGGAGCCTGATTTGGTGGTGGAGCCATCTTTGCCCACAATCAGGTTTGCGGTGGTGATCACTTTTGGCATAGTGCTTAAGGTTACCCAGTGTCAGTGCCCCCCTCTAACCTTTAGCAATGATCATCGATTGTGATAGTTGTGTAATGCGCGATATCGCCTGTGGCGATTGTGTTGTATCAGTGCTGCTTCAAATTACCCCTGCTACTGATAAAAAAGCTGAGTTAAGTAACTCTCATGCGGCTGCCATAAATAATCTCGCCTTGGTTGGATTAGTTCCACCCTTGAGATTTACTCCCGCTGGCAAGAGCCATAGGGGGAGTAAGAAAACAGGCTAAATGGGTGCAATATCTCAGTAATTTTAGAGAATTCTCAGCCGAGCACGCTTGTAATGGGTTGAGTTTGCCTGCTTTAGGCAGTTAGCCTTTCTCGATGCGTTACCTCCTGCGATCAATTTTTGCTTTAGTAATCGCCTCTGGCTTACTTTTTCCAATCTCAGCAAATGCGGCTCCCAATTTAATAGAGGTGCAAGGGCGGGTACGGGATCTGCAAGAGCAGGCGACAACTGCAGCCGAAGGTGCCCAAGAGGCAAAGGTGCAGTTGGCAAAGTTAAAAAAGACCTTAGATTCAGTCCAGCAACAGGCAAGCCAACAAGGTGCCTCAGTTACCGCACTTAATAAATCAATTGGCGCGATTGCAAATGAACGTTATAAATCTGGCCCACTTAGCCAATCACTTGAGCTGTTGTTCTCTACCGATCCAAGCCTTTACCTATCAGCAGCTGGCTCCTTAGAGGCGGTTACTAGACAAAAGACAGAGGACCTAAAGAAATTCTCAGTGGCAACTCAACGATTAACAGCCACCTCACTAACTGTTGCAGATAAGTTAGCAATGGTTAAGGCTGCTGAAGCAAAATTTACTAGGCAATTAGCACTGGCTAACTCAAAATTAAAAGAGGCAGAGGCACTTCTTGCAAAGTTAACCGCTGCAGAACGAGAGCGGCTTGCTAAGTTAACTGAGGATGAAGAGGATGCTGATCAAAAGAGGTCTTTAGGTGATGCTGGTAAGTACTCTGGCGTTTCCGGGCGGGGAGGCGTTGCCATCAAATATGCGCTCGCCCAAATTGGTGATAAGTATGTATTCGGCGCAGATGGACTTACCTATTGGGATTGCTCTGGTTTAACTATGCGAGCCTTTGGTGCGGCCGGTGTTTCACTACCTCACTCATCTAGAGCGCAATATCGGTACGGTAAAGCAATTGCAAAAAAGGATTTACAGCCGGGTGATTTAGTATTTTTTGGTAAACCAATTTCACATGTTGGTATCTATCTAGGACCAGATCGAATGTTGCATGCGCCAAGGTCGGGAAGCCGAGTAAAAATTGCCAATATGAATATGGGAAAGAAACCTTACATTGGAGCACGCCGTCTCTAATCAACAAAAGGTATTACTGGTCACCAATGACTTAGGTCCTAGGACTGGTGGCATAGAGACATTTGTACTTGGTTTAATTGAAGGATTGCCTAAAAACTCTTTGATTGTTTACACGTCAAGTCAAAAGGGTGATAAAGAGTTTGATAAGCAGTTGCTTGAAAAATTTGGCGCAGTGGTAATCAGAGATCGAGCAAAGATTTTGTTACCAACTCCAAGAGTTACTCGTCGGGCGGTAAAAATTCTTAAATCAACTGGGGCTAAAAATCTCTGGTTTGGCGCTGCTGCACCACTTGGATTAATGGCTGGGGCACTTCGAGTAGCTGGTGCTACAAACATTTTGGCGCTATCGCATGGCCATGAGGTGTGGTGGGCCAAGATTCCACTTCTTAAAGGCTTGCTTAAGAAGATTATTAAAGATGTTGATTACCTTGGTTATTTAGGTGAATTCACCAAGAGTGAAATTAGCAAGGTCAGCGATCAACCTGAAAAGTTTGTGCAGATTGCTCCAGGAATTGATACAAATCATTTCACTCCCAAACAGCCAAGAGCTGATTTGATTCAAAAGTATCAATTAGATGGCAGACGAGTTATTGTCTCAGTTGGCAGATTGGTTCATCGAAAAGGACAAGATGAGTTAGTAAAAGCAATGCCAAAAATACTGGAGAGCTTTCCAGATGCTATTTTGCTATTAGTTGGTGAAGGCCCAATTAAACAGATGCTTTTTAATTCCGCAAAACAGTTAGGTGTCTTAACCAAAGTAGTCTTTGCCGGAAGAGTTTCCCATCAAGATCTGCCAGATTACATATGCCTTGGCGAAATCTTTGCGATGCCGGTGCGATCTAGATTTTCTGGATTAGAGGTGGAAGGTCTTGGAATTGTTTACCTAGAAGCTAGCGCCTGTGGTTTGCCAGTTGTGGTTGGAAACTCAGGGGGAGCGGTGGACGCGGTACTAGATAAAGTCACTGGAGTTTTAGTTAATGGCAGCAATGCTGATGAGATCGCTGAGAAGATCTGTGAATTACTTGCAAATCCGCAGGCAGCAAAGCAGATGGGCCAAGCCGGTCGTGGTTGGGTAATTGAGAATTGGCAGTTGAGTAGTTGGTCAGAGAAGTTTAATTCGCTATTGATTAGTGATTAATTTATTTTCAATACCAATTGAAACAGCTTGGGCACGATTTGCCGCCCCTAATTTTCGATAAAGATTAGCTAAATGAGTTTTGATTGTCGCCTCAGTTAGAAAAAGTAGGCCTCCAATTGCATTTGCAGTTGCACCAGATGGCAAAAGTGAGAGTACCTCTAACTCTCTAGGGGTTAAATCAAAATCCCTCCGCTCAGGCAGTGTGTTTATCTCACCTGCTTTTAGAAAACGATCTACACCCGCTGCCACACTTTGAACTACCTCAAGCAAGCGATCAGTGGGTGCTGATTTTGTTATGAAAGCAACAGCTCCAGCTGCCTTTGCCAATTCAAGTGTTTGATTATCATCATGCATGGTCAGTACAACAAATTTGCTACTTGTGCCATCTTTTTTTGCTTGCTTGATTAAATCAATTCCGCTGCCACTTCCCAGATTTATATCAATTAATGTGATCTCAGGTTTGTGGGTGTTTAGCATCGCAAGCCCCTGGCTCACACTTGAGGCTTCAGCAACTACTTCAAAGTTTTTTTGAGCAATTGCGGCTGCAACGCCAGATCTGATTAAGGCATGGTCATCAACAAGCAGTACCTTCATTTTAAAAAGAAATGGCTATCAAGGTGCCAGCAGAGGAGGAAGTAATTTTCATCTTTGCACCAATTAACAAGAGCCGCTCAGAAACACCTGTTAGACCAAAGGAGTTCTCTTTATCTAACACACCGCCATCACCATCATCTACGACGGTGATCTCTGAGGGTGATAATGAGATTTTTATTGTTTTGCAATTGGAATGACGTTTTGCATTTAGAACTAACTCACGAATTGCTCGAAGCAGCTCAAACTTATGGGTGGATTCGATAGAGATCTCACCAATTACTTCATAGGTAATATCTGTGTCAGCAAGCAGGGCTTGAATTTGATCAAGTAATTGTTGGTTAAAACTCTTAAGGTTCTCACTTCTTAATTCATAGATTTCATCTCTTACCTGATTAATGATTGACGAAAGTGAGAGGCGAAGTTCACGCAGGGTGGATCGATTTTTATTACCTAAGTTATCATCGCCAATTACCGCATCCAGGCGATAGCCAAATGCAGCTAACTCCTGAGCCAAACCATCATGAAGCTCTCGAGCAAGTCGAGTACGTTCTGAATTAGGCGAAGAGTTCATCAATCTCGCGAGCAAATTGCTGCGAAACTACATGTCGCTTCACTGATAACTTGGCGGTTAATTGCCCACCAGGAATTGTGAAATCAACCGGCAAAATTGTGAACTTTCTAATCGATTCAGCTCTACTTACTGCTTTATTGGTTTCATCCACTGCAGTTTGAATAACAGCTTGCAGGGTTGGATCCTTAGCTAAATCAGCAATTGAAGCACCCTCTTTTTTATTTGCAACCGCCCATGGCTTAATTGCATCTGGATCAATAGTGATCAAAGCTGCAATAAATGGTTTGTTGTCGCCAACTACCATGCATTGGCTAATAAGTGGATGTGATCGCAAACGATCTTCCAAAACTGCTGGCGCAACATTCTTACCGCCTGCGGTAACAATTAACTCTTTCTTACGGCCAACAATTGATAGGTAACCTTCATCATCAATCTTTCCAAGATCTCCTGATTTAAAGTAACCATCTGAGGTAAATACCTCTTTGTTGGCGGCATCGTTTTGCCAATAACCTTGCATAACAATTGCACCCTTGATCAAAACCTCGCCATCTTCGGCGATCTTGATAGTAGTTCCTGGAATTGGCTTACCAACTGATCCAACTCTGTGTGACTTTGTTAAGTTCAAAGTTGCACCAGCTGTAGTTTCAGTTAAACCGTAGCCTTCTAACACTCTGATACCAGCACCACGATAGAAGTGACCAAGGCGTTCACCAAGTGGAGCACCACCTGAGATTGCTGCCTCTACTCTGCCGCCTAGACCGGTACGGATCTTTGCATAAACCAACTTATCAAATAATCCATGCTGCAGTTTTAGAAGTGGTGAAACCTTATTGGTATCTAAAGCTTTGCTGTATGCAATTGCAACCTCGGCAGCTTTGTGGAAAATCTTTCCTTTACCTGCTGCTTGAGCCTTGGCCTCAGCACCATTAAAAACCTTTTCAAATATACGTGGCACTGCCAATATGAAGGTTGGTTTAAATGAGGCTAAGTCGGTTGGTAATTTAGTTAGATCACTGCAATGAGCAAGATGTAAGCCTGCAGTAATTGATCCAATTTGAACCATTCGACCAAAGACGTGAGCAACTGGCAAGAACAGAAGTGTTGAGCCGCCAGGCTTTAGGAATAGATCACTTGCACCATTTACGACATTTCCACACTCAGATAAGAAGTTTCCATGTGTTAACTGCACACCTTTTGGCTTACCAGTTGTACCTGATGTGTAAATCAATGTTGCCAAGGTCTCTGGCTTTAATTGTTCACGACGCTTTGTGATTTCATCATCACTGACATCTTTTCCTTCATGAGTTAAGGTAGCAAGTGCGTTGTAGGTAATATTCCAAACATGTTTACAGGTTGCAGGCAATACTGGTTGAACTAACTCTGCCAGTGCAGGTGTTTCAACAATAATTGCAACTGCAGATGAGTCGGTTAAAATCCACTCCACTTGCTCAGCACTTGAAGTTTCATAAATTGGAACTGGAACTGCGCCGGCATACCAAATTGCAAAATCTAAAACAGTCCACTCATAACGAGTCTTTGCCATGATCGCCACTCGATCACCGACTGAAATACCAGCTGCAATTAATCCCTTTGCAACCGCTTTGATCTCCTCTTCATACTCTTTAGCGGTAACCGCTTGCCAACCATCACCAAGTGGGCGAGAGACGATTACCCGTTCAGGCTCAAAATGAGCTCTTTCTGAAATTAGATTTGTTAAGTTACCCGCAACTGGGGCTGGAATTAATGCTGGAATAGTTATCTCGTTCATAGCCCCACGCTACTGGCTCGCACTTATTTGCGCTAGAACCTAGCGATAACTCTCAGGAAGGGGGCTAAAAAGGCATGCTACTTCAGGGTAACCTAGCGCCATGTCTAACCCAACCACCTCAACAGTAACAATCGCAGCTACCGCAGATGATGTCCGGGCGGTGCTATTTGATATCGCAAACTTTCCAACCTGGTCCACCTCATTTAAGGCAGTGACTGTTCTTGCCTCAAACGGTGATGGCCGGCCAACTCAGGCAAAACTTACAGTTGATGCTGGAGCTTTGAAGGATAAGCCAACATTAAATTTTGATTGGTCTGCATACCCAGATCGAGTCGATTACTCACTTGAGGATGCTGACTTATTAACTGATATGAGTGGTGCCTATATTGTTAAAGACAATGGTGATGAAACTGAAGTAACCTTTGAATTAACAGTTGCACTTTCTATGCCAGTGCCAGAGATGATGCGCACCAAAGCTGAGAAAGCAACCATTGATTTAACCTTGAAACAGTTAAAGGAAAAACTGGAAAATTAATTGAGCATCAATATCCCAACTTCTGCGTTAACAATTGGCATTGATATTGGTGGCACCAAGGTTCTAGGTGGGGTAGTAGATAGCAACGGCAAGATAATCGACTCCGCTAGGCGGCCAACACCTGCAAATGGTGGCCAAGAGTTAGTTGCCACAATTATTGATCTAATAAAAGAGTTTCAAGTAAAACATCAGATTGCCGGTATCGGAATCAGTGTGGCTGCTTTAATCTCTAAAGATCAGGGCACAATTGTTGGCGCGCCAAATATCGCTAATTTAAGTGAATTGAACTTTGTTGCAGAGTTAAAGAAAGTCTTTAATCTGCCAGTAATTGCCGAAAATGATGCAAATGCCGCGATGTGGGCTGAGTACAAATTTGGTAACGCCCAAGGCTTAAATCCAGTTATCTTTTTTATTATTGGCACCGGCATGGGTGGTGGTTTGGTAGTTGATGGCAAGCTATTTAGAGGTGCTAATGGAATTGGCGCAGAGTTTGGTCACATGATTGTGCAACCAAATGGATTGCAATGTGGTTGTGGGGCTTTTGGTTGTATTGAGCAATATGCATCAGGCAGTGCACTGATGCGTTATGCAAAAGAGGGGATCGCTGCAGATCCAAGCCAGGGTAAGGAGTTGCTCTCACTTTGCGATGGCGATCTTGCTCAGTTAACTGGCACGGTATTAACTCAGGCTGCGAAAAATGGAAATCAGCTAGCGATATCAGCATTTAATAAACAAGCTGATTGGTTAGGAAGTGCCTGTGCCTCATACACATTATTACTTGATCCGCAGGCAATTGTGGTTGGTGGTGGAGTGGTGGAGGCTGGTGAGTTATTTTTAACTCCAGTAAGAAGTGCGATGGAGAAATACATGCCATTTGCTGGAACACATTTGTTGCCAAAAATAATCGCTGCCAAACATGGAAATGATGCTGGGTTAATTGGAGCGGCAGATTTAGTTAGAGGCTAGCCCCATCTTCAAAGTCATCCTCTTTTCGGGCAGTTCGCCAAATAATTATTGCAACAGAGGATAGAAAACCCAATACTGCAGGCCAGACTCCAATAAATTCAAAATCGGTAAACCAATACAGCAACAGATAGGCAGCAGATCCTAAGAAAGCCACAGCAGAGCTTCGTTGCATTTGATCGAGATTAATTTTGCCAGGATTTGGTGGAATAAATCTATTTGATTGATCAATTCGATCTAGCTCATCTAAATAGGTAGTGGGTGAGGATTGATCCAAGGAAAGGCCAGAGACAATTGATTCAAATTCAGCATCTACTAAATCATTCTCATTAAAATCTGACCCACGTTTTACTGCGCCAGATAAAACATCTTCGATAAATATCTTACTTTCGATATTTAACTGCTCAACATCAAAATCAAGTGCCACATTGTGAAATGAGTTTTCAAAAGCCACCTCTCGGATATCAACTGAAAAGACATTATCAATTACCGTCATTGAATTCTCAGGATCCACCGCATGATCATTTACTGAGTAGGCGACCATTATGGGTAGATCAATTAGGTAAAGATCTCGTTCTACCAGCTTCCATAGATTGCGAAGTGAATCAAGTGCCTTAAGCGGGGTTCTGGCATAGGAGTGAAGTGGTGGATTTGGCGCTGCAACATCAGTTGGTCCTTTTGCAACTGAACCAATTAAAAACTTTAATACCGGCAGTAATTTCATAAACCATCTTCTGTCATGCACTGATGGATTTAAAACAATTAAGCCCTCTACCTCTGAGCCCCTGATTTGACACAGTCTTAAGGCCAATGTCGCACCCATGGAGAAGCCGGCGATAAAGACTCGGTCACAACTTTGTTTTAACTGCAGAAATGATTTCTCAACCTCGTCATACCACTGCTGCCAAGTTGTTTGATTCATCTGCTGCCAAGTTGTGCCATGTCCAGGAAGTAAGGGTGCGATAACTGTGTAGCCAGAGTTATTTAAAAACTTTGCCCAGGGTGCGATGCTGATTGGTGTGCTGGTAAAACCATGGATTACAAGAACTCCGATTTTTCCACCCGGCAGGGTAAATCCAGCTGAGTTTGGAATGGAATTCACGCTCGAATGGTGTCATAGATTGGCTTAGCCACTAAATTATCCCTATGCCTTACAAGATATTGAAGTCATTTCTGATTCCACTCTTGATGTTTATTTTCCGGCCTAAGGTGACTGGATTACGACATGTACCAAGCTCAGGCCCAGTGATCATCGCCTCTAACCACCTATCCTTTAGCGATTCAATCTTTATGCCACTGGTTGTGCCACGTAAGGTCACATTTTTAGCCAAGAGTGAGTACTTCACATCTCCTGGTTTAAAGGGCTTAATTAAAAAACTTACCTTCATCGCACTTGGTCAGGTGCCTATTGATCGATCTGGTGGCAAGAGAAGTGAGGCAGCAATCCTTACCGGTCTTCGCTTACTGCGAGAGGATCATTGTGTTGGAATTTATCCAGAGGGAACTAGATCACCAGATGGCCGTCTTTATAAGGGGCGCACAGGCATTGCTCGTATGGCGATTGAATCTGGTGCACCAGTTGTGCCAGTTGCCATGTTTAATACCGCCGAGATTCAGCCCACCGGTCAGGTAGTACCAAAGGTGCAACGAGTTGAGATGGTATTTGGTGAACCAATGTATTTCACCGGGGACTCATCTGATCAAACAGTTTTAAGAGCTGCTACCAATCAATTAATGGAGAGGATTGCTGAGCTTTCCAAGCAAGATTATGTTCCCCATATGTACGCATCTGATGCAAAAGATGCGATCAAAAAGAGTTTAAGAGAGCGAACCGACTTTGATGAGGATGACGCCTAGTTACTGAGCACCAATAAATTGGCGCCGCTGAGTTAAATAATTACACATATCGCAGTTGTCTTTAGCAGCTGGCATATCAGAGCTGACCACGGTAATGAAATCGGTTAATCGTTCAGCAAGAGCTTGTGGGTTTCGCTCAATCGGCCGCCAGGTGTGTTTTAACTTCAAACCAAAACCTTTATTTACATCCCCTGCTGGTTCAATTAATGACCAAACCAATAGACCCATTAGTGAAACCTTTCTAGGTGCTCCACTTGCTGGATTTTCTAGCGCAAATGCATAGGCCTCAAGTTGTGGTTGGTATAGACCAGTTTTGTCTGAGTCTTTTGCTTGAAATTTGCAATCAATAATGCCAAATGTGCCATCAGCGAACTCAATTAACAGGTCGTACTTACCACGGATTGCATACTTGCTGGCAGCACCATTTACATCAATCAGAGATGACTTAACCCAACCACCTAGATCTGCCACCTTGCCTTCAGGTAAAACTGGTGCAATATCGGCGCAACTTTTTCCAGCAAAGTAATTTTCCTGCATATTTGCAAGATCTCCCACCAGCGGCATAAAGCCGGGGGTGCGAAGACCGTGGTTGTAATTAAGCCACAGACAGCGGTGGCATGATCCCCAAGAGAATGTTAAATCTGATGGTGAGATAAATTCGCGAGCATTTCCAACTGCATTTGATGAAGCCATGATCTCTCTTTTCCGTTTCGCACTTTATAAAGTAAGTGCCTGATTTTGGTTTGTTAAGTAGTACAAGTCTGCCCTTTACCACCGACAAAAGGCTAGATCGCCACGAATTAACAGCTGTGGTTAGCCAATGATTACTGCTGAAAAAATGGTAAATACACCAAGGCCAATCATTACCACCCCACCAAATCTGCGCATAAATATCAATCTTCTAACATCTCCTGACAACCAAATTCTGATGGTGCCAGCCAATACGCCATAGGCGCCATCTGAGATCAGAGCAACTAGGGCAAAAATCCCGCCCAGTAGAAGTAATTGAGCGGTGACATTGTTTTTCTCTTGATCAACAAATTGCGGCAAGATTGCAGCGAAGAAAACAATTGATTTTGGATTTAATGCGCCAACCCAAAAGCCATTTTTAATTGATGTGAAAAAAGATGGTTTGGCCCCATCTGTATTTTGCAGATCTTCAGCGTGGGATTTACTAGCCGCAATTGCGGCATAACCTAGGTAGATCAGATAGCCACCACCAGCCCACTGAATGCCGTGGTAGAAAAGTTTTGAGCTTTGCAAAATTGGGCCAAGACCCAGGGCGACTAATACTGAGATTAAAAACATTCCAGCGGCATTGCCAATAACCGTTGCAATTGCAGCCACCCTGCCCCAAGCGATCGCCCGGGCGATGGTGAAGAGCACTGAGGGGCCAGGAGCGAGAATGATCAAAATGGTGGCTATTAAGTACTCCCAGAGCCGCGATGGGATGGCATCTGAGAGGAACACGCCTTAATCCTAAGGGTTGCCAATCTGAGGGGAATGGGTTTAAATACTCGATAGTATCGATTCGATATATCCAGTAGATAGGAAGCCTGTGAGATCTCGTTCTGAGTCCTTGGAGTTTGCTCTCCTTGGCCTGCTCTCACAAGGCCCATTACATGGGTATGAGTTACGAAAGCGAATGAGCGCCATCTATGGACCATTTCGAGCTTTAAGTTTCTCTGTTTTATATCCGCAGCTTCGCAAAATGCTTGAGGCAAATTTAATTGAGGAGTCATTTGCAGATGCTGGTGGCTTATCTAGAAGATCTCGAATTGTTTATGACTTAACTACAAAAGGCAGAGAGCGTTTTTCATCCCTTATGCAAAGTGCCAGCCCAGACTCCTTTGAGGATGAGGGGTTTGAGGTGCGCTTCGCATTTTTTGGACCAACGCCACGAAATAACCGGGTAAGAATTTTAGAAGGACGCCATCGCAGATTAGTTGAGAAGGCTGAAATTGTGCGAAAGGACTTAGGAAAAATTCCAGAGGGTATTGATACCTATTTAGTTGAGTGGCGCCGTCACTCATTGGAATCAGCAGAGCGAGAGATCGCTTGGCTGGAAGAGATGATAAAAACCGAAAGGAAGAGCTCGTGAGCGTAGAAAATAAAGGGGAGATCCGGGTAGCAATAGTTGGAGTAGGAAACTGCGCCAATTCATTGATCCAAGGAATTACCTACTACAAGGATGCTACTAACGAAACCGAGATTCCTGGTTTGATGCACCCTGTTCTTGGTGGCTATCACATTAAGAATATTAACTTTGTCCTAGCCCTAGATGTTGATGCCAAAAAAGTGGGCTTAGATCTAGCAGATGCGATTTGGGCAAGTGAGAACAACACAATTAAGTTTGCAACAGTTGCTAAGACTGGGGTTGTGGTAAAACGAGGAACCACACTCGATGGTCTTGGCCGTTACTATAAAGAGACGATTAAAGAATCAGATGCAGCTCCAGTTGATGTGGTAGCTGAACTAAAGGCGAATAAGGTTGATGTTTTAATCTGCTATTTGCCAGTTGGCTCTGAAGAGGCAGCAAAGTTTTATGCCCAGTGCTCAATTGATGCTGGCTGCGCCTTTGTTAACGCCCTACCAGTCTTTATCGCCTCTGATCCAGTTTGGGCCGATAAGTTCACTAAGGCTGGAATTCCAATTGTTGGCGATGATATTAAATCCCAGGTTGGCGCAACAATTACCCACCGAATCATGGCAAAACTATTCCAAGATCGCGGTGTTCATCTAGATCGCACCTACCAATTAAATGTTGGTGGAAATATGGACTTCAAAAACATGTTGGAGCGAGATCGCTTAGAGTCTAAGAAGATCTCTAAAACTCAATCAGTTACCTCACAATTAGATTACGACTTAGGTGATAAGAATGTGCATATTGGGCCATCTGATTACATTCCATGGCTAGATGATCGTAAATGGGCATATGTTCGGCTTGAGGGTCGAGCATTTGGAGATGTGCCATTAAATCTTGAGTACAAGCTTGAGGTATGGGATTCACCAAACTCAGCTGGCGTAATCATTGATGCACTTCGTTGCGCCAAGATCGCCTTAGATCGCAAGATTGGTGGACCACTACTTTCACCATCTAGCTACTTTATGAAATCACCACCTATTCAATACACCGATGAGCAGGCCTACCAAAAAGTAGAACAGTTCATTGAAGGAAATATCGAAAGATAAAAATAAGTTAGCAAGTAAAAACCCCTAAGGTGTTTTAAGCCTTAGGGGTTTTTGCCCTCTTGGAGAGTGAGGGCCTTAAATCGTCGCGTCAGCTTCTACGCGACGAATGTGCGCAAAGCCAAGTAGGGATAGAACCAGCATCAACACGCCACTGGCTGCAGCAGCCCATCCGGCATACATTGCAATTTGGCCGATCTGCCAAAATGCAAATGAATAAAGTAAAAGGCCACGTAATGTCTCGCCCATAAACAAGGATGTGCGTTGACCCATTAATGTTGCCGCTTCAGTTGAAAGTTGCATATTTGCTGGCTCAGCCTTTGATTTAGCAGATGCAGCTAATGCCAAACTGCTCACCTCAGAGTAAACCTTGCCACCGGCAATTGCCTTAAGGTGTGAGCCGATATAAAAATCAGCGTAAACCTGGGCTTGTTTGCCAGTAGTAAGTGGCATGTTAGAAAAAGGTGCAAGAGCTGATTGCGCCTCTTCAGATAATGCTTTAAAGCCAGCACTATCTTGATCTGGCATTGTAATTTTTTGCTGAGATAGTTGAGTTGCTACAGATTCATCAGCAAAGGATGCGCCCCAGTTAAGAAGAGCGGCTGCAACAAATAAAAATACAGAAAGGCCCAAACCGACAAAGCTGACGATTCGATCGAAGGTGCGACGTTTCATTATTAATTTCTCCTATTTTCTCCAGTTGTACTGCTGTTAAGAAGCTATGTGCTTCTCACTGCTATTAATACTCCTGAATCAAATTAGGTATGAGAGTTTTTAGTGGGGGTGGCACTTAGGCAGAAATAATGAGTGGCAGCACTTAGATATAAGTCACAAAATTATGAAAAAAAAGTGTTAATCCACGTGCTTTCCGCAAATTTGTTCTCCATTAGGTCCAACAGTTAAATGGCTGCAAGCAATTCCCAATTTATCAAATGCTTTATCGCCAAAGTGTGATCGGTATGCCAAAGCTAGAAGTACTCGTACATTTACCTCACCATTTGATTTAATCCCAAAGGCGTGAGCAACCCTGGATACTGTGTTCTCAATGACCTTTTCAGTGTGTGCGGTTGTTTTCGCGATTGCAGAGTTGGTTAGCCCATCACAGAGATGTTCACAGACCAACTGCTCAAACGGGGTTAGCTCCCGTAGCAGGATATTTACATCCAAGGTCACTCTCCAATGATCTGACCCCTATTGTGCTCCTTAAACTGGCCATTCTCCAACAAGGTGGAAAGAGGGCGATTTCGGCTTACTATTACGCCATGAGTTTTATCAAATCAGAGCAGATTGGCGCAGTTTTGCGCCTGACCTTAGATCGACCAGAGAAGAAAAATGCGATTACGCAAGAGATGTATCAAACTTTGGCAAATAAAATAAATGAAGCAGCATCTGATTTTGGGATTCGAGCAGTGGTCATTTCTTCAAATGGGGATTCATTTACCGCTGGAAATGACATAAATGATTTTGCTAATGATCCACAAATGGATTCTGGATCACCGGTTTTTAGTTTTTTATTTGCAATTCATAACTTCCCAAAGCCGCTGATTGCAGCAGTTAAGGGTCGAGCTGTTGGAATTGGCACCACTATGTTGATGCATTGTGATTTAGTAACAGCAAATCCAGATACTAAATTCTCTATGCCATTTGTTTCTCTCGGGCTAGTTGCAGAAGGTGGCTCAAGTTACCTATTTCCAAGGCTGGTTGGCCATGCAAAGGCAGCTGAGATATTTTTTACCGGCCGAACATTTTCTGCGCAAGAGGCGCTAGAGATGGGATTGATTAATTCAATCGCCGAAGATGAATTAGCTGCTGCGATGGAATTTGCGCGCGAGATCGCTGAGCAGCCACCAACAGCTGTTATTAACACCAAAGCATTGTTAAAGAGTTCATCTCATGAAGCTTTAAATCAGGTGATACTGGCAGAAGGAGAGTTGTTTAAGATGGCAACGCAATCTGAAGAGGCACAGATGGCATTTATGAACTTCTTATCTAAAAAGAGTAAGGTCAAGTAATGACATTAGCTGGCAAGCGAATATTTGTAACTGGTGGCTCACGCGGTATTGGACTTGCCATCGCATTACGTGCTGCTAAAGATGGTGCATTCATTGCCATCGCTGCTAAAACTGCTGAAGCTCACCCAAAATTGCCTGGCACAATTTTTACTGCAGCAAAAGATATTGAGGCAGCTGGTGGCAAAGCCTTGGCAATTCAATGTGATATTCGAGATGAAAATCAAATAGCTCAAGCAGTTGAGCAGGCAGCAAATGAATTTGGTGGAATTGATATCTTGATTAATAACGCATCTGCAATCAATTTAACCAATACTGAAAACACTCCAGCCAAAAGATTTGATTTGATGATGGGTGTAAATACCCGAGGTACATTCTTAACCTCACAGGCTTGCCTGCCATATTTGAAAAAGAGTGCGCAAGAGGGAAGAAACCCACATATTTTGATGCTCTCACCACCATTATCAATGAAGGGCAAATGGTTTAAACCCCATCTGGCTTACACAATGGCAAAGTATGGAATGAGTATGTGTGTATTGGGATTAGCAGATGAGTTAGAGCGAGATGGCATTGGTGTTAATGCGCTATGGCCAAGAACTGCAATTGATACCGCTGCTTTAGCAATGATTCCAGGGGTAGATACTGCATTTTGCCGAACCACTGAGATTATCTCTGACTCAGCCTACATAATTCTAAATCGAGCAGGAAAAGAGTGCTCTGGTAATTTCTTTATTGATGATGAGGTGTTGGCCAGTGAAGGAATAGTTGATTTAGATAAATACGCGGTAGTTCCTGGCACTAAAGAGTTTATAAAAGACTTATATGTTGATTAGAGGCTAAATCCAACTGGTAGCTCTAATCTATGTTTTTTTAGAAGCGCACTATCTTTAAGTAAATCAGATGTTTTACCATCTGCTGCAATTACGCCGCCAGAAAGAATCAAAGCCCGCTCACATAACTCATTGGCATATGGCAGATCATGGGTAACCATGATCATTGTGATATCTAGGGATCTTAAAATATTTGCTAACTCACGCCTACTTGCTGGATCAAGATTTGATGAAGGCTCATCTAAGACTAATATCTCAGGCTTCATCGCCAAAACTGTGGCAACTGCAACTCTTCTTCGTTGACCAAATGATAAGTGATGGGGTGGACGATCTTTGTACTCAAGCATTCCAACTAAGGAGAGTGAATCTTCAACAACTTTATTTAGCTCACTATCTCGAAGTCCCATGTTGTAGGGACCAAATGCCACATCTTGGCCAACAGTTGGCATAAATAATTGATCATCTGGATCTTGAAAAACGATTCCAACCTTTGATCTGATTTGCTTTAGCGCTGCCTTATCACTGCTATCTACTAATTTGCCAGCGACAAAAACTCTTCCATGACCAGAGGATAAAATCCCATTTAGGTGCAAAATTAAGGTTGTCTTACCAGCACCATTTGGCCCAAGGAGTGCAACTCTCTCACCACGCTTTATCTTTAGATTTACTCCATATAAGGCTTGGTTGCCATCTGGGTAGGCAAAAGCTAACTCTTCAATAACTAGGGAGTTGTCACTATTACTCATTGATTTATCCTAACCATCTACTAAGTAGTGAGATCACCAAGGCAAGAGTTGGAATAGAAAGGGCAACTACCCAATGCTTTGGATAATTTGGCACTCTCTCTTCCTTTGGCAGATCTCCCAGGTAGCCGCGGGCAATCATCGCTAGATGAACTCGCTCACCTCTTTCATAGGATCGAATGAAAAGAGCTCCAGCAGCAGTTGCAAGTACTGGCCACTGCTTAATTCCAGTTGCTTCAAATCCTCTAGCTGATCTGGCAACTGCCATTCGTTGCATCTCATCATTTACTACATTTATGTAGCGAAGCATGAAGGATGCAATCTGCACCATTGGAGTTGGCATTTTCAAAATCTCAAGTCCGCGCAAAATTTCTCGGGCAGTAGTAGTTCCAGAGAGGTTAATCGCTACCAAGATACCCAGCGTGCCTTTAGCAACGATGCTAGCTCCAGCTAGTAAGCCATCTCGGTACAAATTTAATGAGCCAATCTCAAACCGCTCACCACTGCCAAAAAAAGGCATCAATAGGGCAAAAAATATAAAGGGAATCTCAATTAAGGATCTCTTTGCAACTGTAGTTATGGGTAACTTAGCGATCTGAGTAACTGAAATAATTATTAAAAAGAAGGCGATAAATGCTGGCCAATTTGAGATATCGGTTGAAACCGCCACAATTATAAAGAGCAGGCCAGCAACAATTTTGATGTGTGCTGGTATTTGATGAACTATTGAATGCCGGTGAAGATAAAGTCGCTCGCCAACATCATGACCATGGTGATGATCGGATTTCTCTTTAGGAGCTAAATTATTGATTTTTACTTGGCGCTTTCTTTCGAATCAGCATAAATAAGCCCATAGCAACCAGCGCAGTAGCTACAACACCGATTAGGCCTGCAAAGCCAACTGAAAGACGAGCATTTTCTAATCCGGCAATACCGTAATCAGATAAAGTGAAATCACCAAAGGTGTGATCTTCTGCAGTCTCAATGAACCCCACATCTTCAGCAACTTTTTCCAAACCATCAGGGGATGAGGATGCGTAGAAAGAGGCACCACCTGCTAGCAAAGCGCTAATTAGTAAAGCTGATGCGTAGAATTTACGATTTGAAATCTTCATCTACTAAGACCTTATCTCCAGGGTGGTATTTTTCTTATCCCAACCAAAAACTAAGTCAGATCTGCTTGCCAACACAGCACTTACGGTAAGTGCGGTAATGATTGCCTCACCAATACCAATCAGAATGTGGGTTCCAACCATTGCGTTTAAAACTGCCCCTACAGAGAAGGTAGCGTTTGCACCAATTGCATATTGAATTACAAATCCAACCGCAGCAGCTGGAACTGAGATAAGTGCTGAAATGAAGGTTGCTACCACCAGCCAAGATTTAGTTTTAGGAAGGATCTTTTTCAAAAGCATAAATACTGCAAAACTCACCCAAACACTGATCACTGCCATATTGAAAATACTTAAGCCAAGTGCAGTTAATCCACCATCGGCAAATAAAAATGCTTGAATTATTAAGACAACAACAAGCGCCAAGGTGGCTGCGTAGGGTCCGACTAAGACCATCGCAAGTGCTGCGCCAATTAAATGGCCACTAGTTCCAGCAGCTACTGGAAAATTAAGCATTTGAACTGCGAAAATAAATACTGCAGTTAATCCAGCAAGGGGAGCACTTTGCTCACTTAGCTGCCGTCTAGCTCCTTTGACTGCGCCGGCAACGGCTACGGCTGAGGCAGCAGCAAAGGCGGCTGAGGTTGGCAGGTCGATAAAGCCATCTGGGATATGCACGACCCTATGTTATTGCAAACGATTTGCATCTGCAACTAATACCCATAAAGATTTGTTACTGTGTCTTAGTGAGGAATTCCAAACTCAAAATCGGTTTTGTGGCCACTTTATTCGGGGCGCTAGCAACTGTCGCAATTGGTTTAACACCTGCTGTTGCCCACACAAATCTCATAACTCAAACTCCTGAGGCTAATTCTCAAATTGCCAGCTGGCCCGCCCAGATTACTTTGGAGTTTGATGAGCAGTTACAAAATTTAGGTGATGAGAAAGCTAATTTTCTAGTTGTAAACAACGCAGCAGGGGATCAGGTTAGTGAAAATGATGAAACCCTTTTAGGTAACACAATTACTGTGACCCTCTCACCAAATCAGGTGCAAGGTCCGGTGTTGGTTTACTACCGAGTGGTGTCAGGGGACGGTCACCCAGTAGAGGGTGAGTACACATTCACTTATGGAATTGGTGTAGAAACTGCTGAAGGAGTAGTTGAAGAGGAAACAACTGAGTACCCAATCGCAGTTTATTTAGCTTCTGCTGTCTTTATAGTTTCTGGATTGTTTTTTGCTATCTACTCATACCGCAGAAGAAGTAGGATTTAAAAAAATAATGCCCCGGTGGTTAACCGAGGCATTATCTGTAATCTCTTAGAGATCGTAGTAAAGCTCAAACTCAGCTGGATGTGGTCGCAATCTGACGTAATCCACCTCTTGCTTGCGCTTGAAGTCAATCCAGGTATCAATTAGATCCTTAGTAAATACCCCACCGCGAGTTAAAAACTCATTATCTCGCTCTAAGTTATCAAGTACGGCATCAAGTGAGCCAGGAACCTGTGGGATAGATTTTGCTTCATCCCCCTCCAACTCATATAGATCTTTATCTACTGGCTTTGGTGGCTCAATCTTGTTTTGAATTCCATCTATTCCAGCCATCAACATCGCAGCGAATGCTAAATATGGATTAGATGATGGATCTGGACAACGGAACTCAATTCGCTTGGCCTTTGGATTTGATCCAGTAATTGGAATACGAATACAAGCTGATCGGTTTCTAGCTGAGTAGACCAGATTTACCGGGGCTTCATACCCTGGAACTAAGCGCTTATATGAGTTAACTGTTGGATTAGTAAAGGCAAGCAAACTTGGTGCGTGCTTTAACAATCCTCCGATATACCAACGAGCCATATCTGAAAGATTTGCATATCCATCTCCCCAGAACAATGGTTTGCCATCTTTCCAAAGTGATTGGTGAACATGCATACCGCTGCCGTTATCGCCAAACAATGGCTTTGGCATAAAGGTTGCAGTTTTACCAGCTGCCCAAGCGGTGTTCTTTATGATGTATTTAAACTTCATTAACTCGTCCCCAGCTGTCAAGATATCGCTGAAGCGGTAGTTAATCTCCATCTGGCCAGCTGTGCCAACCTCATGGTGAGCTCGCTCAACTAGTAAACCAACCTTGCCAAGATTCATAACCATCTCATCGCGAAGATCTGCAAATTGATCAGTTGGTGAAACTGGGAAGTAACCGCCTTTAATTCTGGTGCGATAGCCACGGTTTGGTGTGCCATCTGCATCCTCTTCAATACCGGTATTCCAAGCACCCTCATAAGAATCGATGTGATGGAAAGCCTGATTCATGCCAGTTAAAAATCGGATGCGATCAAAGACATAAAACTCTGCCTCTGGTGCAAAGAAAGCAGTGTCGGCAATTCCAGTACTGCGCATAAATTCAACTGCTTTTGCAACAATGCCGCGGGGATCTCTTGAGTATGCGGTGTTGTCATCTGGGTTATGCACTGAGAATAAAATGATTAAGGTTTTTTCCTTACGGAATGGATCAAGATAAGCAGATGATGGAACTGGTAATAACTTCATATCTGATTCATGGATTGATTGGAAGCCTCTAATTGATGAGCCATCAAACATTAAGCCATCTTTAAAAACGCTTTCATCAAATGATTCCACCGGCACATTAAAGTGATGTTGAATACCTGGTAGATCGATAAATCTGACATCAATCAACTTCACATCATTTTTTTTGATGTAATCGAAGATCTCTGTGGAATTCTTAAACATCTATTCTCCTTGGATAAATTTTGCTGAAAGAAGGGCGACTTTGCTCCGCTTCAGATGGGTAAAACCTAGTAGAAATTAATGAAAAGTCCGTAAAGCACGTGTTACATCTATGTTTCGCTTACCCCAGGTGGGCTAGGGTTGCCCGCATGAGTTGGGAAAATAACCCGAGTTTGTTGCCAGATGCCTCCCTGGGTAGGCGGCTATTAGCCCTGGTGATTGATTGGACGATGTGCCGATTAATTGCAGCCCTGCTTAGCCCGTCGGTGATTCCAGATAACACCTTCTCCACCCTGATCATTTTCTACCTTGAGGTCTGTTTATTCACCATAACTTTTCAAGCATCAGCTGGCCAGAGAATTATGGCGATTAAGGTTGTTACCTATCCTGATCAACGACGGGTTAGGCCAACAAAAATTCTGTTGCGCACATTGCTGATCTGTTTAGTACTACCGGCAGTCTTTACCAACAATGGCAGAGCACTTCATGATCACTTTACAAATAGCCAAACAGTTAGAGAGCGTTACTAAACCCTACCTACGTGGCATCTTAAGATTTGTTGGCATTGGACCCTTAGGCATTGGCAGATTTAAGCCACCAACTGATTTCAATCTAGCTCGCACCTCTCGAAGTTGCACAGTACTTAACTTCTTTGGCAATTTCTTTAAGTGTTTTTGCAATTTTCTAATTGAAACCTGGCCTTGAGCGCTACCAACCACAATCTCAGTTACTGGCACTCCAGATAAAAATCTCTCCATCTTTCGTCTTTCATCCTGCATTAATGACTTAACACCAAAGCCACCCTCGCCAACTAAAATAATGCCAGCTTTAGCAGATACTCGGTGGACCATATCTTGATCGCGGTTAACATTTACTGCTGGTGTGGTTAAAAAGCCTCTGCGAATGGACATTAAAACACTTGCCCCAGCGCCAACCTGACCTTCAATTGATGAGAATGCAGCTGAGTTTGCATAGCGAGTGAAGAGAAAAAATGCTGCCAAAAATGCCATGGGTAGTGATAAAAAGCCGGCATAAATTGGATGACCTAAATTATTACCAATAATAATTCCAAAGGTTAAAACTAAGATGAAAACAACGGCACACCAAAGAATTGATAGGGGAGAGTCCTTTTTAACTAATCGATAAGCATCCTTTACAACCGCTAATTGGGATTGTTTTTTTGGCGCATCAGCTTTACCAGCCGCAGCTGCTGCTTCCTTCTTTTTCTTTCTTCCAAACATCTCTCTCCCTTACTTAACTGCCCGGGCAGCCATCGCTTGGTTGTACAGGCGACCTGCTCTATAGCTAGAACGTACCAATGGACCACTCATAACACCAAGAAATCCTATTTCTTCCGCCTCTTTACTCAACTCCACAAACTCATTTGGCTTAACCCATCTCACCACTGGATGGTGTTTGGCAGTTGGCCTTAAGTACTGGGTGATTGTAATCAAATCACAACCAGCCCCACGTAGGTCAACTAATGCCTGGGAAATCTCCTCCCGAGTTTCACCCATTCCTAGAATTAAATTTGATTTGGTAATCAAACCAAAATCTCTAGCTTGGGTGATTACATCTAATGATCTGTCATATCTAAAGGCTGGACGGATCTGCTTAAAAATTCTTGGCACCGTCTCTAAGTTATGTGCAAAGACTTCAGGTCTGGTTTCAAATACCTGATTTAGTAAATGAGCATGGCCACTAAAATCAGGGGCCAACATCTCAACTCCAACACCAGGATTTAAATGGTGAACTTGGGAGATAGTCTCGGCATAGAGCCAAGCACCCTCATCATCTAGATCATCTCGGGCAACGCCTGTAATGGTTGCATATTTTAAATTCATCACCTTTACCGATTCGGCAACTCTTCTTGGTTCATCTCTATCTAATGGCAGTGGCTTGCCAGTATCAATATTGCAAAAGTCGCACCTTCTAGTACAGGCCTCACCACCAATTAAAAATGTAGCCTCTCGGTCCTCCCAGCACTCAAAAATGTTTGGACAAGCTGCCTCTTGGCACACCGTATGCAAACCCTCTTTAGCAACTAATGAACGAAGCTTTGTGTACTCAGGTCCCATGTGCGCTCGAGTTTTAATCCACTCCGGTTTTTGCTCAATCGGTGTTTGGGAGTTTCTAGCTTCAATTCGAAGTAACTTGCGACCATTTGGTGCGGTGCTCATTGGGATAATCTCTCTAAAACAGGGGTTAACTGCTTGATTAAAGTTGGCATAACTTCATCAACAGTTACTGATCGATCAAGTTCTTTAGCTAAAGATGTGATCTGCGCATCGGCAATACCACAAGGAATAATTTTGGCGTAAGCAGAAAGATCCGGATTCACATTTAAGGCAAATCCATGCGTGGTTACGCCTTTGGCAACTCGTAATCCGATTGCGGCAATTTTTCGATCTCCCATTTGATCTCTTACCCAAACACCGCTTCGCTCGCAGTAGCGATCAGCCTTGACTCCAAAAAGTTCACACACTTGAATTAATGAAGTTTCTAACTCTCGCACAAAGCCGACTACATCAGCTGAATTCTTTAATCTCAAGATTGGGTAACCAACAATTTGTCCGATTCCGTGCCAGGTTATTTTTCCTCCACGATCAACATCTATCACTGGCGTGTTATCAATAGGACGGTCGACTAATTCAGTTCTGCGCCCTGCGGTATAAACCGACGGATGTTGAAGCATAAGTAATCTATTTTCAATTTGATTATTTGCAATTTTTTCTTGTAACTGTTTTTGCAATTCCCAGGCAGTTAAATAATCAACCACACCAAGCTCTTCAACCTTAAGGCTCTTAACAATAGATATGGTTGAACTCACATGCCTAGCCTAATTGGCTCCTTAATTTTTAGCGAAAGTTTGCTTAAGAGCGCAGGGCTGGTGTGAGCAAAATGGCATGAATGATAGATTTCACCCTCACCAAACAACTTGAAGGGCTCAATTTTCCATGACTACCAAAATCAGATCAAAAGGCTCCGTTAAGGGTCGCAAACCACTTTGGATTGCGATTGTGGCCATCATCGCCTGGTTAGGTATCTCATCTGTTGCAGGACCAACATTTGGAAAACTCTCAACAGTTCAAGAAAATGATAACGCTGCTTTTTTGCCCGATAACGCTGAGTCAACGCTGGCTGGCAAGGTGACGGTTAAATTTACCGACAGCTCAAATGATCAAATCCCAACTTTGTTAGTTTTTTTAGGTGATGTTGATCCCAAGAAAAACCCTGCCAAACTAATTGAAATTCAAAATTATTTAGACAAATTAGGCGAGAAGATTTTGCCAGAATCAGGCAAGCCCATTAGTTCTTACATAGTGCCAGGATTTCCTATACAAGCGGTTCCTTCAGAGGATGGTAAAGCAGCGCTAGCGAATATAGCTCTTGATTCCAAGATTGGTGAAGAAAATATTGAAGAGAAACCAACTTTACCTATTCTCATTGAATTTATTCGTGAGGATTTAAAGAAAAATTTTGAGGCGAAGAGTCTGACAACGCATGTAACTGGATTTGGTGGAATTTTTGCAGATTTGTTTAGTGCTTTTGGATCAATTGATACAACCTTGCTGTTAACAACATTGATAGTTGTATCAATTATTTTGATTGTTGTTTATCGATCCCCATTACTCTGGATTCTGCCGTTGTTTACCGCGGTTACAGCATTGTCATTAGCTGGAACTTTGGTTTATTTCCTTGCAAAGGCGGGGACTATTGATTTGAATGGACAGTCGCAAGGAATTCTTTCGGTATTGGTTTTGGGTGCTGCAACTGACTATGCCTTGCTGCTCATTGCCAGGTATCGAGAAGAGTTGCATCATCATGAGTCAAGATATGACGCGATGAAAGTCTCACTGCGTGGCGTGTTTGAACCAATACTTGCCTCAGGATCAACTGTCATTGCCGGTTTATTAGTGCTACTCCTAAGTCAGTTGTCAGGTAACAGAGGTTTAGGCCCAGTAGGTGCAATTGGAATTGCCTCAGCCATGATTACCGTCCTTACATTTTTGCCAGCGCTTTTAGTAGTTTTTGGTCGCTGGATTTTTTGGCCGAAGGTTCCACGTTTTGATGATGTTGATGAACAATTAGGTGGTATCTGGGCAAAAATTGGTGCTGCAGTAGAAAAGAATCCAAAGCGAATTTGGATTTCAACTGCATTAGTACTAACGATTTTTGCTGGTTTTTCTTTTACCCTTAAGGCTGATGGTTTAGCCAATACTGAGGCTTTCACCACTAGAACTGATTCTGTAATTGGACTTGAAAAATTGGGCGAGCACTTCCCGAGTGGCGAGGGATCTCCCGTTGAGATAGTCGTGAAAGAAAATGATGTTACTGCTGCAACCTCAGCTCTTCTTACTGTTGCTAACGTTGCATCTGTCGAACCAATTGTCGCCGGTCAAAAGATTCCAGGACAACCTATTCCACCAATCAAAGTGGTAGAGGGCAAAGTGTTGTTAAATGCTACTTTAAAAGTTGCTCCTGACTCGGTTGAGGCCAGAAATACAATTCCTCAGATCAGAGAAGCTGTTCATGCTGTGGATAAGGAAATTTTAGTTGGCGGTGGTACTGCAGTTCAATATGACACCGATGTGGCATCACGTCAAGACAATAGACTGATCATTCCAATCGTGCTGGTGATTATTGGAATTATTCTAGGCTTGTTACTGCGAAGCATTTTGGCTGCCGGCATTCTTTTGCTGACAGTTGTGCTTTCATTCATGGCTACCCTTGGTGTGTGCCAATTAGTCTTTGAGCATGTATTTGGATTTGCAGGTGCGGACGCATCATTCCCACTCTTTGCCTTTATTTTCTTAGTGGCGTTAGGAATTGATTACAACATCTTCCTGATGACTAGAGTTAGAGAAGAGGCTATGAAGATTGGTACTCGCAAGGGTGTAATTAAGGGTCTAACGGTAACTGGTGGGGTAATTACCTCAGCTGGAATTGTTTTGGCTGCAACATTTGCCGTCCTTGGTATCTTGCCATTGGTATTCCTAGCTCAACTTGGCTTTGCAGTTGCCTTTGGCGTATTGCTGGACACAATAGTTGTTCGATCCTTGTTGGTTCCAGCGTTGGTTCACGTGATGGGACCAAAGATTTGGTGGCCATCAAAGTTGCAATATGAGGGTAAGAAGTAGGATCTAAGTATGGCTCCCCGCGTTGGTATCGCAGGATACGGTTTAGCGGGGCGGTACTTTCATGCACCACTTTTGCGTGGAGCAGGTTTTGAAGTTGCGGCAATACTTACAACTAATTCTGCACGTATCTCAAATGCCAAAACTGATTTCCCACAAGCAGAAATTGTTAAAAATATTGATGATCTACTAAATTGCAAACTAGATCTACTTGTTGTTGCCTCCACAAATGATGTTCACGCAGCGCAAGCTATAGCCAGTTTAAAAGCTGGAGTACCAGTTGTAGTTGATAAGCCAATGGGGCGAACTTTAAAAGAGACACAAGAGATAATTGATGTGTCAAAACAAACTGGCGTACCAGTAACAACCTATTTCAATCGTAAGTGGGATTCAGATTCTTTGACAATAAAGAAAGTTTTAGCAGATGGTGTCTTAGGAAAAATCTTTCGGTTGGAGTCAAGGTTTGAAGTTTTTAAACCAAAATTAAAGGGAGATTCTTGGCGGGAAAATCAAAGCGCAGCTGAAGGTGGGGGAAATCTTCTAGATTTACAGCCACATCTACTCTCAACTGCTCTTGATTGGTTTGGCCCAGCGGAGTTGATCTCTGCCTCAGTCAGATCTATTCGCGGCGCATCAGATGATGACATTGTTTTAGTACTCAAACATAAAAATGGAGTTGATTCATACTTATCAGCTAGTGCCGTTATGGGAGCAGCTGGTCCAAGAATTAGATTAGTTGGTGATCAAGCAACATTAATTATTCAGGAGCTAGATCCACAAGAGAGCCTGCTTAAAGCAGGGGGACAACCAGTAGATGGTAAGTGGCAACAGAGCACCAAGTCACAAGCTTTTATTCACAAGGGCTCTGAGGTGACCCCTTTCCCAAGTATTGATGGAAATTACACCGAGTTTTATTCACTAGTAAAAGCGGCACTTACTGGCGCTGCCTGGCCAGTTACCACCGATGAAGCGTTAGCGGTTGCAAAGATTATCGATCAAGCACGTGAAATTAGCTTTAGATAAGAATGAATTTTGATTGCATAGTAGTTGGTGCAGGCCTTGCCGGCCTTACCGCAGCACGTGCGGTGCAGCAGGCGGGTAACTCAGTTTTACTACTTGAAGCAAGTGATCAAGTTGGAGGCCGAGTAAGAAGTGATGTAATTGATGGGTTTATTTGCGATCGTGGGTTTCAAGTGATTAACCCTAAGTATCCCCAAGTAGTAAAAAGTAATGTAATCAAAGAGTTAGATTTTAAGTACATATCTGGAAAAATTAGGTTGGCAGATGAACAAATTAAGGTTGGCTATAGCCTCTCAACATTTTCACCAAAGTTAGGATCAATAAATCAAAAGTTAAGGTTTCTCAAATTTGTTGCAAGCCCAAAGGTTAAAAATGAGAAGAGTTTTGGACACTACGCAACCGAGTTTCCAGATCTCTATCAAAAGGTATTAAAACCATTTTTATCAGGTGTTTTTTTAACAGACCCACAAGAGATCGCATCTGATGTAGCACAGCAGATCTTGCGTAGTTTTGTAAAATCTTTGCCTGGGGTTCCAGCAGCTGGTGTGGGGGAGTTTTCCAGAGCTCTGGCAAAGCCGATCCAAAACCTTAAGTTAAATGAAAGTGTGCAATCTGTATCAAATGGTCAAGTAACAACTAATCAAGATACTTATCGAGCTCGATATGTAATTGTGGCAACAGATCCGACTACCGCAGCTCAACTACTAAGTGGTGTGCAGTTGCCTAAGATGCTTTCTAGTACAACCGCTTACTTTGCAACAAATCAACTACCGAGTGATTCAAAAAATCTAGTCGTATCTAGTAAATCAAAGTTAGTTAACTCAATAGTGATCAGCCAAGTTTCAAAGAAATACGCACCAGATGGTCAACACTTAGTAAGTGCAACCTCACTTTCACCGATTACTGAAAGTGTCTTTCGTAAAGAGCTCGCAGAGATTTGGCAGCTGAATACCCACTCTTGGGAGTACGTGGCAAGGTATGAGATAAAGCAATCTCTTCCAGCTCACCTGCCTGGGGTGAGTAAAACAAAGAGTGCAAAGTTTTCAGATCAGATATATCTTGCCGGAGATCATATGGCTGTGCCATCCCAGCAAGGTGCTATGCAGAGTGGCTTTTTAGCAGCGCGAGCGATTAATCAACTAATTCAGTAAGTGCAGCAAGAAGATGTGGGTAGTCAAACTCAAAATCGTTATCTAGCAAGACCTTTGGCATAACTTTTTTTGATCCTAGAATTTCAGTTGAAAATCCACCAAGCACAGCACGAAGTGCAAAGGCAGGTGCAGGGAAAAATGCCGGCCGCTTTAATGCTCTGGCTAGAGCTGCAGTGAACTGTTGGTTAGTAACTGGATTTGGTGAGGTGATATTAACTGGGCCCTCGATTTTGGAATTCATTAAAAAAATCATCGCTCGAATCTGATCATGCAAAGTAATCCATGACCACCACTGTTTTCCGGAGCCTAACTTTCCGCCCAAACCAAATTTAAAGATAGGCAACATCCTGCCTAGTGCGCCCCCGGTTGGATCTAAAACTAAACCTGTTCTTAACTTAACTGTTCGAACGCTAGGAGCTTGGTTTGCAACTAACTCCCACTCGCGGCAAACAATAGATAAAAAGTCCTCACCACCACGATCTGTTTCAGTTACTGATCTATCGCCAGTTTCACCGTAATAACCAATTGCACTAGCAGAGATAAAGACCTCTGGTTGGATTTGCTCGCATGCATTGGCAATTGTCGTTGTGCTGAGCAATCTTGAGTTTAAAATCTCTGATCGATAAGCAGCAGACCAACGTTTATCTCCAACACCAGCTCCTGCAAGATGAAATACTGCATCTGCGCCCTCTAGCCCAGCTAAATCGATCTCGCCTTTAAGAGGATTCCAACTTACCTCATCAGCTACTCGGGCAGCTCGTCTAACAACTTTGATTACCTGGTGGCCATCACTTTTTAGTTGCGCACAAAGGGCGCTACCAATTAATCCAGATGCGCCAGTTACGGCGATTTTTTTCTGTTTAGCCAAGTTACAAACCTAAATCAGATTCGAATCGACCCTCTTCTAATCTTTCTTTTAATGTTACTAAGAAACGTGCTGCATCAGCGCCATCGACCACGCGGTGGTCATAGGAGAGGGCTAGATAGACCATGGATCTAATTGCAATGGTCTCGCCACCATCTGCACCCTTAACAACCATTGGTCTTTTAACAACTGCGCCAAGACCCAAAATTGCAACCTGTGGCTGATTAATAATCGGTGTATCAAACAATGCCCCACGTGATCCAGTGTTTGTGATGGTGAATGTTCCACCACCTAACTCATCTGGCGTAATTTTGTTTTCACGAGTTCTAGCGGCCACATCAGAAATCTTTCGGGCAATCCCACCCATGTTTAGATCCCCGGCATCTTTAACTACAGGAACTAGTAAGCCACGATCGGTATCAACTGCTACACCTAAATGCTCAGCGCCATGATAGGTAATTTGATCACCTTCAACTGATGAGTTTAAAACCGGGTGTTGCTTTAATGCTTCACATACTGCAACTGCAAAAAATGGCAGGAAGGTTAATTTCACGCCTTCACGGGATTCAAAAGATGCTTTTGCCGCATTACGGAGCCGGTCAATCTTTGTAACATCGACCTCGACAACAGTAGTTAACTGCGCTGAGATCTTTAAAGATTCAACCATTCGATCGGCAATTACTTTACGCAATCTTGACATGCTGACAGTTGTGCCACGAAGTGGTGAAACTGCAATTGGTCCACGTGGTGCTACCGCGGTTGAGGCCATAACTGTTGCAGTTGGCGTTGCAGCTGCGCGAGGTGTGGCTGCCAAAATATCCTCTTTACGAATACGTCCGCCAACACCAGTACCTTTAATGGTTGCCAGGTTTACACCAGCTTCAGCTGCTAATTTCCTAACGATCGGTGTTACATAAGCATCATCAGCTCGTGAAGTTGCAGCGGGTGCGCTAACTACTGGTGCAGAAACAATTGGGGTAGAAATTACTGGCGCAGAAACTACTGGTGGGGTAACAACTGGGGGAGCAGGTGGAGTTGGCATAGCTGCAACAGGTGGGGCAGCTACTGGTTTTGCAGCAGGTGCTGCAGATCCTGAAACGCCAATTGATGCTAAACGTGCACCGACTGCAACTGTTGAATCTACCGGCACATCAATACTTAACACAGTTCCAGAAACCGGAGAAGGAATCTCAGTATCTACTTTGTCAGTTGAAACCTCAAGCAGTGCTTCATCGGCTGCAACTGCATCTCCAACCTTCTTAAGCCATCTAGTAACAGTTCCTTCAGTTACAGATTCACCAAGTGCTGGCATCGAAACAATTGTTGCCCCGCTACTTGCTACTGGCGCAGCAGCAGCTACTGGAGCAGGAGTTGAAACTTGGGCAACTGGCGCTGGTGTAGCAACTGGAGTTGGCGTTGGTGTTGGAGTTGAAACTGGCGCAGGTGCTGGCGCAGCAGCTTTTGTTGCACCATTAGATTCGGCAATAATCGCTAACTCTGCTCCAACTGCAACCGTGGAATCTACTTGCACAACAATTTTTTGTAATACCCCTGCTACAGGGGACGGAATTTCAGTATCTACTTTGTCAGTTGAAACCTCTAGTAACGGCTCATCAACTGCAATCTGATCGCCCTCTTTTTTTAACCAACGAGTTACTGTTCCCTCAGTTACAGATTCGCCAAGTGCTGGCATGGTTACTGAAAAAGTCATTTAGATTTCAACCTCTCTATTAACCATTTTAACTCTAACCGTGCGCATGAAGTGGCTTACCGGCCAGGGCTAAGTGTGCCTCACCCATCGCCTCAGACAAGGTTGGATGAGCATGAATATGTTGGGCAACATCAGCGGCATCAGCCTCCCAGTTATAGATCAGTTGGGCCTCAGCTAGTAATTCACCAACCCGAGAGCCAACCATATGTATGCCAATCACTGGACCATTCTTTTTGGCAACCAATTTTACCGAGCCTGCGGTCTTTAAAATATTTGCCTTACCATTTCCAGCCAAATCATAATTTAACTCCACCACATCATGGCCAGCTGCTTTAGCGGCTGCAGTTGTTAATCCAACGGAGGCAACCTCAGGCTCTGAGTAGGTAACACGTGGAACGCCATCATAATTAATCGCTCTTGGATTTAAACCTGCAATCTCCTCGGCCACCATAATTCCCTCGGCAAATCCAACATGTGCTAATTGCAGTGTTGGAATTAGATCACCAACTGCCCAAACACCGGCCACATTGGTGCGGCACTTGTTATCTACTAAAACATAACCACGATCCATCTTGATGCCAGCCTCTTCATAACCTAAACCTGCTGAAACTGGACCGCGACCAACTGCGACCAACAAAATCTCTGCGGAGAATTCTTTGCCATCCTCCAAGGTAATCTTTACATCCTTCTTGCCACGTTCGGCAGATTTAAACTTTACGCCCAACTCAAAATTGATTCCTCGCTTGCGGAAAGCCCGCTCTAATTGCTTGCTTGATGACTCATCCTCTAGTGCAACTAGGTGAGGTAGACCTTCAATGATTGTTACCTCTGCTCCAAATGATTTCCAAACCGAGGCAAACTCACAGCCAATCACACCGCCGCCTAAGACAATTACAGATTTTGGAACATAATCCAACTTAATAGCCTGTTCACTAGTAATTATCTGTTTGCCATCAATCTCAAGTCCTGGCAAAGTTTTTGGATATGAACCAGTTGCCAGAATTACATTCTTGCCGGTGTATTTGGCGCCATTTACTTCAACTGTGTTGTTAGAAATTAATTTGCCGCTGCCCTGCACATAGGTAACATTCCTAGATTTAACTAATCCTTCTAAACCTTTATGAAGCTTGGCAATAACCCCATCTTTATAAGTATTGACCGCTGCCATATCCATCGAGTGAAAATCAGCCTTGACGCCAAAATCACCGGCATGACGGGTGCTATCTGCGATCTCACCGGCATGTAATAAAGCTTTGGTTGGTATGCATCCTTTATGAAGGCAGGTGCCGCCTAATTTTTCTTTCTCAATTAAAACTACCTTTTGACCTAATTGTGATGCACGAAGTGCTGCTGCGTAACCGCCGCTGCCGCCACCAAGAATTACTAGATCAAAATCGGCCATGAGGTAATCCTGCCACGAATTCTTCTACCCGATAAACCTGAAGTAAAAGCGCCACTATGCCTGTGATGAAGCCAACTCAGCTAACTGCACAAGGGAGCGTAGCGAGATTCCAGTGCCACCAACTGTGGTGTAGCCATGTGGATGTTTTTCATTGTATGCCGGTCCTGCAATATCTAAATGTAGCCATGGTGTTTGTGGATCAATAAACTCCTTTAAAAATAATCCTGCAACTAACATGCCACCCATTCGGTCACCAATATTTGCAATATCAGCAACTGGTGAATCAAGTGAGGCTCGTAACTCAACTGGTAATGGCATTGGCCAAAAAGCTTCACCAGCTAATTGAGCAGCCTTTAGGAATTGATTACTAAACTCTTCATTATTTGTCATCACTGCAGAGGTTCTCGTTCCAAGGGCCACAACCTGAGCACCAGTAAGTGTTGCCACATCAACAATTCCATCTAATCCGCCAGCCTTCTTGCCAACCTCAGCTGCTTTAATTAATGCATCAGCTAAAACTAATCGACCTTCAGCATCTGGATTTAATACTTCAACAGTTTTACCACCATAAATTGTTATTACATCACTTGGCCTAGTGGCATTATCGCTGACCATATTTTCAGCAAGTGGTGCCCAACCATCTACAGCAATAGGAAGCTTTAATTGCGCAATTGCAAAGACGGCTGCAATTACCGCAGCAGCACCTGACATATCTGACTTCATCGCCTCCATGCCATTGGCAGGTTTTAATGCCAGGCCGCCGGTATCAAAGGTGATGCCTTTACCAACAAAGGCGAATCGCTTCTTTGCTTTAGCCGGTGAGTAAGAAACATGAAGAAGTCGTGGGGGATTAGCAGAGCCTTGTCCCACGCCAATGATTCCGCCGTAACCAGATTTTTTAAGGGTGGCATCATTAATGATCTCAGCCTTTACTCCGTACTTAGTAGCAAGTTTTTTCATCTTTTGTGAAAATGAGTCAGGGGTTAAATGGCTTGGTGGCGTATTAATTAAATCGCGCACTAAATAGGTCTGTTCAGCAAGGATCTCAGCGCGCTTAATAGCTGCTTTGGCTTGAGCAGTATCTGAAAACTTTGAAATCAAAGATATCAATTCCAATGGCGCCTTCTGCTCCTGCTTGCTGCTACCTAAGAACTCCACAAATGTGTAAGCACCAAGGGCAGCACCTTCAGCGATAGCTGCTAGCTCGACAACTGATTTATGCGGCAAAGAGAATGTGGCGTTCTTATTTCCATTTAAATGTCTGGCAGCAGCACCGGCAGCACGTCTTAAAACCTCTGGCTCATAAGATGATTTGATCTCACCTAAACCGGTGAAGACAACTAACTTTGTTGCTTTACCAGGAAGCTTTATAACCTCATCAGCCTTCGCAGTTGCTCCCATGGCATTTAATGTTGCCAGCAGTGCGGCTGAATCTAGTTGGGCAGCACCTGATTCAATCTGTAATTTCTTATTTGCAAGCCCGAGGCCAACAACTAAAATCTCACTATCAACTTTCGCTGTTAACTTAATCTTGGCCATCGCACTCCTGTTTCAATAATTTTATAGACATGCTAGAAATCGATGGAGTAAGCCTAAAGGATTCCGATAAAAGATGATAATTATCCCAAGTAGTGGTGCGCAAATAGCGGTTTAGGACGTGTAGGTTTGGCTTATGAATCAATCACCATTGGCTGGTAGACATTTGGCTGAAAATGCAAAGATGGCTGACTTTGGTGGCTGGCTAATGCCGATTGAATACCCGGCAACTGGGGCAATAGCTGAATACACCGCTGTTAGGCAGCGGGTTGGATTATTTGATGTCTCCCATTTAGGAAAAGTTTCAATCATTGGGGTAGGTGCGATTGATTACTTAAACAAAATGGTGACAAATGATCTGACCAAAATTGCTGCTGGACAAGCCCAGTACACATTACTTTGCAATGAAGATGGTGGGGTGGTTGATGATCTTATTGTTTACCTAAACAGTGAAGATGATTTGTTTTTAATCCCAAATGCTTCAAATACAGCAGCTGTCTTTGAGATTCTTACCCAGAGCGCACCGAGTGGAATAATTGTTAAAAATCTGCATAAAGAGTATGCAGTACTTGCGCTACAAGGAGCAGATTCAGCAAAGGTTTTGAGCAGATTAGGCATAGATGCCTCACTTGATTACATGTCATTTATTAATGTAAAAATTGATAACCTCCCTGTGATTCTCTGCCGAACTGGATACACCGGTGAGTTTGGATTTGAGATTATTCCTCGCTGGAATGATGCCGAGCAGGTGTGGGACAAAATTGCGTTAATTGTTAAAGAGTTTGATGGCGCAATTTGTGGATTAGGTGCCAGAGATCTACTTCGAACTGAAATGGGTTACCCACTTCATGGCCATGAGCTCTCACTTTCCATCACACCAGTTGAGGCAGGTGCAAGTTGGGCAGTTGGGTGGAATAAGGATCAATTCCGCGGCAAAAAAGTATTAACCCAACAAAAAGAGCAGGGTAGTAAGTTGAGATTAAAGGCGATACTGGCAACTGAGCGAGGAATTCCTAGAAAAGATATGCAGGTAAAGAATTTGAAAGGTGAGGTAATTGGATCTGTAACCAGTGGCACCTACTCACCAGCTTTGAAAAAAGGAATTGGCTTGGCTTTAATCAACTCAGATGTTAAAAAAGATGATCAGGTTTTAATTGATATCCGAGGAACTGATTCAACCTTTAAGGTTGTTTCACTTCCCTTTGTGCCATCTAAAGTTCGATAAGGCCAAGCCAGTTCTCTTAAGCTAGATTTTTAGTGACCACCCCAAAATCGCCAGGCGAACTCAGCGATATTGGTGCCTACATAAAGAATTCCCACGTGAGCTGTGAGTCCTAAAATCTTTGCAAACAGTGATTTGCCAGCAGTTGATCTCTTAACTGTGACAATGGCTGGTGCTTGATAACTAGATAACATTTGAACTCCTACTCAGGAAACTTAACATTACCATTATCGGCAAAGACAAAGGCTAGTGAATCACCTGGATTTAATGCCAGATCGGCCACACCCACCTGGGCCCATGCCCACTTGGTATTTAAATCAGCTGGATTGGGTAAGGCTTGTTTTCGTTTTTCTAATACCGCCCAATAAGCAAACTCGGCCGGCATATCCTTGCAACTTTCAATGTATTCCTCATGGCCCTTGATTCCAATTGGCTCATTTGGTTTTGGCAGATTATTTAATCGGCAAACCACTGCGGTGCCATATTTATCTGTGCCTTCTATTTTAAAGTTTGCATTTGTCATTAACTCTAATGCGGTTGTTTCACCCTCTACATCCAAACACTTTTCATAAGGCTTTGCTTGTGCATCCAATACGCCATAATCGATCACCACATTGACGCAGTTATCGGTGGTTTGGGCTGAGTAGAAGGTTATTCCGCCAACAATTACAGCTGCGGCGATAACTCCAGGTATAAATTTCTTAACTTTTATAAACAACTTGCTGAACATGTAGTTCCTCTCAAAATAGAGAGTTTCACGTAAGCGAAAAAACTCATCTAGATGAGATTTCCCGCCCCGCAATCCTCGACGGGTGGTTAATAAATCAAATGTGGTGGGTAATCCGACTTGAAAAGAAAATCTTTCTCACGGTTGCGGGACAGCGTCGGATTTTCACCGACTTCCCCCAGTCACACTCTTTAACTTTCAGTATTAAGTTGTAGGCGGATTTTGCTGCCACCGGTGAGGTAAAGCAACTCGCCACGCCAATTGCCTAGATAAGTCGGTGCGGTTATGGTTGGCAAATGGAATATCGTCGCCTGGGCAGTACTGGAATGTATGTATCTGAACTAACTTATGGAAATTGGATCACCCATGGCTCCCAAGTTGAGGCAGAGGCAGCAACTAAGTGTGTTCGTGCCGCTTTGGAGTATGGAATCACCACATTAGATACCGCAGATGTATATGCCGGCACCAGAGCTGAAACTGTTTTAGGAAAAGCTCTAAAGGGTGTTAGGCGGCAATCTTATGAGTTGTTTACCAAAGTCTATTGGCCAACTGGTACTGGCAAAAATGATCGTGGCCTTTCTCGAAAGCACATCATGGAGTCATGCAACGCATCATTAAAACGATTAAAAACTGATTATGTTGATCTCTACCAAGCCCATCGATTTGATTATGAAACTCCGCTGGAGGAGACCTTGGGTGCCTTTGATGATTTGATTCGAAGCGGAAAAGTTTTATACATCGGCTTTTCTGAGTGGAATGCTGAACAGATTGCAGCTGCATTAAAGATTCAAGATCAAAAGGGTTACTACCGCTATATCTCTAGCCAACCTCAGTACTCAATGTTGTGGCGAGTGATTGAATCTCAAGTTGTGCCACTTTCAGAAAAAGAGGGAATTGGTCAGATTGTCTGGTCACCAATTGCTCAAGGAGTGTTAACTGGAAAGTACTTGCCAGGAAAGAAGGCTCCAGCTGGATCACGTGCCACGGATAAAAAAGGCGGTGCAAATATGATCTCTGGATTTATGAAGGAGCCAATCTTAGAAGCGGTTCAAAAGCTAGTACCGATTGCAGCAAAGGTTGATTTAACACTCGCTCAACTTGCAATTGCTTGGGTACTACAGAATCCAAATGTTTCTAGTGCAATTATTGGCGCAACTAAACCGGCTCAGATTAAAGAGAATGTGAAGGCATCTGGAGTAAAGCTAGATCAATCAATAATGAGTGAGATTGATGCTGCGTTAAAAGATGTGATTACAACTGATCCAGCAAAGACGATTAGCCCAAAACCTAGGGCTTAATACTTACTTTTTCTTTTTCTTAACCGGTCCTACCTGTGGGGCAGGGGCTCGTAACCTTCGCAACTGGGTAGCTCTCATCCAGCCGTAAAGTCCAATTCCTCTAGTTGGCTCCTCTGGGAATTTTTCTTTAACCAGCCGCTTGATTCTGCGGGATAAAAATATGCCATCTAAAGTAATAAAGATCATTGATGAGTACATCACCGCAACAGCTGCAAGTTGAACTGCTGGAATTGGAATGATGGTGAGAAATAAAACCACCATAATGATAATTAGGAAGTACTCAGTAACAGATTTGCGTTCATCAATATAGGTTCTAACAAATCTTCTAGCTGCGCCGCGATCTCTAAGCGGTAGAGCAGATTCTTCACCTCGCATATAGGCGGCTCTTGCCTCCATTCGCCGCTTTCTTGCTTGATCTTTAAGAGCTCGTTTTGCCTCTTTACTAGCACCAGGTGAAAGAGATGAGACCTTTAACTTTGCCTCAGCCTCTTTGCGCTTAGGAGTTGGCTTACCTTTTTTATCAGACATGAGATTAAGGTAGGGCCAACATTTGATCTAATGCAACTTTGGCATACTTTGCTACCTCATCTTTAACCTTTATCTGGTTAACCAATCGGCCATTGACCAGTGATTCCATTGCCCAGACCAGGTGAGGCAGATCTATTCGGTTCATAGTTGAGCAATAACACACAGTTTTATCTAAGAAAACTACCTGCTTATCAGGATTCTCATTTGCTAACCGTTGCACCAGATTTAACTCAGTGCCGATCGCCCATTTCGAGCCGGCAGGTGATTGGGTAACTGTTTTAATGATCATCTCAGTGCTTCCGACTACATCAGCATTTGAAACCACATCATGTTGGCACTCAGGATGGACCAAAACCTTAACCCCAGGAAGTTTTTGCCTAACCTCAACAATGTTTTGCATGGTAAATCTGCCATGGACTGAGCAATGTCCCCGCCATAAAATTACCTTGGCAGCTTTCATTTGATCATCAGTTAAACCACCATTTGGTTTCCATGGGTTATAAACCACACAATCTGCAAGGGATAAGCCAAGTGAGAGAATGGCGGTATTTCGACCTAAATGTTGATCTGGCAAAAACAAAATCTTCTCACCCTTTTCAAATGCCCACTTCATAGCCCGTGCTGCATTTGATGAGGTGCAAACTGCGCCGTGATTCTTGCCAGTAAATGCCTTAATAGCTGCTGATGAATTCATATAGGTAATTGGGGTAGTAACTTTTGCAACACCAACTTTTTCTAATACCGCCCAGCAATCGGCGACCTGGGATGCAGTTGCCATATCTGCCATCGAACAGCCAGCTGCTAGATCGGGCAAGATCACCTTTTGATTTGCTGTAGTTAAAATATCCGCACTTTCTGCCATGAAGTGAACACCACAGAAAAATATAAACTCCGCCTTACTATTATCAGCAGCTGCTTGAGCTAACTTAAATGAGTCACCTCGAATATCGGCAAAGGCAATTACCTCATCTCGCTGGTAGTGGTGTCCCAAGACCATGGCTTTATCACCGAGCTTTTGGCGGGCTGCTACTGCGCGGGCAACTAATTGCGGATCACTTGCAGCCGGCAGTTCGCCCTCACAGGAGACACCGCGCTCGCTACCTAGATCTGCCGCACTGCCAAGCAGCAATAGATCACTTATTCCCATGTGAGCAAGTGTAAACGCTCACAGGTTTTGATGAGGAAATATCTGGCAAGAACTAGTAGCCTATGAGCCTAAGTTCAATATTGGAGAAGACGTGAGTATGAGCACAGAGACAACAACAACGACAACAAGTACCAGCATTGCATTATCTGATGTGGCAGCCCAAAAGGTTGCTTCTTTGTTAAAGCAAGAGGGTCGAGATGATTTAAGTCTTCGTGTTGCCGTTCAACCAGGAGGTTGTTCTGGTCTTCGCTACCAACTTTACTTTGATGATCGCGCACTTGAGGGTGACACTATTACTGAGTTTGGTGCTGAGAAGGTAAAGGTTGTAACTGACAAAATGAGTACTCCATATTTAATGGGTGCCACAATTGATTTTGTTGACACAATTGAGAAGCAAGGCTTCACAATTGATAATCCAAATGCCCAAGGTTCATGCGCCTGCGGCGATTCATTTAACTAATTTAAGTTACCTAACAATATGAAGGTGGCAGTCGCCGGCTCAGTCGGTGGCGACCACATCATGAGTTTTGGTGGCAAATTCACCGACTCATTAGTTGCCGGCTCCTTAGCCAAAGTCTCTCTCTCATTTTTGGTAGACACCTTACAAATTAGACGTGGTGGCTGCGGTGCCAATATTGCATTTGGAATGGGAGCTCTAGGTTTAAATCCAATATTAATCGCCGCTGTTGGGCGAGATTGGGTTGATTACGAAGCTTGGCTTAAGCGACATGGTGTTGATACCTCACATGTTTTGGTCTCAGAGAAATTACACACCGCAACATTTATGGTTACCACCGATACTGAGTTAAATCAGATTGCATCCTTTTTTCCAGGAGCAATGAGTGAGGCAAGAAATATTGAGTTGACACCAATCATAGAAAAAAGTGGCAAGTTTGATTTATTAGTTATCTCACCCGATGATCCAGAGGCGATGATGCGCTACTCAGAGATGGCTCGGTCATTAAAGATTCCAGTAGCTGCAGATCCATCTCAGCAAATGGCCCGAATGGATGGCAAAGAGATTGCGCAGTTGATTGAAGGAGCAAAGTACTTGTTTTTAAATGAGTATGAATTAGCACTTGCAATTCAAAAAACTGGTTGGACAGATCGACAATTATTTGATCGAGTGCAGGTGAGGGTGGTAACACTTGGTTCAAAGGGTGCTCAGATTGAAGAGCATGGCAAAGAGACTATTTATGTTGGGGTTCCTAAAGAAAAAGAGAAGTTAGATCCAACTGGTGTTGGCGATAACTTTAGATCTGGATTTATTGCCGGTCTTTCCTGGGGGTTAGGACATGAAAGATGCGCACAGTTGGGATCTTTGCTTGCTACATATTGCATCGAAACAACTGGCACACAGGAGTACCGCTTTACTAAAGAGGAGTTTCTAACCAGATTTGAGGGCGCTTATGGCAAGGCTGCAGCTGATGAGATCAAACCACATCTAAATGTTCGATTGGTTGGTTAGTTTTTCCGAAGCTTTTCAGTAGCAATCTTTAAAGCCTGGCAAAAATCCTTCACCATCTGCTCGGTAATATCTTTATGAAGAGTTAATCTGATATTTCCAGTAATCGGCCGATTCATTGCAGCTAAGACATGGCTTGGCTGCATATCAGCTGACTTACATGCTGATCCTGAGTCCACGGCAAAGCCAGCTGCTTCTAATTCAAGAAGTAATCGATCCGCCTCAACCTTACTTACCGAAAATGACACAAACTTTGATAGCCCATCTAAGTTAGATGCGATATCAACCTCAGAAATCTGCGAAGAAATAAACTCAATGATGTATTTCTTGAGATTGGCTCTTAAATCCTCCTGCGCAAGATATGCGGTGAGTGCGATTGAACTAGCAATTACAAGTGGAATTGAGTAGCTGCCTGGAACTCTTGTTAAATCATTATGGGGCAGGGGATTGCGCCACTTACCAGGCTCCTTAATAACCAAAATGCCAACTCCTGCTGGTCCCTGCCATGAGCTGCTATCAAATAAGGCGGTTTGGTAATCAAAGTTTGGTAATGCGTCCACCCCACTTGCTGTGCAGTCGGTGAAAACTAATCCAGTAGTTGGCGAATTTGGCTGCAGATTTCCAGTTTCACCATTTGCTAACTGCCAAACCACAACATCATTTTCTTGCGCTGCATAGGAAGTGATGGCGCCATTTTGATTTACCGATAAACAATCAACCTTGCGTCCCTTATTTTCTTCATCGGCAGCAACTGCAAAAATTCGTTGTCGATCGATACTTGAATAAATCAACTTGCTATTAGATTTTAGTAACCCAGAAATTCCTAATTGAAATCCAAGATCACTCTCACCTAAGAACTCAATTTCATCAGGGCGAACCTTTAGTGCAGTTGCGAAATTTTCTCTGACCTGTTGGAGTAAAATTGCAAGCTCTCTTGAATTGGTATTTAACTTATTTGGATCAGCCCAACCCTTAGCAAAAGATTGATTTAATTGGGCCATTGCGGCAGGGTGTAGCACTCTTTCCTGCTGAAAATCGGCTGTGATGCGAACCACCATCTACCTCCAACCAGCTGCGTATGAGATTGCTAGGGCAGAAGGTTATCCTTAACCCTATGCGTATGGCTCACCGAAAATCCCTGATTCCACTGTTGGCATTAAGCCCACTGTTAGCCGGATGTGCGCAATCTGAAGTATCAGGACTGGGTTTTGAAGAGGGTATATCAAGCGTAAATGATCAATCACTTTCACTTTGGCAAGGTGCCTGGATCACTGCAGGTGTAGTTGGTGTAATTACTTTAATTTTGATTTTATGGCCAGTATTTTTTCACCGCAAGAAGGATGAAAGTTTCCCTAAGCAAACCCAGTACAACATTCCAGTTGAGGTTGCCTACACAGTTATCCCATTGATAATCGTGGCCGTTCTTTTCTACTTTACTGTTCAGCGAGAATCAAAGATTTTAAAAATTACCCCTGAGTTACTAGTTGCTGAAAATGCGGGCTCAGTTTCAATTCTAGAAGATGCCAATGGCAAAAAAATAGTAATCACGCCAGAGGATGGTGGTGCAATGGTTACTTACCCATTATCTCCTGAGCAGGAACTCCTAGTTAAAGAAGGAGATAAAGTTGCAGATGGCCAACAACTAATTGTTGGAGAAAAGGTCTCACACTTTATTGATGTAGTTGGCTTCCAATGGTCTTGGCAGTTTAAGCACCGAAGTGCTGGTGAGTATAAGAGCGCCACTATTACGGGAACTCCTGCACAGCCACCAACCTTGGTTTTGCCACAGGGTGAGCGAGTTAGATTCACCTTAGATGCTAATGATGTAGTCCATGGTTTTTGGATTCCGGCATTCATGATTCAGATGCAGAACTTGCCTGGGGTGACAAATCAGTTGGAGTTCACCGCCAACAAATTAGGAACATATCCTGGACGTTGCAATATTTTATGCGGGCGAAACCATGCTCAAATGTTGTTTTCAGTCAAAGTTGTAACCAAAGCTGAGTACCAAAAGTATTTAGAAGATTTAGTAGCCGAAGAGAAAGCAGTAACCTCATGACCACATACGCTCAGCGCCCGGTTCTTTCATCATCTGCTGCACCCGCGCCAACCTCAAAGGGAAAATTACTAGTTAAGTGGCTTACCTCAACTGATCATAAAACAATTGGTTACCTATACTTAATTACATCATTCGCCTGGTTTTTAATTGGTGGCTTGCTTGCGCTCTTATTGCGTGGTGAATTAGCAAGACCTGGAATGCAATTTTTAAGCAATGAGCAGTACAACCAAATCTTTACTATGCACGGCACCATTATGTTGCTTATGTTTGCAACTCCACTATTTGTTGGTTTTGCAAATGTAATTATGCCGCTGCAAATTGGAGCAGCAGATGTAGCTTTCCCAAGATTAAACATGCTCTCTTACTGGCTGTATTTATTTGGCGGCACCATGGCGTTTATTGGATTTATCACTCCAGGGGGAGCGGCATCATTTGGATGGACCGCGTACGCACCATTATCTAACTCTCAATACTCACCAGGAATTGGTGCAGATCTTTGGTTGATGGGCTTAGCAATTGGTGGTTTAGGAACAATTTTAGGTGGCGTTAACTTCGTGACCACAATTTTAACGATGCGAGCACCAGGTATGACGATGTTTAGAATGTCGATCTTCTCTTGGAATGTGCTCTTAACATCTATCTTGGTATTGATTGCATTTCCACCACTTGCAGCAGCGTTCTTAGCCTTGGAATCAGATCGTCTCTTTGGTTCACATATATTTGATCCAGCAAATGGCGGAGCTATGTTGTGGCAACATCTATTTTGGTTTTTTGGCCACCCTGAGGTTTATATCTTGGCGCTACCATTTTTCGGTATTGCTACTGAGATTTTGCCGGTGTTTAGTCGCAAACCTATCTTTGGTTACAAAGGCTTAATTGCGGCAACCATTGCAATTGCTGCTCTTTCTGTTGCGGTATGGGCTCACCATATGTATGCCAGCGGACAAGTCCTACTGCCCTTCTTCTCCTTTATGACATTTTTGATTGCGGTACCAACTGGAGTTAAGTTCTTTAACTGGATCGGCACGATGTGGCGCGGATCTGTCACATTTGAAACTCCAATGTTGTTTGTACTTGGCTTCTTAATTACATTCTTATTTGGTGGATTAACCGGTGTTATTTTGGCAAGTCCGCCACTTGATTTTGCAGTCTCTGCCTCCTACTTCGTAGTTGCACACTTTCATTATGTTTTGTTTGGAACTGTGGTTTTTGCAATGTTTGCAGGGTTTTATTTCTGGTGGCCAAAATTCACCGGCAGAATGTTGGATGAGACCTTGGGCAAGCTTCACTTCTGGACATTATTCTTTGGCTTCCACCTGACATTCTTAATTCAACACTGGCTTGGAATTAAAGGCTTTCCTCGTCGATATGCAGATTATTTAGCATCTGATGGCTTTACCTTTATGAATATGGTTTCCACAGTAGGTTCTGGCTTGCTAGCACTCTCTATGATTCCATTCTTCCTAAATATCTGGCAAGCACGGAATTCACCAATGGTTAATACCGATGATCCATGGGGTTATGGCTCATCTTTAGAGTGGGCAACATCTTGTCCACCACCACGACATAACTTCACCTCCATTCCACGAATTCGAAGTGAGCGGCCAGCTTTTGATCTGCACTATCCACACATGGCGCAGAAGGAAAAACATTAATGAAAACCAGCTGGGTTTTATTTGTTGGTCTGGCAATTTTCTATTTTGTCATGACCATTATTTACTGGCAGGTCGGTGGTGAGCCAGTAGGTATCACTGCAATTTTGCTAAGTGGTGGCTTGTCTTTAATCGTTGGTTTTTATCTTTGGTTTACCGCTCGCCGTCTGGGAAATGTTTTACCGGAAGATAACTTGCAGGGTGAGATTGCAGATTCAGCAGGTGAAATTGGTTTCTTCTCACCACACTCTTGGTGGCCGCTACCAGTTGCATTGTCAGCATGTGCAGTTGGTGTAGGTCTTTTGATTGGCTGGTGGTTGGTTCTAATTGCAGTTGGATCATTGATAATTTCAATACTTGGTCTAGTCCTACAGTATGAGCGCCCTTCAAACTCACTTCACTAATAATGAAAGAACGAGCTGAGATAGTAGATACTGGCATTCCGCTTTTCTACAAAGTTCAGATAGAAATCGAAGCTCCGGCGAAGAAAATTTTTGATTTTTTATCTAATCCAAATAACCATCTACTTATGGATGGCTCTGCCATGCTTCGAGGCAAAATTAAAGGACCAGATCGTCTATTTTTGGGGGCAAAGTTTGGCATGAAAATGCGCTATGGAATTCCATACATTATTACCAATCAAGTTATTGAGTACCAAGAGAATAAAGCGATCGCCTGGCAGCATTTCCTGCATAACGTTTGGCGGTATGAGATAGTGGAAATGACTGCAAATAAATGCCTTGTGATTGAAAGTTGGGATGGACGTAAGGCCATATGGAAATGGTGGATCGATGATTCTTATAAGTGGGTACCAAAAGCTATGGCTAGAACGCTAGTTAAGCTAAAAGGATTGATATCTGGATGAGCTCGACCATTGCAACCGACTCTGAAATTGATCAGTTAGCAAAATCTGCTGTTGAGAATGCTCGAGAATTAATTGCAGAATCTGCACCAAATCTAAAAAGATATGACAGAGCCAGTCGGAAGAGATTCACAAGATTATTTAAAGATCCCAAAGCAATCTCTGTAACGGTATCTCTTACCGATGAAGTGATGCGAATTTCTTCGTCGCGGGATGCTGTTCGAATCTTAAGGAAAGCGGCAAAAGATGCCACAGTTACCGGTTTTGGTTTGTTTAACACAACTGGTTTAAAACTAATTGCTTTGCTATCAAAATTATTGCCTAAACCTGTTTTATTCGCAGTTCACACCCAGGTCAAACTTTTGTCAAAGGGAATAATTCTGCCAGCTGAAAGCAAGCAACTTTCCAGGCAAATAAAGCGCAGAGCCAAAAAAGGAATTAGATTAAATATAAATGTTTTAGGTGAAGCGGTATTGGGTGAGAACGAGGCAGCTGAACGGTTTGAGCGGGTGCTAGGGATGATGGAGCGTGATGAGGTTAATTACGTATCGGTAAAGCTCTCTTCAGTGGTCAGCCAAATTATTGCACTTGATCGAGTCGGCACATTGGAGCGGGTGAGTGTTAAGTTGCGTGAGATTTATCGAAAATCGATTGCAACTAATACCTTCGTTAATCTGGATATGGAGGAGTTTCGAGATCTTCGTTTAACGGTTGACGCGTTTAAGTTGGTGTTAGATGAAGGAGAGTTTAAGAATCTTTACGCAGGTTTAGTTTTACAAGCTTATCTGCCCGAATCCCACGAAGTTTTTGCCGAGTTGGTTGAGTGGTCAGTTGCCAGAAATAAGCAATCAGGTGGGGTAATAAAGATTAGGCTGGTCAAGGGTGCAAATCTTGCAATGGAAAAAGCTGAAGCAGAGTTGCATGGCTGGGTAGCAGCACCGTATCAATCAAAATCAGATGTGGATGCTAGTTATTCAAGGTTGTTAGATACAGCCCTTCGTCCTGAAAATGCTAAAGCGGTCAGAATTGGCGTAGCAAGCCACAATCTATTTCATATCGCATTTGCACTCGAGATTGCTAAAAAGCGGAATGTAATGGAGCAGTTAGATCTAGAGATGCTTGAGGGAATGGCAAATCCTGAGGCGTTAGCAATTGCAAAAAGATCTTTGCGAATTCTGCTCTATGCACCCGTGACTAGAGGAAATGATTTTGCATCCGCAGTTGCCTATTTGGTTCGAAGGCTGGATGAAAATACTGCGCCAGAGAACTACCTAAGATCCTCATTTGAAATGGGTTCTGATCCAAGCAAGTTTGCTGAGCAATCAGAGAGATTTCTTCAAAGTGTTGCAGAGCGACATGACATTTCTACCAAGAGCATTCGTCATAAAACAGTTAAATTTGTAGTTGAAGATCAATTCGAAAATGCCCCAAATGCAGATCTAACCAAGGATTTGTTTGTTTCAAAGCTTGGCAAAGAGATAAAGAGAGTTTTAAGCCAAGATGTGACTGAGATACCAATTGTGATTGATGGAAAGCAAATCTTTGACCGTACGCAAATAGAGGGCAATGATCCATCTGATAATGATGAAGTTTGGTACAAGTACGCAGTTGCCAAAAGTGGAGATATCGATGCTGCGGTTAAAGTTGCCAAAAAATCTTGTTCTGAGTGGAATCTAAAGGGAGCAGAAAAGCGAGCTGAAGTTTTAAAGGAGTTTGGCCAGATTGCCCATGATGAAATGGAAGAGACAATTGCAATTATGTTGCGGGATGCCGGAAAGACAGTGGCTGAGGCAGATCCGGAAGTTTCTGAGGCAATTGATTTTGCTAATTACTACGCACTTTCTGCAATTTCTTTAGATCTAGAAAGAGAATCATCTCCTGTTGGAGTGGTTGTGGTTGTACCGCCATGGAATTTTCCATACGCAATTCCAACGGGTGGAATTTGTGCAGCACTTGCTGCTGGAAACTCAGTTATATTTAAATCAGCACCTGAGACTGTTGCCACCTCATGGCAATTAGTTAATCAATTATGGCGAGCTGGTGTGCCAAAGGATGTTTTGCAATTTGTCTCCACTGAGGATAATGAGATTGGTCAATCCTTAATTACCCACCAAGATGTAAATGCAGTAATTCTTACTGGTGGCTATAACACCGCACTGATGTTTTCATCTTGGAAAAATGAGTTAAATCTCTTAGCTGAAACCAGTGGAAAAAATGCGATGATATTGACCGCCTGCTGCGATATTGATGTTGCAGTCAAAGATCTAGTTCAATCCGCCTTTGGCCATGCCGGACAAAAATGTTCAGCTGCGTCCTTGGCGATAGTTGAAAAAAGTATTTATGAGAACCCAAACTTCAAAAAGCAGTTAGTAGATGCAGTTACCTCACTTAAAGTTGGCGCAGGCTATAACCTCTCCACCACAGTTGGCCCAATAATTAAAACAGCAGAGAGTAATTTGCAAAAAGCGTTAACTAGATTAGATGAGGGAGAGGAGTGGTTGATTGAGCCAAAGCAATTAGATGATGCTGGATTGCTGTGGGCACCAGGGGTTAAATCTGGTGTTAAACCTGGCTCCTGGTCACATCTAAATGAGTGGTTTGGACCAGTACTTGCCATCATGGTTGCACCAGATTTAAAAACCGCAATCAGCTGGCAAAATGCCACAGATTTTGGATTAACCGCTGGAATTCAATCTTTAGATCCAGATGAGTGCCAAGAGTGGATTGAAAATGTTGAGGCGGGAAATTTATATGTTAATCGCGGGGTAACTGGCGCAATTGTTAATCGCCAACCATTTGGTGGCTGGAAAAAGAGCTCAGTTGGGGCAACTGCAAAGGCTGGCGGTGGTAATTATGTGGCTACTTTGCGTAATTGGAATCAGATGAAGCATTTTCTGCCCATGAAAGAGGCGGCAAATAAGATGCTTAAATCAGCCATCTCTCAAGCAATTGATGGATCTGGATTAGCAGTTGAGCAAAATATTCAAAGATATCGAAGATATAAAAAGGGATTTTTAGTTCGCATAGAGAGCGGCACAAGCAAAGATGAGTTAGATTTTCTAAATTGGCTAAAGACGGATTTAGGGATAATTACTAGATTAAGCAGTGACACATTAATTCCAGGGCTGGCAAATTTGGTGGTTGAAACTGCCGAGGAGTTTGCAGTCCATGCCATGGAGTTTGATCGGGTTCGATGGTTATCAGCTGAGGTGCCACCAGTTTATGAGTTAATGAAAAATGGCATTACCTGTGATCGTCGGCCTATTACATCTCGTGGTGATATTGAGATCTCAAGATGGTTTTTAGAACAATCAGTTTCAATTACCCAACATAGATATGGAAATACCAACGCTGGCCCAAAGCCGAAGTGTGTTGGTTTAAAGTTTTAGTTAACGATTAATTAATGGATCAACCATTGAAGCAATTAAGCTTGGTCTGCCGGTTAATCTCTCCTCATAATCTGCTGCCACAGTTGCTTTAAAGCCGGCATTTACAGCAAGGTATCTAATAGGTTCAATCTCCCAATTGCCAATTCTTTGATTAACAAATGGCAGATTGGGGATCTTTTGATTACTAATTGTCATCGCAAGAGTTTTAGCCACTAGGTAGGAGAGGGTGACGCCATCACCAACATATCCACCAATCTGGGCTTGGCCAGAGGTATTCTCATAATGCATAAATGATTGCCATCTTCTAGTTAATGCCACCGCACCACCCCAGCGGTACTCAAACTCAGCATCTTTTAATTGAGGAAACCAGGATTTGACCCTGCGCTCTAGCGCTTTGTGCATCCGATTATCAAGCTCACTGCGCTCTGAAAGACGGGAAAATAATTTATATCTAACTCCGCGCCCACCCAAAGCTATTCGATTATCAGCTGTGAATTGGGCGTAGGTGATGAGATGACAGGCCTCCTGCAGAGTTACGCGGTTAGAGTTTTTGATCTCCTTCATTAGAGATTCTGTAAGTGGCTTGGTGGCAACCATAAGTGAGTAGATAGGAATTTGTTTATTTCCCATCCAATTTCTTGGGGTGAAGGCCTCAGTTGCTCTAATCGATATCTGACAATCAACCTCAAATCCATTTACGACTAACCGCTTATCTAAAATCTCATCAACTCTAGATTGCTCAAAGATTTCAACCCCCAGCTTTTCAAGTTGCTCAGCTAGTGATCTAGCTAATTTAAAGGGATTAAGTGCTGCGCAGTGGGGGGTGAAGAGTGATCCAATGGCGGAAGGGATATTTACTGCCTCTTGAGTTTGCTCCTTACCTAAAAACTTATGCTCATCATCTTGTGCAGATGAAATTCGCTTTAATTGAGCTAGATTTCTTGCGAAGAGAAGTGAGCCACCTTTTGCGTAATCAATCTGCCAATCATGTTGCTTTGCAATTTGCCCAATCTCATCAATAGCTGAGGTGATGGCACCTCTTAAATTACGATAACTTTCAATTCCATTCTCTCTAATTACTCTTTGGCTTGAGGTTGGATACTCCGCGGAGGCCCAGCCACCATTTCTGCCACTTGCGCCAAAGCCCACATACTCCGCCTCAAAGATTGCAATCTTAAGTTCAGGTTGAATTTGTTTAAGATGATAGGCACTCCACAAACCACTAAAGCCTGCGCCAATTATCGCCACATCAAAGGAATCATTACTACTGATTGATTTGCGGTAGGTAATCTTTTGATTACCCTGCCAAAGGGAGGTATTCACGCCTATAAGTATAGGTTTGGGATGAAAATATAAAACAAATAAATAATCCCCGCCCATTACAGGCGGGGATTAATGCTGTAACTCAAGGTAAAGTGCTACATCACACCGACTGCGAAAATCTTAACATAATCTTTTTCCACATCTATTAAATTACCGAGAAACCTAACTGACCCCATAGTTAGTCGCATGGGGCCAGTTAGAAATAATCCATCAGATCACTTGGGCAGTGAATTTTTAGTGCTTGCCGCTCTCTAGCTCTTTAACCTCAGAGGCGGTTGGTTTAGCTATGTTCTCAGCATTTGCTGCGCTAAATCTTGCTTGAAGTTTTGCTCTAATGCCCTTTGGATTTAAAACGCCTTGATTATCCTCAGTCACCAATGCAATTGCTTTTGGTTGCTCATGTTGAGTTAAGGCGAACTTCTTTTCTGGGGATAGCTCTTCGTGAATTTCTATGTACTCACCATGAGGCAGCATCACTAGTCGACCAGTCTCCTTGCCATGAAGCACAGCTTCACGATCTGCTCTTTGTAGAGAAAGACAGATGCGCTTGGTAATTACAAATGCCAATGGCGGCAGCACGATGATGCCGATTCGAGAGAACCACATGATCTGATTAATTGTTAGGTCAAAGTGAGTGGCAATCAAATCATTTCCACCATTGATTAAAGCTACGATCATGAAGGTTAATGACATAACACCTAAGGCGGTTCTGTTTGGCACATTGCGTGGACGATCCAAGATGTGGTGTTCGCGCTTATCGCCGGTCATCCAGCTTTCAATAAATGGATAGAGCGCCATACCAGTAAAGATAATTCCTGGAATTATTAATCCTGGCAACAAGATATTCCACGAGACGGTGTAGCCAAATAGATATGTTTCAAGAGGCGGGGCCATTCGAACCAAACCATCTAGCCAACCCATATACCAATCTGGTTGTGAACCTGCTGAAATTTGTCCTGGCGTATATGGTCCATAGAGCCAAATTGGATTTATCGATGCCACAGCTCCTAAGAAGGCGGTAATTCCAAATACGATAAAGAAGAAACCACCTGCCTTTGCCATATATACAGGCATCAATGGATAGCCAACTACATTTTTCTCAGTTCTACCAGGTCCTGGGTACTGAGTGTGCTTCTGGTACCAAACCAACATTAAGTGCACGGTTATTAACGCTAAGAAAATTCCTGGAATCAATAGGACGTGGACAATATAAATACGCGGGATAAATACATAACCTGGGAATGCTCCGCCAAAGGCGAAGAATGACAGGTAGGTGCCAACTACTGGAATAGATTGAATGATCGCATGAGCAATTCTTACGCCAGTTCCAGATAACAAATCATCTGGCAGTGAGTAACCAAGGAAGCCTTCAACAATTCCAAGTGTTAAAAGAGCAATACCTAAAATCCAGTTGAACTCACGTGGCTTACGAAACGCACCGGTAAAGAAAACTCTCATTAAGTGAACCACAATCGCAGCCATAAAAATAAGCGCTGCCCAGTGATGGATTTGTCGCATCAATAAGCCACCGCGAACATCAAAGGAGATATGAAGAGCCGAGGCGTATGCCGCGCTCATCTCAACATCCTTTAATGGTTGATAACTTCCCTCGTACTTCACATGCTGCATCGAAGGATCAAACCAAAAGCTTAAAAAGGTTCCTGAAAGAAGAAGAATCACAAAGGAGTAAAGAGCAATCTCGCCCAGCATAAATGACCAGTGATCAGGAAATACCTTTTGTAGATTTTTTCTCATCCACTTGGCAGCGCCAGTGCGCTCATCTACATAATTGGCAACTGTTCCTGCCACTCTCTCACGTGCGGTCATGATTTCCTCTCCCAGAAGCTAGGCCCTACTGCCTCGCTAAATGGTTGTTTAGCAATTAAATACCCTTCACTATCTACGGTGATAGCAAGTTGGGGTAGTGGACGAGCTGATGGCCCAAATATAACTTTGGCAGCTCTGGTTACATCAAAGGTTGACTGGTGGCATGGGCAGAGTAGATGTTTTGTAGTTTGTTCATACAACGCAACTGCGCATCCCATGTGTGAGCAAATTTTTGAGAAGGCGATGATTCCCTCATGTGTCCAAGATAATCTCTCTGGATCTAATTGGAATTCAGATGGACGAATTCTTATCAACAAAACGGCATCTTTAGCAATGTCCTCTAATGAGCGCTTTTTACCAGGTGCTAGGGCTGGCATAACTTGAGCAACGCCACCAACCTCTAAATCACTTGGTTTAATTGGTCGATCACCTGGATCAGTTACCAACCTTGTGCCAGTTGCCCAGTTAGTTTCATTTAAAGCATTGCCTGGCAATGGACCTAGATCGCGAAGCAAAATTACCGCAGGCAATCCTGCAAGACCTGCTGCGGCAGCAAGTGTGCGCTTAATTAGTGGACGTCTTCCAAGACCTGCAATAGCTGCGCCCTCTTTAGCGGTAGCAACTAAATCTTGACGATCCTGCTCCTCAGATTTCATCTCATGGCGGTATGCGATTACCTCTTGATCTGGCATCAATGTTTTTGCCCAATGAACTGCGCCAAAACCAATAAACAACAAGCTAGCAGCCATACCAATGCCAATTCCTAATTGATGGGCATTAGTTGTTCCCATAATTGGAACGAAAATAAATGTTTCCTCGCTTATAAAAAAGAATGAGTAGATAAATAACAAGGTGCCAGCACCAGAGAGTGAGAATAAAACCGCTACCTGTCGCTCTGCTCGCTTTGCTGCAATTGGATCAGTATCTGCTTTTCGGTGGACATGCTCAGGCAATCCTGGATCTGCTAATGGCTCTAACTCTTTAGACATTTACCTACCTTGCCTTTGCAGTAAGCCAGACAGCGATACCAATTAAAAGACCTAATCCAAATGTCCAGATAAGTAAGCCTTCAGTTACCGGGCCTACTCGACCAAGGGGTGCGCCACCTAAGTTTGGCTCATTTTCTGCTGCTTTAATCCATTTAATAATTGAAAGTTTTTCCTCAGGGGTAATAATTTTGTCAGAAAATACTGGCATCGCTTGTGGTCCAGTAATCATCGCTTCATAGATATGTTTTGGTTCAACACCCATCACAGTTGGCGCATACTTACCTTGAGTTAATGCTCCACCTTGGCCCGCAAAGTTGTGACACATCGCGCAGTTATTTCGAAATAACTCACCACCATCTGCGGTATTGCCATCTCGCTCCCATTTAATCTCCTCATTTGTGTAAGCACGAGGTCCTGGTGCTAATGATGCGACATAAGCGGCAAGGGCTGCGACCTGCTCATCGTTATAGACAGGAGTCTTTCGCATTGCTTGTTGACTCATATCCTGCATTGGCATACGACCTGTTGCTACTTGAAAATCAACTGAGGCAGCGCCAACTCCAATTAGAGATGGACCAACTGCAGCTCCCTCACCATTTAATCCGTGGCATGAGGAGCAACCTTTTAGAAATATTTGTTGGCCCTCTGCAATTAAGGTTGAACGAGCTGCTGCATCAACAGCTGTTGGCGCTTCAGTCGCACTGGCAACTGAGAAGGTTAAGCCAATTCCAAAGAGTGCGAACAACAGCAACAATGGGGTAGCAAACTTGTGTCTGCGGTATTTAGATATAAATTTCATAATTATTTAATCAGGTAGATGGCAGCAAACAATGCGATCCAGACGATATCGACAAAGTGCCAGTAGTAGGAGACCACAATCGCTGTGGTTGCTTGGGAGTGACCAAATTTTTGCGCTCTAAATACTCTGATCAGCACAATTAGGAAAGCGATCAAACCACCAGTTACATGCAAGCCATGGAAGCCGGTGGTCATGTAAAAAACTGAGCCATAGGGATTTGAGGCAAGAGTTAAATTCTCACTTACCAATACTGCATACTCATAAACTTGGCCGGCGATGAAAAAAGCCCCCATTAAAAATGTTAAGGAAAACCACTCGCGCATTCCCCACTTACTTATCTGCCACAAACTTCCAGTTCGACGAGCTTGAAAACGCTCGGCGGCAAATACACCGTACTGGCAGGTGACTGAGGAGAGAACCAAGATTGTTGTGTTGGTTGCAGCAAATGGAATATTCAATAATCCAGTTGACTCTGCCCAAATTGTCGGTCCCTGCACCGCACGGGTAGTGAAGTACATAGCAAAGAGTGCGGCAAAAAACATTAACTCTGATGAGAGCCAGACAATGGTGCCAACTGCAAC
>Ga0208222_1000011_pt1 | contig 56992 bp, 63 predicted proteins | sample LakMenEpi13Sep09_FD_150694 | JGI IMG/M metagenome (GOLD analysis project Ga0208222, IMG submission 150694) | Freshwater microbial communities from Lake Mendota, WI - 13SEP2009 deep hole epilimnion (SPAdes) | ecosystem: Environmental > Aquatic > Freshwater > Lentic | place: Lake Mendota, Madison...
GCGGGCCATCTCTTTAAGGATCCATAACGGCAAGGTGTCGACGCCGGGTGGAGCGGTGAAGATGGTGACAACGACTTCATCGAAGCTCAGGGCGAAGGCAAGAAGTGCGCCAGCAGCAAATGAGGTGCGGAATTGCGGGAATGTTACGAGTCTGAAGGTTTGCCATAGACCAGCGCCGAGATCGGCGGAGGCTTCTTGCAGGCTGGGATTCATGCGGCGCAATCTGGCGTAGACATTATTGAAAACCATGACGATACAGAAAGTTGCGTGCGCAACGATCATTCCGAAGTAGCCGATATTAAATCCAGCTGGAGATAAGAAGTTGCTGTAGGTGTTGCTGAATGCAACGCCGGTGACGACTCCGGGTAGAGCAATCGGTAGGACTACGAGGATGTTGACGGTGCCTTTGCCGAAGAAATCAAAACCTTTGATGGCGAAAGCAACGAGTGTTCCAAGGATCGAGGCGATAATCATTGCGCCCGTTGCTACAAGCAATGAATTGAGAAGTGCTGAACGGATGGGTTGGTAATCCTTGGCGAACTCCCACCACTTGGTCGAGAAACTTTCGATGGGCCAACCGGAAATTTGGGATTCGTTAAATGAATTGAGAATGAGAACAAATAACGGGGTGTACATGAAAAGGAGAATGAAGCCGACGATAGCGAAGAGAATCGCTTTAGTGGTCGCAGATAATCTCAACATGGCTACATCCGCTCGAGCGATCCGGTGCGTCTAGCAACCATGAGATAGATGACGACGAAGGTAATTGGAATCATGGAATATGCGGCGGCGACGGGTGGATTGAGATTGATATTGGTGGCGATGATGCTGCCGATCATCTGGGTGGAGCCGCCGGTAAAGCGGGCGGCGAGGTAATCGCCCAAACTTAAGGAGAATGTAAAGACCGAGCCTGCGATGATGGCGGGAACTATCAGCGGCATTACTACGCGATAAATGGTGGTGAAGCCTTTTGCACCTAAGTCACTTGAGGCATCGAATAAGTTCGGTGGGATCTGTCTGATTGCGGTGTAGACAGGTAACGCCATGTATGGAAACCAGAGATAGGTAAGTGTGATGATCACGATGGGGATAGAGAATCCTGGTCCCCTAATTCCTAGTGGGTTCATCAACCAGTTGAAGAATCCTTCTTCTGTGAAAACTAGGCGCATCGCAATGATTTTTACGAGGTATCCAGCCCATAGCGGCAGAGTGATGGCGACGGCTAAGAAATTTCGTAGCCATGGCTTTGCGATCTTTGCCATGAAGATTCCTAGCGGAATGGCAAATGCGATAGAGATAACTGTGACCGCGAGAGCAATTAAGAGAGTGCGGAACGAGGTTGCTAAATAAGCGGGGACAGTGAAGATATTGATGAAATGTTCGAGAGTAAATCCTGGCGTGACAAGGGATGTGAATGAATCAACTTCCCAGAATGCGGTGATAAGAAGTAAGAAGAGTGAAGCAATATAAACGCCGACAATCCATGTCATGGGCAGAGCTAAGAGTCCGACCAATCTGAGCTTTGGTTTACGCATCAGAAGAGTCGAGAGAGATTTGCTCTGTTTTTTCATAATCGGAGTTGGTGACACGTGGGGACTGATTGCTCAGTCCCCACGCATCTACTTATCAACCTTTAATGGTTGCCCATGCGTTGGTCCACTCCTGGAAGGTTGCACACTTCACATCGGTTCGACCATCGAGACAGGTTTCGATTGGAGTTGTCCAAGGCCAAATTCTCTTGAAGAACTCTTCATCTTCGGCAAAGAAGGTATCGCAGTGTGCTTGAGCCTCAGGGCTTGATGCACAGAATGCGGTGTTAGCTGGTGCCATACCGAAGTTAACAGCGATTGCGCCGTTGACATCTGCTCGGCTGGTGTAATCCATCCAAGCGTAAGCACAGTTAATGTTCTTTGTCTTTGAGCTAACTAGCCATGCGTCATACCAACCAGTTGAACCTTCGATTGGCAGAGTTGTCTTGAGATTGTCTTTCGCAGCAAATTTGCGCAAGACCTCCCATGAAGTTCCTACAACGGTGTTGCCACCGACGAAGGAAGTAATTTGTGCGACTGGATCTGACCAGTACTCACCGATGATCTTGTTCTGTTGCTTCAAGAGATCAACGGCTGCAGCAAGCTGAGTTTGATCGAGCGCGTATGGGTTCTTGATGTTGAGTTCTGGCTTGTGGTACATCAAGTACACAGCTGCGTCAGCGATATAGATCGGTGCATCGTATGCTGTGATTTTTCCTGCGTATGGGCTATTTGATTCCCAAACAACATCCCAGCTCTCAGGAGCGCTTCCGGTTACTTCCTCGTTGTACTGAAGCAAGTTAGCTCCACGTCCAATAGGTACTCCGTATGGCTTTCCGTTAACTGTGTCGTAGATATTGCCCTTCATTCCGGCTGCGATTTCTCCACCGAAGTTTGGAATCAAGTCAATATTAAGAGGCTGAACATCGCCACCGACGATGAGTCGGAGTGCAGCATCACCAGATGCTGAGACGATGTCGTAATTTCCGGTACGCATCAAGGTGACCATTTCATCGCTAGTTCCTGCGACGCGTGGGTTAACTTTGCAACCGGTATCTGCTGTGAACTTGTCAGTCCAGGCTGGCTCAACGAAGCCAGACCAGTTAACGATATTTAGTTCACCTTCAAAATCTCCCATTGCTTCGTGCATTGGGATATCTGGTACCTCAATGGAAACTCCAGAGCTTTCTTCGCCGCCGGATGAACATCCGCTCAGGACGAGTGCAAAAGCTGAAATAGCACTGAGTACCGCTAACTTTTTGCGCTTCATTTACTTCCTTTCGACTGACGATCGTCAGTACTAAGCGGGAATCTCTGCTGCGTGACTATCACGCCAGACAGCGGTTACCCGATCGCCAGTGACAAAACTATTGTCGTCTGCCGGCAATTCTCGATTGGTATTGCTTACGCTGATTTTGAGTCCAAAATCAGTCTCGATGACGTACACGGTGCTTGCACCGATAAAAGCTTTTTCGACGATGGCGCCTGATACAGCGGTCTCACCCTTTTTCGCAGAGTAGCTTGATGGGTGAAGCGCAATGCGTTCTGGTCGGATGCTCATCGTGAGTTCAGAACCGAAAACTTTCTTAGCATGCTGGCCGCTGACGATATTTGCAGCGCCAAGGAATCCGGCGACAAATTTGGTGGCGGGTTTGTTATAGACCTCTTCGGGAGTGCCGATCTGTTCGATTTTTCCTTCATTGAAGACAACTATGCGATCGCTCATACGCATTGCTTCTTCTTGATCATGTGTAACAAAGACGAAAGTGATTCCGGCCTCACGTTGGATGCGCTTGAGTTCTGATTGCATCTCTTCACGGAGTTGGCGATCGAGTGCGCCGAGTGGTTCATCGAGAAGAAGAACACGTGGGCGAAGGACGAGAGAACGCGCAAGTGCAATGCGTTGACGTTGTCCGCCGGAGAGTTGATGTGGAAGGCGCTGGGAGACATGTTCGAGTTTTACGGAGGCGATTGCTTCGAGCGCTTGCTTTGCGCGTTCTGGTTTCGGAACTTTCCGATTGCGTAATCCATATTCAACGTTCTCTTGGATTGTCATATGAGGAAAGAGCGCGTAATCCTGGAAGACAGTGTTGACGTCGCGATCAAATGGTGGAAGGTGAGTGATCTCCTCGCCGCTTAGGGTGATGCTTCCGGCATCTGCATCTTCGAAACCTGCGATTAACCTGAGAACGGTTGTCTTGCCAGAACCAGAGGGACCAAGAAGGGTGATGAACTCACCGGCTTCGATCTGGAGGGATACCCCATCGACTGCCCGGACCTGTCCGAAAGATTTCGCCAGGTCCTTGATTTCAATCAGCGCCACCCCTAAACCCTAGGGGCTGGCCTGCAGATTCAGGTAGCACCCTGGGGTAACTTTTTAGTTACCGAGCCTTCGCAACCGGGTTTGTTGGGCTAGATCACCTTGGTAGGGGCAATTTTCCTTAAAACTTGCAACCAGCTGATGCAAATTTACTGCGATATTTCGAGAGGTTCGAAATCGGGAATTGAGAGATAGCTGTTCCCTCGCTTGAGCTAAATTTGATGCTTAGGCGCTTCTTGCCTTTTGCCAAATTAGCAGCGAATGTCTTCGGTGAATTAACAAAGAATGCTTCGTTATCTGTTGATTCATTGAAGGTTGTAGAAATCACTTTTCCGCTATCAACTCTATATTGAAGCTTCTTTGAATAAGCTCGATTGTCTTTATCGAATAATACGTATTGTGAAGCAAAATAGACTTCAAACTTCTTTGATGTACAACGAAGGTGTAGACCAAGCTTGTAGATCGTTGTATCTGCTGGAAGTCCTGCTAGATCTTCAGGCATGTAGAGAAGTGTCTTCTTATCAAAACCATCAGAAGTTTGCGTGAACTCCCACTCCATCAGCTCACACTCATAATAGGTGTTGTAATCTTCATCTTCATACTCAATGGATTCGTAACCGAAATCGCAATTTTCATCCGTGCTTGCGTAAGAACTTTGCACGCTCATCAGTGAGATGGCGAAAACTAATGATAGAAATATGGATAGTTTCTTCCGTATAGTTAAGCTAAACATTGGTGTGCCCTCTCCTGGTTTCGAATCTATCCAAAGCGTAATGGAAATGTGCTCAATTTCAACTGCTCTGAGCATCTTGTTGGATCGAAAATCGCCCTTAGGCGAACCCTTCCACGCTAATTGGCAAGCGACTTTGCGATGCTTTCAAGCGTAGGGATCGCGTTAAGTACCTTGCTAACTTAGATTACGACCGTAACGAGTTAGAACTACAACTTGTCCCCTAATTCGGCCATCTTGTCGGCAACTTGTTTAGCTGATGGGTTGGTCATCGCGGTGCCGTCGGAGAAAACCAGGGTGGGGACGGTGCGATTGCCGCCATTTACTTTTTCGACGATTTCAGCGGTGCCAGGAACTTCTTCGATATTGATTTCATCAAAAGTGATCCCGATATCGGCGAGCTGGGATTTGAGCCTCTTGCAATAACCGCACCAAGTGGTGGAATACATAACGAATGACATGGTGACAGTCTATTGGTGTTTACAGTTTTATGAGTTCGCCGTGGAGTAGCTCTTGTTTAGGCGCACCTTGAAGGATATGTACTTTAGCTTCACCGTGGACCAGCCAATTCTCTTCACCACTTCTTTGCACGAGGGCGGTGAGTTCATCAATTCCTAGCAGGACAGTGCCTTCGGGTGCGTGCATCAATACTTTTGCGGCGCTATCGGGGATCCATCGGAAGAATTTGTCGAAGTGTGGAATCACGCGCAAGTTAGGAAGCAGGTTCAGGCCCGGTGTTGCGCTGCGTTTTGTAAATCTGAAGTTTGGAATTTCTGCGCAGATTGCCATGGCGCCAGCGCTGCAACCAGCAAGTGATGCTCCGCTCTGCCAATTGGTGACAATTGCATCCCAGACTGGGGTATCAATGAGCGATGTTGCGAGGTAATGCGGATCGCCACCGGACATATACATCAGAGCCGAGTTCTGGATTTGATTTACAAATTCTGGGTTAAAGGCATCATCACGAGTAAAGATCGGCAAGAAGTGTGGTTCAACATTCAGTAAGGCGGCTTGTCTATTTCCCAGTTCTTCCCAATATTTCAAACGATCAGTGCTCTCTTGACCAGCAGCTGTGGGGATCTGTACGTACTTTGCGGCTTTGCCATTTTTGATGCCGTCATTGATGAGTGACTTTTCAAAGTCAGCCATGATCGGCAGGAATTCACCGGAACCAACAAGAGCGATTGAGCCGCGCATAAATGAAGTGTAGGTAGCCCGAAGGTCTTTGAAGTGACAACTAGGTGCCTTTTTGCTACCTTTTGCCACATAACAAAGGAGCCTCGTGATGGCGCATAAATCGGTGAAGTTATCTGAAAGTCTTGTTGAGCTTGCAATATCTGATGCTGAAAATGCAATGCGTTCCACGCCGATGCAGATTGAGTATTACTACCGCTTAGGAAGACTTGCCGAGCAATACGACGATCTGCCAATTTCAATGATTAAGTCGCTCATGACTTCGACAAAAGAAAAAGCGGATATTCCTTTCTCCTTTGATCGATGAAGCTTTTACAAACTCCTACTTTTCAGCGCAAATACAAGAAGCTCCATGCAAGTCAAAGATTAATTGTTAACTCTGCGCTTGACGACATAATTGAGAATGTTGAAATTGGCACGCAAAAAAAGGGTGACCTAGGAAGTATTCGAGTTTACAAAAAACATAAAGGTGATGTGGAGTTTCTCGTCGCCTATTGGGCCACTAAGAATTCTATTGAGTTCATTGATCTAGGTTCGCACGAGAACTTCTATCGAGACCTTCGGCGCAAGCTCTAGCGTTCAAGAAGTTTATAGTAGGACTAATACGCTGACAGAAATAAGCACCACCGCGGCTACAACAGAACCTCGTGTTCCTAATCTTTGTGGCAGGCCTTTGATGCCGCTTACGTGATCTTCTTTCATGTCTTTGAGGACGTTAATGAAGTGTGCAGCCATCCCTAGAAGTGCGCCACCAAGCCACATCCACAGCGGTGGAGTTATATCTTTTGAAATCGCGATTGATGATGGCAAGGCTGCGAAAGCGATTGCATATGGCAGAGGTGAAAGTACAGAGAATTTAAAGTAGAAGTTATAGGCAACCCCACATGCGATTCCGAGCATGTAGACCAAGCCGCCTCTGATTCCCAGCGGGCCAAGTAGGTTTGCAACGAATGAGAATGGCACCATCACCCGTAGCCACTTCTCTAGATATTGCTTGGTAATAAGCCCTGAGACAAGAGGTTTGTTGGTGCGTTGGTGGCGGAGATCGTCATCAAAGTCGTAGAGATCGTTGCTCCAACCCACGACGAGTTGGCCGGTAAATACTCCAAATGCGATGACATAAGCCGGACCTTCCCACCAGTAATGAACGGCGAAACCAAAAGAGATCGATGTGACAATCAGGGTGGGTCCGAAGTGCGACGCTTTGAGAAGTCCTCGCAACTTTGCCATGATTCCAATGTAACCTACAAGCCTTAGGACGTCACACTTACATTCGAGAGATGGAAAACTACTTGGCCCACTTATTTGATTCACTTACATTGCGCGCAGTCACATTCCAGAATCGCGTCTGGGTTTCGCCAATGTGCCAATACTCCGCAAACGATGGATTGATTGGCGCATGGCACCGTGGGCACTTAATGGCATTTGCTACCGGCGCACCGGGTCTGATCATGGCCGAGGCCTCAGGTGTTGTACCTGAAGGTCGAATCTCTATTGGATGTCCTTCGATGGAGACCGATGCAAAAGTTGATGCATTCCGTGAAATCAATGACTTTGCGCATTCATTAAATGTGAAGATGGGAATTCAATTAGCTCACGCAGGCCGTAAAGGTTCATCCATGCGTCCTTGGGATGATCATCGCAATGCCTCGCTCGACGAAGGTGGTTGGAAGACAGTTTCAGCATCTCCCCTTACCTATCACGGCATGACAGAGCCTCATGCTCTAACAATTGCTGAAATCAAAGAATTGGTTGGGGCATTTGCCGCGGCTGCGGTACGCGCTGTTAACGCTGGCTTTGACGTGATTGAGATTCATGCCGCACATGGATATCTCTTCCACCAGTTCTACTCCCCGCTTTCAAATCAACGTACTGATGAATATGGCGGAAGTTTCGAGAATCGGATCCGCTTTTTAATGGAGACAGTCGATGCAGTACGCGCGGTGATGCCCGATTCCTTGCCGCTCTTTGTCCGTATCAGCGCTAGTGATTGGGTGCCTGAAGGTTGGACCATCGACGAATCCGTTGAGTTATCCAAGAAAATGAAGGCTCATGGCGTTGATCTCATTGATGTTTCAAGCGGCGGCAATCTACATAATGCGCCCATCAAAGCGGTTCCTGGGTTCCAAGTTCCATTTGCTGAAGCGATTCGTAAAGGCGCAGATATCCCAACTTCAGCAGTTGGTCTAATTACCGAAGCAAAGCAAGCAGAAGAGATCATCACTTCTGGAAAAGCTGATGCGGTTTTCTTGGCCCGAGCCATGATTAGAAATCCACGATGGGCCCTTCAAGCCGCCGAAGAATTAGGAGTGAAGATTGATTGGCCTGACCAATTCGATCGCGGTCGTACCCTGACATAATCCCCAGTATTCGATTCTTGAGGAGTACCGTGGTCTCATGAGTAAAGAGATCACATCGCAAGGACTTCGTAAGGTAAACATTTTTGCGGGCTTTCTTCATTTAGCCCAAATGACAGCAGTGCTCGCTCTTAGTAGCGACTTTGCACTTCCAGTTACTGCGACTTACATGGAAGGTCCCCCAGGCACATCTTTTGCTCCATCTGTGATTCTCTTCAGCACTCCAATTGGATTGACTGTTGCAATCTTCTTAGGTTTGTCGGCTCTTGCTCACTTCATCGTGGCAAGCCCTCAGTTCTTCCCGCGCTACAGCGCAGGTATTGCAGCTCAACGTAATTATTTCCGCTGGGTCGAGTATTCCATTAGCTCTTCAGTCATGATTGTTTTGATTGCTCAAGTCACCGGCGTTGCAGATATCGCCGCCTTGATTTCAATCTTTGGCGTTAATGCTTCGATGATTCTCTTTGGTTGGCTGCAAGAGAAGTATGAGACCCCCGGTAACGGCGGTTGGCTGCCCTTCATCTTCGGCTGCATCACCGGAATCGTGCCGTGGATTGCCCTGATGTTCTATGTGTTCTCCATCGGCGGAGTCGGCGAAACTTCAGCACCAGCCTTCGTTTATGGCATTGTCGTGACGATTTTCTTGTTCTTCAACTCATTCGCACTTGTCCAATGGTTGCAGTACAAGAAGGTCGGAAAGTGGAGCGATTACATTCGAGGCGAGCGGACTTATATAACTCTCTCGCTCGTTGCAAAGTCGGCTCTGGCGTGGCAGATCTTCGCCAATACCTTGATTCCACCTATGTAAATAGGTTTGCTACTTCCCCGCTTTACAACGCTCTGAGCAATACTTCACGCGCTCCCAATCGCGGGCCCACTTCTTCCGCCATTCGAATTCGCGGCCGCAATGCGCACAGACTTTTGGTGGGAAACCATTCTTAATTTTGGCTTTCACACAGGAAGCGTAAGTCATGGATTGAAAGTCATCTAGAATCTACTCATGACCGATGAAACTCCAGAAATCATTGACCTAGAACCCCAGAGACTCGCCTCAATCCAGGCCCGCTTTGGATCTGCTCTCCTTGATGCACTTCTTTTGATTGTGACCCTCTTTGTTGGATGGGTAATTTGGAACCTCTTTACTTGGAAGACCGGCCAGACACCTGCCAAGCGCATCTTGAAACAAGTTGTTGTCGATGCCAAGACTGGAGAAGTGTTCTCGTGGTCTCGTATGGCCTTACGCGAATTTGCCGTGAAGGGCGCAGCAGGAAACATTGCATCAAGTGCAACCAGTGGTATCACTTTCGTGATTGATAGCCTCTTTGTCTTCCGCGAAGATCGTCGAACTGTTCACGATCTCATCGTCGGCAGCAAAGTTATCCAGCTGTAATTACGCGGTTGGGGCCTCTGCGAGATCTTCTGGTGTATCAGGAAGCGCTTCGCGAGCAGTACCTTTAAAGGTAAAGGTTTCTTTTCCTTCTTCGCCTTCAACATCAATCAAGATGATCTGACCGCTCTTTACCTCACCGAAGAGAATCTTCTCGGATAGCGCATCTTCTATCTCACGTTGGATTGTGCGACGAAGTGGACGCGCACCAAGGACGGGGTCATAACCGCGAGCTGCGAGTACTGATTTCGCCTTTGATGTGAGTTCGATACCCATATCTTTCGCCTTCAAACGAGTCTCAAGATTTGCGATCATGAGATCAACAATCTGGATGATTTCGTTTTCAGATAGCTGGTGGAAGACGATGGTGTCATCAATACGATTGAGGAACTCTGGACGGAAGTGATTCTTCAATTCGTCCTGAACCTTGTTCTTCATACGCTCGTAGTTACCGAGAGCATCGTTGACGTTAGTAAAACCAAGTGAGAGCGACTTCGAAATATCGCGCGTTCCAAGGTTGGTGGTCATGATGATCACGGTGTTCTTGAAATCTACTTGGCGTCCTTGAGCATCAGTCAGGCGACCCTCTTCAAGTACCTGTAAGAGTGAGTTGAAGATATCTGGGTGCGCTTTTTCGATCTCATCAAAGAGAACTACAGAGAATGGACGACGACGTACCTTTTCGGTGAGCTGTCCACCTTCGTCATACCCAACATATCCAGGAGGTGCGCCGAAGAGACGTGACGCGGTGTGCTTCTCGGAGTACTCAGACATATCGAGTTGGATCAACGCATCTTCGTCGCCAAAGAGGAACTGTGCGAGAGTGCGTGAAAGTTCGGTCTTACCAACACCGGAAGGACCAGCGAAGATAAATGAGCCGCCAGGGCGCTTTGGATCCTTAAGCCCTGCGCGAGTACGACGGATTGCTTGTGACAACGCCTTAATCGCTTGCTCTTGGCCAATGATGCGCTTATGTAATTCATCTTCCATGCGCAACAGACGTGAAGTTTCTGCTTCAGTTAACTTAAATACTGGGATACCAGTCGCGGTAGAAAGAACTTCAGCGATGAGCTCTTCATCTACTTCAGCGACTACGTCGAGGTCGCCTGCCTTCCAGGATTTTTCGCGCTCTGCTTTCTCAGCCATGAGCTGCTTTTCCTTGTCGCGAAGCGACGCGGCTTTTTCAAAATCTTGGCCATCGATAGCTGATTCCTTCTCTTTACGGACATCAGCGATCTTGTCATCGAATGCGCGTAGTTCTGGGGGCGCAGTCATGCGACGGATACGTAGACGTGAACCTGCTTCATCAAGAAGATCGATTGCTTTATCTGGAAGGAAGCGATCAGAGATGTAGCGATCGGCAAGGGTTGCGGCAGCGACGATTGCGTCGTCGTTGATGGAAACCTTGTGATGCGATTCGTAACGATCACGAAGGCCTTTAAGAATTTCAATGGTGTGCGCAAGTGATGGCTCAGCAACCTGAATTGGTTGGAAACGGCGCTCAAGAGCAGCATCTTTTTCTAGGTGTTTGCGATACTCATCAAGAGTGGTCGCGCCGATTGTCTGGAGCTCACCTCGTGCGAGCATCGGCTTCAAGATGCTTGCTGCATCGATTGCGCCTTCTGCTGCACCGGCACCGACGAGGGTATGGATTTCGTCGATGAACAGAATAATGTCGCCGCGAGTGCGGATCTCTTTGAGGACTTTCTTCAAGCGCTCTTCGAAATCACCGCGGTAACGCGAACCGGCAACGAGTGCGCCGAGATCAAGTGAGTAGAGCTGCTTATCTTTCAAAGTTTCTGGGACATCGCCTTTGACGATTGCTTGGGCAAGACCTTCAACGACTGCGGTCTTACCAACGCCTGGTTCTCCGATGAGAACTGGGTTATTTTTTGTACGACGTGAAAGAACCTGCATTACGCGTTCGATCTCTTTTTCGCGGCCGATAACAGGATCGAGTTTTCCTTCGCGCGCTGCGGTTGTGAGATTACGACCGAATTGATCAAGAACTAGCGATGTTGAAGGTGTGCCTTCTGCGGGGCCAGATGCGGCTGCTTCTTTTCCTTGATAGCCAGATAGAAGTTGGATTACTTGCTGGCGAACGCGGTTGAGATCTGCGCCGAGTTTGACGAGTACTTGTGCAGCAACTCCTTCGCCTTCGCGAATAAGTCCCAGAAGAATATGTTCGGTGCCAATGTAATTGTGGCCGAGTTGTAGCGCTTCACGGAGTGAGAGTTCGAGAACTTTCTTTGCGCGCGGTGTAAAAGGAATATGGCCTGAAGGCGCTTGTTGTCCCTGACCGATGATCTCTTCAACTTGTGAACGAACGCCTTCGAGTGAAATTCCGAGCGACTCGAGACCCTTGGCAGCAACACCTTCTCCTTCATGGATAAGACCAAGGAGGATGTGTTCGGTGCCGATGTAGTTGTGATTGAGCATGCGAGCTTCTTCTTGCGCGAGAACAACAACGCGACGTGCTCGGTCGGTAAAGCGCTCAAACATCAGTGGGGCTCCTTTTCAGTGCTGCTGCGGGCTAGCGTATAAGAAGGCGCCGAACGGGGCGACATCTATTTCCAGCCTCAAGATTCGCTCTCGAGCACCGCTAGATATGGCAACTGGTGAGGGGTAGAACCGCAATATTTGGGTTTTTATGCCCGCTCTGTGAGATAGATCTGGCTTACTTTTTCAGGCTTAGAGAATCTTGAGCATGCGGGTATTGCCCAATGTATTGGGTTTGACACTCTCGAGATCGAGGAATTCGGCGATACCTTCGTCATACGAACGGAGAAGTTGTTGATAGACCTCGGGTTCAACAGGTGCGCCTTGAATCTCTGTGAATCCAAGTTTGCTGAAAAATTCCGTTTCAAAAGTTAAGCAGAACAGCCTCTTCAAACCTAATGATTGTGCGCGCTCAATGATCGCCGCGAGAATTTGTTGGCCAATTTTCTGTCCGCGAAATGCTTCATCAACAGCAACTGTGCGCACTTCCCCGAGATCTTCCCAAAGAACATGAAGCGCCCCACAGCCGATGATGTTGCCGTTATTTTCTGCGACGAAAAACTCTTGTACATCTTCATACAACATAACGGTCTCTTTAGAGAGCAATCTGCGCTGGAGGGAATAGGTATCAATAATCTTGCGGATTGCTTTGATATCTGTGGTTCGAGCAGAACGGATTGTGGTCGACATTTTTATTCTTCTATCTATTCTTCTGGCTTCACCAATGGGAAGAGAATAGTTTCGCGAATTCCAAGACCCGTCAGCGCCATCAACAAGCGATCGATACCCATGCCAACCCCACCCATGGGTGGCATACCGTGTTCCATTGCGCGCAAGAAATCTTCATCAACTTGCATCGCCTCTAAATCGCCCTTAGCGCCAAGTTTTGCTTGCTCGACCAAACGTTCACGCTGTACAACAGGATCAACGAGTTCGGAATAACCAGTAGCTAATTCGAAGCCATCAACATAGAGATCCCATTTCTCGACAATTCCTGCCGTTTCACGATGCTCGCGCACTAGCGGCGAAGTGTCGACTGGGTAGCCCATCACGAAAGTTGGTTGTTGGAGATTGTCTTTGTAGACGAATTCGAAGATCTCTTCAGCCAGCTTGCCATGAATCCACTTCGGGTCGATTTTGAGCCCAATTCTGTGGGCAATTTTCTTCAGATCATCGAAAGAAGTTTGGGGAGTTACTGTCTCGCCAACTTTCTCTGAGATTGCGTCATAGAAATTAACTTCGCGCCATGTTCCACCGAGATCGCTGATGCGGCCATCGTGATGGGTAACTTGATGTGAGCCTGCGACTGCCAAGGCTGCGTTCTGGATGAGTTCTTGGGTCAGCGCCTTCATGTCGCGCCAATCTGCGTAGGCCCAATACATCTCGAGCATCGCAAATTCTGGGGAATGGCTGGAGTCGGCGCCTTCGTTGCGGAAATTACGATTGATTTCAAATACTTTCTCTAGGCCGCCCACCACACATCTTTTGAGGAAGAGCTCGGGAGCGATACGTAAAAAAAGATCGATGTCATAGGCGTTGCTGAAAGTCTTAAAAGGTCGAGCGGCTGCGCCACCATGCATAACTTGAAGCATCGGAGTCTCTACTTCAATGAATTCGCGTTGGTCAAAAGTATGGCGAAGTGACTTTAAAACTTTAGGGCGGATACGTGCTGTGTCGCGCGCTTCAGGTCGAACAATCAGATCGACATAGCGCATGCGGACGCGAGTCTCTTCATTCAATGGGTTATGTTCGTTGGGAAGTGGGCGTAAAGCTTTGGCCGCGAGTTGATAAGAATTTGCCAGAATAGAAAGTTCGCCGCGCTTTGATGTGATGACCTCACCGGTAACACTGACGATGTCTCCGAGATCAATATCAGATTTCCAATTTTCGAGAAGCTCTTCACCAACCTTGTCGAGTGAGAACATTGCTTGTAGTTCTGTTCCGTCGCCTTCGCGCAGAGTTGCAAAGCAGAGCTTTCCGGTATCGCGTTTAAAGATGATACGTCCCGTAACGCTTTCGGTAACTCCAGAAGATTGATCTGTGGGGAGATCTGTGAAACGTTTGCGAACTTCTCTCAAAGTTGAGGTGCGTGGAACGCTGACTGGATAAGGCGAGACCCCACGACCTAGTAGGGATTCACGCTTCTCGCGTCGGATCCGTAATTGTTCAGGAAGGTCGTTGTCCGCCATAGTGGCGGCAGTCTATCCATTCCGTTCGTGGACGAGTCGCAAGCCGATGAGTGTGAGATCTGGTTCGTGATAATCAATCAACTCAGAGATTCCAAGTACCAACGGCGCAAGGCCTCCTGTTGCAATAACGGAGATCTTCTCGTTATCGGGATAGAGCGCATCTAATTCATCGCTGATGCGCGTCACCAATCCATCGACCTGTCCTGCAAAGCCATAAATAGTGCCTGATTGCAGGGCTTCTACTGTGTTCTTTCCGATTACAGACTTTGGTTTCACTAACTCGACTTTGCGCAATTGTGCCGCACGCGATGCAAGAGCTTCGACCGAAATCTCAATTCCTGGAGCAAGTGCTCCGCCCAAGAACTCACCTTTTGGTGAAACAACATCAAGATTTGTGGAAGTTCCGAAATCAACAACAATCGCAGCTCCATCACCATAGAGATGATGCGCCGCTAAAGTATTGACGATTCGATCAGCGCCAATTTCCTTGGGGTTATCCACCAATAGTGGAACGCCAGTCTTAACGCCAGGTTCGATAATTGTGGTGCGAATATCTTGAAAGTATCGACTAATCATGGTGCGCGCTTCACGCAATACTGAAGGGACAGTAGAACAGACCGAAAGACCTGTGATCGTGTAGCCCGTAATCAATGCGCGGTATTGGAGCCACAATTCATCTGCGGTGTCACGTGCATCGGTTTTGACGCGCCATGTGTCCACCATCTCGTCGCCTTCAAATACGCCAAGAACGGTGTTGGTGTTTCCGATATCAATAGTCAAGAGCATTAGAAGTCCAATCCGATATCTAGTACGGGCGCTGAATGGGTCAACGCGCCAACAGCTAAGTAATCAACGCCGGTCGAGGCATATGCAGCAGCGTTCTCTAATTTCAATCCACCTGATGATTCCAATTTCGCTTTCGAATTTTTGGAAATTTCAACGGCAGCTTTGGTCTCTTCAATTCCCATGTTGTCGAGCAAGACGATATCTACGCCAGTATTGAGCGCTTCTTTGAGTTGTTCGAGGCTATCGACTTCAACTTCAATTTCCACACCTGGAAATTCGCGCTTCACACGAGTGATCGCCTCGGTAACCGACCCCGCCGCAGCAATGTGATTGTCTTTAATCAAAGCGCCGTCCGTCAGGGTCATCCGGTGATTTGTGCCGCCACCCATACGAACCGCGTATTTTTCAAGTTCACGGAGCCCTGGTGTCGTTTTTCGAGTATCGCGCACCTGGGCATGAGTACCGGAAACTTCCTTCACCCATTGGGCTGTGAATGTTGAGATACCCGATAAGTGCGACATGAAATTCAGCGCAGTACGTTCTGCCAAGAGAATCGCGCGAGTGTTTCCTTCTACTGTGATTAAGACTTGTCCCGCATTTACTGCAGTTCCATCACTAGTCTGGATTTCATAATTGGTAATTCCACAGTGCTCTAGAACCGCGGCCGCTATCAACGTTCCTGCGACTACTCCACTCTTGCGGGTAGTAAAACGCGCTTTACTAATTTGGTCTTCAGCGATAGTCGCTTTGCTGGTGAGATCTCCAGCATGAGCATCTTCGGCAAGTGCTTGAGCGACGCGATGATTCACAAGATCGATATCGAGTCCAGCTTCTTCTATCTTTTTAACGAGCGATGGAGAGATCATTGAACACCTCCTCTGTCGTCGAATTCCATTCACCAGCGCTGGAGAGGCTCTGATGAATGCGTTTAATCCATTGATCAGAAGTTTCTGCGAAATCTTCGCGGAAATGCGAACCGCGTGATTCAGTGCGTTCTAAGGCTGAACGCACGATTGCTGTCGCGAGGAGATAAAGATTGGTGGTCTCCCAGGCGTCAAGGTTGGCGTAAATAGTCGATGCGTTCTGTAACTTTTCCAAAGTTGTCAGAGTTTCTTTGAGAGATTTCTCGGAACGCACAACTGATGCGCCCTTCGACATTGCGCGCTGAAGTTCGCCGCGAATGGTTGGGGACAATAGAAAGTCCATGGGATCTTGTGGCACGGGGTTTTCGATATCAGCCAGGTTGGCCGCGATATCTTCAGCAATACGCGCTCCAAAAACCAGACCTTCCAATAATGAATTAGAGGCCAAACGATTGGCGCCATGCGCTCCGGTACACGCGGTTTCACCGACTGCATAAAGGCCAGGAACTGAAGAATGGCCGTTCAAATCAGTGCGAACTCCCCCTGATGCGTAGTGCGAGGCAGGAGCGACCGGAATTAAGTCAGTAACAGGATTAATGCCAATCTCTTTGCATGATGCGTTGATGGTTGGGAAGCGTTCAGAGAAATCCTTGATCTCTCGAGCATCGAGCCAGACATGTTGCGAGCCAGTTAATTGCATCTGGCGTGAAATTTCTTTAGCGACGATATCTCGTGGCGCAAGGTCGGCAAGTGGATGTACGCCACGCATAAATCTCTCACCGCGGTCGTTCACCAAGAACGCACCTTCTCCTCGGACCGCCTCCGAAATCAACGGTTGTTGTCCTTTTGAACCTTCACCCATGTAAAGAACGGTGGGATGGAATTGAATAAATTCAACATCTGCAACATCAGCGCCGGCGCGCAACGCCAAAGCAACGCCATCGCCTGTCGAGACCGAAGGATTTGTGGTCTGTGAATAGACCTGTCCGAGACCACCAGTTGCAAGTACGACTGCGCGAGCTAAGACTTGACCAACACCATCGCGACTTCCTTCGCCGATGACATGCAGTGTTACGCCACATACGCGACCGGTGCGTGTTTTTAGAGCATCAAGAACAAGCGCATGTTCGATTACTTCGATTCCTGGATCGTTTGAGACCGCGGCAAGAAGCGCACGAGAAACTTCGGCTCCTGTTGCATCTCCACCTGCATGAAGAATTCGATTACGTAAATGTCCACCTTCGCGAGTCAGCGCGATTTCACCAGTCTCTGATTTATCAAAGACGGCGCCACGTGCAATCAATTTTCTGACTGCTTCAGGTCCTTCACTCACGAGAACTTTTACGGCAGGTAAGTCACATAAACCGGCGCCTGCCACCAAAGTGTCTCTCTCATGTTGGTCGGGAGAATCTCCTGGTCCAAGCGCTGCTGCAATGCCGCCTTGGGCCCACTTGGTAGAACCAGCGTCAATAAATGACTTTGTGACCAGCAATACTGATAAATCATGAGATCTGATCTGTAGGGCAGTAGTTAGTCCAGCAACTCCAGAGCCAATGACCACAACATCAGCTTTAGCAGTCCAACCCGGAAGCGGCGCGCGTAATCTCATACTCGCACCAGCGCGCTCTTCATCGCCATATTGTCAATCAAACGAACGCCATTTATCCAGCCCGCAATGATTGCTCTCTTCTTAAGAGAATCATCGCCTGCAACTGCGAAAGTCTCTTCATCAATAATCTCGGCGTAATCAAGGGTGAAGCGAGTTTCGGTCTTGATGGCGCTCAGCGCTTCGCGCGCATCAGCAACGTTTGTAATTTCAGAAGCGCTACGCAGTACACGTGAAATTATCTCGGCTGCAATCTTGGCATCATCTCCGAGCCGCACATTTCGTGATGACATTGCCAGGCCACTCATTTCTCGAATTGTGGGAGCCGGAACAATCTCAATTTCAGGATGTAGTTCTTCAGCCATCTTGGTAATCAAAAATAGTTGTTGAAAATCTTTTTCGCCAAAGATTGCATAACGAGGTTGGACTAATTCAAATAGTCGGTTGACAACAGTGAGTACTCCATCGAAATGTCCCGGGCGATGTACGCCTTCGAATTGACTTCCTAATTCACCGGCTGAGAGTTTTGTTATTCCATCTGGATAGATGGTGCTGTATTCCGGCGTCCAGAGAATTGTTGCGCCCGCCTCGCGCGCTAACTCTTCATCAAGCTCTGGAGTTCGGGGGTACTTCGCTAGATCATCTTTATCTTCAAATTGCAGTGGATTGACAAAGACTGAGACAACAACCTCATCAGATAGTTCACGAGCGCGCGCAATCAGCGATTGATGACCTGCGTGCAATGCGCCCATGGTGGGAACAAATGCGCATGGCCGATCGATGTCCGTCAGGACCTTCGTAACTTTCACTTGTAGAGCTCCAGTCCGCTAGTGGTACCAGGCGTGACCGATTCTACCCGCAGAAAATGCGCTGATTAATCCAGCGCAGCTAAGAGCTCCTTGATAGGTCCGCGCTCGCGTAGGCGCGCATTGGGTTCGATTTCTGCCCATGGCTCTAGAACAAATCGCCGTTCGTGAGCGCGCGGGTGAGGCAATGTGAGTTCTTCGCTCTCTAGAAAGAAACCTTCGTAATCAACGATATCAATATCGATAGTGCGTGCAGCTTTAGGAAGTGTTCTCTGGCGACCAAGTTTTGCTTCGATTGCAAGGAGTTCTTTGATTAGTTCTTTGGGCTGTAATTCCGTATCACCGATGAGAACTGCGTTGATGTAATTCGGTTGGGAATCATTAACTTTAAAGGGTGCGGTTTCGTAGAGCGAGGATACTTTTTCGACTTTAACAATGTCGCGGATTGCATCTATTGCAAGTGAGATTTGCTTACGTGGATCACCAAGATTGGCTCCAAGGGCAAGTACTACTTTCATCGCTCTCGTTTGATGGTGATGGAAACATCTCCGAAGGGAACAGAAATCGGAGCACGTGGTTTGTGGACAGTCACCTTCACTTCTTCGACGCTGGGATATGCCTTCAGAATCTTGCGCGAAATATTCTCGCCCAGAGTTTCAATGAGTTTTACTGGTGGTCCGATAATCTCGTTATGAATAAGAATCGCAAGATCGTTATAGTCGAGTGAATCATTGAGATCGTCTGACTTTCCAGCTTTTTCCAAATCTAATTTCAATTCGGCATCAACGATAAATGGTTGGCCGTTTTCACGTTCGGCATCGTACAAACCGTGGTAACCCAGGGCCTCAATACCTTCGATTCGCATCTTGTCGCTCACCCTTGAACTTTACTCTTTGCAAAAGAATTTACCGTCGCGATCGCGTCACGATGTGGCTTTACACTATGTGTTCGCACTCCCCACACATCAAGTTTTGCGACCATTGCTGTGATTGCAATCGAGGCGGCCTCACGTTCATCGGGGTTTGTGGCGCCGGTGAGCTCACCGAGGAAACGCTTGCGGGACGCTCCAATCAGGATGGGGTAGCCCAGCAGCGCCAGTCGCTCGATATTTCGTAGCAACTCCCAGTTATGTTCCGGCAACTTGGAAAATCCCAATCCCGGATCGATGATGATCTGTTCGGGATTCACACCAGATTCAATTGCTGAATCGATACGAGCCTCGAGTTCGTCCTTTACCTCTTTAACAACATCTTTGTATGTCGCAAGTTCTTGCATCTGCTTGGAATGAGTCCGCCAATGCATGATGATGTACTGCACCTGCGGGTGTTCTGCAATTACTTTGTACATTTTTGAGTCGGCCAGTCCACCGCTAACATCATTCACGTAACTAGCTCCAAGATCGATTGCGCGTTTCGCAACTGATGCACGAGTTGTGTCGATCGAGATTGCGACGTTTCTTTTCACTAGCTCTGTGATGACAGGAATAACGCGCGCCAACTCTTCTTCCTCAGAAGTGCGCTCTGCACCCGGTTTGGTGGACTCGCCACCGACATCAATAATCTCAACGCCTTCTGCAATCATTTCATCGGCCCGCGCAAGTGCGGATTCAATTGAAAAGTGTCTCCCACCATCAGCAAATGAATCAGGGGTGACGTTGAGAATCCCCATTACTAGCGTGGACATTATTTTGTGGTGATAAGTGACATCGCTTCAGCGCGTGTAGCGGGATCACGGAGCATTCCGCGAACTGCGCTTGTGACTGTGCGCGCTTCTGATTTACGGACTCCTCGCATTGACATACAGAGGTGTTCGCAATCAATAATCACAATGACACCGCCGGGTTGAAGAATCTCAACCATCGCATCAGCGATCTGGGTGGTGAGCCGCTCTTGTACTTGTGGGCGGCGGGCAAATAGATCGACGAGGCGGGCAAGTTTTGAAAGCCCTGTGACTTTTCCAGATGGGCCCGGGATATAACCAATATGTGCTCGGCCATGGAAGGGCGTGAGGTGATGTTCGCAATGCGAGAAAACCTCTATATCTTTGACGATGATCAGCTCTTCGTGGCCAAGATCAAAGGTTGTGGTTAATACATCTTTCGGATCTTGAAAGAGGCCTTGGAAATTCTCTTGCAGTGCGCGCGCTACCCGCTTCGGAGTATCTACCAACCCCTCTCGAGAAGGATCTTCACCAATCGCATGGAGAAGTTCGGTGATCGCTTTTTCGGCGCGCTCTTGATCGAACTTCTTACTCATCTTTTGCGGACGCCTTCTTCTTACGCTTTGGTTTTTCCTCTGGGGCAACAACGCCATTGTTGCGCGGTTTGAGAGCAACAGGAGGAACGCGTGATGGCTGGCGTTGTGAAGATCCGGTCCAGGCTGGACGGTTTGGGCGCATCGCAACGTGCTTGAAGATTACTTCGATCTCTTCTTTATGAAGCGTCTCTTTTTCTAGCAACTCTTCTACTAGCGCATCAAGAATCGAACGGTTCTCAATCAAGATTTCATATGCCTCTTGATGTGCGCCTTCAATCAGTTCTTTAATCTCTTGATCAACGGCAGAAGCAATGGCTTCTGAATAATCTCTCTGGTGTCCGTAATCGCGACCAAGGAATGGTGCAGAATCGCTGGTGCCAAGTTTGATTGCACCAAGTTTCTCAGTCATTCCATATTGCGTAACCATCGCGCGCGCCAACATTGTTGCTTTCTCAATGTCATTTGAAGCGCCCGTGGTGGGGTCGTGGAAGACCAACTCTTCTGCTGCTCGTCCACCCATGGTGTACGCCAATTGATCGAGCATCTGATTACGCGTCGTCGAATACTTATCTTCGTCAGGAAGCACCATGGTGTATCCCAACGCGTGACCGCGCGGCATGATGGTGATCTTGTGAACGGGATCGGTATGAGGAAGCGCGTGCGCAACAAGTGCGTGGCCACCTTCGTGATAAGCCGTAACCCGGCGCTCTTCTTCGCTCATAAGCCTTGATTTACGCTGCGGACCAGCCATAACGCGATCGATCGCCTCATCAACATCATCACGAGAGATGATCTTTCGATTTTCACGAGCTGTGAGTAGCGCGGCTTCGTTGAGGACGTTAGCAAGATCAGCACCTGTGAAGCCTGGGGTGCGACGTGCAATTGCAAGTAAATCAAGATCCTTCTCAAGCGGTTTGTTCTTGGCATGAACTTTCATAATCGCTTCGCGACCTTTGACATCTGGACGATCAATTCCGATCTGGCGATCGAAACGTCCTGGACGCAATAGCGCGGGATCAAGAATGTCAGGGCGGTTAGTAGCAGCAATCAAAATCACTTGATCATGTGGTTCGAATCCATCCATCTCGACCAAGAGTTGGTTAAGGGTCTGCTCGCGCTCATCATGTCCGCCACCCATACCTGCACCGCGGTGGCGACCTACCGCATCAATTTCATCTACGAAGATAATCGATGGTGAATTAGCTTTTGCTTGATTGAAAAGATCACGGACGCGTGCAGCGCCAACGCCCACAAACATCTCAACGAAATCAGATCCTGAAATTGAATAGAAAGGAACTTTAGCTTCGCCCGCGACTGCGCGTGCAAGAAGAGTCTTTCCAGTGCCGGGAGGGCCGAAGAGGAGAATTCCTTTGGGAATCTTTGCGCCAATTTCTTGATATTTTTTTGGTTCGGCGAGGAAATCTTTAATCTCTTTGAATTCTTCAATCGCTTCATCGGCGCCCGCGACATCAGCAAAAGTAACTTGTGGAACTTCATTGTTATGGAGCTTGGCACGTGAACGTCCAAATGAAAATACCCGCGATCCACCTTGTGCTTGCCCCATCAAGAAGAAGAGCAGGAAGACCAAGAGAAGAATTGGCCCAAGAGTGAAGAGAATTGAGATAAAGATATTGGTCTTCGGGACTGTTACATCCCACTCTTTGGGCGGCTGATTTGCCGTCAGAAGGTCAACCAAAACTGGCTCTTGGCCGGTCACATAGGAAGCCTCTACTTGGTTGGCGCCATTGATCGCCTGTCCTGGTTTGAGAATGAGTTGAATCTTCTGATCACGATCGACGATGTTGGCCGATTCGACCTCGCCGCGAGTGATGGCTGCCATCGCTTGTGAAGTATCGATCTTGGTGAATTGATTATTTCCCGAAGAAACTTGGCCAAAGATTGTGACAGCCACAATCGCAATCAGAATCCAGAAAAGTGGTCTACGCGTAACTTTCTGACGCTGCGGAGACTTCCCTGGTTGTTGGCGAAGTTTTGGCTTCTTCATCTTTTTTTTCTCGGCCATGGTTACTCGTACATGTGCTTTGCAAGCACAGCAATAAAGGGAAGGTTGCGATACTTCTCATCGAAATCTAATCCATAGCCGATGACGAAGTCTTTTGGAATATCAAAGCCGACATACTTCACATCAACTTTGACGAGCGCTGATTCTGGTTTACGAAGCACGGTCATGATTTCTACTGACTTCGCTCCGCGGGATTCGAGGTTGGTGCGTAGCCAATCCAGAGTAAGTCCGGTATCAACGATATCTTCGACGATCAAAACGTTACGCCCAGTGATGTCTTTATCTAGATCTTTTAAGATGCGTACTACGCCAGAAGACTTAGTGCCTGATCCATATGATGAAACCGCCATCCAATCCATCTCGAGGTGGCGATTAATATGGCGAGAGAGATCAGCCATGGCCATCACGGCGCCTTTGAGAACTCCGATGAGAAGTAGATCTTGATCTTTGTAATCAGATTCAATCTGTCGCGCGATTTCCTTGAGGCGCGTCTGTAGTTGTTCTTCGCTAGCAACAACACGTTCGATTTCACTCTGAACAGATGCGAGATCCACTATCAACCTTTCGAGATAACCTGATTACGAGCGATTTATGAGAGCGAAAGTCTGCCTGAAATTCGCTCTACGGTCACACCGCCGGGTAGCGAGATCACGCCTTGGCCCTTCCACGCTGTGACCAGAGACTCAACCGGCTCAATGTGGTCGGCAGAGAGCGAGCCCGATGGGGCGCCAGCGAGGTAGATAGCCTTACGTAAAACACGGGTCCGAATCGCACGGGGCAGGGTCTCGAGGGTCGCAATATCCAGAGAGATGGGGTCTAGCTCATCAAAGACCTCATCGGCCCACTGATCGAGAGCATCTGCATCATCGCGCAGTAATCGCGCCGACCGAGTCAAGGCGTCGGTAACTCCAGGGCCAATCTCTTTCTCCATCATCGGCAAGACATTTTCACGAACGCGAACGCGGGTGAACTCCATCGATTGATTATGCGGATCACGCCAGAACTTGATTCCGGCTTCTTCACACGCAGCTTCTGTTTGGGCGCGTGTGATTGATAACAATGGACGTCGATAATGATCAATCCGTTGGGCCATTCCTGAAAGCGAACGTGTTCCTGATCCGCGCGCCAGCCCCAGTAAAACTGTTTCTGCCTGATCATCTTTAGTGTGACCAAGGAAGATTGCCACCGCGTTGTGTAATTTTGCAACATCGTTGAGAGCTGCATAACGCGCACGCCTAGCTGATGCTTCGATGCCGTCAGTTATCTCGACAGCAATTTTTCTAATCTCAATCGACTCGTAGCCCAGTTTTGTTAATTCTTTCTTTGCCTCATGGGCAACATCCGCAGAATTCTTCTGTAGTCCATGATCAACAATGAGTGGGATAACTGAAATCGCTTTTGATTTACATTCAGGCAATAACGCTGCAGCAAGTGCAGATGAATCCGCTCCACCCGAGGCTGCAACAATAACTGTGTCGCCCGGGTTAATATCTTCAAGTTCGCGACGTACCGCCAAGCGAATGAGATAGAGCGGGGTTGCCTCGGCCATGTGCCTAAGCCTATGTACTTCTAGACCCGGCCTCCATATGGCATGAGACCTTTGATGCTGTAGATGTTCGAAAAGAGCAGACCTTTGCCTTTTGAATTCGCCTCCCACATCATGCCGTTTCCAGCGTAAATAGAGATGTGGTGGATCGTGTTGACAGTTCCTTTATAGGAATAGAAGAGCAAATCGCCAGGTTCGAGTTGGCTAATCGGAACATGTTTTGTGTAACTGAAATAGAGCGAAGAGTTGAGACGATCCCAATTTGGCCAACCTAAGCCCGCTGAACGATAAGCGGCATAAACCAAGCCAGAGCAATCAAATGCGTTCGGGCCTTCATCGCCCCAGATATACGGCTTACGCGCTAACACTTGCTTCTTTGCGAACTCAACAGCCTTTGCGCGCATCTCTGGATTAGAGCGAGATGTCGAGCGACCTTTGAAGCCAAGATCTGGCCAGACTCTGGTGTAAATCGCAGTATTGGTCGCGATGCTTGCATTTGCTTCTTCTAGCAGCGCAAGTTGGCGTTGCTGTTCGAGAGTTACTCGAGTTTTACGAGCTGCGTTAAGTTCCTTCAGAATCTGATCCTGGATTTTCTGTAACTTATCTACTTCCTTCTGCTGCACATTTCGTGCGGCATCGGCTTCGATCTTCGTTGCTTCTACTTTCTTGGTTGCGACTTCTTGGGCCGCTTTTGCAGCATCGGCTGCTTTCTTGGCATCTTTGGCCGCTTCTTCTGCAGCTTTAAATCTAAAGAGAGCTTGGGTGTTCTGGGCGCCTAGTGAATCAAGAGTTGAAAGTCGATCCATAAGATCTTGCGGGCCATCAGAGTGCAGAATCGAATCTAAATCTGTAAACCCACCGCCCATAATGTAAGCATTTGTCGCAAGACGACCAATTGCATCGTGTGCTGCTTTAACTTCAGAGACTGCGGTGTTGTATGCGGCAGTGGCTGCATCTGCTTCCTTGACAGCGATTGCAAGCTCTCGTTTTGCCGCTTCATATTTTGCGCGCGCAGCATTTGCCACAGCAGTGAGTTGGCGCAAGGTGAGGTTGGCTTTGTTGAGACGAGCGAGCGCGGCATCAGCAGCTTTCTTCTTCTCTGCTTCTGCTTTCTTGGCAGCCTCAATCTGAGCCAGAGTTGGCTTAGGCGGCTTGGCTAGCGCAGGGGTTACAGATAGCAGTAATAAAGAGGAGAGAGTGAGCGCAAGAACGCGTGCTCGTTTAGATCTCAAGATATGGCTCCCTGGGGGAATTAGGGGTCAATGACTGATGAAAAGGATAAAGGGGCTTCCTTTAAATCTCCCTGAAAACACCTTGGGTGTCGCTAAATAAGATGTGACTTACATCGAACTATGCGCTTTTCTCCTCACCAGCATCCATGATGCATAAAGACCGAGAGCCGCACCACCATAGAAGAGTCCGTAATAGATCCACTTGCGCTCGATAGGTCCGTTCAAGATTGGCGCGGTCGGAATGACGGCTACAACTTTGGGAACTTCCTGAGAAGTGATCTGTAGCGTCCATGCATCCGGCTTGGGATTAGCGTCGCCTTTTGTAGTGACCACTACATCATCAAATTCTCTCGTGACGCTCATTACTCGATGTGAATAGCGCAACCCTTCAACATCTGGAACGGGAAGCACGACTACATCACGTGAACGAATTTCCGCCACAGGAATCGGCCGAGTAAGAACCATATCCCCTGCCGAAATTGTTGGTTCCATACTCCTTGATGTGATGGTTAAAAACGAGAGTTGAAAATAGATTGAAAGTCCTGCGGCTATTGCTAGAGAAACCGCAGTTAGCGCAAGAACTACATCTCGAAAAACACGAATTGGTTTCATGAGTTAGTCACCGTTCCTGCTCTAATGTGTGAACGGTTGACTTTAATCAGGATTCTAAAATCTCGACTCTTGCCGCTGTCGACAGAAGCACGCAAGTAAACAATTCCACTGTTCAATGGTGGGTTTGTTCCAACAGGAGGAAGGTTTAATCCACTCACACTCACATTTGGATTAGTTGCCGCAGCCCCAAGAGTTGATGTGCTGCCTGAACAAATATCATTGATTTGATCCCACTCTGTTGTGCATCTCTCAAAGGTAATCTGGACTTGCTGGCTGACTGCACCGCCTTGAGTCGCTTCCATTGTGAATCCAGAGAGCGTGCTGGTGCCAGTGTTATTTAAGTTGAAATATACAAATTGTGAAGCGTTCGCTTTGCCTCTAAATGAATTGGTGGGTATTAGGTAAAAGCTCTGGTTATTTAGTGTTGTGGTTCCCAAACCCACCGCTTCCAAGGCCCACTTACTGGTGCTGGCACTTATGTTTCCATTGCTACGTGCAATCTGACCGGCGGATGCTGGCAGCGCGCCGACCAGAATCATCAAAACTGCCAACAAAATAAATCTCTTCTTCATCATTTTCTCCAGGGATGAGAGAGGGAGCTCTAGTAACTCCCTCTCGAGGATAATTGCTAGCTATTGGTTGTTGTTGCTAAGCGTTGTGCGAGATCAAAGGTGTACGTCACTGCGACTGCGCCACCTTGAACGGTATTGCTTGGAACTGCTCCATTAACAGTGGTCTCGTTCTGATCTGGCAGAGTGATCTTCATCTGAAGATATCTCGGAGCACTAGATGCAAGAGTGCTCGATGTTAAGCCGGTTGCACTTGTGAGCGATCCAATTGGTGTCGCAGCAAGCTCAACGGTTGGTGATGCACACGCACCTGTCGCCACATCCCACGCAACCGGACAGCTAGTGACCGTAAGGGTAAGCGCCTTTGTTGTTGAGGGTGAAACTCCATCAGAAATAAGTGAAGGAGTACCTGTTTGTGCGGTCTTAAGAGTAAGGCCAATTCCATCAATACTTCCTGAGTTTGTCAGAGTGACATAGCGATTAACGACATCTCCTGGAACAAGATTGGCAATCGACTGACTAAATCCATTTCCATTATTTGCTAATTCAAGCTTCATAGTTCCCGAGTTAATCGTCTGTGCAGTTGTATTGAACGCTGTCGCATTCAGAGATGCGATCACGCTCTGTCCTGCGATTGCTGCTACCGAAACCATGATTACTGCGCCTGCAAATGCGCGCCATGGGCTCTTCTTCAGTTTTACCTGAGTCATACACACCTTCTCCTGTTATGGCTGCACACCGTGTCGGGCAGACCGGGTATAACAGTGGAGGACGAGCGTGCTTTCTAACTCTTGGGGTTCTCACGTACTTCTCAAATTAAATTGAGGTTCGAGCTAGTTCAGAACGGCGCTCTCATTTTCTTCAATGCTTGCCAATCGGAAACCGACGCTGCGCACGACATCAATAACGTCAGGTCCGCCATTTCGTTTGATTTTTGTGCGAAGTTGGTGAGCATATGTTTCTACAGATCCCACGGAAGCTTCGCGTAAAGCAGAGACTGCGAGCAAAACTTGTTCCTTTGAAAATACTCGGTGTGGGTTCTCCATCAAGAGTTGAAGAAAACGATATTCCGAATTTGTGAGAAGAATTTCTTTCTCGCCAATCTTAAAGAGGTGTTCTGCCAGATCAAGTGTGAGGTTCTCCCACGAAAGAATTGTTTGTCTCGGAGCGCGTTGACTCTCGCCTCGTTTAATTTGTTGTGTAACTCGCGAAGTAAGGATTCGTTTCTCAACCGGCTTGGTTACATAATCATCGGCACCAGCACCTAGTGCCAATTCCTCATCTACAACTTCACCACGGCTGGTAATCATCAAGATAGGGACGGTGGAGACGGCGCGAATCTGGCGGCAGATTTCTAAGCTCTCAAGCGGAGCATGTCCGAGGTGGATTAAAACAAGGCTGTAATCTCGAGTTGAAAATAACTCACGGGCCTCTTGAGCAGTTGAGACATCAAACACAGCAAAGCCCATCACTTCAAGTTGAAGTTTGATCTCTAATCGATCTCCCGCATTATCTTCAATGAGTAGGGCATTGGGTTTAGGTTCATTCTCTGAATGCAATGTCCCCCCCCCCAATCCTCAAAGTAGTTTTCGTAAGAATCTTCCACCATACAGCAAACTTTTACTTTGACTGATTTCTCCCTCTCAATTTACGAGTTTCTTCTTGACTTGTGGGTAAGTTGCTATTGATTCGTGAGGAAAGGGGGAGAAGAGAATGACCTTGATGCGTCTAAGCAACATCGCTAACTATCTAGCTTTCGAACGAGATCTCAAGACTGCTGTGCAGCATGTGGCGCTCAATGGTTGTAAGTCAGGCGAACCAAGCAGATTTTACTTGGCCCGTCTCAATAGCGATCTCACACTTGATCACATTGTTAGCTTTGGATTCACCGAGGAATTCCTCCAGGCAAACAACGAGTTTTCTCTTCTTAATAATCCATACCTTAATCGCGCAATTCATTCGAACTCTATCTCAATCAAATTACGAGATGCGAAGTTTCTTGAAGAGTTCAGTGAAATCGCAACGCTAGAAGATAGCGCTCGATGGAAGTCCACTGTCTTTCTTCCTTTGCTTCCGAATTATGTTGCGACTTTTTCGACTCAAGTAATCATTGAAGATTCAGAGGAGAACCAAGAATACTTTGAGATGCTCCGCTCATTAATGGCTCTCTATTTACACTCCCCTGATATTCAAGCAGCAACTCAAACTCAACGCCCAACTAAGGTTCGAGACTCTGAGGTAGGTAAAAAGCTCACAGAACGACAAGAATTGATTCTGTCCATGATTAAAAATGGAATGACCAACAACGCAATTGCAAATCGTATGGGTTATTCCGAATCGCTGATTCGCCAGGAGACGATGAGCATCTATCAAAAACTTGGCGTTGATGGTCGACGTGAGATCATTAAAAATGATTCTCTAGACGAAAACTCCAATAACGAGAATTACGGAATATAGACTCAAATAACTAATGGAGCCGTGAAAGATTCGGCCTGCGCTCTTTTCGATACTTCCTTTATTCAGTCCCATGACTTGAGCGATGAAAATTATTCCCAGAATCGCATTGAGCGCCCAGAGCCAATAAGGCAGATCCGCGCTATAAAGCGTTAGGAATGAAGTAATCACCATGGCGATGGTGTGAAACCACATCTGTTGTGAGACTTTTCGCATTGGGGCTACGACTGGCAACATCGGTATTCCTGCCGCTTCATAGTCATCGCGATACTTAATTGCCAGAGCCCAGAAATGTGGCGGAGTCCAGAAGAAGATCACCATAAAGAACCAGAACGCAGTCCACGAGAGAGATCCCGTGACTGCCGCCCATCCGATCAGCACTGGGAGGCACCCAGCGATTCCGCCCCACACAATGTTCTGGGAGGTTCGACGTTTGAGTCCAACTGTGTACCCAAACACGTAGAAAGCAATCGCACTGACAGTCAGAGCAGTTGCTAATGGATTAGTAAAGAACCAGAAGAGCAGAAGAGAAATAACGGTAATCACGGATGCAAATACCAGTGCTTGGCCTTCGCTAATCTCTTTATTGACGATCGGACGTTTGGAGGTTCGCCCCATGAGTTGATCGATGTCGCTTTCAATAATCATGTTAAATGCATTTGCAGCGCCTGCAGCAAGTGTCCCACCGAGCAGAGTTGCGATCGTTATATCGAGTGGTGGAATTCCATCGGCAGCTAAGAAGAGTGCAGGAAGTGTGGTGACCAACAGCAACTCGACAACGCGCAATTTCATTAGCGCGATATATGGCTTGATCACGTAGCGAGATTACCCTGTAGATTGCGGGCATGCGTATTTCGGTGAGATGGGCCATAGTTTTTGCTCTCATTTTTCAATTTCCTTTTACTGTTTCAGCCAGCACCAGCTCGGATATGACGAGGTTGAAGTTAGAGAAAACGATTACCGGCAACATCTCGCCAAAGTCCGTACGTGCCTCTAAAACTGGCTTTGTCTCAGCTCATAACATGATGTATCGCCACTCGGTGACCGTCTACAACGCCGAGAACCTTGACCTCGTTGAAACAATCTCTGATCAAGTCAGGCTCTCTGATTTTGGCTTTAAGAGCTACTCTGGGCTCCACCGCGGCGCTCCTGTGGAAGGAGCATTTTCTCCTGATGGCCAACACCTTTATGTCACTAACTATGCAATGTACGGAAAAGGTTTTAATCGAGAAGGTACCGATGTCTGCAAACCCGCAGATAAATACGATCGTTCATTTGTTTATCGAATTGATACTGATTCATGGAAGATTGATGCCGCATACCGCGTAGGTGTTGTTCCTAAAGTCGTTGAGGTGACGCCTGACAATAAGTTTGTGTTGGTAACTAACTGGTGTTCGTACGACTTATCTGTAATCTCAATCGACGAACAGAAAGTTGTTAAGACGCTCAATATCGGCGCATACCCACGAGGAATAACGGTCTCTCAAGATTCACAGTACGCCTATATCGCCCAGATGGGTGGCGCCGTCATTCATCGAGTCAATCTCAATACCTGGGAGAAGGACCTCCTGAATATCGGTTCAAACCCGCGCGCACTTGTTCTCTCGCCTGATAACTCGATGCTTTACGCAACTTTGAATAGTTCTGGTCGCGTTGTTGCATTTGATTTAAACCTTAAGAAGGTTGTGAAGACTGTTAAGACTGGTTCTGCGGCTCGCAGTCTTGATATATCAGCAGATGGAACAGCGCTTTATGTCGTGAACTACATGAGCGATACTGTTGCAAAAGTTCGCTCGGCCGACTTTAAAGTCCTCCAGAAAATCAAAGTCTGTAACGAACCCATTGGTATCACTTACGAACCACTGTACAAGCGAGTCTGGGTGGCTTGTTACGGAGGCGCTGTTAAAGTCTTTAGTGATTCCCTTTCACAATAGTTCCCAACAAGCGATCCATTGCAGCTCTAGCTTTATTGCGTGACGAGAGCGTGGGGGTTATTCCATCGGCAAGAATCGCAAAAACGAACTCATTATCGCCATCGTAAACATAGCCCGCCATCGTCACGCTGCGATTGACCCAACCAGTCTTCGCATGAACATTTCCTACGGCATTTGGAGCGGTTTCCAAGAATCTCTTTTGTAGCGTTCCCGTTATGCCACCCACAGGAAGTCCTTCATAGATTGAGGCAAATGTTGGGTTATTCCGAATCTTCGCCAATAGCTCAACAATCGTTTTTGCCGAGATTCTGTTGGACTTGGAGAGTCCACTCCCATCCATGGCTTTGAGCCCCGTGTGATCAATACCTAATTCACTTAAGGCAAGTGCAAAGGTTTTAGTTAGCCCCTTGCCGCTAGTTTCGTAGCCGATTTTTCTTGCCGCGCTATTCGCCAAACGATCCGCAAGTCGATTGTCACTCCAGAGATTTACAAATTTCACCATCTCGCTCAATGGCTCCGATGTCACAGATGCAATCTGGTCACGGGCAATCTCTGTGGCCTTAGTCGAATCGATCTTTTCAAAGGTTGCTTTGATTTTCCGTGCTTTGAGATTGACCTTTAAATCATAGATATCTCGCTCAAAGAGTCCTGCGTAATAGATGGCAATCTTTCTGTTTTCAGGGTTAGCTTTGTTGAGTAATGAGGGTAAGAATCTCTGGTTGTTTTTCTTAGATAGCGTGAGATTGCTTGTGAGCCACGGATCTAGCGAGCCCTTCAAGAGAAATTCATCGGCGTTATCTGTCTTGAAAATTGCTGTCTCATAACGTTTTTCTGGGCCAACAAAATGCAGCGCCGCCGTAGTTGAAACTAGCTTTAAGACCGATGCTGGTACACGCAGGGATTCTGGCGAATTTTGGGCAATCACTTTTCCATCTGCCGGATTAATGATGAGAAGTCCAGGTGATGCTAATTGCTTCGAAGCGACGTACTTGTCGAGAGAGTGAAGCGCATGACTCGGGCTCGATCCCACCGTCAGCAAGGTGGCAAGCAAGCCGATGAGAACCTTGTTACGCATGGTAGAGAGAGTAATAGTCAATTCTGTGAGATGGCTTTAGGCTTCGCTGCATGCGCACAGGTTATGTCTATCACGAGATATTTGGATGGCACGATACGGGAACTTATGTTGGCGACATGCCTTCAGATCCAGGCGCCGGACTTCAGCCATACATGAATTATGAGAACGCAGAAACAAAGCGTCGTATTCATGAATTGATTGTCGTTTCTGGATTAATAGACCACCTAGAGCGCGTGCCAGCCCGCAAGGCGAGCGAAGCAGAATTAGAGACTGTGCACACTAAAGAACATATTGCACGGATTAAGAAGGAATCTGATACTCGACTTGGCGGTGATGGCGGTGATATGACTACGCCTTTTGCGCGCGGTGGGTACGAGATCGCTGCAATGGCAGCCGGTGGCGCAATTGAATTATTCGAATCAGTTTTAAGTGGCGAACTAAAGAACGGTTATGCCCTGATCCGGCCACCTGGACACCATGCGGTTCGAGAGACCGGAATGGGTTATTGCATTTTTTCTAATATGGCGGTTGCCATTGCAGTTGCAAAGAAGACACATGGTGAGAAATTGCGCGTAGTTGTGGTGGATTGGGATGTGCACCATGGGAATGGCACCGAATCAATATTCCTTGATGATCCAAATGTCCTCACGATTTCGCTTCATCAAGATCGCTTATATCCTCACACAACAGGCGATGTTGATGTTGTAGGAGTCGGAACAAACATCAATATCCCACTTCCTCCGGGAACAGGACACGGTGGTTATTACTACGCGTTCGACGAAGTAATCATCCCTGCCATTAAGAGATTTAAACCAGACATCATTGCTGTTGCATCTGGTTTTGATTCATCGGTTTTCGATCCTCTCGGTCGAATGCTCATCACAGCTGAGGGCTACCGAAATATGACTCGACGCTTGATGGATGTTGCTGATGAAGTCTGTGGCGGAAAGTTGATGATGACCCACGAAGGTGGATATAACGCAACGTACGCTCCATTCTGTGGACTCTTTGTTCTACAAGAACTATCTGGCGTTACAAAACTTCCCGATCCCTTTGCACACGGCAATGAATATCCAGGCCACGAATTGAAATCGCACGAAGCTGCAATCATCGATGAAGCTAAGAAGTTGGTAGCAAAGTTATGACTCTGCCTCCCGCAGAGATTGGCCCCGGTGAGTTCTACCCCGTAGTCGGAGTCGGCCCGCATCCCAAACCATGGCCGATGGGAGATCAATACGATCCAGAGCTACTTGAAAATGGCGATCGCCGAAACGTGCTTGATAAGTATCGTTATTGGAGCGTTGAAGCAATCGTCGTTGATCTCAACACCAAGCGTCACTCACTTCGAATAGCGATTGAAAATTGGCAACATGATCTCAATATCGGCTCCATTGTGCGCACGGCAAATGCCTTTAATGTCTCAAGCGTTCACATTGTCGGAAAACGTGACTGGAATCGACGTGGCGCGATGGTCACCGATAAATACTTGACGGTGATCCACCACCCAACAGTTGCTGATTTCAAAGCTTGGTGCGACGAGCATAAAGTAGCCATAATCGGTATCGATAACGTTGACGTTTCTACCCCGATTGAGAGCGCAGAGTTTCCGAAAGATTGTGTACTTTTCTTGGGACAAGAAGGCGCTGGAATGTCAGACGAAGCGGTCGCGGTTTGCCAGCAAGTACTAGCCATTTCTCAATATGGATCGACCCGGTCTATGAACGCATCGGCTGCAGGTGCGATTGCTATGTATGCATGGGCAATGCAGCACTTACATAAGTAATTGCTTTATCAATCCATCGGTTGCTTTTTCCACCATGGTTAAAACTTCTTCAAAGGCAGAATCTGGATGCGAATATGGATCTGGAACTTCTAGCGAATTAGGATTTGTGGGATCGAATTGACGTAGGTAGAAGATCTTCTGTTCTTCTTCATCGCTGGTGACATATTTTGAAACTTCTTCATAATTGTTCTTATCCATTACGAGTACTAGATCTGCAGCCGCTAATCGTGAGTAATTGAACTGTGATGCAATGTGACCGAAGGAATAGCCGGCCTTTTCCCAGGTGCGCTTTGAAGGTGGGTTAGGTCCTTGACCGACATGCCAATTCGAAGTCCCAGCAGAATCCACAACAATCTTTGGTTTATCGATAGTAGAAACTTTGTTATGCAAAACGGCCGCTGCCATAGGCGAGCGACAGATGTTTCCGAAACAGACCATCGTCACGATGATGGTCTCGTGATCTTTCAGATGCGAGAGGTCGGGCAGACTCACAAATTCTTCTTCTAGTTAATCTTCAAGAATCTCAGAGATTGCGGTGATGCGACGTTCAATCTCGCTTGCCTCATCCGAACGCCCCTCAGCATGAAGAATTCCAGCGATTCGACGCTCAATTGCGACGATAAATTCAAAGTCCTTGGGTTCTGCATCTGCAGCAATATCTAGCACCCGCTCGAGGGTATTGAGCCCCTCATCAACTTCGCCCGAGAGCACTTGTGCTTTACCAAGTTCGAAGGATGCATAGGTCAAGCGGCGGTGATCATGTGCGGTTGTGAATACATCAACCGCTTTCTGGGCTGCTGCTAAGGCTGATTCAGCATCGCCTAGTTCGGTATAGCAATGAGCAATTTTCTGGTCGCAACGCGCAACATGGATAACTTCGCGCGCGCTCTTGAAATATTTTCTTGCTTCATTGAAAGCTTCGAGCGCCTCGTGATACTTCTTTAGTTCTCGATATGCGCATCCGATCAGGTGGAAGTCTGTGGCTGCACCAAGTTCATTTCCATCAATCAGATGTTCGCGCGCGCACTCTTCCATGCACTCGATTGTGTTGGTGTATTCCTTTGAACTAAACCACCATTCGCCAAGAGTGCAGGCAAGTTCGAGCGCCATTGGTGATTTATTTTCGCGGAGCAATTCGACCGCTTTGCTCATCGCAGTAGCCGCTTCATTCATACGTTTGAGTTGGTTGAGGTTGTAGCCAATTGCAGAATATGCCTGGGCTAATCCTTCTGTTGGCGCAGCAGATCCGAGTTCGGAGTAAATATCGCGCGCTGTTTCTGCGAGCGCAAGCGCTTCGTCGTATTGACCCCGCGCATAAATTCGGGCGCTTAATTCGTAATACGTACTGGCTCGATCAATCCCTTGAGTTTCAGGAATTCGCTCCCACAACATCTCTTCCGTGATGATTTCGTCATTCACATCGTCATCGTTGTGCTCATCAGCCAATGCAGTACTCCCTTCGACTCTCTTCCAAACCTAGCAGGTGCTCGATAGGCACGAGGGTCAATATCTGCGACTTTAGAGCGAGTCCGCTTTGCCTAGTACGACCGAGAATGTGCGTGAACCACCTGATGGCATATCTACTGTGATTTTCACAGTATCGCCCGGTGCGTAAGCACGGATGCGAACGATTGCTGAGACAAGGTCTGTGATTTTTCGTCCCTCAATCTCTTTAATGATGGCGCCGGCAGGGATACCAGCTTTTGCTGCTGCTTCACCTTCGACAAGTCGCAAGATGCGCGCGCCGCCACCGGTATAACTCGGATCGAAGTTAATTCCTAGGAATGGTCTGGTGGATTTTCCAGTCGCGATGATTTCATCAACAACGCGTTTTGCTTGATTGATTGGAATCGAGAATCCAAGACCAATGGATCCCGATGCGCCAGAACTGAGAGTTGCAATCGCGGAGTTAATTCCAACCAGCGCACCTGTTGTGTCAACAAGCGGTCCGCCAGAATTTCCTGGGTTGATGGCAGCATCGGTTTGAATGGCATCGATAAATGATTCTGCTCCCGTGCTACCTGTTGTGACTGGACGATTAAGCGCTGAGATAATTCCTGAGGTGACGGTTCCGGCAAGACCAAGTGGTGAACCAAATGCAACAACTGGTTCGCCGATGATTAATTTGTTGGAATTGCCGACCGCGATGGGCTTGAGATTTCCACGTTCGATTTTCAGAACTGCAATGTCATAAGTGACATCGCGGCCCACAATTGATGCGCGTTCAATATCGCCATTGTTGAGCTCGACTCGCACTGTGCCGCTCTGGGCAGCAGAAGAAATCACGTGATTGTTGGTGATGATGAATGAAGATGTGGGATTACTGCGATAGATAACGCCTGAACCTGAGCCATTTCCGGCAACAGATGAAACTGCGATAGAAACAACCGAGGGTGAGACTGCGGCAGCAATAGTCTGGACATCTACGCCTTTACCAACGATCTCCATCAAAGTACGGGTTCTCGAGCAGCTGCCATCAGTTGCTGCGAAAAGAGCTTTGCTGCGATTATCAACGCAGACTTTCGTTGGGGGTAGATCTGGTGTTACTGCGACGGCTACTCCACCAGCTACGACTGCGCCCATCACGAAGCCGATCATGAGTTTGCTGAAAGTTGAGACTGTTTGCATGCTCTTTACCCAATCACTCTTTTCTGAAAAGAACCTTAATGGTTATTGAACCCTTGCTGGGTAGACTGCGCAACTTATGGATCTCGCACTCCGCCGGGCACGCCTTGCCGTAACCGTCACATTTATTGTCAACGGCTTCACTGCGGGAACTTTCGTCGCACGCATCCCAGATTTTAAGAAACTCCTTGAGATCTCCAATGGAACTCTCGGCGCTTCTCTCTTGTTTGTATCAATCGGCGTATTTCTAGCACTTAAACCTGCGGGAAAGAACTCTGCAAAGTTTGGTAGTCAGCCAGTCATATTCTGGTCGACCATTGCGGTTGCAATCTCGTGTGTTCTTGTTGGCTTACTTCTCTCGTTGCAATGGTTCTGGTTCTCACTCTTCTTATTGGGTTTTGCACTCGCTACTCAAGATGTAGCGATGAATGCACATGCTGTTGTTGTAGAACAGCGAGCAGGACGACGATTGATGAGCGTCTTTCATGCCATGTTTTCGGTCGGCACGCTCATCGGCGGAATTCTTGGTGGAGTATTTTCACAATGGGAAGTTACCCCGCTCAACCAATCTCTTCTCTTGATGGTGATTTACATTGCTGCTGCATTTATTGTGAAGCCGCTATTTCTTCCAGCAGATGCAGATAAGCACGACTTCTCAAAAGGCAAACGCGCCAAGCACCCATTTATCTTCTGGATTCTTGGCTTCTTTGGCCTCTTTGCCGCCATTAGCGAAGGCGCAGCCGGTGACTGGGGCGGAGTACTTGCCCGCGATGCTTTTGGTGCAACACCTTTTGTTTCTACTCTGCCTTACATTGTTTTCTGTACTGCGATGATTATTGGTCGTTTATCTGGTGATTATTTGGCACATCGTTTTGGTGCATCAATCGTGATTGCCACTGGTGGAATCATTTCTGGAACAGGCCTTACTGCCGGGCTATTTCTTGGAGGTATTCCAGCAATTATGATTGCGTGGTTCTTGTTGGGACTCGGACTTTCTGTTGTGATCCCGCTGATGTTTAGCGCTGCCGGCACGCTCGCAAGTACACGTTATGCAGGTGTAATCGCACCCTCTGAAGCAGTCGCAAAAGTTTCTGGTGTTTCCTACTTTGGCTTTGTTCTTGGTCCGCCACTGATCGGCTTTATCGCAGATCTCATCGAACTGCGTTGGACTCTCTTGTTGATTGCAGCATTCTCTTACTTATTGATTTTTGCTTCTAAGTTTGCGCGCGAAGCTTAAATTATTTACCCCACGAGGTATGTAGCGGTCTTCCTTCGGCATAACCTGCAGCTGATTGAATTCCTACCACGGCTTTCTCGGCAAACTCTTCCAAACTCTTTGCTCCGGCATATGTGCATGACGATCTCAGACCTGCGACGATTTCATCAATCAAATCTTCAACTCCGGGTCTTGCGGGGTCGAGATACATCCGCGAGGTCGAGATTCCCTCTTCGTAGATCGCCTTTCGCGCACGATCAAAAGCATCTTCAGAGGATGTACGCGCTGCGACTGCGCGCGCGGAAGCCATTCCGAAAGATTCTTTGTAGAGCTTTCCAGTGGAATCTACGCGTAGATCGCTCGGCGATTCATATGTTCCAGCAAACCACGAACCAATCATGACGGAGGAAGCACCGGCAGCAAGCGCTAGAGCAACGTCGCGGGGATGGCGAACGCCACCATCTGCCCACACATGTTTACCTAATTTCTTTGCTTCTGCAGCGCATTCCATCACAGCAGAGAATTGAGGGCGTCCTACACCGGTCTGCATACGAGTGGTACACATTGCTCCAGGACCGACGCCAACTTTGATGATGTCAGCACCAGCCTCAACGAGGTCGCGAACGCCTTCTGCGGTGACAACATTTCCGGCAACGATAGGAATTTTTGGATCTAAAGAGCGAATGAGTTTAAGCGCTTCAATCATCTTCTCTTGATGGCCGTGTGCAGTATCAACTACGAGAACATCTACGCCGGCGCTGATTAAGCCAGCTGCTTTTGCTTTGACATCACCGTTGACGCCAACAGCTGCGGCAATTCTTAACTTTCCATGGGCATCTAGCGCTGGTTGATAAAGCGTTGCACGGAGCGCACCAGTTTTAGTGATGATGCCAACAAGATTTCCAGCAGCATCAACTACTGGAGCAAGGCGACGATTCTTCTCGTGCAGAAGATCAAAAGCCTCACGAGCATTGACGGTATCGGGAATGACCATGAGGTCCTTCGACATAATCGCGTGCACTTGCGTGAAGCGATCTACGCCATCCCAATCTTCTTCCATAACAATTCCAAGTGGTTTGTTCTTATCAACTACGACAATTGCGCCGTGAGCACGCTTATGTATCAACGATGCTGCATCTGCCACGGTCTGGTGTGGCTCAAGCGTGATTGGAGTATCAAAGAGAATGTGGCGCGACTTCATCCATGAGATTACTTCGGTAACAACAGCTAGTGGAATATCTTGCGGAATTACCGTCAATCCACCACGCCGCGCGACTGTTTCAGCCATACGCCGGCCAGATATCGCAGTCATATTCGCTACTACTAAAGGAATTGTGCTTCCCGTGTTGTCAGGGCTTCGTAAATCGACATCCATTCGGCTCGTGACGCTGGAGCGCGACGGAATCATAAAGACATCGTCGTAAGTGAGATCGTGATCTGGCTGATGTAGTAACCGCACGTAGGGAAACTATAGACCTCTGTTTGGCGATAAGATAAATCAATGCCTGAATCGCTCATAAGCGCGCGTGGATTGACCAAGAAGTACGGAGATTTCACCGCAGTAGATGCCATCGACTTTGATGTTGCCAAAGGAGAGTCCTTCGGACTTCTCGGCCCTAACGGCGCTGGTAAGTCAACCACTATGCGGATCATCGCCGCGACCTCCCAACGCACATCCGGATCCATCACAATCATCGGTCGCGATCCAGAAGAACATGGCCCCCAGATTCGCGCCCACCTCGGCGTTGTCCCCCAACAAGACAATCTCGATGGTGAATTAACAGTCACTGAAAATTTGTTTATATATGGACGTTACTTTGGATTGAGCAAGAAGTTCATCCGTACAAAGATTGAAGAGCTTCTGGAATTTGCTCAACTAGAAGAAAAGCGTGATGCAAAAGTTGATGCCCTTAGCGGTGGAATGAAGCGCCGACTCACGATCGCACGCGCACTTATTAGCGAGCCAGATATTTTGATGTTGGATGAACCCACTACTGGTCTTGATCCTCAAGCCCGCCACATCTTGTGGGATCGTTTATTCCGACTGAAAGAAACGGGTGTAACGCTCGTTATCACCACACACTTTATGGATGAAGCCGAACAACTCTGCGATCGCCTCGTTGTGATGGATAAAGGCAAGATCATGGCTGAGGGATCACCTCTTGAGCTCATTAAGAAGTACGCAACGAAAGAAGTGCTTGAAGTTCGCTTCGGTTCAGAGCGCAATAAAGAGGTGGCGCCGACTCTGCGCAGCATGTGTTCGCGTATTGAAGAGCTCCCCGATCGCATCTTGATGTATGTCGACGATGGCGAAGCTCTTCTTGAAGAGATCGTCGCGAAGAAATTGCACCCCACCACTTCGCTGGTGCGCCGCAGCTCTCTCGAGGATGTCTTCTTGCGCCTTACTGGAAGAACGCTGATCGAATGAATTCAGGTATTGATGTCGTCAAGATTCGGGCACGCGGCGCCTCGTATGTAGCCGAAGCGCGTATCGCCCAGATGATGAAGTGGAAGGGCATTATTGCCATTGTCGCTATTGGTAATCCGCTCTTTTATCTTGTCGCAATCGGCATCGGGATTGGCGTACTTGTTAATGAGAATTCTGGAACTTCAGGCACTGGTGGCGTCGAGTACATAACTTTCATCGCTCCTGCACTTCTTGCCAGCGCCGCATTGACTGGCGCTCTTGATGAAGCGATGTTTCCAGTCATGGAAGGTTTCAAGTGGCGCAGACTTTTTTACGCTATTAACTCAACCCCTATTTCACCCGCCCAAATTGTTATGGGAATCTTCCTTGGAGCAATGGTCCGAGTAGTGTTCACAGTCGTCTGTTATTGGGCTTTGTTGATTGCATTTGGAATCGTAACTTTCACTCAATCGTGGGATGTCATACCTGTGACGGTCTTCGCCGCTGGAGCATTTGCTGCCATCATCATGGGGGTTACTGCGCGCGTAAAGAATGAAGATCACTTCATGACCGTGCTTAATCGCATGATTATCATGCCGATGTTCCTTTTCTCTGGGACTTTCTTTCCACTTTCCACCATGCCTATTTTCATTCAACCCATTGGTTGGATTTCACCTCTGTGGCATGCAACTGAATTAGGACGCTATTTCTCGTATGGATACCCGATCTCCACAACGATGCTGCTTATCCACTTTGGTTATCTCATTGGCATGATGGTTGTTGGTTTCAAGATTGCGAATAAGGCATTCGCTGTGAGGTTAGCTAAATGAGTACCGCTGTAGAGATCGCAGACGCACGCGCTGATCGCTTGGGCCACCAACTTTATGCCGGCCGCGCACGCGCAATTCTTGAGCGATCGTTTATAGCTCTTCGGTCTTCGACCTGGGTTCCCATTGCAACCGGTTTTATCGAGCCAGTTCTATACCTCTTGGCATTTGGTTATGGCATGGGCGAGCTCATTGGCAACGTCGAAACGGGTCGTGGGGTAGTTGATTACGCCGTTTTCATCGCTCCTGGCCTCCTGGCTACCAGCGCCATGAATGGTGCGATCTACGACTCGACTTGGAATGTTTTCTTTAAACTCAACGAGAGCAAGTTGTACCAAGGAATGCTCGCAACTCCCCTTGGACCGCTAGATGTTGCACTTGGCGAAATAACATGGGCGTTGTTACGTGGACTTTCTTACGCTGTTGCTTTTATGGCGATTACAGCGCCACTTGGTTTAGTTCCTGGCGTTTCTGCAATTTTGGCGATTCCTGCTGCAGTCTTTATCGCATTTGGTTTTGCATCATTTGGAATGGCCATTACTTCATACTTTAAAACCTACCAACAGATGGGAATGATCAACATTGTTTTGCTACCAATGTTCTTGTTCTCTGGTTCGTTGTATCCAATTTCGGTTTATCCAGATTGGTTAGAGTTCTTAATTCAACTTATGCCTTCATGGCACGGTATTGAGTTGGTGCGCGATGTTTGGTTTGGTGCGCTAGATTCCGGAACTTTGATTCACATTTCATATTTCTGTGTGATGATTGTGTGCGGTCTATATTTCACGACTCGCAGACTTCGCAATCTTTTTATGCGTTAATTACGCATAAGCCACGCATAAAAACCCATCTCTTGACGGCGTTCAATACCCGGGAGTAAACTCCCGACAAGTAAGTCGACGTAAGTCTTTAGAACAGGGGTGTGGTACCAACAAATCGGATCTTCTGATCCGTATTTGGGAAGTCCCGAAACTCCCATGTTTAATAAAACGCATCATCCTCAAACTTTTAGAACTACTCCGAGCCGCTTTAAGCCGGTTCCAGAAACGCGCATCCAAGAACTTCTCGAAGCCGAGCGCGCAAAGTTCAGCAAACTAGCTCCTCAATCTGGCCTTGAAAACCAGCGCGCCTCAGATGTCACACCTCTTGGAGTCGCCTCAAGTTTCCAACACTGGGATCCATTCCCCATCTCCATCGTCTCTGCAAAAGGCGCCTGGATGAAGGATGTTGACGGTCGCGACATGCTCGATCTATCAATGGGCTTCGGCGCACTCCTGGTGGGCCACCTCAATGACGAGGTCATTAAAGAAGCACATGCCACTCTCGATGTCGGAACTCTCTTTGCGACTCCTTCGCCAATCACCCGCGATGGCGCAGAAATCATCTGTCGACGCTTTGGTCTGGATATGGTCCGTTTCGCAAACTCCGGAACGGAAGCCACTATGTATGCGCTTCGCACTGCGCGCGCTGCAACCGGGAAACTTGGCGTTGTAAAAATTGAAGGTGGATATCACGGTTCGTATGACCCATTGATGGTCTCTGCAAAACCTGATTTAGCAAAAGCAGGAGATCCACATTCCCCTAACGCAGTTCCATTGCCAGCAACTGAACCTGGTGATGTATGGGTTGTCCCTTATAACGATGCGGATGCAGTCGAGCGAGTTTTCAAAGCACATGCTGACAAGATCGCATGTTTGTTTATGGAGCCAGTCCTAGAAAATATCGGAATCGTGCTTCCTGATCTTGGATACCTCGAGCGTCTACGCGAACTCTGCGATCAATACGGAATCTTGTTGGTATTTGATGAAGTAAAAACTGGTTTAACCGCTGGACCACAAGGTGCAGCTCAGAGACTTGGTGTGAAGCCTGACCTTATTTCTCTTGCTAAATCCATCGGTGGCGGAATCCCTGTCGCAGCATTCGGCGGAAAACGCGAATACATGAGCGTAGTTGTTGACGGAAAGCACTCTCACCTCGGAACTTTCAATGGCCACTATCTCGCGATGGCTGGAATTCGTGCGGTTGATCGTCTCTGTACACCAGAAGCTCTCCAACGCAGCGAAGACCTCAATCGCCAAGCGCTCACTCGCATCGCAGACATCATTAATGAATATGAAATCCCAGCACACACTGTCGGATTCGGCGTAAAAGGCTGTATTACTTGGTCACCAGAACCAGTCCGTAATTACCGTGATTACAAGGCCACAAACTTCGATATCGCTGAGTTGTCATTCTTCTGGTCTCTCAATCGCAACGTTATGACTCCTCCAGGACTTGATGAACAATGGTTGATATCTCTAGCTCATACCCAAAGAGAGATCGATATCATCGTCGGAGATTTCTTAGAGTTTGCTCAAGCTCTGCGCGCTTAAGCGCGGAAGTAATGTTCTAAATTCCAAGCGCGTACGCCGCCGGCCACGCCCGCAGTATTAGGAACAATCACAACATCATCACCCATTCGCTCAAGATCAACTGACCTGATACATCGCGCATTTCCGCCACCGATATACAGTCGATCCCATTTGAAGACTGGGCGCAACTCTTCCACCAATTGTTTAATGCGACGAGACCAGAAAACGTTTCCTAACCTTTTCCGCTCTTGTTCGCCGATCCATGTGTCGTATGTGGTGCTTCGACGAACTGTTGCGTGAGAGAACTCGAAGTGTGGAGTTAACTTTCCACCATAGAAGATTGCGAATCCCAGGCCGGTTCCTAAAGTAATAACAACTTCATATCCCGATCCGGTAATGATTCCAGCGCCATGTACTTCTGCATCATTGAGAACAAGTGTCGGCAGACCCAATTTATCTGAGAGCGCTTTCTGGACATCAAAATCAGTCCATTGTTCTTGAAGCTCTGGATCAATCTTCGTGCGTGGACCTCGCGTGGTTATGTAGTGCGGCGTAGCAACAACAACGCCGTTTCGAATCATGCCTGGCATACCCACGGTCGCGCGATAAGCCTTGGGCAAACTATCTGCGATCTCTGCAATAGTCGAGACAAAGCGTTCGGGAGATAAGGGGTATGGCGTCTCAATGCGATTGGGCTTTGAATGCATCGTGCCAGAGTCATCAAGAACGCAACTCTTAAGGAAAAGTCCCCCGCAATCAACCGAGAGAGTGAGGCGCTCATTCATGTTGAGAGGATAGCGTTATTTTGCGCGCTCGTTTAGGCCTATCGGTGATGACGCCTTCGATCGTTCTCTTCTTCAACCATCGAAGATCCTCGCGTGAGTTAACGGTCCATACATAGATACGCGAGGTCGATAGTCGATTCAATATCCCGGGGTGCTTGCGAAGAAGTTCGATATCAATCGCAACGTCTCGCGTTGGTCTAATAAAAACTGCAAAGGGGTACTTCACAACTTTCATAACATGGGGATATTTGCGCTTCATCCGTAAGGTAGCAAGATAAGAAAAAGACATGAGCGAGATATTGATTTTCGATGCAGAAATTTCTGCTGCTCGCAGATGGAGCAAACCCATCACTCGCCTTTCGATGGCGCCACCCGTGAGAACTGGGTGTTTAGTTTCAATCAAAATATCTTTGCTATTTTCAATAGCTAGATCGAGTAGCTCATTGAGTGTGATTGCGTTTGTAAGTTCTTTAATCTCCTCAGTGCTCATTCGAGAAATCGCACCGCGTTTGCCCGCAATACGTTCGGTGGTGCGATCGTGGAAACAGATGATTTCTTTATCTCGAGTGAGCCTTACATCGCATTCAAAGCCATCGGCGCCGGAATCAACTGCTCCTTGATAGGCGGCTCGAGTTCCTTCTGGGAACTTATGGCTAAAACCGCGGTGGGCGAAAACTCTCATCGACCGAGGATGAATCGTGCAGCGTTCATAAATCCAACGCTACCTTTACGAGATTTAAGAAGGAATAACGCGCGAAACAGTGGCGCGCTTGCGCCAAAGACCCTCGTGAAGACTTGCGATCTTGCAGTGAGATCGCGGCGCGTGCCCCACGTACTTCCTGAGCTCTCTTTAGGGTGAATCGCTACTCGTACTGGAAGGTAAACGCCCTTGAGCCCACTTTTGAGAGCATCAGCGATAAAAATATATTCATCGCCTAAGAAATTTTCCACCCCGGCGCCAAAGCTCTCATCGAAGTTGATCTGCTTCTCACGAATGGCATCTACGCGGACCATCATCTCGTATGTAGCTGCTTTCGCTGAATTGAATTTTGTAAGTACCTGCTTTTTCAATGGATAACTCTTGCGTAATTCACCTGTTTCATCTGTTGTTTGTGCCATGATGATTGAGCATTCTGGATGGCTCTCGAAATATTCGACTAGGTGAGCTAGTCCTGCTTCATCAAAAGTGATGTCATCGTCTCCAAAGATCAAATATTTCCCAGTCGCATGCTTCAGTGCAGCATTTCTACTCTTTGCTACCCCGCGGCTCTTGAGTTCTACTAACTTTGTTTGCGGAATATCGAAAACATAACTCTCTTCTTGGGGATTCTGAACTAAGACAATGAATTCTCGTGCGGTGTTCTTCTCTGGCAGTCTCAAATTCTTTACTCGGTTAGCAAGAGTTGAGTAGCCAAACGTAAGAACTACTTCATTCGGTGTCATCGTCATCAGATGTCCGTGAATTTGATTTCGCATAACGCATGAGTGATCGTGAAGCGTTTGAGATGACCGAGTTCTGTAGACGAGCGCCAAGGAAAATCACCAGTGTGTTTGCTGGTGTTATCTCCCCCTCAATGCTGAGAAAGAGCAGTAACGCAAGTAAAACCAACATTCCAGCACCCGATACAAGTGCACCAGTTTCGGCAGCCTTGATACGTACTCCGTATCGCTTATCTGGCTTCACTTTCTTCTTCCCGCCGATAGCAGCAATCTCGGCTTGAATGGCGATCTGCTTGCGGAAGATCCCCCCGATTACTTGGAGGATCACCAACAGAATGAGGGTATTAATCAGCGCTATGAGCGGGTTGAGGATTAAAAAGAAGAAGATGATTGCAACTAATTGAGTGCCGAGGCTGAGGATATTTGTTAGCTCGAAAGCCATCGCCCACTCGCGATTTTCTTCTTTAGTGCTCTTCTCTTTCTTTGCGGCTCTAAAGGAGCGTGCAAAAGCCTTTACGCGATAGTTACGTTGGTAGAACTGACTTATACGAGTGACGATAAAAAAGATGAAGAATCCAACAACTACCCAGCCCAGGACAGTTCTATCAAAATCGCCCTCGTGAAGCACTAGCGTTGCAAAGAATTTCATCACCAGCAATTCAGAGACAGAGATAGTGGCGGCAATCAGTGATAAAAACAGGAGGACGAAACGGAATCTGCCACGAGGAAAGAGATGGCGGAATCCGGCAATCATCTCTTTGGCAATAAATAACATCTTTAGGCCTTCGCTAACTTTCGAGATCCGAGAATCGCAACCAAGTGTCCCGCTGTTACAAAGAGCGCAAGATAGATTCCAAGAGTAATCAGAGACTCGTTATCACCAAAAATTGCAATGACGATTGACATCTCGACTGAGTGAAAGAGTCGCTGTACGGCAAGAACCTTGAAGGGCGCCTTAGCGATTCGCACCCATGAGTTAACTGCTTGGCGCACCTCTTGAGAATCAGAGAGTTTTGGTAGCCCGGCAAAAGCACGTGAAACATGGACGATGTCATTAAAACCCTTATTCCAAAGGATCATGATTGAAATTAATGCGCCAAGAAATGGAAGTTTCCAATCGCTTATCTCGGCCTCTGGCCAGCCCGCCAATCGAAGTGCAAAAGCTACGGGTATCAATGACTCGGTGAGGTAATGGCCGACTCGATCAAGGAAGACCCCTTTGGGTGATTGCGTGTTCCGCCACCGCGCAATTTCGCCATCACAGCAATCCCAGAGCATCTGGAGTTGCGAAAGGAAGAGAGCGATAAGGATTCCGGTGTATCCAGGGATTAACAGCGCAGCGCTAATTGAGATACCGGTTGTGATCATTAAGTATGTGACGCCATTTGCAGTGATAGGAGTTTTAAGAAGTAGACGCGTGAGGTACGGCGAGATCTTCCGCAGATAGAGATCTGCTACCCAATGCTCGGCGTTGGATCTACCAGTAACTGAAGGTGGTTGGGAGATCTCGCGAATCTGGGCAATTGTTGGCTTTGATGGCCGATTCGTCATCTTCCAATCTTATTGGCTCGATGGCCGAAAACCCATTGTGTTGATGAGATAACAAGGAATAAGAGCGAGAAATACCAAGCAAAGTAATCCAGTGGCCATTCTTGAAGGGTCGCAATTCCAAGAAGCAAGATTCTCCCACCAACAAATAAACCTAGGGCGGATAGCCAGGTAGGTTTCTTATCGCTTTGTAGGGCTCGATAGAGATTGTCGTAGTGATGGAAGACAATCGCAAAAATAATCATGTATGTCACAACATTGATCTGGTCGGCGCTAGCAAAGATCCATAACAGAAATACTCCTTCTAGCGCGCGCAAGATTGATGGTTCAATCCAATCAAATCTCTTGGTGATGCTTTGTTTTAGCCCTAAGAGATCAGCTTGATCTGAAATGAATGTGCTCTTGATTGACTCTATTTGCATCTGTCGAGTGCGACGAATTCGACCACGATAAACGATGACTGCAGAAATAAATGCCAGTATCGGCATGATTGTGAAAGTGAATGCGGCACCACCAACCACTGCGCTAGCGCTGATTGCTAACCATCGCTCACCGATTGGGAATTGAATGATCTTTCCTAACCAATAACGTAAACGACCTTTAGGTTCACGCTCGGTCGGGATGATTCCATCGAATTCCGCCATGAAATCAACAGGGGTAGCGAATTTATCTTCTGCTCGTATCTTGACGACTCTGGCAAAGTTGTAATCGGAGAGATGTCGGAATGTTTGAATCAACATCATCGCGATCGCCGGGATCCAGAGATCTCTACCTTCTTTTTCTGCGCCGACTGCTAGACCAAGGAAGACCATGTACTCCTTGACGCGATCAGTCACAGCATCGAGCCATGCGCCAAGTTGTGAGAATTTTCGGGTGTAACGTGCGAGTTCGCCGTCGACGCAATCAACAATAATGCTGAGTTGGAGCAGAGCTGCGCCAAGGAAAATCCACCAGAAAGTTCCTTGGGCAAAACTAAAAGCTGAATACAGACCAATAGCAAAAGAAACGAGCGTCACCTGATTTGGCGTTGCTTTAATCTTTACGGCAAGCCAGGTCAGCAGTTTTGAGAATTTTCGTAGGAAAAACACCGAGAAAAAGCCATCGTTGGCTCGATTAGCCATCCTTAGACGAACTCGACCCATATTGAGTTGAGCAATCTCTTCTCTGACTTTAGCTCGCTCTGCTGCATCCTTACTTCGTGCATAAGGTGCGGCCCAGACTTCTGCTGCATCAACTTTGATCATTGCGCGGGTTAGGGCAACAAGTATGAGATCGATTGCGTTACCTCGAGCGTTCTGTTCGATGGCGTTTTCAAGCGCAGAGATAATCTGATCTCTCTGCTTCTGAGAGAGTCTTATTAATCCAACAAATTTCCGGTTTCCGATTGTGACTTTATGTGAAGCAGAGGATGCGCTAGCGATTCTGCCTTGGCGAATAAGTGTGTCGCCATTTTTCTCGGTTGCGACAAGAGCGGCAGAGGAGCTACGTGGATAATCGGTAAGCAACTCTAAATGCGGATCTGCGACGACTGAATTCTCATCAATGAGCAATACATCGTTAGTGGAAGCCACGAATCGGTTGAGGACCTCTTCGATTGATGTCGCGGGAGTAACCACCAACGAAGTAAGGGATTGATTCATTTCCTGTAGTATAAATCTATGGCCCTCCAAGTTGTGATTCTCGCTGCTGGAATGGGAACGCGTTTAGGCAAACCCTGGCCAAAACCACTCACACCATTGGCTGATGGTCGTTCGATCATGCAGCAACAATTAGAGAATGTTGAGAGAGTCTTTAAAGACGAGGCTCGCGTCACAATCGTGGTTGGATTCAAGATGGAAATGATTATGGAGGCTCATCCCTCTGCATCCTTTGTCTACAACGAAATCTATGACCAGACCAATACCTCAAAGAGCCTTCTCAAAGCTCTGCGCGCATCGCAAGAAAGTGGCGTCTTATGGCTTAATGGCGACGTGGTCTTCGATGCTCGAGTACTCGAGCGAATCGCTGATCGCATCCGTGGCGAGAAATCATTTGTCTGTGTGAACACTTCTGCGACAGCTGAAGAAGAAGTGAAGTACACGGTCGATGCAAAAGGCCACATCAACGCGCTCTCCAAACAAGTCCAGAACGCTCTCGGTGAAGCCGTGGGAATCAATTTCATCTCGCGACACCATAAAGGCTCAGTTATAACCTACCTCGAAGAGTGCGCTGACAATGATTACTTCGAACGCGGCCTCGAACTTGCCATCGAGAAAGCTGGTATTGAAATCGAACCAGTTGATATCTCTGATCTATTTGCAGTCGAAGTTGATTTTCAAGCAGATCTTGATCGCGCAAACCTTAACTTCAACTAAAGTTTCTTACGCAACTTAGAAATCTCATTCCTCACTTTTCGCTTATAGCGATTGAAGATATTACTCTGTACCCAATCTAGCGGGAATCTCTTTACTAAATTCTTATCAAAACCGATCATGGCTTCTGCAACGAGATCTATTGAGATCTTGTCGGGATATATTGATTCACCCTCAGGAACCTTGGCTGAATCTAAGCTATCTATATCGCCAATGATTCGTGCGCCGGTTGCAATAAGTTCTCTTCTGTTCTGGGCGCCGACTTCGTTGCCTTTATCGATTGCCCACTGTGGGGTCAATAATCGAGCCGCATCCTTCGGCGCCTTCACATGGTCAGTGAGCCTACGGACATATCCATCGCGGATGAATACTTCGTACTCATTCCAATCACGTTCTTTCGGGAATCTCTTGTTGATCTCGATGAGAAGCGCAATCTCTTCCATACTTAAAGAGCGATTGCTTCCAGTTTGCTGGGCCTTCAAAAAGCCTTGTGGTAGGCCTAAATACTCATTAATTGAGTCGAAGAGAAACTCAGGCTTTGATTCATCAACGATGATTACAGTCGCATTCTTCGGACCAAGAACATCTACCCAACGCGCAACGACTCGACCGTGGAAGTGGCGCATCCAGAAAGTTGGATTAATTTTCGACTCGCCAGGATTATCCAGTACTGAGTGGAGCCACGTCGTGTAATCAACCTTTATTCCGTACTTTAAATATTGCTGGTACGACGATCCTAATAATTTCACAAGTGGTCGTACTGTGAAGATAACTTCTACTTTCCTATCTTTGATTTCACTAAAAATGGTTCGAATCGCATCACCATTAATTTCTGAGAAAAACTCACTGCTGATGAGAATGGTGTCCGCGTCGCTTTTATCAATTGACCGTGCGAGCTGGTTCCAGTGTTCTATTGACGTTTTCTCGCCGCCACGTTTATTCCAACCCCATGCTCGTCCTGTGAGCGCCCAGGCAATTCTGTGGTGAGCTTTTCTACCAATATTTGGATAGAGGATTCCCGCAGATTTCAATTCTTCGCTCTGGGCATCAAAAGCTTCTTGAAGAGCAGTAGTGCCAGATTTATGGAACCCCGCATGAATCACTAATCGGCGCTCTGACATCACGAAATCATCCTAATGATGGCGGCGCGTATACCTCGGACCATCTCAGACAATTCCAGTGTGGGTTGGCTGGGAAACTCCTCAATTTGTTCAGAGACGAGAGGCAGATGGATAAACCCAGATTTGATTGAGCTATTTAGAAGCGCATGTTGCAGGCGATAGAAGAGATGATTACAGACAAAGGTCCCAGCCGAGAGCGAGATTGAGCTCGGGACTCCAGTGTCATTGAGTTCTCTCTCAATCTGCTCAATAGGTAAGGTGGAGAAATAGCCATCTGCTCCAGTGCCCTCGATTTTTCTACTCTGGGGTTGATTTCCCGCATTGTCTGGGATTCGTGCGTCATCGAAATTGATGGCAATTCGCTCGGGAGTTATCGCTTTTCTCCCTTCTGCTTGCCCAAAAGCGATGACAAATTCCGGGGAGAAATCTCTGACTCTTTGTAGAAGTAATTGACTAGAGCGATCGAATTCGACGGGAAGGATAATTGCGCTCATCTCGATACCTGGAATTCCCTGACGCGATAGTTCTTCAACCAATAGTTGCGAGGGGTTCAGTGACGCTCCGGCAAATGGCTCAAAGCCACTGACCAATACTTTCGTTAGTTTCTCAGATGTGGCGTGCATTCAACACTGCTTTATACGCCAAGGAACGCGGCGCCAACAAGCAAAGCTGACCAAACAATATGGAAAGGAACCATCCAATTCTTGATTACCTCTATTGCAACTTTGGAATCTTCGTCTTCCGTCGAGTTCTTCTTAATATCAAGTAATTCGCGGATCAAGACTGAGAGCACCAAGAGAGTCGCCACCCACGCCACCATGCAGTACGGGCAGAGCGCTCCGATTATGAATGTGGTCTGGTAGGCCAACCAATGACAGAAGATCACGGCAAGAGCGGTTCCCCCAGCGGCAATCTGTAAAAATAGTTTTGGCAAGCTAATGCGGAAGAAGAGCAAGACGGCAATCACAAGCATCATTGAGAAAGTTCCGATGCCAATGATCGAATTTGGGAACCCAAAGACTTCTGCCTGCTTGGAGAGCATCACGCTCTTGCAATTCAGGGTTGCATTGATATTGCACGAAGGGGTGTAACCCGCATCTTTGAGGATCTTGAATTTATCTATTGTCAAAATGAAGGAAGCGACAACCCCCGAAATGCTTGCAACCAGCATTACCCATGCAGATGTTCGAGTCTGTGATTCCACTCACGAAGTATACGGGGCTCTCAATCTCGCACCAATTAAGCGAAATTCACACATGTTCAGCACATTCTTGTAAATCTCTTCGATTTCTCTACCGCGTAACTCAGAGTTCCCTAATGTTCTTTCATAAATATCTGCCCAAGTTCAAAGTTTTGGTTCTACCAAAGTTATCAACCAATGAAGTACACAACCGAGAAAGAGATGAGGAAAGAATGAAGAAGATGAAAAGATACGCTGCGCTTGTAGCTGTATCTGCACTTGCCCTTTCACCAGTCGCCCCAGCAAAAGCTGAAGATGACGCACTTAAAACAAGTCCACTAACCGAAGTACTCAATCTGCCACGAGCAGAGTTTGATAATAACCTCGGTGATTACGACGTCTTTACTGCGGTCTTCATGGATACATGGGGGATGCTTCCTGAATCATCACTTAAAGTTCTTGCAGATGGAAACACTGCTCTTACAGCATTCGTTCCCACAGACCGCGCATTCCGCAAACTCGTTCGCTACTTGACCGGCAAAGCTCCCAAGAGTGAAGAGGCGATCACAAATGCCGTACTTTCACTTGGCTCGGCCACTCTTGAAAAAGTCTTGCTGTATCACGTAGTAGTCGGAAATCCGATTCTCTCCGCTGATGCACTCAATGCAAACGGCGCAACTTTGTCTTCAGCTAACGCTCAGACATTCAAAGTTAATGTCGTCGGCTCGAAGATCACTCTCGTTGACAAGGCTTCAAAGCACACCAACGCTGTAGTGCTTCTAAGCAAAATTGATATCAATAACGGCAACAAACAGGTCGCTCACGGTATCAATCAAGTAATGCTTCCTAAACTCTCCTAGTTAGGGAAACATGGGTAAGAAATAGAACGTGACGGGACCCTTGCGGTTGCAAGGGTCCTTTTGCGTTACATAGGCTCACCTCATGAGCTCTTTTGCAAGAACGAAGCTGGCTCTGGTTACCCTTGTTATTGCTTCGTTAATGCCCATACCTTCCGTTCGGGCCGACTCTGTTGATCTCAAGATTCGCGCCATCGATATCTCTTCCACTCAAGTAGAGGGTGGTCGCGGGGCCGCATTAGCGATTTTGAAGGATGGGACTCTGTTATTGGCTGGTGGCGAGAGAGGAGACACTCTCTACCAGTACCGAAATGACGAACTACTGACTATCGGAACTCTGTTACAACAAAGCGAGCGAAATCGAGATTCGCGATTTGGTCCAACGGATATCGGAATTCTGAGCGAGACTTTAAAGCGCACACAACTGTTGATTTCGTATCCGCAACTCGATCAACAACGTAATTGCGTCAGACTGGTGGTATTCCGTTACTCCTTGAATCGCTCAGATTCAATCTTGACGAAGAACGAACGATGGTTTCAAGGTAAACCCTGTGTTCCACTTGGCGCGGTCCAACATGCAGCAGGTCGAATCGAAGTCATCGACTCTAAGAGCGCTTATTTGACTACCGGTGATCTTGGATTTAGAAACATCGATGAGAAGAAATCTCGCCAATGGCTCGGTGGAGTTTTTGTCATTACCGCAAAGAAAGTCCGTCAGGTTTCTAGTGGACATCGAAATCCACAAGGAATTCTCTTGACGGGAAGTGATCTCTATATTTCTGAACATGGCCCTCGCGGTGGCGATGAACTCAACCTCATCAAACAAGGTAAGGATTATGGATGGCCATTTGTGACATATGGCGCGCCCTATGGACCAGGTGATTACATCAAACCGAATAGAACTGGAACTCATGTCGGCTATGAAGAGCCGATCTATCAATGGACACCTTCGGTTGCGCCGACAGAGTTGGTAAGGATTCCAAATATCGCCTCATGGCAAGGTTTTCAGGGCTTCATTGTCATGGGAACGTTAGCCGCACAATCTTTGATCTTCATCCAATTAACTGCACAGGCCAAGGTTGGTAAGGTGATTCAAGAAAATGTCGGAGAGAGAATTCGTGATCTTGACGTTGCTCCCGATGGTCAATTGGTTGGAACAACAGATAGCGGAGCCCTGCTTTTCTTCTCCCTGAACTCCAATTGATGTTTACTTAGAACATGGCTTTACTTAAGAAATTCGCCCAAGTTTCACTTGGTCTAGCGCTTACATATGCAGGTATTGGCCACCTGACTTTCAGCCGCTCCGAGTTTCAAGCCCAGGTCCCAACCTGGCTACCTCTGGATAAAGACTTTGTAGTCGTTGCCTCTGGCGTGGTTGAGATACTTCTTGGCCTTGCGCTGATTCTGCTCTGGAGACATCGAAACGCTGTTGGTTGGGCCACGGCCATTTTCTTTGTTCTGATCTTTCCGGGAAACATTTCGCAATATGTAAATGGCATTGATGCATTTGGATTAGATAGCGACCGTGAGAGACTTATCCGTCTCTTCTTCCAGCCCGCACTTGTTCTCTGGGCGCTATGGTCGACAGATACTCTTCAATTTCAACGACGTAAAGTGAAAGGACAGTCATGAGATTTGTCATTTCAGTGATTGATACCCAAACGCGACCACCGCATAGCCCAGAAGAGATCGCTGCTATTGATGCCTTCAATGACAAGCTCGTTGCGGCGGGTCAACGTATTTTTGCCGGAGGCCTTGAATCCCCTAGTGATGCGATGGTGATTGATAATCGTTTAGGCGCAAAGAAGAGTGAATCAGGGCCGTTTCATACTGCGGCCGAATACTTTGGTGGATTCTGGATTATTGATGTTCCAAGCCGCGAAGTCGCCGAGCAACTTGCTGCCGAAGGATCCCTTGCATGTAATCGAAAAGTTGAGTTACGACCACTTATTGGTTAACTAGGTGAGAGTTTCAAAGAGAGGGTGAAGAAATGGAACTCATAGTGGTTGCGATAGCTATATTCGTCATTCTCCTGGTTGCTAAAAATGGCTCTAGTAAGAAGATTAGTAAGCCAAACAGAGATGAAAATCTCGATGAGGACACAATTTACGGCTGATCCACATTGCTTTTTAGTATGGCATCACCAGGCGCAGCAGTAATTCAAGGGTTGTGAGGGAAGAGCGCGCCCGTAGGGATTCGAACCCCAAACCTTCTGATCCGTAGTCAGATGCTCTATCCGTTGAGCTACGGGCGCAATTGCCCGCGAATATTATCACCAAAAAAGTGGTCCAATTTTGGCTGATACCCTGCGAATATGAAGCGGTTTGCGCTGCTATTTGCGCTTTTAACTCTCAATTCTGGGGTCGTCTATGCCGTAGATATTCCATTGACTTGTGCTGATCGAAAGAGTTTTGAATTACGAATCTCTAATGTGATTGATGGTTGTACTCAAGACGAAATCTCACTTGGTGCTGGGCCACTGCCGATTTCTAATCTTCCAAAGAATGGACTGGATGAAACCTTGGAGTTTCGCTTTCTCGCTGCACAAGCGGCCGCAAAGTTAGATGGTATTCGTTTACAAATTACTTCGGGCTTTAGGACTTACTCACGGCAGAAATATCTCTTTGACCAGGCTGTTGAAAGATACGGAAGTTATATGAAGGCTGCTAAATGGGTTGCACCGCCTGAGGTATCACATCACCCGATGGGTCTTGCAATCGATGTTAATTACCCAGGCGATCCAAACGCTGCAAAATGGCTAGAAACTCATGGTTACAAATTTGGATTGTGCCGTATTTTCAAAAACGAGTGGTGGCACTTTGAGCCAAACATTGCTCCGGGATGGAAGTGCCCAAAGATGTTTAAAGATGCTCGAGCTTTACTAAAGTCCTAGTATCTCTCCGCGTTGAGTAAATTTCACTCGTGGTTTTCCAACCGCTTCACCAGCGCTAACTTCCGCGGCATTAATCTTCTCCCATTGGCCCTGTGAGAGATGCAGTACTCCACGTGAAGATAAGAGAGCAGACAACTCTTTCTTTGGTTTTGCATCTTTAAGATCTTCAATGAGTAATTTCATGACATCGGTGGAATCACTCTTGTTTGTTCCGATAACCCCTGAAGGACCGCGCTTTGCCCAACCGACAACATAGGTATTTGCTACCGAGGTTCGGCCGCCATTGTTTTTAACTCGGCCATTTTCGTAGTTCAAGCCTGGAATTTCGAGGGATTCATAGCCAATAGCGCTGATTACTAGACCGCACTGGATCGAGAAGGTTTCACCTGTAGGAATGACCTTCTCGTTTTCAACACGGTTGATGCCAAAAACGACTTCTTCTACCCGTGAACTTCCCTTGATCTCAAGTGGAGTGGCAAGAAAGTGGAAATACATGGCGCGCTCGTGGTTTTTCTTCTCGGCTTCGGCAATTGCAAGCATGGCTTCAAGGTTGGATTTGAGGTCTTTGGGGAGCTCGCCCTGTGCTTGTGCGCGCTGTTGTGCGGCCGTTATCTGGTGAGCATCAATATGGACATCAGTGTGCTCGAGTTTGGGAAGTTCGCGAAGTTCAGGTGAGGTAAATGCTGCATGTTCGGGGCCACGTCTTCCAAAAACATGGACTTTGCGAATGGAAGATTTGTGAAGGTTGGTGAGCGCATGTTCAGCAGTGTCTGTGGGGTCGAGTTCGTGTGGTTCAAGTGCCAACATGCGAGCTACATCCATCGCAACATTGCCGGCGCCAATGACAACTGCTGTATCACAATCTAGTGGGACATCAACGCCTACATAATCTGGATGCGCGTTATACCAAGGCACGAAGTCAGCGGCCGAAAGTGAACCAGCAAGATCTTCGCCCAGAATTCCAAGTTTCTTACCGCGACTTGATCCTGTGGCGATTACAACCGCGTCGTACATCTCTTGTAATTCACCTAGGGAAAGATCTTTTCCGAGTTCAACATTACAGAAAAGTTGGAAGCCTTCTGTTGTTGCAATTTTTTCAAATACCTTTGAAACAGATTTGATCTTGGGATGATCGGGTGCGACCCCGCTTCGTACTAGACCCCAAGGAGTTGGGAGCCTTTCAATCATGTCGATTGAGAACTCAAGGTCTTCGCTTTGGGCATTTTGTAAGGCTTGAGCAGCGAAATATCCGGCCGGGCCTGCGCCAACTATTGCAATATGAAATTCAGTCACGCGGAGACGAGAGGATTTGAACCTCCGATTCCCTTTCGGGAAAACCTCATTAGCAGTGAGGCGCACTAGACCGGGCTATGCGACGTCTCCAGTAGCGACGGAAGTTTACTCGTCCTTTATGGAACTGATTAATTGAGCCTATACTCTCTGAACTATGAGCACTTTTGATCCGGGAAAGGAACGCAAGCTACCTGCGCGTCCTCACGACATTCCAACTCCAGAGGCATTAAAGAAGTTCATGGAAGGTGGTTGGGCGCCTTCGCCGCTCGATGGACTGAGAAAGAATCCTGTTGCTCCTTATACAACTGCACGAAGAAAAAGACTTTCAGAGAGTTTTCCTGGAAAACGT
>Ga0208222_1000012_pt1 | contig 55693 bp, 71 predicted proteins | sample LakMenEpi13Sep09_FD_150694 | JGI IMG/M metagenome (GOLD analysis project Ga0208222, IMG submission 150694) | Freshwater microbial communities from Lake Mendota, WI - 13SEP2009 deep hole epilimnion (SPAdes) | ecosystem: Environmental > Aquatic > Freshwater > Lentic | place: Lake Mendota, Madison...
AACTTAAATAATGCCTCCTTGAGAATATCTACTGATGTTGAACCTTGATTGGAACCATATGTATATCCAGATGCTAGTATTCTTCCACCAGTATAAGTTCCTCCACCAATCTTATATTCAACAGCACTATCGAGACCAGCATCAGACCAAGTTCCACCATTAGATGTTCCACTTGCTCTTACTTGCCAATTATAAGTTGCATTGTTTGTAATACCTAAAATAGAAAGTGCAGTTAGAATTACGATTGCATCTAATCTATTTGGTATTGCTTTAAGACGAATTGATGCGACTGTATAATATGTTCCTGCCGTTGTTAAATCAACTGGTGTTTGAACTGGTGTTCCTATTGCTTGTTGCAATCCACGAAGTTCATAACCACCCTCTGAAATTACAGTGGAACAAACTTGTTTTAATGTGCTCGCACTCGTTGTAATTCCAGTATTTGCAATCTCATATCTCAAAGGTAATGATGCTGTTGTGATATAAGTTGTATTGATAAGATTTGCGTGATGGAATGAGTGGCAGTGAATAAACTTACCATCAACTACAAATCCTAGTCTTACCGTTCCAAGTCCCAACCATTCAATATCCATCCACATAATTTGTGCTTTGGAAATATCTAATGTGACACCAGATGGATTGAGATGCCCAGGACCAAGCATCGTATCAACATTCCAACTTGCTTGTGATACTCTTGTTTCTGTTGTAATTCCTGGAACATATGTTCTTTCTACAAAATATAAATTACTTCCATCAAGTTCTAGATACATTCCATTATCTGCACCAAAGTATCCTACTCTTTGACGAAGATTTGCTTTTGCTGGGTTCATTACAAATGTATTCAATACCTGTAATGATTTTCCTGGTTGATAAGAGAATACTTTTGTAGTTTCTCTGATGATTGATGCGGTGCTTCCAACACCAACAGTCATATTAATCAAACCTTGTGCTGTCGAAAATCCAACTGTTGAACCAGTACCAACAACTAAACCACTCCAAAGATTATTGTCTCTATATCTGTGAGAACTATCAAAAAGTGTGAGTGGGGTAGACATTCTTTGTCTACCAAATGCATCAGTTGCTGTTGGTGGTAATTCAATATCAACTGATCCAGTAACAGGAAATGGATTTGTAGTGCTAACTGGTGAATTATTGAGGTTGATTGATACTTGCCCTGTGGTTCCAATACCTACAGTATTCAGTAATGTTGAAATACCAACTGGAAGATATGGTGTTGTTAATGTTCCACTAGTTCCAACTTCAACTAAATGAGAATGGATTGGATTTTCTGGTGTACTTGTAACTGTTACAATACCTGGAATAGTAATATCACCATTAATAGTAATACTAGAACTTCCAAGAGATACTGGAAATGGATTATCAAATGTTACTACTGATGTTCCTGCACCTGTAAGAACTACAGAAGTTGCTGGTTGTGGAAGGGGATTATAAGACATATTAGATTAAGAACCAATTGTTTCCATTGTAAAAATAAGTAAAACTTTGATGATTGGTAGTCATAATAACTGAACTATCATTCTCTACACTTGTTCCAGCACCTGCCTGGACTGTTATATTGTATGTAGCAATTTTATTACCTTCGTCTTTTACAATTAACTTCTTACCATAGGAAGGAATTTGTGGCAATACAATTGTTACTGGAACATCAGCACTCACTCCAATATAATCATCAACATTTGATGCCTGATAGTAGTTAGTAGTTCCACTAATATTGACTATTGTTGTTCCACCAACATCATTTGGGTCAACAAACTCTGCTTTATTTGTTATAGAATTCCACTGTAAAAATTTATTATTATAAGCACCAGAATTAGTTGCAATACCTACAATATCATCTAAGTATCTTAATCTGGTTTCTCCACCTCCACCTAATGTGGAGAGTTGTTGTTGAATACGAGAAAGGAAAGTACTGTAATGTTTTTGTAAATCATCAAGTGTTGCGAACTTTTGGTCTAATGGAGTAAGTGGATCTTTTTGTTGTTTAGTATTTGAAGGTTCTGAAAGAAGTCCTAAAGACTTTTCAATTAAATCCTCTTTAACTTCTTCCTTTACTTGAATTGGTTTTTTGGATTTTTTTGGAGCAATTTTAGTTTCTTTTGCTTTAACTTCTTCCGATAATGGCTTTACAAAATCTTCAAAAAAGGAATTCCCGATGATAGAATCTATCTTATCTTTCTTTTCCTTTTTTTCCGATTTTACTGCTTTGAAAAAATCAAGTAGTTCGACATTGATTTCTTCCACTTATCACTCCTCTTCTACTTGTGTTCCGAATAATGATTGAGCAATGTATGGGGTTACACTATCAATATTCTCACTAGATTTCGTGAATAGAATTTCTTTTATCTTATCTGAAATTTCTTCTGACGAATTATCGGATAAAATAATATCCATCAATTCCTGACTAGATTCCATAAATGACCTCAAATGTATAATTTATTTATATCTCTGCTGCCTTGGCATTTATCTTCATATCCTTGTCTGCAGATACTTGAGGTTCCATAGGAACTTGTCCCAGCATTTGCCCATCTGAACCAGGGATCATTGGTTGCCCATCTGGACCAATAGGAGGAGCAAGTTTTGGATCTGGGTACAATCCTTCGTCAATTTCCTTCTTCATCAGTTCATTTTCATCTACGATCTCTTGGTCGGTTTGACGAAGTATCTTACGTCTGACATAATCTTGGGAGTAATATGTTCCGATATATGGTTGAATTGCTACCATCAAGTTCAATCTTTCGTTCATCAATTCTGTATCTTTCAATTCAGAAAAATGTCCGTCATATAAGTAATCATATTGAATATGATCACTCATCAACTCCCAATCTTCTGGAGTTACGATATTCTTTAGAATTAATTGTGTCTTAAGGAGATCGTGAAACAGATTACTAAATCTCTTTCTCAATCTTCCTACAAACTTACCAAACATTAATTCATCACGTAGGATCTCTGAAGATCTACCTAAATTGAACCCACCATCAGAGGCAGTTCTTGATTCCGGAACATTTAATGCTCTGAAGAGTTTCTTTTGGAAATATTGAACATCTGTGAGTTCCCCTAGGTTTTGACCTCCAGGAAGTGTGGTGATTTCAGTTCCTCTTCCACCTTCTCTACGAGGCAACCAGAAGTCTTCCATCATAGACATAAACTTCTTGTCATCACGCATTTCACCAGTGTTAGCATCATAAACAAGTTTATTTCTATACCTGTTCATAACATCACGAAGATATTGCTCTGCCTTTACCTTAGGAAGATTGCCCACATCAATGTAGAAAATTCTACGTTCTGGAGCACGAGATAGTCTATAGATTACAAGAGCATCCTCAATCATTCGTAATTGATTGAGTGACTTAATTGCTTTATGAAGATAGGATAGAGTAAGTTGCCTGTTCCTATCAACAAGACCAGATGTTACATAGGTAATCGAATCCTTTGCGATCTTAATACCTCTATTAGTAGAACCTACTTTCTGAATAGTTCCCTGTGGATAGTATATAAAATACTCGTCGATTTCTGGTTCTTGGAATGATTTGGGATTGCTCGGATCAATATTATTGAGGTAATTCCCACCCAAATTCATTTGAGATTTATCTTTCTTTTGCTGCCTGATAAATCTTGTTTTAAGTGCATCAATGTATCGTAAATCTTGAATTCCTTCGTGAGGTTTCTGCAGATCAATTACTTTGTGATATAATAATCTTCCGTCAACGTACCAATTCTTGAATATTTCGTGAGACTTCTTATCAAAGTCTAGTAAATCCTTAATATACTTAAACTCTTCTCTAATAATTTTTTTGAGGCCATCACTAGCATTTAGATTGCTGAGCTCAATTTCAACAGGGGAATCATTTAGATCACTTACAATTGCTTCATTCACAACGTTCTCGATAGCACTATCACACTCTGGGTGAAGTGCCATCTCACGGTATCTCTTAATTAAATCGTATTCATTTCTGAATACACCTTCAATATCTACATATTGACCATAAAAACCACTAGTCAAATAATAATCTGCCCCGTCCTCATTATTTTTGGGGACGGGGGAGACTGCATTCTTTGGTAATTTATTATCGTCCTCTATCGAGAATCCAAATAATCTTGTCATATTATAAAATTAAATCTTACTACTATTTAGATTACTTGTCCGGAGTTAGTTCCATCATATGCTTCCCACCACTGAACTTGAAGATCTACGGTGAATTCTTCAATTTCATTTTCATTATTGTAAGAAAGCTCAATTTGAGATACATTAGTTGGGAATAATCCACACAGTTTATATGATCTTAAAGATTCAATTTTAGTGCTATTAGTATTTCCTGCTGTAGATAATGCAGAACCTGGACCTCTAGAAAGTTGAGATACTATTGCATTTACTTGATAGTCATTAGGATTAATGGAACCACTTCCATCAGAAACTTTAACAATATAATTCATCCATCTTTCAAAAATATTTCTCCATTTGAAATCAGTATCATTGATAACTGTAATTGACCAAACGTCAAATGTTCTGTCTCCAGCAATTTTTAGAGTTCTTCCTCTAAATGGAACTGGAATTTCTGAGATAGTAGAGGCTGGAAGTCCCGCAGTTTTAATTAACATGTTGTGAGATGCCTCTACAGATCCAATATCTCCTGGAAAATCAAATTTTCCAGAATCAAATGAATCACCAAAACTTACCTCAAATAAGTTACTGCGAGCACCTCCACCAGTTAATTGTTTTTTAAATCTATCAATAGTTCTATCTGAAAATGATGGCATTGTTCTTCTCCTTTAAATTAAACGGTTCCGACGACAGTTTCAAACGAAACACCAGTTCTAGTCGCAACAAATGTCAGACCAATAAAGTTGATAGAACGGGCAGGTTTTACATATATATCTGCAATAAACTCATTTCTGTCAATTACTGCAGGGGTATTGTTAGTTTCGTCACAAACAAGTAAGAAATCAGTAATTCCACGCTTTGCTTGAACGTCTCTCAAATATGGTTCAACGATATTGATGAAGTTTGCTCTCGTTGAGGCATCGTTGAATTCGAACAGTTGATCGTCTGCGGCACCTCTAATTGCTTGTTCGATTGTGATGAATAATCTACGAACGTTAATTCTATCGAATGCTGAAGGGTATCCAAGGGCAGTTTTATCTCCGAAGAGAATTGTTCCCGAACCAGGATAGGTGATTACTGGATTTACTCTGTTTGAATAGAGTTCATCACGATCATCTTGATCTGGGTTGTAGGAAAGTTTAATAGTGTTCTTGAAGGTTCCTCTAACCTTTCCTGCTGGTGAGTACCAAGGGAACTGATTAATATCAGTTCTTACACAAAGTCCAGCAACATCTGCAGAACAAGGAATATAAACATATTGCTTGTTAAATCTGTCATAGATGTATTGATATCCAGAATCAAATACTGCGTATGAGGATGATGATAATGGAGTGAAGAACGAAAGAACATTATTCAGTTTATTGGATTCAATCGCAACATTTACAGTTGCTGATCTGTAGGGAGAAATAAATGCCAGGCAATCCTTTCTATTTTCTGCAAGTGAGATTAAATAATTTGCCTTTGCTTGTTCTGTTTCTACAGAACCTGAAGCACTTCCCTGGAGGAGGAAGTTTAGTTCTACTTCAGTTGGGTTGGAGAGTTTATCTAGGGCATCTGTGATGTCACTTAATGAAGCAGAGAAACCTCCAATGTTTGATTCACCACTATAATCTTTACCACCTGTTATGGTGAAGGAAACATTTCCGACAGAGTTGAAATGAACCTCATTAGATTCTTGTCCCCATCCATTTACTCCTGTGGAAACTGGAGTAAATCCTGAAGAGAAATTGGAAGCAACTTCAGAAACTCCCCAATAAGCATCAGTTCCCATTACAGAACCTGCATAAACATATCTGGAGTTCAGTGCAAGGTAATCCTTATAGTAAATCTTTTCTGAGGGACTAACTTCAGCATCAGTTGCTTTTGATAAGTTTCTGAAGATTTCTAAAATTTGCTGTGGATTTCCTGCAAAGTTAGATGCTCTTGTGTTATCAATAATGGCAACGTGCATAGCATCGTTGCTTCCTCCCCTAGAGGTTACATATTGATTTGTCCTTGGCTTAGAAGCAATTGACTTCCAGAGAATTGTCTGTCTATCACCATTTGCAGTATTTAAAACATACTGCTGATTGTACCAATCAGACACTGTAGATGGTTGAATTGTTCCGGAGTTAGAAACTCCAGTGACAGACATTATCTCATTACTTGCTGGGTTGATTAAATAATCTCCAGCACTTACACTGCCAAGTGAGTTTAACTGTAAACTTGTCGCAGTGCTAGAAATGCCTGCAGAAGCAGTTACGTTTGCGGGTAGAGATGTTAAAATCTTGATGGTAGATCCGTCATTATGATTTGCTGCTACTGTTCCAAATGAACCTCTTGTTACAGTAAGTTCAGTACCAGAAACATTAGTTACATCAACTATCTCATTATCAATTAATAAGAAGCTGGAAGCAGTAATTCCAGTGCTGCTCTGGACGTATAGTATGCTATTACCAGAAGCAAAAACTTCAGATCCTGCCATATCGACAGTTGTTGTTCCTACTACGTTTAATGTAGTTAAAGTTTGACCTGATCCAACAGATGCAGCAGAGAATGTACTTAAACCTGCACGAGTGAGTGTTACAGCAGTAATTCCAACTCCAATTGATCCATTGATATAGATTGGATTTGTAGTGCCGAAGGCATAAGTTCCCCTTTCAGTATATTCCTGATCGGTCTCAACTCCACCAATAACTTTATTTGTTACTTTAACGTAGAACTCAGAGTTTCCAATTCCAGAAACGATACCCTTCAGGTGTCCTCCAGTAATTGCTTGTGTAATTCCAGCACCAACTGTAATTGATGCAGTGCTAATTCCAGAGAAAGTTTGATCGGCAAAATTATCAATTACACATACTTTGATCCCATCAGCCCAATATCCTGGGTTTTTTGAAATCCAATATGAATTGAATGAAATTGCGTTCTGATAATCTTCGAAGTTTTTGATCTTTGTGCTAGTTGAAGCAGCACCAACTGCGGCATTAGAGTTCTTAAGGTTGTCAGAATCTGCTCTAACTACCTTTAGACTTCCACCGTATGAAAGGAAATTTGATGCTGAGTACCAATATTCGTAATGATAATCGTTCTTTGATGGTGATCCAAAGACATTTACTAAATCGTTCTCAGATCTAATTGTTACAACTTCTTCTACTGGACCTCTTTCAAAAGGTGCTGCAATTCCAGCTGCTAAAGGAGAAGTTGCATTAACTGAACCTCTAGTTAAATCTACTTCTCTAATTGTAATACCTGGAGATGATAAGCTTAAAGCCATTTTGACTCCTCTAACTGCTTCATTTTTTATCTAAAAGTATTTATAAATTTCCCCTTTTACCTATATTCCCACATAAACGATCTGTCTCCATACTCATCAACCTTCCACAAATCCCCATCAGCATCTGTAAATTGATTATCATCATCAATTCCAGTCAAGATAAATCCAAACGGTGCCATATCCTGATCTATTTGCTCCTTCTGTTCTTCGTATAATCTCTTCCTAACATCTTGATCGGTAAGTTCTTTGAAATAGTCCTGTGCGACCAACCAAGCATAGATCACTAGGCACATTGCCAAATCATCATTACAACCGTCTTCTGCCTCAAATGAGTTGTGTTTCTGAATGAATGTAGTTAGTTCACTGATGATCTCATAGTCATTGAAGATTAGTTTGTCTTCCTCAATCATAGTCTTGAGGTTCATACAACCGACCTTCTTCACAGTCTTAGACATCTTAAGACCTAATTGAGTTTTCTTTCCAGAAAAACCTTGTCCTACTATTTGACCTGCTCTACCTCTCATCGAGCACATCAAAACATTTTGATATTCTAGATCATAATTTAAAATAGAAGCTACTTGGTCTCCGACATCATTGACCTCGCAAAGGACAAAAGCACTATTGTACGCTTTAGCAACCTCGTGAATGATGCTTGGGAATAGCATTGGTTTGATTTCATTGTTCCTGTATTTTGCTACTATTTTATGCGGAAACGATGTTATATCAAACACAACGAAGGCAGAATAATCATTACCAACACCTCTGGCAACGTCTACCGTAATTACATAATCTCTAGTTTTTTCCGATTCAAAATATATATCTAATCCCTTATTTCTTTTAATTGGAGAATCATATACCAAACTCTTCAATTTGCTTGGGGCAATCAAAGTATCTACCGATCCTAAAAATTCGCACTCAAACTCAATTTTAAATTGCTGTTCTGATGTGTTCGCAATTGTTTGTGCTTTCCAATTTGAATCTCGTCCAGGAACCTCCGACCAATGAACTTCAGTTGGAACGTACTCATTCTTACCACGTTCAGCATCGTGCCAAAGTCTATAAAAGTGATTCATACCGTGGGGGGTAGAAACAATTATAACTTTGGTAGATTGACCTGAAGAAATTGTAGGATAAACAGACGCAAAGAAATCATCTGCTAAGTGATTTTGAACGAACGCAAATTCGTCCAAGAAAATGATATTATAAGAACCACCTCGAACAGCAGACGCTGATGTTGATGCTGCAAGAATTTTAGAACCATTCTCTAGTTCCATAGAACCCCTGTTCCAGGCAAGAATTCCTTGCTGTAACCACTTTGGAAGGTTCTCATAGGCAGTCTGTAACCTAGATAGCAAATCTCTAGCAGTAGATGCCTTGTTTGCTAGGATAGCAATGTTTACGTTGTCATTAAAAAGAGCATAATGAAGTAAGTATGACACAACAGTTGTAGATTTGCCTGTCTGTCTAGGCATCTTACAAATGTTAAATCTATTATTATGGAAATTATTGATTAAATTTTCCTGAAAATTATATGGTTTAAACTGTTGTAATCCGTGGTCTAGGGTAACAATTTTAATATAGTTTTTGGCAAAATATACGGGATCATTCTTACACTTAACAAATTCTAAAATCTGATCTTCACTAAATTCAATTGGAGTATTTGCCTTTTTTAGTAAAGGGTTTCCAAGATATACATTCTGACTAGACATAATTTATTTTTTTCCACAGTGCCATTTTCTAAGTGCTAGTGCTTTTCTAGTAGGTCTACCTTTTTCATCTTTCATAGGACCAGGCATTCCTCCCATACGAGCACAGAAAGATCTTTTACGTGGTCCACCTTCGGGTTGAGGTGGTTTGAGATCACTTCCAGGATTTTCATCTTCATAAGATCTTCTCCCCTTTTCATTAAGTCCACCCTCAGGATTTTTTCCTTCCTTTCTCTGCCAAGCAGCAACTTCAGTCATAAATTGAGAATATGTTTTTCCTTCAGATACATCTTCGTCACTAGAAATATATTCTGCTGCAGTATCAATAAAGTCTGCTGCTCTAGTGATTTTTGATTGTACCCAAGCAGGTAATTGCTGATCTCCCTTCTTAACTAATTTTCTTAAAATATTAATTGACCTTTCAATTTGATCAAATTCAATTCTTGCCATATATCCTTCTTCATCTTTCTTCTTTCCACTTGCAATCTCTTTATGATCTTCATAAATTGCAGATTCATTTGTTGGATGAATGGAAGCAATGCTATACTTTTTCCACATATTAGGACCCCAAGAGCACTCTGATTCTGTCTCGTGCTTGTTGCATAATAAGCAATATCTTTTTCCAGCAAGAAGTTCTCTATTATTATCTAAAGATTCTTTGACTGAAGATTTCTTTTTTTCCATCTTTTTTAATCTACTGTAATAATCTGGAAGTTCCTCTAAATGCTGTAGAGCAGTTATTTCTGCATTTTTCTTACTAGTAGTATGCTCGAACTCAACTTCAGTTCCAAGTTCAACTTGCTTATTGATATAATCCAATGAAACATTATGCTTCTTGGCAATTTCTTCTGCAGTTTTATATGGTCTGGTTGGACCCTTGGGATCTTTCATAGTAAATACTACTCTTCGATATTATTTAGAAGTCCTTGTTTTATAAGTTTTGATAACTCTGCTGTCGATCCTACGAACAAAGCATTATTTACTGTAGTTGGACTTCCCTTCACTGGCGCATCAAGATCTTTCATTTTCTTCTGAAGATCTAACAATTTGTCACTCACATCTCCAACAGACTTAATTAGTTGTCCAGCAACTTCATATGCTCTAGGATGATCTGAACTTTGTGCTACCTCCAAAATACCATTAATTGCTTCCTGACCCTTTTCTATCAAATTATATAAATTTGCTCTAGTATATTCATAATCTTTTCTTGGATCATCTGGAACTTCTACAGAAGATACCTCAACTGGTTCGACGGGAGCCAAACTAGTTTCGATATTAAGTGATTGTTCTATAGAATTGAATTTATTTTCTTTCATAATTACGCATCAACATCAGTTCCTAGTGAAGTACTAAATTCTTTGAAGTCTCCAAAATTTTCTAATTGACTATTGAAACCAAAATCGTCTCCATATTCAATTAGAGGATCATCGAGTGAGTTAATAACTCCATCATCATTATAATCTTGAAGTGCCTTTGGAGTTACGGTATATCTCATCTCTCTCTTGGCATTCTTTATTGCATCTGTAGCATAATCAACTTGAACTTTCTTAATTAATCCAGTAGAATCATCTGGTATTTGATTGAAGATATAAGTTTTTGCTGTGAAACTTAATGTATAATAAATTAGTCTTCTCTGATTAAAATCTTCTTCATAAGTATCTCTAAAATTAATTCTATTTAATATAACAGGAATATCCTTGACTTCGTTTATTTCGGAGATCAAATTAACACTCAAATTAAATGATGGTTGGAAGAATGGTATAATTTGTTCTATAATCTGAAGGCAATCATCTTGTATTTTTGAAACGATAGTCAATTCAAACCCAATATCATAAGGAACTGGAACGTAAATATTTTTTATTTCCTTTCCATCTACAGAACTAGTTCCTTTGAAAGTTTGAATTGTTGATGATTTTCTTGCAGAGGCATATTCAAGGGAAATCATTTCAAATGACATTCTAGGAAGAGTAGTTGCAACTCTCCTATTCCCATCTGGAGATTGTTCTACTCTAGCTAAAAACTTTTGTATTGGTCCATATGCTAATGGAACTTTAAAAGTTGATAAAGAATTATCATTAGCATCGTTATGCTGTATCTTTATATTATTAAATAAAGTTCCAAAAGCAACTACTGTTTTGTGGATACATTTATTATAAAAATAATCTCCAAGCATTTTAAAATTCCCTTAACTATACTATTTAATAAATTACACGTCTCCAAATGGATTGGATTCACTGAAATCTATGATTTGGTCTGCTTCGTTCTCTATATTTTCATTATCATCATATTTAGTAGAAGATGTTGGAGATTGATAATTAGAAATAATATATGTGGAATTTGATGTTTCTCCTGTAATAATTTCACCAACTACAAAATCTGATCCAATTCCTGATATTTTTAATTCTCTTGTAGTCGGATCCCAATTTTGAACTATTCCAGTTATGTTAGTAATTGAAGATGTTACATTCTCACCAAAGATAAAGTTTCCACTAGAAACTGTGGAACCTCCAGAAATTGTAATTGTCGGAGGTTGTGTGTAACCGTAACCTGCATTGGTAATTTTAATATCCGAAACTGATCCAGATGAATTTAAAAATGCAATTCCAGTGGCAGTTACACTTGAGGATATTGGATAATAACCTACCCCTGGGTCAATTATAACAATAGAACTTATTTCTCCACTTTCAATAATTGGATAAAATATTCCCCCTTCTATTGGAGATTGAGTATTGTTTATTGTTATTTTTGGAGGATCTGTAGTTGCATATCCAGATCCCCCATCAATAACATCTATTGAGGATACTCCATATTCACTATTAAATGTTGGTGACAATATGGCACCTGATCCAGGAACTGTCCTCATAGTGTTAATGTGTTTATATTTTATTTATTACTCACTAATACAATCATCAAATATGATTTTTAATCTGAACTGCAAGGGATCCAGTATCAACTGCAGCATCATTACTCTGTCTATTGACTGATAAATCTACGTGAGTTGTAGATCTAGCAATACCAACATAAGAAGCAAATCCTTGATCCATACCTTGAGATAGGACATAATAATCATTTTTATTAGTATAAGTACTTGCAAAACTTACACGATAGTTTCCACTAGATTGTTGAGAAACAGTAACTCCAGAAGTTCCTCTCCAGGTTGGTGAACCACCTAAAGTAATCTCACCATACTTGTCTCCTGGTGGTTGAACATAAGATGAAAGTGTTCCAGTAGTTGGAAGTGCAGTAGTTGGAGGAGTGAATGTTGCATAAGTACTAATTCCAATAGATGTATATCTTTGACCTGCAGTTCCAACACCACAGGAAATTCTCATATCATCAATTATTACATCAGCAGATGAATTTGAATTAAAAGTTAAATTTCCAACTGTAAAAGTAGTAGCACCTCCAACATTTAATCCATTAGTACTTATATTGAGTATATCATTATCAATTGTAGTATTACCTATAGTACTAGAAGTTTCAGTACCATTAATATAAAAATGTAGAGATCCATTATTACCTTGCCTAACAAGTGCAAAATGATTCCATTTATCTACAAATGAATTGTCCCAAACAGAACCTGCTTGAATATATAATTCAGCTCCAACACCATTTTGGTTAAACCAATTAATTCGTGTATTACTAGATAAATCCCTCCACATAGCAAGAGACCAATTTCCACTAGTACCAATACCAGTAGTTGAATGCATAGAAACTAAAGATACTGGAGATGTTGGATTATAATAAACAGGACCAGAATCCACATATATCCAAAACTCAATAGTCCAAGAACCTGTAAAATCATATTCTGACCTATAAGCATAAGAAATACCAGCACCAATAGAACCATCATTTCTATAAGCACCAGTTCCAATTGTAACTGCAGCACCTACAATACTAGAACCAGCACTTACATAAACTGGAGTTGCTCCAAACTTTGCATCAGTATAATTATCATCAAAAGTTGCTCTGAAAACAACACTATCCCATTCAGTATCTGCAGGAACAGAAACTGGAGTACCTGAAGAAAGAACAAATTCTCTCCAAGCACTTCCATCATAGAAGAATGGTGCTCCACCAATTCTCTTAATTTCTCCTACTGTTCCTGATGTTCCTACAATTGTCGCATTATTTGTTACAAGTTTTACTCCACCATTAACAGAGACAGTTCCACCTATTGATACATTTGAACTTAATGTGGAAATGCCAGAAACACTTAAACTCCCACTAACTGTAAGAGCACTTGTTGGATTTGTAGTTCCAATACCAACATTAGAAAGTGTATGAATACCCGCTGCTGTTTGTTGCCAGTATGATTCTCCTCCTCCCCCTCCACCACCAGATCCAGCAGGACCTTGAATTCCCTGAACTCCTTGAGAACCTCCACCTTCACCAGATCCAGCAGGACCTTGAATTCCTTGAACTCCTTGACCGATTGTTCCTTGAATTCCTTGAGAACCTCTAGTTCCCTGAACTCCTTGTATAGATACTTGGTTTAGACTATTGCCATCCCCAAAAGTTGAATAAATCTCATTGAAATTTTGATTAATCTTAGATGCACCAGATCTAAGAGAATCTCCACTTCTATCATTTGCAGATGATCCTATGTTTATATTTTGCTTTGCCATCTATTTGAGGATACCTTTAAAAATATTTATAATTCAGTATCAAAAGTAATTTCGGTGGAATCAAATTTGACTTCTATTGAATCAAAACTCATTGGATATGAAAAGTTATCTTCAACTAACGTATCTACTGTGGCAGTAGCAGAGGCAGCTGCTGGTGGAGGTGAAAATGTAACTGTAGGTGCTGAAGTATATCCTGAACCTGGATAAGTAATCGTAACTATTCCAATATTACCATAATCGGATATTGTAGGTACTACTTTTATTCCAGTTCCACTTCCCCCAAAGAAAGATATTGATGGCAAGTCAGTTGATGTATATCCAGATCCAGGATTTGTGATATAAATTTTATCTAAACTTTTCTTTGTTAAGAAACTTCTCTTTTCTGTTACTATTCCAACTACTTGTGCTTGAATTCCAGTTTCTGGTTCCTCAATTATGATAGTTGGGGATGAAGTATATCCATATCCACCCTCAATAACATCTATTTTTCGAATTCCTCCATTTAAAACGGAAGTATATGCTGTAGCAGTAGATCCAATTGCAGATAAAGTTAATACTGAAGTATATCCAAGATCCTTCAATTTTAAATCTATGTCATTAAGACCAGTATCTATTTCATCGTCTTCAATTTCATAAACTTCACACCTCAATTCATAAACATAGTTCTTTTGAAGTTGGTAGAATGGTTTTCTATTTTCGACATACTTAATTTCCATTAAACTATCACTTAATGGAACATAAATTAAGTCTCCTTCATTTGGTCTTAAAGAACTCTTTACATTTTCTATATTCTTCATCAACTCTGATATATAAAGTTCAAATCTTTCTTTGGAAATTATCAGAGACATTTCATCAGTAACTTTAACTCCAAATTTACTCATCAAAACACTATTTGCATCAAATCCTTCATAATTCATAACGTATGCCTCTATTGGAAAGGCATTTTTGAATTTGGAATAAATTACATCTCTGATTACTTTTCCTTCCGAAAAAATTTGTCGGGGCAGATAATAAACATCTACCCCATAAATTTTTAATTGCTCGTTAATTAGATCCTGAACGAGATCTTGCTCGGAGTTGGATCCTTGTAGGAAAAATGAATTTAACATATTATCCGATTAAATCCATAGGAGGTAATTCAAATTCTAGCATCATACGATCTTGGATATCCTGAAGATCCTTCAATGCGTCATCATAAATTTGTCTTCCATTCAACTCAACTCCACCAGGAAGTTTTACTCCTTGGAATTTAATTAGATTTTGTCCCCACTGCCTCTTAATTAATGCTGTGAGATATAACTTAAGGAATGAATCATTCCACACTTTAGTGTAATCATTTGGGTCTAAAATTCTATAACATTCTATCAGTAGATAATCATCTACTTGTAGAGTATCCCAACTTGTATCCAAATATAACCTATCTTGCCTTTTATTAAATCTAATTCTTCTTTCTGGATTGACTATCCAATCAATATCTTCAAGATATCTTTTTGTGACATAATAGTTTAACAGTTCTGTTGAACTAAACCAGTAAATATCGTTTAAGAACAATTGATAATTTACATTAAAAAGGTTTGATGAAATTGTTCTATTGTCAAGTTTAAATACCCTCTCCACTCCGATTATAGTTTCTGGAACTGGAATATAATTACTATTTTCTTCCCAACCAAATGTGCCAATTCCAGAAGTCCCGAATGTAGTAACTATACCAGCAGATGTTTCTCCACCTCTAGCACGACCTCTATCCTTATCTTCTTGAGTTAATTTATACTTGAGAAACATTTTTTCAACACCATCAAAATGCCTCTCCTGGAAATATTGCAGAGCATCATCAACTAAATCATCAAGTTGCTCTTCTGCAATATTAATTTCCAATACAGGAGCACCAAGTTTTCTTAAGCAATAATCGATTAATCCTTGTCTTGATGCAGGTTTTGCCATTATTCAAACACTTTTTAGTTATTTATTCCGTTGGCATTAGATTTAAATTCTGAATCATCTCTTCTAATGCAAAATATAATTTAACATAACACTTGGAGATATTTTTCAATTCATTTATATCATTACAATTTTCAATTTCCCTAGATATTTTTTCATATTCAAATAACTTTGAAATACTAGTTAATTGTACGGAATCACTTTCCATCAATAATCTCCTTAAGTAAATTTTTAATCTCTTCAACTGAAGACTTCAATTCGACTATGTCGGATTTGATCTTATTGAATTCACTATCCTTTTTTTGCCTTAGTCTTCTATTTCGATCATAATTGACAGATTCTACAGAATCTGTATTAATTATTGCATTAGTATCCAAATCTCTGATTAGATTTGGATACCCATCAACTTTAGCATATTTTTTTATCATTTAAGTGCTATCACTCTCAAGTCTTTTAATATTGGTGAATAGGATTGATTTCTTGATGTTCCAACTATTTTAATTGAGAATGAAGTAAATTCTGGCAAGTTATCAATACTATATGTATAATCACGATACTCATCCTTTAAACTTTCGGGAACAAATTCATCAGGTCTTCCATTATTATCTTCAAAATTAATTATATTTCCATTAATATCTAGATTATTATATCCTGGGAACAATCTCCAAATTTGATCGTTATCTGGTGACTTATCATCAAAAATCTTATAAAGAATTCTAATATCAGAATCAACATTTCTATAGGCAGAGTGGAGAACTTTCAATGATGTAGCAGACTCTGTGAGATTAATTCTCTTGGAAATGTAAATAAATGCATTTGGATCATTTACATTTGAATTGATTCTAGAATCAATTTTATAATCTGCAACCCCTTTATTAATTCTATAATTTTCAGCAAATGCCGAAGCAGAATCTAGATTAATAATTGGTGATAGGTATGTGTTTGAAGTATCTAAATTCAATTGAACTGTGAAAGATTTTCTATCAGTAAATTGTGATGATGGTAGATATTCCAATTCATTTACTCTAGAGCAAACCATTCTAGGTGTTTTGAATTCATTCACTCCAGTGATAGAAACTGCATCAAATCCTTGATCGGCAAATGAAACTTCTGTTCCAGGCAAACTAGACACACTGGTTGAAGATACTGTTCTTACTGAAGAAGATACTGATGTTGCCTCATACTTAATGACAAAATCTTCTGAAAACTCAAGCATACTAAATTGGATATTCTTTGTGGCATAAGCATTGCTTCCTCCACCAAATTTAGTAGATTCAAAAACTGGTCCAGAATTCGAAATTTGAACGTAGTAACTGTCAATAGTTGGATCAATAATGCTATCAAATGTAGTATTAATTTCTCTCAAATCAATTCCATTAAACTCATACTTATAGACTTTTGAATTTAAAGGATGATTTGCTGCTACTGTTCCTAATAGTCCTCTAGTAATGTTAATTAATTGTCCTCCTGTTGCTTCCTCATAAGAAATAATCTCATCATTAATTTTAATATATCCTGGGTTAGCTGCTTCAACTGGAATATCGCCAAAAACATTAAATCCAGAAATTGAAGAGAGATCAATTGGACCACTTGAGTCTTTATCAAGTTGAGATGTCAATTTCACTGGCAGTCCATCGGGATCAATGCCAGAAATAGTTACTTTATTATTTTCAGAATACATTCCGTGGTTTGGATGATAGACCAAGATATGACGACCATCATTATATGGAGAATCTGCAGATGATGATAATGCTGCAAGTGGATTTGTGGGAAGTTTATTTTGTAATGATTTTGCGGATAATACTGCATTTGTAAGGAATGCAGTTCCACCAGTGTTAGAGAATTCTGCACGGTTTAATGTAAATTTCAAATCTTCCTCTTGAGTTGGAGTCCAAGTAGAACCATTTTGAGATTTAAATATTGAACCGAGAGAAGGTTGCTTACCAATAATAATTTTTTGTATCTCTGGTAATGAGGCAGTTGAAATTTCAACCTGTCCTACTCTAGATACCCAAACATTATAGGAATCGCAATCTGAGATGAGAACAACTGCATATTCTCTTCCACCCTCTAATCTAGTCAAATTATCAAACTTGAAGTTAGTGGCAACAGATCCATCAGCACTTATACCAATCTCACTTGGGTTCAACACTTTCGAAAGAGATCCAACAATTTTATCTGGACCTCCTGGAATTCCTGAAGATACTTCTCTAATTTGAAGTTCGACTGGAATCGTATCATCCTTAGAACCAAAGAAGATATCAACAGATGTTACAAATACTCCTTGCTCCTCTGGTACATTGAATGTTTGTGCTAGAGGATCTGCGTAGGTTATTCTAGTTGTAGTAATTCTTTCTCCTTCAGATATAAAGTTTGCTTCTGCAGCACTTGAACCTTGAGAAGAAACGACTTTTGCAGTTGTGTTTCCAGTTTCAAAAGTAACATCACTTTCTTCTGGATTTGGTATGAAGAATGCCCCAATTAATGCTCCGTTGTCATCACTTACCAATTCCACGGAAGAAACAGTTGCTAATGCACCAGAGGATTGTCCTACCAAACTCATTCCTTCTGTGATATTTCCAAAGAATTGTGAAGCACTAATATCACTTAATGAATCTACATCAACATTTAATATTGTTGATTCTGGACCATATAATTCTGGAATTGATGTATTTGGACTATATGGGTTTACATTATAAATTGATGATGGATTATTATACGTGCCAGACTTATGATTTGGAGTACATAATCTAAAACTAGCAGTATTTCCATTCGAATCTGAACCACTTACAGTTTCACCAACTTCAAAACTTCCAGTTACACCTGATACTTGAACCAGTTTGGGGAAAGCATAAGTAGATTCTAAACTGTTGTTAGATAAGTTTCTGGAATCAAATAAGAAATCAAACTTATTAATTGGTTTTATTCTTGTGGCAACAAATCCAATATTTCTAGATCTAATATATCTAATATTTGATCTTTCTGTTCTTGTTCTTTCTGCAGTAAATGCTTGCCAAAAAGATCCTTGTACTGGAGATCTATCATCAACATCAACTCTAACCTCCCATCTATCACTATCTGGGAGCAACTCCATTCTACCAGACCAAGTTACAATATTAAATGGATTTATATTGACTAATTTGCTAGCAAATGGTTGCTTTTGATATTCTTTTTCGGAATATTTTAAGGTTAAACTATTGCCAGTAACTTGTAAATTTGTTGCTGAGGTTTGAACTAAATCAATTTCTGTTCTAACAGTTTCTGCTTTTAAGGAATCGTTAGAAATTTCTGCTCTAAAGATGCTATTATTTTGATCTGCTCCATCGTAAGATTTGAAGTTATCAACGAAAAATCCACACTTAAATCTATTAAATCCATCAGCATCTTCAATTAAAAGATTTTGAGTTGCTACTTCTAGAAGTGATAGTGAAGTATAATACTCCAGATTTTCTATTCTAGTTTCAAGATCTCTAATATCAGACATAGTGTAACGTTTGTGATCCACTAATTCAATTTCAATGTCCTTATTGACATCGAAAACATAGGCAGATGATCTAATCGTAGCTACATCGAGAACTTCTTTAGATACTTTTGGAACTATTGGGAACTCACTGGGTTCTCCTAGTACGATGTTAAAGTTTCCATCTTTATCTAAAGTCAGTTTATCACTTCTTGGGAGATAGAACTTATAATCAAAAACTACAGACTCATTAGATTTTAAAATATTTGCCGAATTATTTGATGCTGAAGTGAATTTTCTGGAAATATAATCAAATGGACTACGTGAACTTGATGTATAATCAGCAACTCTGGGACGAGTATCAATAGTGTCAGTGTTTCTTACTCCCTTAAATACTGGAATTTTATCCCCATACAGTTCTGATGGATAACTATTTACTGAGATAATATCTCCGGAATCAGTTGTCTTAAACTTGAAGTAATCAAATATAATAGTTAATTTTTTAGAAGGTTCTCTAGAAGAAGCCTTTCTAATTAATCTCCCAATGTCATAGAAATGTTTTCTCTGACCGTTATCAACTATAAACTCTGATAATATGTTATCACAACCAAATGTAATATTAGTAACTGTTGCTTGAGTTTCAGACTCCTCAAAGGTAACTATTTCATTGAAATTGAATGTATTTTTGGACTTGTATATAAATGATACTCTAGAACTTGATGGAGTTGCTACACAAATTGCAACAGCACCAGAAGTCTGACCTACAATCTTTTCACCTATAATTAAACTGTTAGTGTTTAATCCAGAAATTGTTAATTCTGGAAGTTGAGGATCATCTGAATTTGTGGATTGAAATACTCCGTGAACTTCGAAGATATCAGGATAATTTAAACTAATTTCTTCATCTTCTACACGTCTTCCATATACTCTAGAGTAAGTCAATCCATTTGATGCTGGATTGTATTTAGATCTAGTTATTGATACTGATTGGCATCTATCCAACTTTTTAAATTTGGATGAAATATCTGATTTAATTTGAGTAACGATGACATTAGCAGTTCCATCTGGAGATAAACCATCAAATGATGCTTCCTTTCCTCCTGCAGTAATCTCAAAATCATCACCCGACAATGAAATGTTAGTTCCATCATTTAATACAACGCAATATCTTTCCTCATCAAAATCAGCATATACAAAGTTTGTATTCTCTAATGTTGGGAGGTCTAATGTTCCTGAAGATATTGTTAGTCCTGTATAATATTTTTTAACGAAAATACTAGAGTTTAAGAAACTTACTTCAGAAACATTTGGATTTTCTAATGGGGCATAGAATTCAGAATCATTATAATTCTTAATTCTAGGTCTAACCAATTTAATTTTATTTAAAGTGCCAGTAGATCCTAAACTATTGGAACACACATTAGAAACTGATGCAACTAAGGTATTATCTATTGTTATAGAAGTTCCTCCTGCACCAACAGTAGAAATCCCTGAATATGTTGGTAAAGTTGAACTTGGTATCGTATATGAAATAATATCGCTTACTTTAAATCCGGAAGCAAATGAAGAACCATCTTGACTGGTAATTGTTGCTATTCCTGAACTGACGACGATATTAAAGGGACCGTCTATATTTTTTTTCTTTGATAAAACTGAATCTGCCGTAAATGAAGTTCCATCTTCAGAAGATACTGATTTAATGTCCTTAATTGAATAATCTACTACTGTATCAATGGTAGTTATAGTACTAATTCCGCATACAACTAATGGTTCGTTTATTATAAAAGTTCCAGAAACTTGATAAAGAGTAATGTCTTGCCCTGAGTTTGATTTAACGTATCCAGATGCGTTACTATATTGACCCTGTATATAATCTCCATTAGTAATACCACTAATTGTGGCGCTTGTGTTTATTTCGGTATATGTTTGGATATCAAATAGGTATAGATTTGCCTCACTGGACTCATCTGAAAAACTATTATTATCATACTCATAATCATATACTCTCGCAATTCCGATTTGATTATCTGCTACTACTTCATGATTATCATCCAACCTTACCTTATGAAGTAATACAGAAGAATCAGTGGTAATTCCAATTTTTGGAATTCCTTCTATATTATTAACTTTTAATATATTTCCTGTTCTGAAATTTGAAGAAGATGAATCTACAGTTTTTGTAGTTCTTGGTTTTGGATAGTCAATTAAAGTGGTAGTTGTAGGAACTTCATATCCCTTCACATATGCTTTACCTGGGGATACTTTAATGACTGCTAAATCATCAGATGGTACTAAACCACCTGATGTCTTTTCATCACTGGTATATTGACCTTTGTTCCCAAAATCATCATTCAGGGATTCACGAGCAGTAACTTTATATGGTCTGACGTAGTAGTTTCCAGATTCATCGTAAGTTCTTCTTGCCAAAACATCAGTTATAAAAGCATATGGATCATTTTGATCTATCTTTCTTACGATTCCGTTTTCAACTCTAAACAGTTCAATGAAATCATCATCATTATAATCTTCTATATCCTTCTTAATTAATGTTGCACTAATTTTAAGTCTGTCTGCTCCTGGAGCAGCATAGTTCGAAAATCCTCTGGCATTATCAACCAAATCGGTATCTTCATTAGAATCTATGATAGATTCTGTTATCTGCAATCCAACTCTATATGAAGGGGTATTTGTATAAGGATCTAATATAACAGTATTTTTTTCTATATCAACAAAATAACCTCTTATGAAATAAATTCCATCTTCGATTTTTGCAGAAGATCCAACAGAAGAAGCAGTTCTATCAACTGGAGATAAAACTCTGAATACTGCAGAATCTTGTGCGAATAATGTAGTTCCTGCGGTAACGTCTTGCTCTGAAACTAACTCTTCCCCATCTTCAAAAACTTCAGCATCAAAATCTTGGGATGAAGACTTCAAATACTTAACATAAAGTGCTGTGGTTTTTCTAGTTGAATCTGCACTATCTTTAGATAATACATATTCAACTTTAGCAGTAACTCCTGTATTTCTTCCTCTTATTTTCTTTCCAACAAAATTTTCAAAATATGTCTCTACTAAAACACCTTTGTAAGTAGATTCAATTTCAATACAACTAAAATTGCCATCATAAGCAAAGTTTCCTGGGATAACAATTCCACCATTAGAGAAGAACTTACTACCAAATTTTTCAATTTGACTTTGTAAAATTGACTGTAAATTATTTAATTCTCTAGTCTGAACTGTTACACCAGGCTTGAAAAGAACTTTATAGTAGTTTTTGTCCTCACTAAAATCATCATAGTAAGGACTTACATTTAAGTTAGTGCTTTGTGGCATTTTTAGAACTCTATAATAATTTTAATGTCTTCTCTTTGATTTGATGCTCTAGTGATAGTAGATCTATTATCTACGTATAGAATATCACCACTCTTTGTATTTATATCTGGATTTGATAGTCCGTTTGTATAAGTTTGTCCCAAATAATCACCTGAATATTCAGAACCATCAATATCAGCAACAGAGTAAGTACTTGAACCTATTGCTACTGATGATGTATTAAATGTAGAATATGTGTACGATGATGAAGTGGTGATACCAGAAAAGTCTGGATTAGTAATATATGGATCAAAAGTTTTTACAATATAATCATTAGAAGAATAAGTATCTACATAAAGTTCTCTAGATTGAATATACTTAACAAATGTCGCAGATCCTATTTCTTCAGAGGTTACAATGTATCCCTTTGCCCCAGTGGAAGATTGAGTAATTGGATCATCTACGTTAATAGTTAATCCAGTATCATTTAATGCTATTCCATAAACTCCTGATCCAGTGGATCCACTAAAATATGACCCAGAACCATTACTTAAAACATCTTTTATAATTCCAACTCTAGCAAATTCATTTCCCACAATAAAGTCTGGATTTGTTATGGAGTTTTCAATTCTGCTATACACCAAGCATCTAAATGCTCCAAGATCTTTGTAAATATCTGCTCCATATCCACCTGGTGGTGGAATGATTACATTGAAAATACTTTTTTCAATAGATATATCTCTAGGGACGACTGAATCCAAATCTAATGTGGCATAAGTGTATCCAGAACCGGGATTGACTACTTCTACGGTCTCTGGGTATCCTTCAGCATTGAATGTGACTAAAGCAGTGCCTCCAGTTCCATCACCCAGTATAGGGCATACTACACCCAACTCTGGATCAGTTCCAATTAAATATTGAGTTGATCTTTCAATTAAAATGGTTCTGATAGCACCTGGTATTGCACTAGATCTTACTTCTGATATTAATGTATTAGTGCTTGTCTTCCAATTATTTGGAACTGGTATATAGTCTGTAGAATCAAACTTCAAATAATCTGCTGGACTAATGCTATACATAAATTTCCACACATAACCATCACCTCTATCTACGTACTCATTAGTATCTGTATGTGTTGGTTCAATCGTAGATGGAACTCCCTTTAAGTTTCCTGGATTAGTTCCATTATTCAAACACATATAAACATTAAATTCACTATTCATTACATAGTACTGACTATCATAAAGTCTAGGGAATTGTGAGTTGCCAGATAAATTATAAGCACTATAATCGTGCCTATACATATCATATCTGGTCCCAGAAGTCCAAACAATTTTAGGGATTGCTCTAATTACATCAGATGATGTAATTTTCTTCACTCCGAGAATGGATTCTTTATATGAATTATGATAATTGAAATTATCTATTGGACTTTGTGTATTTGTATTCCAAGAATTCCAATATTCATCAGGATTTGGATAACCAATAAAAACATAATAATTTCCTTGTGAAGGATTATCCTCAACATTCTTAATTGAATCTACAAAATTGGTGCAATTTTGTATTTTTAAATTATCAGTTATAATTGCTGGCATTTTTGTGGTGTTTTTACCTTATTTATTCTTGTTTTCTCCAAACAGTTATTGTAGATGTTGTTGCTCCAGTATTAGTAGCAGAAGTTGAAATTCCTATAACTCCACTGGAAATTGAAATGACCTGATATGAATCTGTATATTCAGATTCTATATAATCTCCAGTTTGAATTCCAACTGTGTTAATTCCTACAGTAGAAGCATATGCTGCTGCAAATGTTCCAGTAACCGTAGTAACAGATGTGAATGCAATTCCAGTAGAACTTAAATAATCTCTTGCCTTGCTTACAATTTCTCCTCCAATAATTAAATCTGTTGATTGTGGAGTTAGATCAACTGGACGATATGTAATTGAATCATACGAAAGACCAACTTTATTGTAGATTTCTGTTTTCAAACGGTCAGAACTCAGTATTCTCTTAACTGTTCTACTAAACTGTGTCTTTGGATTTAATTCTATATTTTTCTTCACAACAACTTTATCGCCAACCTTAATTCTAGGATCGATATCATTGAAAATAGTATCTCCTTCACTTCCAGTATAGAAATATACTTTTAGAGTGCTTCCTGATGGGGGTGCCTCATCAAATATAAGTTGAGTACCTCCATTAAAGAAATAAGATTCGTCTGGTATTTGTAGAACATCATTTACAAATACTAGAAGTGTTTGTGATATTTCTATTGGAGATCCTGGAAGTGCTTCTATACTGACTAATTGACCATTTTCCATTAAATTGAATGTCCTTCTAACACCATTTACATAACTAGAAAGATCATCTAATTTTCTCAAGTTACCTAGATTCCAAGCAGAGAACTTATCTTTCTCAACATATAGAACAATTACTTTAAGTTCATCTCCTGAAATTTGAGTTGATTTTCCGACAACATTCGGAATCGACAAAGTTTCACCAACTGTATATCCATATCCAGGGTTGGTAATTTTGAACTCCTCTATATTTCCAGAATCTGAAACACTAAATGACACTCTGGCGCCAATTCCATTAGTGGAACCAGTTAACTCTAGATTTTCATATTCAAATGGAGGTTCGATTACAATTGCTGGTGTTCCAGTTCCAATTGGATATTCACAATTTTCTAAAATATTAATCGAAACAATATAACCATCTTGGATGATTCCAGTTCCATATCCAACTATTCTCTCTCCATTTTGCTCAAACATTACTGAAACTGCATAACCAACCTCATTTCTATATCCAGAACCAGAATATGCTATTCCAATATTGTCATTACTAATAATATAATTTCCATCTTCTTCTATTTTGGAGGTTTCTACTAGTTTTGCTTCTCTTAATGGTTGATAGTTATACCCACCACTCAATCCATATCCAGCAATAATTCCACCACGAGGAAATCCTTTAACATTAACATCATAATCTTTGGTGGTATAAAAGTCTGTTCCTATTCCTATGAAGTTAATATTTGTTTGAGTTCCCCCAACTTCTTCATAGACAAAGGACTCCTCAAATTCTGGATATTGGAATACATTATTAATTAATACAATTCCATTATCTGATGCAATTCCTACAGTAGAAATGCCAGATGTCTTTAATTCAAATGAGGTGCTAATTCCATTAAATCCTTGAGATATGTCATCAAATACTGCGTTACCATCATAATCAGATCTTAAAAATGCTCTTCCCGAAAAGGAGGAATTTCCAAGTAAATCAATATGATTAATAACAACATCTCCTATTGGTTTAAGTTTATCATATTGACCTTTATCAATATCAAATTCAACCTTTACCTTTGAAATAGCATCTTGATAGGTATCAGCAAAACTAAAATTATTTTCATAATTCTTGATTGCAAAATATATTCTACCAGAATCTAATCCCTGTGGAGGGTTTTGTGTAGTAATTCCAACTAAAGATCCAGTTTTAATATTCGTATTAAAAATATTAAATGAGAAACTAGATTCTATGAAATCATTTGGTGTTAGTGTGTAATTAAATTTTCTCCCTTCAAATGGTGCGTCTGTAAAATAAATTCTATCTTCTACAATATTATATTGACCTGACATTACACTGACATAATCAAGTGAAGCATCCCATTCTATTTCTGGGGTTCCCAATATTGCTTCTCCACGAAATAGTACAACTGTTCCAATGCCAGTATTACTTGCTCCATATTTAACTGATATGACCTTTGCATATTCATCATTAACTTTTAATATTGTGCCTGGAGTTATTCCTTCCAATGATGCCAATTCTAAAGTTGTATTATCAACAATATCTAAAATTGCTACAGTGGAAGCAACTGATATTGGAGATTGAATAATATTGTCAATAGATATCAAACATTTTGTGTTCTGCTTCTCACATTCAAATGCATGTGGGTTTCCAGTTCCTACACCTACTATATCAATATAGTCATTCTGAACTGCCAATTCTTCAGTAAATGCCAATCTGATTTTTCCGGAATCCACTACAATTGGATACACCTCATCTGGCAAAAATGAGGTGCTTAATGTATTTCCTGGACTAGATGGTGATATTCTTATTCTATATCCAAGTGCAGGTGGAATGTAAGTTAATTTTTCCCCAGTAACAAAGAAGTGATCTTTAATTGATATAATGTCATTGCCAGAATCTACGACTTCAGAATCTTCTCCATCAAATTCTTTATAAAAAATAGGTTCATTTTTGTGTTTTAATGTAAATGAATTGGTTCCAAAAACTGAAGGAACGTAAATTGAACTTGAAGAATTGTCTGACATTTTTATTATAATAGTGGATTAGTTGCTCTTTCAATATTTTTCTCATAAAACTTGATGTCATAATCTGCCAAATCACTTGGATAATATGCTAACGTATATGTTCCCTGATTTGGATCAAAGATAGTAGAAAATTCTAGATCATCAAAATTTCCAATAATTCCATAATTTACATTATTTAAGTACTTTTCAATCTCAGTAACTATATCGTAATGAACCGAGTTTATTTGAATAATATTTCTAGTTACAGTGGCACCTATTGTCTTTTCAACTTCAATTACATATTTAGATGCTGCATAATCTTTTGTTATAGTTGTAATGCCAACTGGGTCTAATGTAGAAGCAGTAAACTGAACTCTATCACTATTTAATCTCCCATAAGCAAGTGTTTGCTCTTTTGGATTAGTTGAAGTTTCAACTAACAGATTGGCATTGATGTATAGTTTTACCGCAGTATTGGGAATTCCAGTATATGTAATCTGAATATTGCTCGAAGGTCCAGTTTTAATTCCAACTTCTCCTAAGTTTCTAATTTCGTTCTCGGCATATACAGATTGTATCACTGAAGTTCCATTATATAAGAAAGTAAATTCAATAAACTCTTCTATGCTGTTAGGACCTGTAGAAATTCCCACATAAACATTTCCAGATTTGCATTCTGATATATCACAAAGATTAATTGTCCTTTCAGATGGAATTGCCTGTGAGGATAAGGAAGTTGTTATTGCAACGTTGCTAGTATTTCCATAATCATTAATGACTATTCCATTGTCTAATGGGACAAGTTCTTTAATAGTTTTTGCACTTAAAATGTTGAATATGCTGTATGGAATAAGTTCCAATACAATTTCTGATTTATTATTAAGGGTGGTTCTTATTCTAGCATTGAAGGCACCTAATTCTATATCTTCAAAATATGAGTATGCAACAAAATTAACATCGGAATTATTTCTAGCCAAATATATTTCAGAAAGTGATGGCAACTCAAAGTCGGTATAGAATGATTTTGTAGACTCTAAAAATACGAGATATTTTGCAATAAGAGAACCATCTCCATAAGTAGGAGTTGTATCAATTATTATTGATACAAATGATTCGTCAGTATTAAAGTTATTTGAAATATCATCTATGGAGAGAACTCTATTATTAAGGCATAATAGATAATCAGATAATTTCAGACTTCTAAACTTAAGAATTTCTGAATATAAATTTTGATGATCGTCAACATCTTCTAATACTAAATCAATATCATTAATAGTATTGATATTTACATATGAAGTTAACGAAATGTTTATATCAGAAACATCATTTGTAGTTATTTGATATGGATTGGAATCTTTAGATTCTACTTGAAGATCACCAAATTTCTTTAGACCTGCAACGTGAGTAAGGTCTGAAACTGGAGATTCCCACTTTGATATCTCTTGTTTGCTCTTCAATGAATATGAGAAGTTTTGATAATAATCATTATCTGGTAATTTTTGTGTTATTTCCGATAGATTTCCTCTTTGAGTAATCCATCCAATTGATTTTGATTTACTGCTAGAAACATCAAAATCTGCAATAACACTGTCAATCTTTATAACGGTTCCTTTAGATTTACTATTTGAACCTTCTAAAACTTCTCCAATTGATATATTGGAAGAATCATAAACTTTTATTGTTGATTTGCTGGTAGTATCAACTTTATTGTTAATTAATTTTGTTTTATCAACTATTTCATTTGCATAAAATTCACTTTCTGATATTGTCAACTCACAAGTTGGAATATCTTTCGCATTGATTACATATGCAAGATCGTAAGATACTGGTGTACCTGGACTATTTGGAAGTTCATATCTAATAATAGATTGATCTGGACTGGAATAATTTGTGACTATTCCAACTACAGTGAATGTTTCATACTCATATTTTGAAGAGTTAAATCCATAACCTAACGAAACGATCCCTTCAACAAAAATTTCATCACCAACTTCAAAAGGAATTGGACTAGATGTAGTGAACCCAGAAATTGGTGTTTCTACAGTCAGTGATACTAGATAATTTTCTCCAGATAAAGTAGAAGTAGCATCTAATATCTTCAATCCATTTGAATTATCAGTAAATATTGCCTTATTTCCATTCTTTGGAAGTCCCGAACCTTCATTATAAAGTACGATATTGCTTACTGATCCACCAGATAATTCACAATAAGCACCAACTTGATCATAAATCTTGTTAGTGTCTTCATTGTAAATTTTTATTGTTGGCGGAGACAAGTAATTTGAACCTCCATAAGTTAGGTTTATATTAGATACTTTATAGTGATTTTTTAAATATACTAACGAATATAAGTTTGATGATGGTTTTAAAGTTTTATCAGAGGGGCATATAAAATTAGAAATACTCTCAATCTTATTAATTTTTCCTATACTGTTAGTAATTGGAATTAATATTGCATTTTTTCCAGTAGATTCTATTTCAGAGATCGTTGGAATTTTCTTATAATTTACTCCTTTTGAAGTAATTCTAACATCTTTTATTGAACCAGTTGCATTAGACTTTAATACTGAATAAGTTGCCGAAAAATCACCACTTAAGTATTCAGAAACTTCAGGTTCTACTGGTAAGTTAATTGTGTACGTTCTATTTGTCTTATCAACAATAGTTGATATTGAAGAGTATTTACTTGGAATTATTTGGATACTGTTTCCATTTCTCACAGAAAGATCTTGATATAGATCATTGGTAGTTTCTAGGTTATAATATAGTTTTGATGGTGTGTTATCTGATATAGTAAGTGTTAGTTTATCAGAGGTCTTTATAACTTCAAGACCAGTATCACTATTTCCAAGATATTCATTTTCAAAATTTTCATCAAGATATAATTTGAATTCTGAAGAACCTAGTCCAGAGGTATCAAATTCCAAAGTTTGATTTCGATATGTAACTAATTCTGGATTATTTTGAGAATTTATACGTAATTTTGCAGTTGATGAATTTCTGGTAACAGTATACAGAATGGTTTCTTTTGACGTTAAGTCAATATTCACTACATCCCCAACAAGTAAATTATGACGTGAATTAGTATAAACTGTAGTTTGGTTGAATAGAACATCACCTGTAACAACAGATCTGTTAGTAACTAACTTATGTTGCTTACCAGTTCCTGCAAATACGAATAATAATAAATCATCTGTAGAATTAATCTTTGTCTTATCATCAACAAATCCAATTAAATCATTCCCTAAATCTACAACATATAAAGGAGAAATTTGATCGAGTAGTAGTGTGCTAGGTGAATCATCAATTCTAATGAAATCGGAGTCAGGATCTCTAGTATAAGTTACCTCTTCTCCGTGTTTGAACTTGTGATTTGGCATCCAAATGGCACCATTTCTAACAAATCTAGTTTCGGACTTTCCATCTATTAGAGGAGTTTTTGTAATAGTATTTCCACCTGCTGGTTCAAGGTCAGTACCAATTGAAATTAGTTCCGAATCAAAGTAATAAGTCTCATTCTTTGTGGCAATATTTAAATCCTTACTTTCTTTAAATTGGAACTTATTCTGAAGTAAAGTAACTTCTGTTTGAGCAGATGCAGAGAGGGAATCATTTCCCCTAGATACTACTATTGAGTTATTAATATAATCAAATCCAATTACAGTAAGAGTTTCTGTTCCAATTTTAATTTGAGAATCTATATCAAAGATAGAAATCGAATCAGTAACTTTAATTTCAGTTACTGCACCAGTTCCTGAAGAAAGATTTGAACTTAATTTTGTTGTAAATTCAGTAAATGTTATTTTCTTATTTCCCTCTAAAGTGGAATAGAGAGAATTTGAAATTCCATCTATATTAACATAGAATTCATCTTGAAGATCTATAGGGGCATTGCAAATTACAGTCACAGTGTCCCCGTTCTGGATAAATGTCGCGTCAGAAGATGTTATTGTTTCTGATGATACACTGCTTATTCCTACTCCCCTCAACTCCGAAACTTCTGCACTTGCACCAAATCCTTCAGTTCCTTCATTATTGAAGACAATTTTATCTCCGATAGAATATCCTCTTCCACCAGCAATAATCTCAATATCGTCAACAGTTCCTTCCGATACATCTATAACAGAAATATCTTCACTGTAAATATTTGGATAGAAGTCGAAATAATCATAGTAATTATCTTTATCCTCAACATAATATGGGAAAGTATGTTTGAAGATGCCCAAATCTCCTATATTGAGGTCTTGAGTGTGTTGTGGGTCAAAGTTATCAATAACAGGTGAGTATCTATAGTTTGGTCCAATAAAATAGGGGAATGTTGATGTTGCAAAATATGCATATACCCCATTTGGATATTCTGGGGTTACACAATATCTTCCATTAAATTCATCAAGTGTTCCCCTTCCTCCTCTATAAACATAGTCTTCAGCACAATCTAAAGTGCTTGAATTTGAGATTGATGGAGAAATCTTAACTTTTCTATAACTACTAGTCATTCTGATAATATTTCCAGTGCCATCCACATTTTCATATGCATATGGACCATAGATTGGACATCCATCATAGGCCCAACCAATAATCTTTGAATGAGCATCACTTGAAATTCCGAATTCTGTAGTAAGAGTTGGAGTTAAGTAATATACTCCTATAGTATTTCTATTGGCATTTTGCTTTTGACCTACTAAAAGTCCTCTATTTAAAATAGAACTTGAGTATTTTGAAACTTCATTTAGATTTAATTGAGTTATATTTGCCTTCAATGATGCTCCAGACCCATCTGACTTAATTAAAAGTCTTGTATATTGATCGTATCCAATTCCAGGACTTAAAATTTTAACGTCTGTAATTTGACCGTTTGTTATAATGGGTTGCAATTCTGCTCCAGTTCCAGATCCAATAACTTGAATGCTGATATTATTGAAGTAGTTTTCACCTGGATTTTGAATTAAGACCTTCACAATCTTTCCATTGATTATGATTGGTTTTATTGAGGCATATCTTCCCTTTTTAACTTGAATTCTTGGTGGTTTCTCAAAATTTAATATAGTGCTGCTATATGTCTTCGAATTACAAACATTAACATTCTCTATGGATCCAGTGACAATTGGTAAAAGGTCTGCTGAATACCCTATTTCAGAGACCCCAACTTTAGTAATTCTGCCTTTAATTTGTGCTCTAATAGGAGAATATGAGAAATAATGTACGCTAGATGTGTTTGATGAACTGATATTTACTGGGGTTGATAAGTCTTTAGTTGAAGATAACTTAAATTTATTATCATCAATCTTAATGACATAATAGTAACTTGCTGTACTTAATATTGAAGTTCCAGTATATGAATATTCAACTTCGTCACCATCTAAAAATCCGTGATTTTCAAACTCAAGTATATCATCATAATGATTGACATTTTCTTTAATTAGTGGAAGTTTTTTGTATTTGAATTCAGTCTCCAAATCTATTACATTTACCGAATCAATAACACTAACAGTTTTCACCGAAGTAAATCTCTGAAGACCCTTACCTCCAGAACCGATATTAATTGTCCCAATCCCAGCAAATGCATCTAACTTATTTGCTGCTAGTTTAAATGAAGTTCCTGCTCCAACGTCGAAGATATAATAAATTCCATTATTTTGTAAGTTGGCAATGGGAGTATTTTCAAATGATTCATAAATTACTGCATCTCCCACAACTAATCTATGAGGATCTTCAAATACGAATTTATTGATTGGGTCAGTTGTAATAACAACATTCGGATCTTGGGAGTTGAATGAAATTTCTTTTTGTATTTTCTTTAACTTTACCTCAGTTCTAACTGAATCGTTCCCACCACCCTTTATTTTTACTATTGGGGTCTCTAGATAATCAAACCCAGGATCGAGAACAGAGACGGATTTGATATTTCCAATTAAATTTGGAGTTAAGATAGTAGTGGTATCATTACCATAATCTATATCAAATTGTGGGGGATTTGATAAACTATAGTTATCTCCACCATCTAAAATATCAATAGATTTTATTTCTCCACTATAAACTTTATCAAATGATTTATAGTTTTGTATTTCAATCCCATTCACAAAAACTCCAATTGAACCAGATGGAGTAGAAGTTTTTTCTTGAGAATAGGTTAAATCCTTTGGAATTTTCTTGAATAATTTAGAACTAGTAAATTGATTTCCATATAACTTGGATAGTGTCAATTTAATAGTTTTTACATATCCAGTTAAATCTGTACTGTATTCTGAGATAGTTTCTGCAAAATTGATATAATTTCCATCATACAAATCTTGTTTTGTAAATGCTAATTTAATTTCGTCGGAATCAATCCTTTTAGCATATAAAGACAGACCTGTGTAGATCCCAACATTGTTTCTAAAACCAACTGTTCCTGGAACCACTTGAATGGTATAATTTGAAACAGTGACTAGTTCTCCATCATAGAGTTGATGACTTCCTAAAATTGATGTGGAGATGCCAGCAGAAGGGGTTTCTAGAGCAAGAGTGTACTCTCTCTTGTAAGAATTAATATTTCCTAAATTGAACCCGTTAGAGGTCAAATAATAGTTATCAGAGTCTTCATAAGAATTTTGAATGTTGATAGAAAACTTTTGATTTACTTCCGGATAGTTGGAAGAAAATGATTTGAATACCTTCCTAAACAACTTAATGCTGTGTCCGATAGACAATTGCGAAGTGCCATTAAGAGTAAATCCCTTTTCGGTGACATTACTGACTTCAGCATCATATAATTTTTGGTTTAAAGTTTTACTATAAACTTCTACAATATCTCCATTTCTCAAATAATGTTTATATTGAGTCTTTACTTGACCTGAATTTTTATTAATTCCAAATTTACCAGAAGGAATGGATGAATATACTTTACCTACAGTAATAATTGATGGGATATTATAAACTAATGACTTGGTAAATTTATTTTCTTTAATTTCGCCAATATTATCAATTTTTAATAAATCATTTTTAGTCGCAAGAATAGTATTAGAAGTGTCAATTTGAGAAATAGTATTTAATAATCTAATCTTTACCAACTTATCAGAATCACCATTTTCATAAGAATATGCAAAATTTTCGGCATATATCGCAGAAGAAGAACTAATGTCTTCCGTGATATTATAACAATTTAAAAATTCAGTATTTGTCTTATCTTGATAATCAATAATTAGATCTCCAAAAACTAAAAATCCTGATTTTGGAAATCCTATTGTAGAAACTACAGGAATAGTTGTACTACCTGCCAATACATTTTCGGTACAATATGTTTTTGGAGTAATTTTAAACTCTCCAAAAATAGATCCTTTTGGATTTAAGTTATTTGAATAACCAGAGAAAATATCAATATTATAATATTGATTTCCATCTAGTGATGCTGAACTTACTTTATAGATTGAACCATTTGCAGACAAACCACCTGTGAAAGCATACTGATCCTGATATAAAGTCTGTCCGTTTAGTTTTAAAGGATCACCATTAACTGCTTCTCCAATAAATCTCTCTACTACGATCCACTGATCATCTGATGGAGTGAATAGGAAGTCTTTTGGTTTGATGATATCAATCTCTTCACCGTACAGAACCTTAAACAGAATTCTAAATGCTTCGTCTGTTCCTTTGGTCTGATAGAAGTTTTTTACCTTACTAATAAAATTGGGAGCATCAATTCTGGGGTCGAAATCAAACTCCTCGAACCCAGGAGAAAATTGATACTTAATTTTTCTGAAGAATTCTAATAAGAATAAGTTACTTAGATTATAAACTGTTGAAGTATTTTCGTGCTCGTCTACTTCGGAAGAAGAGAACTTCAGATATTCTGGTGATGTTGGATCAGAAAGAGATTCTACTCCACTAAATCCTCGGATACACCCAGTAAATTTGGGACTATTGATATAAAATGCATAATTATTGGTATCAGAATACCCAAAATCAGAGGTGCTGTCTAAAACAGTGTTTAATAAAGTAACAGACGTAGAATCTACTGATTCTATAATTAGAGTTTTGTTTATGGATGGTATATTAAAAGGTCTTCCAATGTATAAACTGGTATCTATTCCAGACACATAGGCAACGTTAGATCCAACTGATATCGTACAAATTCCAGTTAAATAATTCTCCTCAATTCCAGTATAGGTAATGATCTCATCGTCAATCTTGAGAAGACCATATTGACTAGGCCAACCGTGTGTGGAATCTACATTGATGACATCATCAAAATAAGAAACTTCTTGAGTTGTTACAGTTGATTTAATTAAGTTTGTAGAATCAAAACTGTCAAAATTTTTATAGTCTACTAAATTCTCAACAAGGTCTATAGTAGCACCTTGATATTCCTGAGAAATATAATATTGTTGTAAGAACTCGACTAAATTTGGATTTTCGGTAAGAATAAATTCTGGAATTTGATTCTCAACTACATCACTAATTTTGACTACTTTTTTATCTTGATTCATTTTAGTTTCTTATTTTTGACTCTGTTGTATAACTTGATTCGGGGTTAAATCTACTTCCAGACGAATTCTCACCAGATGAAATGATGTCCTTCACAAGTGAAATTTTGCTACTTCCAACATCAAGTTTTAAATATACTGATTTTCTAGCAATAATATCGTTGGAGTAAGGGGTTGCCTCAATTTGAATAATGTCATTTTCAACAGATGTAGAACTTACATTTATATTATCTATACGTATTTCACCAGTGATATAATCTACTGTACCAACAGAAGTTGTCTCAATAACAACCTTATTATTTTCAATAGAGAATAGGAATAAGGTTCCAGTTTTTAAATCGGACTTTGGAGTGTCTGAAATATAAAGTGTCTTAGAATTTCCTTGAATTTTAAACCCAGTAGATCTTATATTGTATCCACTTGGCGAAACATTAAATCTATTTTCAAAGCAAATTTCATAATTAGTTGGATTCTTGATAATACCAATATTCCTTCTAATTATAACTCTAGTAATGTTTGACGTAATAGCATCATTTGTAGCATCTATTGATCTCAATGCCTTACTATACTTAAATCTTCCACCAAATCTATTCAAATCTGAAGAATTTGAGTAAGAATCTAGTGATGTATAAACTTGCGATTCCAGATCACTAACAGAATTCACTAAATTTGAATTATAATAAACTGTAGAATCCAATTCTACGTATAGTACATTAATATCAGTAAATCTGACTTTAATTCCTGCTACACTATATTGTTTTAATGAATTTAAGATTGATTGTTTTGTAAATTCTGACAAATAATCAGAATTTTTTGGTTTAACTGCCAAATATACTGTTCCATATTCTGGTGGAGTGAGTTCTTCACCCCCATAAGCAGTCACAGATTCTACATTTGGGAATATAGAAGGTAAAAGTGCCTCATAATCATTTGCTGTTACTGCTCTATACTGCGATGCATACAGTCTTGGAGCATAATAACGTACAGATTCGGTAGGTTGAATGCTATCTCCGTTCTCTGCTGCCGAATTTGTGATGACTGAACCAACACTTCCACTTAAATTTGATGAATCTTCCCCAACTAGTGTGCCTGAAAATGTGAAATTTGAGGCACCATTGCCATCTTTTCCATCTGTAGTGATATAACTTACTGTAATGACACTTCCATTCTCAGGTTTTTTACCAAAAATACCATCTCCAAAGAAAATTTCATACTTTTCGTCAGAAATTTCCTGAACCAAGAAGATTTGTGATTGAGAATTGATGCCAATTATGTTATCTACGTAAGAATATTGCTCTGTTGTACCATTTACCGCAACTTTTACACGAATTGTTGAGGTATCAATGTATGGATTTGGTAAAATATACTTCTGATTTGGTTGAGAATTATCAACTGTGAAGGTTTTTGTTAAAAATGTGCCCTGATAGATGTCAATTTCACTTAAGAATGCTTCCCCATCATCAATACCAACTGTAATATCTTCAGGAATTGAGAAAATGTATGAAGTATTTCTCTGATTTCCAGTACAAACAATCCCTGCCTTGAGTGTAGCAGTCTTTAAATCAGTATTTTCTAGTCCAGATGCTAACATTGAGACATTTGCCTTTGCTGCTCTTCTAGATAAAGGCACAAATCCAATGTTTCTTGCCAAAGAAACTACATTCTCTCGAAGTGTGGCACTATCCAAGAAGGATTCATTTGCCACCATATTACTGTTATATGCAGTAATATAAGTGTTGTAGGCAAGAATATCAATCAGGACAGATAAATTAGAACCTTCAAAGTCAAAATCTGTAAAGGTGCTATTTGACCTAAGATAATCTTTAATGGATGTTTTGACTAGATCAAAGTCTAGATTTGTAAATTGAGTAAATGCCATTAGTATCTTGTTGGTTGTAATACGAAGGTTATATTTTGTGTAGGAACAGCAAGTCCAACAATGTCATAAATGATGAAAACCTCCATCTCATTTTGGTCTGCCCTTAAATCAACATTTACTTGCCTTAAATTAACTCGTGGTTCGAAGTTATTAATTGTAGTACTAATCTCTTCTGTGATTGGATCGACAATTCCAGAATCTGCAAGTTCAAATAACATTGATTCCACATTTGATCCCAGAAGAGAATTAAAAAATCTCTCACCAATTCTAGTACGAACTAGATTGATGACAGATCTTTTAATTGCATCTTCATTTGTAATCACAGCAATATCATTGGTTACAGGATGTCTTTTAAAAGACAAACTGATATCTTTAAAATATCTTGATACTGCAGATTCTACTGGCACTTTATATTAGGAATATAATACTTATATTTATTGTGGTTTACCATAAGAAGGTTCAGTTCCATACTCCCAATCATCGTAATCTTCATCATTACGAATTCTCTGGTGAAGATCAGTTTGTTCTTTCAAATGATGCTTCTTCCCAATGTCATCATTTACAATTTCTTGAAGAACTCTTTTTTCATTGAGTGCATTATAATCTGTAGTCAGTTTTGTTGTACCCCACATTTGGTACATATAATCTTCGTTTCGATCTACTGGTAAGTTAGACATTTTGCTTCCTAATTCGATGTGAATTAGAACTTTTTACGGGGTTGCTATCCCGAAATCAGAAATATCTTTCCTGTGAAGAGTTAAGTTTTTTTGAATTCTAATATCTGAATTTTTAAAAGTCCAACAGTATCCACCATTATCTAGGAAGACAACCCATTCAAGGTCGTGTTCTTGAGAACGATCAATTAAAAAAAATGCCCAGCCTGGACCTTTTGGGGTCAGGACTGGGATTTGTGGATCAAGTTGAAGCATTAGTTGCCTTGACCTCGATAACGTTTCTTTGCTCCATTACGAGATGAAGCAGAAAGTTTTGTATTTTGAGAACAACCTTGACGAGTTTTTTTGGGTTTGCTCTCAATGATTACTTTACCATTCAATGAAGGACGTTTTGCCATAATTCATTCTACCTCAATACTTTTACATTCTACCATAAGATCCTCTGGTTTGGGAACCCCTGTCTCATAAAATTGTTGAGACAGGTCATCCATTGCATCCATTAGATCCTCTTCAGAGAGATCTTTATAGATCACTCTACCATTACAAAGAATATCAAATAATTCTTGTTTTTTCATGTCCTACTCTAATTTTTGGATGACACCAAATTTCAAAGTCACATTTACGAATTGCATCAAGACAGAATGATACATCTTCACCACACATATCTTGAACCTCACCAGAATCAAAGACTTGCATCTGAGGAGCAAACCAAGGATACTTCATTTCAGGATGTTCAAATACACCTTTCTTAATTAGTACCCAACCAAATCCAGTATAATCAACAGTGAATGGTTTTTTACGATTTGAGATCGTATCAACCATCTCATGATTCATGACACCACCATTGTTCTTGAAGTCGTCTTCATCCAACCAATGAGCAACTGAAGTGGTTCTTCCATCTTCTGTTGCATACCAACCACAAGCAATGTCCTTATCCATCTGTACCAGTGCCCAGAAGGCATCAGTATTGAATACAATATCACTATCAATCCAGAGTTGATAATCATACTGAAGTTTACCTTGCCAAGGAAGTTGATCTGGTCCTGCAAGAACATTTGCCCCAAGACACTTACAACGAGCAAAGTTCACCATTGAACTATAGTCTTGACTAATTTGAATGCTCGCACCTGATTGTACTAAATCAAAACAAAGTTGAACAAAACTCTTCAAAAATCGATATGAAACTCCTCTTCCGGGTAAACAAAATACAATTGTTTTACCCTTAATTCTTTCTTTACATTCCTCTAGATTAAAAAGGGATTCTTCTTCTTGCTCTGGAGGTTTTGCCTTTACAGTAAATCCTTTTGCCATGTTAATACTTCAATGAGTAACTACGTAGTACCACTTCATATGATACTCCATTATTTATCCCACGTCAATCACCATTGCTAGAGATTACGAGCGCCATAAAGATGCTAGAGAAACCGGCACAAAGACACTCACAATTCAAGAGATTCTTTCAGTCTATCAAAGAAATCCTCATCCACAGGAATAGTTTTTTCCTTACCACTTTCCACATCTTTTGCCAGTTGTATCAGATATTCCAGAAACTCCCTGGGATAAGTATTGTCCTCACCAAGTGACACCCAGAACCATTCTAGACATTCTGTGTAAGGGTCATCACTAGGAAGGAGTGCATAATCCTTATAATTGTCTGTCATTAAATCAGACCATATTCTATATGCCCCTCTGATAGATTGCCACCCACTCATCCAACAATGACCAATCCAATACTCAAACCAATTCATTTTCCTGCCTTCTTACGATTGGCAAATTGTAGATATGTCTCACCTGGCATTAATCTTTTACTATAATCTGGTTTCTTCTGTACTGATGTATCCTCTCCACGATCTTCTTTTGCTCTCATCTTATTCGCAGGTCCACTGATCCTACGATCCTTCTTAGGATCTGGATGCCACCAATCCCCTGCCTCATCTAAAAATTCTTGGAAAGTCTTCATTGTTCGTTTTTTAGATATTTATTTTTTAGTATCACAAACTCTTCTACTTGGAAATCCGTAGATAATCCTGCACTAATCATCTGGGAAATGTCTGTGAGTGTCTTTTGACATTCATTCAAAGTTCCCTCACAAAATACCCTGTCCCTTGCAATTAACCTATATGTCATTTTTTACCCTGGGAAATTTTTTTACGAATATGGGATTTAAGTATATTTAAGGTTTCTCTCAGACAACTTACAATATATTCGATCTCATCTAAAGGACTTATACTTGTTCCCCACCCCCTCTCATAGAGCAACCTTACAGGCATTTTTTGACCCCAAAAAATTTTTTTTAACACTTGATATCACTCACTCGATTTGTCACCTCTGTAGGTTGGATAGGACCCTTTTTCTTATAACCGCATTACAATATAATATAATACAACAACCCCCGATATAACTGTCGATGGACGAATCGGAATTACTGCCTATAATTATACACGAACAATCAAAGACTGTCAAGTATAATAACCTGTGGAAAACTATTAGACTTTTTCCACAACCCTGTGGAAAACTATTGTACTTTTTCCACAACCCTGTGGAAAACTATGAGTGACTGTTAGTATCACATAGTGGCACATATAACGAATTGATTAACACCGAACGATTAAAAATCCCCTGGAAGGCACGAGAATACAACGAAACGATCAGATATACCTAATACGAAATTAAACACGATTGTAGACGATTGTAGATGCCTCTCAGTGATTTACAGTATCACGAAACGACTGTTGTATTGTAAACGTGAAAATGGACGATATAGGGGGTGTCCTGTAAACCCTTGACAAATCACTGTTTATATGTTATTGTGTTCGCCAAGATAACAATAAGAGAACACATTAACAATCAAACAACACAAACATACAATTCACGCATCATAATAAATTTAACAATAAAAAAATGTGGAAATCAAAACAATCTTTTCCGCAACCCTGTGGAAAACTATAATCAATCAAGACTGAAATGGACGATATAGGGGTATCAATTCCAGGTATCTAATCTAAACTTACAATCAAGATCATAATGTAACTCACTGATGTAAGACCATTCTAACCATGCAATCGTCTTTGTTTCATCATCCTTACAATCATTGATTTGTTGTTTAGTCTGTCGTTTCAGTAATTCAAGTGAATTAAGTATTCTTTGTGCATCCTCTTTACACAATTCAATTTGAAATACTTTGTTTGATTTCATTTTGATTTAATCACTTGAGTAAGTTCTTCTTCAATTGCATCAAAGATTGTAGAATGAATATAATCATAATCCTGCAAATTAGATAACACTTGTTGACATACATCTAATGGTTGATATTGTTCATTACCATTTTCATCAAATGTGAATACATCTTCATTAGTATAAATCCACCAAGAAACAGGAGCATCTTCTCCTTGCTGTTCAATTAAAGAATTAACTCTTTCTTTGAGTTGCTTAAGAGAGTAAAATTGAGTTGCCATGAGTATCAATTAAATGCAGAGAGAATAATGAGTAGTTCTTTACCGTTAATTGCTTTAGATAGCAGTTGGAGTTTTTCTTTTCTTTTCATCAGGAATTGATTAGAGTTTGAACTTGATTGAAGTCTTTACATTGTCCTGCTTTAATTGCATTGAGAATGTTAGTTGTAATCATACCACATTGATGTTGTGCATTACAAACAGCATACACAGGTTGTTTTGTTTGAATGTCGAAAGTGGTTTTGATGAGCATCAGTTGATTGTTTGTATGAAGAGTAAAAAAACTAAAGATCAAACTCGGGACAGTGCATCTTTCTTTTGTCTGGGATTTTGAGTTTGTTTAACCCAGGCAGACTTACGAGTTGAATTGATTTGTGAAGGAAGTTTAGATTTACCTTGCACTTCATCAATCAAAGAAATGAACTTGATAAAGAATTGCTTTTCCATTCGTTGCTGTGTGGTCAAGGTCTCATCCTCTGAACTTCGTTCATCATAGCACGGGGGCAGGGTGTCCCGTAGTTCGCCCTGCTACACTTTGAGTTCTTCTACCTATCAGCATCCCTGATGGGTATGCTGGACTACAGTTGAGATAGCACCCACATCATTGCAGAAACTTCCTGTTTCGTATTCCATCCACATACATCTTCAGTCATATTTCCATTCGGTCGGAAGATACCAACTTCAAATGTCTCATCTTCAACTTTCCCGTACAATCCAGGACCAGCAACTACAGAAATCTCCCAATCATTCTCAAACTTATGTCGTGCGGCAATCGCACCAGGAATACCATTCAGATGCGGTTGGAATTGAAGTTGATCAAACATTTCAGTATCAGGCACAGATGGAATAAAGTTTGTTGAAGGAATAATCTCCTTCATTGTTGATTGCCTCATAAACAATCACATTCTCACCAGACAATTCTACACTCCAATCAAGTGCATCTTCTTTTGCTTCATCAATATCATCGTACCATTCCGCATCAATCAAATCAAATGAAACAGGACAAGAAACAAACATTGCGAAAAAAAGAATTAGTTTGATGGAGCAAGTGTGATATGCCTCATCAGGACATAACAGGGACTTGCCCTCTATCGTTTCTATTTAATCAGACTGTAGGAACATCAGTAACAGAATTATCTTCAACTTCAGTTTGATCAGGTGCAATCACATCAAGAATGTCCAGAATTTGATTTCCAGTCTCACCCTTGCGGAGCATACCAATCATCACATCCTTAGAGAAAGAAACAGTCATCGTAAATTGAGTAAGTTGAACGTTTGTGGGTGGGTCTGACCCCTTCCACCCTCTTAATATAGCACCTTTTGGGGTCTGTGCTCATTTAGTGTGCCACAAAAACAAGTGGCACATCGCATCATTGGTCTCAATGAGATCGTGTTAGATCATGTTTCCAACAGATCAGGATAATACTCATCAATTTCCGCAATGAGTTCCGCATCAGTATATGCAGAAAGATTTTCTTCTAGTTGATCTCCTACAATTCGAATCAAATCTTTGGTTGACATATTATCAAGCACACGATCCACATATGCTTCAACCAGTTCGTTGCGAGTTTGAGTTTCCATTGTCAGTTAGATTCGGCAATTACAACATAATCGAGTGATTTAATACACCACCCAGTTTCATCAGATATTACATCTGCTAGTTCATCCTCACTATCAACCTCAAATACTTCTCCAATCACAGATTTAGAAACTGCAACCTGTTCATCATAAGGAAGTTCTCCAGATGAATCAACAAAATCAAATTCAATATCAGTGAGTTGAAGTAGCATTGTCAGACAGTAGCAAATGGATTAGCAAGTTGAGGAATAGTATTGAAATCTACAACCTCATAAGGAATAGTATGATTGATATATTCATCAATCTCAAGATTCATCTCAACTCGATTGAGAAACTTCTTGGATTGAGTTTTACCCATAAAGGTGAGGATTTTAATAAACCACTCATCAGATACATTACCAAATGGTGTTTTGATGGGATAGAAATCTACCACCATGTTGCCATCTTTAGATTGAAGTTTCATCAGGAATCGTAATCGTATGCGTGAGCAATTTCAACAGAGTGGAGGATTCCAGTATAATCCTCCTTTTCCTTTTCATTGAACTCATATGCTTGTTGTTCCAAGCAATAGAGAATCAATTTAATTTGATTGTCGTTAAGATAAAGTCGCATCAGAAGTTCTTGTGAAATACAAAACCATCAGTGAAATCAAAATCATATCGGAGATTGCACTCCCAGGTTTGAGACCAATCAATCACGATAGGAAGATCTTGCAGTTGATTGGAATAGCAATCATCAACAAATTGCTCTGCAAACTGTTCCTCACTGTCATACTGACCATAATAAGCATCAGTGAAGTATTGAATACAATCAATGTCGAAAGTATCAATGAAAGCATCTACTGCTTCATAACAATAATCTTCACCGCACTGTACATATTCCTCATAGAATTGTACGAAATTATCTTCACCATACTGTTCGATGAACTCGTAGATGTCATCGACAGCATAGTTATTTTCAGTCAGTTCATTGATAAAATCTTGAGTTGATTCTTTGAGTTGAACTTGAGTGGCAGTCATTGCTTAACCTTGATTACTTCGTAATTATAGCACCACCAGAGGTGGTTTGGGGGGTGTATTGTGCCACTAGGATTGGTGGCACATCGCATCAGGCAAGGGCAACCTGAAAAAACATAGAATCAACCAGACGGTTGATATTCAGTTGTGTCCAACGATAAAGTTTGGGAATAGTAATTACAACAGCAGCAATGAAGTCAATTACATTCACAACAAATCGAATAGTATTCACTTGCACTGTTTCACCATTATCATCCCACCACAGTTGAAATGCAGTCCAAACATATGAAACTACACCAACAAGAACAGCATATGAAGTAGCAGAAAACTTAATCACATTCTCACCAAACTTCACATAATTAAACTCTTTGAGTTTCTTGTTGCTAAACTCAAAAAAAGCATCGACAGGAGGAAAAGAATTAGTCAGTTCCATTGTTGTAGAGAATAAAGAACAGGTGGTCTCTCAACCACCCTTATACAATACCACACTTTGGGGTCTGTGCTCATTTAGTGTGACACTTCTACAGGTGGCACAGTCTCATACTAGACTCACTCATCATACCAGTATTCATAACTGCTGATAATATCATCTGGATGATTATACTTTTCAGTCATACGGTCAATAAAATCTTGCACCTCACCATCATCCAAATCAGCATTGAAATAAATTGTGAGGTTCACAGATTTATATTGAGTCATAGTTTGTTGTTCCATCAAATTAGAAAGTTCTTTGAAAGTATAACCTGAATCATTCAGATTGGCAATCTTACCTCAATTTACAGCAAGAACAAGATGAGCAACACGATTTTCAGGAGTAAACTGTTTGAGTTTATCTAATACTAATTGGAATTGATTTTCCATCCTCATATAATAAGCAGCAAGTTGTGCATCCTTTTGATTATAATAAGCATCATTCTCATAGTAATCAAGTGCCTTGATAATATCAAGCAACTCACCAGAAGTAAATGAAATTGAAGTCATTTGATGTCGAAAATGTCGAAGATTTCTCGTTGTGATTGAGTGAAGAGTGTATTCTCTTCAGGATAATTGTAGAGTTCCATTTGAAACTCTTTGTAGTGATAAAGCATATCTCGAAGAGCAGTTAATTGCTTTTCATTCAGCAATTCTTCAGTCATCAAAACAGTATCAATCATAGTTTCAATAGTCAGTGCCATCATTTTCACATTGTTGAATCCAATAAGAATAGCAGGGGAAGTTCAATGGATGACCTTCCTGCCTGTTATACCAATTAGCAGCAAGATTTAATCGGTTTTCTGGAACTTTCAAGTAAGGAATACTCGATTGAATTGGGGTGTAAGTCATTGGAGTTCCTCATCCATACAAGTATGATACCAAAAAACCCCCTGCACTGCAAGGGGTATAGTGCCAGTGCTACAAGTGGCACCTCACTTATAATTTTTGATGTAAAGATGTTTTACACTCGCACCAGTATGATCTTTATCTTTACCAAATCGTTGAGAATATAAAAAGTCTTTCTCTATAATATCATAATCTTGATAATAAGTTCTATAAAATTCATTATCACTGTGAATAATCATCCACTTTGCCTTTGTTGATTGAATACATTCAAAAAGAGTTTTATGTAAATTTATACCTCCATCACCTTGAGTATATCCAAGTCTTTCTAAGTATGGAGGATCTACAAATACAAAGTCATCTTCATTTAGATTATCAAACAAATCTTCAAATGACCCATATCGTATCTTACATTTCTTTTTCAAGAAATTATGATGATCTGGAGAAAGATTGCAAGAGAACTTTTTATAATGTCCGAATGGTACATTGAAATCTCCTTTGGAATTATATCTTTCCATTCCAGAAAAACACAACTGTCTTACAATAATATAAGATAATGCTCTCTGATAATTATCTACACAATCCCAAGATTGGTTAATTACCTCTCTTGCTCCATAATACTCTACCTCTAAGGAATCGTGCTCTAATTCCTTGATTAGGTTAATTCTATTCTGAAGTTGTGGATATAACTTATCATCAGATACAACAGAGTATAAGTTAATCAAATCTCGGTTAATATCATTTAGTATTGAATTGTATCCTAATCCAAATGATACAGCACAACCACCACAAAATGGTTCAATAATTCTTGAGAATTGAGATGGTAAAAGTTGTTTGATGAGTGGAAGTTCTTTTGATTTTCCACCTTGATATTTTACGATTGGTTTCATAGGTACACAATCAAATTAAAATCTAATTCTAGCATCAAAGACCCATTTCCTCAAGGATAGGAGAAACTACTTCACGAAGAAATGTGAAGTATTCATCTGAAGTGAACGGTGCTTGAATAGTCTCAATCATCCAATTAACTCCGTATACATTTATACCTTTATTATTATATTTTGCCAGTTCAACTTTGCTAATTTCAGGTACAACAGGAACAAAATATCCAAATTTCACATCCTTTCCAATAGAATTTGCAACATCAATAACTTTTTCATTTGATGCTATAATCTTCTCACTATCAAAATTCAAATTACACTTACATTCAAGATAATAACAATGAAATTCATACAAATTGAATAGAATGTCGATCTGCCTCATTCTACCGTTTACGTTAATCATATTATTATCTTCAATTAAGTTATTGGCAATAGCACTATCACTAATTACCATATTCCAAAACTTTTCAATCCTATCTCCAAATGCAATCAAAATAGATTGCTGGGAAACAAAACTATTTTTACCAAGTGCTCGAAGAATATAAGATTCTGTTTTCTTCGGTTTAATGGAAAGCATGAGGGGAAGTAATTTTCCTTCCAGGTACGAAATCATTTTTGGTTTGTTTTGTATCTCTGTATTATAGGGCATTTGATGCCCCTGCGGTAAATGTATGTGCCAGTACTACAAGTGGCACTAGGCAACAAGAACTTCACCCTTCACAAAGATAGTATCAACGACAGTTTGAAGTTGACGAGCAATCTTATCACCATAGTTGTTGTTCACAGGAATAGTGATAGTGCCAAAGGGTTTCTTATAGAAAGCAAACTCACCTGCTTTCATCTTACCATCTGCGATTGCTTGTCGATCATCACGGTGCATACGGATAACACGTCCAACAGTCTGTGCCATTTCAATCAGAGGAAGATTGCGAAGCATAATGCAATGGGTCAGACCGTGAACATTCATACCTTCAGACAAGATGCTATAGTGAAATACAATGAACTTCTTGTCTGGGTCAGCACCAAACTCATTCATCTTCTGGAAGAATACTTCACGGGACACTTTCTGTTTGTCGATATAAGCACCATGCTTGGAAGTGATGTGCATAATAGTATAACCCATATCATTGAGTTGTTGAAGCAAATCACTCTCAGTAAACATTGCCCAGATTACTTTAGTACTAGGAGCAGCAACAAGAACTTTAGCAGTGGTTTCTTCTTCAATTTCCGAAAGAATACCGATGATGTTTTCAGCATCGACAAAAGGTGCATTTTCTTTGGTACGAATAGTTTGTGCTTCATAAGGCACAACTTTGGGAGGAATGATACTACCTGCCTCAATGAGTTCTTGTGCAGGAATACTGATGATGTTATTACCATAAACATCAGTATTGTTCATCGACTCCTTGCTGTTATTGAACTTTGGAGTTGCAGTGAAGAAATAAGCATTATCTGCAACTGCTGAAGTGTGAGCAATACCCACAAAATTAGATGGTTTCACACAGTGATGTGCCTCATCGAAATACACAACATCAATGTTAATATCTGCTTCATTCACACGACCTATCGAATTGTATGTGGTGAAGATAAATTGATGTTTACCACTTCCGATTGCAGTGTCATTGTATTCTGCAATGACTGATGGACGTGTAGAGGATTGATGATGAGTTTCTCCACTGTGAACGTGCAGATAAGAAACATTCTGGTCTTTGAGATATTCTTCGAACTCCGAACAGAGTTGATTTGCAAGCAGAATACGAGGTGCGACAACAACAAACGTCATCGGTTCTAGTGCATTTAGAACACGTTGACGTGCATCTTCCATCATCACAACAGTCTTACCACCACCAGTAGGAATATAAACAGAACCCCTGATAGCATTTTGAACTGCCTTGAGAGCACGTTGTTGATAAGGAAGAAGGTTCAGCATCATAATCAAATCAATACAAGTATTATAGCACCCACAGGGTGCAAATGGGAATGTTATGGACAGTGCTACAAGTGGCACATAGTATAAATTATAAGCCCACGGTCGGACTTGAACCGACGACCTACGGTTTACAAAACCGTTGCTCTATCCAACTGAGCTACACAGGCATTAAGATGGTGGTAATAATTCAGGGTTTTCTAAATCTAATTCAAATAACATTGGATGACATTCTTCATCAATAAGATAAAAGGAAGTTTTATATAAATCCTCTGGATCAAATCGACGTTCTTTGTCAGCAAGAGCAATTAACTCTAAATCGGAAATTGAATCTGCTGGAAGTTCATCAAATGTAAATGGAATTTGATTTATGAAATACATCAGAACAATCATTGTTCCTTTATTATACCAGACATATCTGGCATCAATTCTGTACTTCATAAGTAGAATTGCCTCTAGTTATTTAGTTCCAGTTCTTCCATAGAATCCATAGAAGAAGTGCTAGACCACCAATGAGTAGAATATACTTCCAGGCAGCAATACAAAATGCAATGACAAGAAAAAATAGTATTCCTGCTCCATCTAATGATGATGAAGAATTAGAACTGTTGTCATCAGATATTTCTGCACCATACTTTGGAGTTGCATTGATTAACTTACCTCCAGTGCTTGATTCTGCAATACTTCTGGCATCATTGTAATTATATGCCTCCACAATCATATGTTGAAGATAATTGGAAGGCATACGAACAGTACAATCCCATTCCTGCATCACATAAACTCCATCATATAATAATCAACGGTCACTTCAAGCATTGCTGCTTTCATTTCAATTTCCATTGCATACTCATCAGCAATACTATCATCATCGTGATCACAGAAAAGATCTAAAGTTGAATCGTGCATTTTGTTTTGTTGAAAAATAGTATGAAGAATGAACTTAAGCATTAGAACTCAATCGGTTCAAGAGTAGGAACAGAGAACCCAAAAGTAGTAGGACATACTTCCTCAAACTCATCAGTTCCAGGTATTTGCTTATAGCAGTGCAAAGAACCCTCTAGAGTATTATTAAGGTTCTCATTCACCTTTTCATCTTGGACAGACTCATTATACTCAGTTTCTACAGTGTTGTCAACTGTATCAAAGATGATGAGGTTGATACAAGCATCTTTAGCATCTTTGAGGGTCTTTGTAACGTGTTGAGGAGTGTCTACAACATCAACAACAATCCACTTTGATGCAGATGCTTTACGAATGAATCCAACAGTATTAGAATCCTTCTGGACTTCGTAGATGCCAGAAGACAGACGAGGGAAGGTGAAAGTCATAATAAGTTAAGGATGTTGAGATTGATGCAATGAGTCAAGAAAAACGGGAAAGAAACTTAAGTGCGTCCTTTTCCTTTTTGTATGTTTTAACTTGTTTAGTTACCCAATAAGCATCATCTCGTAGTGTGTTTTGTTTGTATTCCTGAACTATCACAGTATAGTGAGTATTAGGAACAATAAATGCCTTGATGTTTTCCATTAGCAATACTCAGGAAGAATACAGAAAGAAGCACAGAAACTACGAACCCAGTTCAGGGTATCAGCATAGCAACGAGGTTCACTCATCACCATACTCGTATTCTTACGAGGATTGTAAGCAACAGCAACATAACGGTAGCAATCAGGAGATTCTTCAATCTCTTGAATCCACATTTGATTTACATTGCCATCTTGCCAATCCCAACGAGAAGCAGTGTAGTTAAAAACAGTGTTGAGGTCTACCAAGTGGTTTCCTTTGCTTGTGTCCCTGTATTATAGGGCATCAGGGGGGTCTGCGGGACTTTACAGTGCCAGTGCTACAAGTGGCACACCAGCATCACTTTGTAGATTCCTTGATTAGTTCAACATACTTGTAATTTTCTGGATGAACTACAATACAAACGTCTTTAACTCTTTCCCTTGGAAAAGTGCGAACACACACAGTAATGTATTCATCACAGACAAACCTGATGATTCCATACTGCTGTTTGTAATAAACCTCTAGACCTTCTGAAAATAATCCGTTAAACATTTATTGATTCTGATATTGTCATCTTTTCATATCTATCAAACATTTTATTGTCACGTTGAATAAGAAATACATTCCAACTGACAATCGCAACAACCCCAAGAAGAATGTAAGCAATAGTTTTAGAGTTCATTTTCATTTTACGTTGGGTTCATCATCATTATATTCAAGAATTGCTTCACCAGCATCGTGATTGAGTTGTTCGTAGATACTTTCATAAACCCAATCACAAGATGGTTGATCATCTTCAAGAAGAAGTTTGACAGTAATAGTGACTTCTTTCATTAGATTACTTTCAGTTTGCGTTTGATGTGTTGAAGTGCTTGCTTTCTTGCTTTGAGTTTCCCCTTACAAGTCCCTTTACTATTCTTATCTTTTCCTGAATTGTGTTGCCAGTTTGGGGTAGTCATCCTCCCTCTTTGTTGATGAACTTAGTATAACACCTCTCCAGTTGCTTGGAGAGGTGTTATGGACGGTTGTACGAGTGTCACATCAATTATATGAATACTCATTCCATTCTGGATCATTTGCTCTATCTAAAGCAAATAACATTTTATTTATTGGTTTTCTTGGAATAGTGCGAAGAGACATATTAGTTTCTTCAAGAAACTTATCACCTTTTCTAGTATTACAAGGCATACAAGCAACAACTAGATTTTCCCAAGTATCCTCACCCCCACGGGAACGAGGAATGATGTGGTCGATTGTAAGTTCTTTAGTAGAACCACAATACTGACACTTATGCCCATCACGTTTGTAAATCATAGACCGTGATGGTTTGTTTTGTGCCAATTTCTCATATGGTAACTTAATATAATTTACCAAACGAATAACTCTCTTGCCGAGTGCTTGTGCTTTATTCTTCATAAGCAATACGATTGCTCTTTTCCAATTAGTAAAGTTAATTGGTTCGTAGGATGCATTTAGAACAAGTATTGTTTGGTTTGGTTCAATGTTTAAGTAATCCATACGAATTTGTCAGTGGAGAGATTATACTTCCATTAGTATCTAGACTTTAATTTTATTTTACCTCAAAATCAAATCCTATTGCTTTCAACCAGGTATTGATTCTTTGTTTGATTACTTCTTCTGAAGCATTTTCAAATGAAACATTCAAACTCATAACAACATCCCTTGTTTCAGAATGACGGCAATCGTAAGAAAGATTAAAGGAAGTTTCGGTGTTCATAATAAAGATAAGAGTGAACAACGTCTCAGGTTGGATTCGAACCAACGACCGACCGCTTAGAAGGCGGTTGCTCTATTCCACTGAGCTACTGAGACAAGAGACCCTCCTGTTTGTGCATTATTAAGAGGCATGGAGGGTGTGGGACTTACTTAAAGTTTGGACCTTTAATGCCCCTGATTATCTATCAGACGTAAGTTACAGTACCATCAGCATCGGTGAGGGAAACATAACCATCATCTTCAAGGTCCACAGGTTGAGTATAATTCTCAAGCACAGTGGAGTCATAATTATCCAGTGCTTCAATCAATTCAGCACCAGTTTCTGCTTTAGTCAGATTAACAATGAGTTGAGCACCAGCAGGGTTGGTATCAACAATTTCAGAAGCAATAGCAATCAGTTTAGCAGACATTCAAGAAAAAGTCAAGTGAACAAAAGGTGGATAACTTTAGGGCAAATCCATTCCCAGAAATCAAGCAATCACAGGATACTCAATTTCAATTTCATCTTCATCAGGAAGACCAAGTTGAAAAGTCACAAAATCATCATAATCAATACCGAGATACTTATTAGCAAAGTCCTCGTAATCATCGTGAAGAACACAAGTATCAATCATCTTGAAACCTCCTTGACTTGATGAATACATCATAGCAGATGTGGTAGGGTCTGTAAAGTGTTATGTGCCAGAAGGATTAGTGGCACAAGTGGTATCAAACATCATACCACTTGAATTGATCGAATTGTTCCTGATAAAAGAAATTGTCAACTTCAGTATTACCTGGAAGACCAAGCAGGAAGTTGTAATGTTCCATCCAGGATTTGCAAATCATTTCAATCATATCAAAGTCTAAAGAAATTTGTTGGTAAGTTAGCATTTGTCAGACTTCGAGTTCTGCTAGTTTTTTCTGCTGTCGCAATTCCTTCACAATCATCTGAAGTTCAGCAATGTCCTCATTTAGGATTGTGAGATCATCATACATCATTTCTGCTTGATAAGCACTCCTACATTTTTTATATTGCTTAGAGAGTTTATCAAACCTTTTCTTTGCTTCCTTGAGTTCCTTTTCGTACTCGAAAAGAGGTTTTGTATAATTCATTTGCGGTAAGGACTAGACCAGTAAGAACGAAAAACAGAAAAAATAATAACAGCAGTGCTGATAACACCGACCAGACCAAAAACGGTAGTGGCATCACCTGTGAATTGATAGGTTTCGGGCATAACCTCGATTGATTTACTTTGTAAGTATAGCACCTTTAGAGTGCCTTAGCAAGTGATGACGGACAGTTCAAAAACCGTCCATCGTTATACTTATGTATTAGACTTATCGAACTTTTCCAGAAATTCATCTATCCTTGCAATCTTTTTAGTATAGTCTGCTACTAGATCGTAGTGAGGATAGTTAATATATTCAGGACGTTTCATACAGTTAAGTAAATGTTGCTTAACTGATTTTTGAATTTCACATTCAATTTGTATTCCTGTCATCACCAAGTCCCTCGTTGGATCATAATCTTTTTGATTTCATTGAAGATAAACTTCTTCAGTTTAGCATCATCAGTTGCCACATATGCACGATGCAATCTATCAAGGTAATCGTCCTGCGTGTTAATTTTAACTATCTTGGCATTTGTCATACCAATATCACGCAAAGGAGATCCTGCCTTTACTTTTGCCTTGCCGAAGTTACCAGAAACAACACCTTCAGTGCGAAGTTTAGGTTTGATTTTAGAAAGGTTGGAAGTCATTGCCCTTTTGAGGATGTACTCATTATAGGGGTGAAACCACCCCAGATGGGGGTGGAGTGTGCCACTTCCTCAACTGTCCCCACAATACAAAAAGTATTCATATCTTGCTGCATTTGTAGGAGAATACTGTATTACATCACATTCTTTATACTTATCAATTATTACAAACTTCTTATCCTCTAATGTTGGTTGAGAATACATCCAATTAATAGCATATAAAACTACAGAAATTCCTATAACAAAGATGCTAACTCCTTTAATCATCATTATCATCCCAAGGTGCTTTACGGTTCATCAGTTCTTTAATTCTTTCTACCACAGCAGGATCTTGTGGTCGATTTAATCTTTCTACAAGTTCATTATAATCCTCTACTGATAGAGTAATCTTTGGTAGTTCTTGTGCTAATCTCAACTTACGTTCTGGACTGATAGTTAGATTGTAAGGGTCATCATAAGGATAGATATACTCTCTATACCAACCAATACTCAAACTCTCCCAGAACTCACCATATCCCCATTCATCACCATCATCATAACAGTCAAGAATATACAAGATGTTGTGGAAACCATCAAGGAAGAGTTCCCATTTTGTTGGGTTTTCAAATCTCATTTTTCTTTTACAACACAGGATGTTCCAGAACAATTCAAATCACCAGAAGTTCCAGAAACGGTAGATGTATGTTGTGATGTCTTTTCTGAGGTAGTATTAGCATACACCATACCAGCAACACAAACACCAATAAGTGAGAAAAAGATAAGATTGCAAAGTTTCATTTTAGTGTTCTCCTTTGAGTTTTAGATTGTTTCATTACTCCAATAGTATTTAAGTTTATCACCATCTGCATGAATATTCAAGTGATATGTTTTATTGTTTTGTGTATAAACTCCCACCCATAGAGTTCTTTCATTCATACTTTCAAGATGAAACATTTGAATGTCTTGTAGTACAATCTCATCAGGATTTTCAGTAAATCTACTCATTATTCTTCCTCACTCTTGCAAGAAACTCATCACTCTGTTGATACAATCGTGCAATCAAATCCTTGATATCATCAATTGCAATCACATTATATTCTACATTCATATTCTCACAAATAAGAGCATCCACCATACATTCAAGTGTGATGGCTTGCATATGTTCTGGTGTGATTGGTGTCCCGTGAGGAAGACCAGAACATTCTTCATTATAGAAGTGATTATATCTTCGCAGCACAGTATTACTTCTTTCTCTTCGTTCTGCTTCTTCCAACATTTCTTCGTGAGTTAGCATTTCTTTCAACCTCTGTTTACCATATTCAGTAAGTTCGTGTTTTTTGTTGCGAAGTTCTTCTACTTCTTCTTGTGTGAGATTGACCCACGGCATGTCTTCATTCATCGTAATTTACCTTTGATTTTAGTAAGACAATCGTTGAAACCTTCTACAGTACACTCAACATAAGCATTTTGTGAACCAGCAGCAGATTGTTCTTTGGGCAACCATTCTTCAATCTGGTCTACAAGTGTTTCAATATTTTGCCCTGATGGATTGTTGTTAATAAAGATTTCATCCCACCAATCAGCAATAATATCATAAAGAGTAGTGGGTTTTGGTTTCTCTACTTTCTGATACTTTACACCACGATAGTAAATGCAATCACCATCTTTAAGAATTACAGAAGGGTCAATTTCAGTCATTTTACTCCAAGCAAGTCCTTTTCAAAATCAGTCAAACGAGCAAGAAGTTCTTGTCGTTTTTGTTCTTTGATTTTCTCTTGTCGTTTTTCTTCCAACTGTTCATCAAGAATATCAATCATACCATCAATAGTGTATGATGCCTTATTCCAGTTAGTTTCACCTTGTTGATTGATGAATACTGTTTCATCAAAGTTTTCTGTGCGGAACATTTCAAAGATACGAATTACATAATCACCATCTTTGTCCTCACAAACCTCAACACTTAAATCAAGTTGTTTTGCTTTGGAAAAGAGTTTGAGAAGTTCAGTTGCTTTGATAGTCATTTCAGTTGTCCTCTTGATGACGGAATACTTTAGCAAACTCTTCTGCTGCTTCAAATGAAAGTTCAGCACAAAACTTAAAGATTTCTCGTCGTTCTTGTTCAGTAGCACTTTGCATATTAGAACAAGTTTTCAACCACTCAACATAGAGTGTTTGTCCTAAATCAACAAATCGTTTTTGAGAGAAGTCAGTCATTTCAAATGAGGTTCAATTTGTGTTTGAAGTTTAAGTTGTTGGAGCAAATCACGAGCAAATGTGATTTCACCATACTCACATCCCACATCAAAAGCATCATCATAATTTCCAGCATCTGAAGGAGAATAATCATCACCACATTCATCATAACAATGCTTATTGTCTGCAGTTTCTTGAAGTTTGGTGAGAAGGAATTGGAGTTTTTGTGTATCAGTCATTTCAGTTCTGGTGTTGTTTGAGGTGAAGTTGGATACATTCCATAACATCATCAAGTGTAGAAGCACTACCCTCATAGTAGTAATCCATATTCATTACATCTGTGACTTTGAGTTTGTAATAAAAATCTCCATCAGATGAATACTGATGAATGATGATGTCAGTTTCGTAGTGCATCGGTTCTTAAAAAGTTTGTAGATTGCGTCCTCGGTCACTGGAGTTCCTCTTCGGTTACGATTTGAAGTTCTTTCCATCCTGCGGCATAAACATCTTCAATAGTTTTAAAACTATCAATACTATCCCAATAGTCACCGTTATGATAACAAACATCATAACCATCTTGAGTTTTTACCAGAAGAGGCAAATTTTTGTTCATTGGAGTTCCT